>Ga0315904_10007604_pt1 | contig 14524 bp, 14 predicted proteins | sample LakEriMetagenome_6_FD_203529 | JGI IMG/M metagenome (GOLD analysis project Ga0315904, IMG submission 203529) | Freshwater fungal communities from buoy surface, Lake Erie, Ohio, United States - Buoy 12 MA120 | ecosystem: Environmental > Aquatic > Freshwater > Lake | place: USA: Lake Erie, Ohio... | reverse complement strand
GAGCAGGTTTCACGCTCAGCGTTTCGCGGGTAGGAATGGGGTAGGGACTCTTTACTTTGAGTTTAAAATCAGAGATCAGGAATAAGTGATCCCAGAGTTTATGGCGGAAGTCCTCTACGTTTTTAAGGTGTGGGTTAAGAAAACCCATCAGTTCAATGATGTTCATGGCCTGCGCCTGCCTGTTGTCATCATCCTCAATGGTTACGATATGGTCCATCATCTTCTGGATGTGCCTACCGTATTCCTTCATGATCAGGGATACGCGTTGTGAATTATACTCCATATCAACAAAAGTAAGGAAAACCAGCTAGTTCGCAGTTCGCAAGGTGGCACAGGTCGCAAATTTGGCTGCAACCTATGCGACCTACGCGACCTGCGACCTATTGAATAAATATTTTAGTCACCGCCTGACTTCCTGCTCCTGCATTCTTCACCCGGAGGAAATAGGCTCCGGAAGGATATTTCCTGTTCAGGGAGAACTGGATATTGTTCAGTTTGGTACCAGAGAACTGCCTGCTTTGGAGGACCTGGCCGTTCATCGACAGCAATTCTGCACTTAGTGAACCGGTTTGCGGGGTAGCCAGCCTGATGTTAACCTCATTGACAACGGGGTTGGGGTATACCGATGGTTGAAGCGTAGCGTTTTCACCATAGGAAACCACTTTTACTGCACTGTATATAAATTGCCCGTCTTTGTTCATGATCTTCACCCGGAAATAAAGTTTACCCTGAGGAGATCCGGTCATCGGGTAATTGTATTGGTACTGCTGTGTTCCGCTTCCCTTACCATCTAAAGTGGTCACCGTCCGGAAGCTTTGTCCATCCCGCGATGTTTCAATGGCGTAGGAGTTTTCGGTTTCATCGTTATCCATCGTCCAACTGATCCCCAGACCGTCATTCTGTTGGGTCAGCAGGAACTCACGCATCTGGTTTTTCAGGACCACCAGGGGGCAGAAGTAATACACCAGTCTGATGCTGACATTACTGAAGTCAGCGATTGTAGTCTGGTTATTACTGTTACCGATGATGAAACCTGAGATCGCACTGTTATTGTACGTAAAGTTGACCGATCCAACACCGGTATATGTACCGAGGCTAGATGTGGTCTGCCTGTTCATGACGATGTTATTGAAATAGATATCGGGACCAAAGGTGGCCACAGTATCCGGATCATAACCAGCACGTCCCAGGTCAAAGGGGCCGTAGATCCTATTGCTTGATGCAGACACGCTGATACCAGGACCTGTTAAACTGGTAGTACGGGTATAGTTGTACTGATAGTTTACGCGGTCCGTAGTATCCCTGTTGATGATCTCGATGGATACTTCAGTATACACCGTTGTTCTGGTGACCACGCATCGCAATGTACCTACAGCAGGATCAAATTTGTTGAACGGAACAACAGACGAGAAAGGCAATATGCCTGTCAATGTCTGGATCTGAACGGTAGAGTCTGTAGGGTCTCCTCCTGCACAGGTACACTGCGCTGCAGTGATGTTTGGGAGGGTGAAGAATAGTGCAGTAAAGCACAGAAAAGAGTAGATCTGTTTCATAGCGTACGGATTTGATTAAGGTTACGGATTTACCATGTAAAACTAACCAGCATTCATAGCAGTGTCAATAGCAGATGTGGAAAATACGGTCAATTGGAGGGTTAATACATACAATTTTTCGGCTCTGTTTTTTACACTAATTTGCATCCCATTGACACCATGCGAATTGCAGTAAATACAAGGTTTCTGGCCGTTTCAGAATTGGAAGGTTACGCCCATTTTACTAAGGGATTGATACTCAATATGCATCATTTTTTTCCAAATGATGAGTATGTATTCATGTATGATCGTGAACCGATTTCGGTTATGCGTGAACGTAATATCGAGCACCTTCATTCCGGACCTCATGCCAGGCATCCATTGCTATGGAAATGGTGGTATGATGTATCAATGCCGAGGATGGCGAAGCGGGCAAAAGCGGATGTGATTTTTTCGCCGGATGGATTTTGTTCACTCACTACTTCCATCCCTCAGGTGCTGGCTATCCATGATCTTGCTTTCCTGCATTTTCCGGAAGGGATCAGTAATGTGCAACGAAGGTATTATGTGCGCAACACGCCAAGGTTTATTCGGAAAGCAAATCATATTGTCACGGTATCGGAGCATGCGAAAGCCGATATTCTTGAACACTATCCGGAAGCAATGGGGAAGATCTCGGTCGTTTATAACGATGCGGACCCAAGGTTTCGGCCACTGGAATGGAGTGCAAAGGGGCAGGTAAAAACCACGTTAACGGAAGGGTGTGAGTATTTTTTGTACACCGGCGCCATTCACCCCAGGAAGAATCTGGTGAACCTGTTGAAGGGCTTTTCATGGTTTAAGCAGCGACAGAAAAGCAATATGAAACTCGTTTTGTGCGGACGGCAGGCCTGGAAGAACGATGTGTTCCGTACGCAGCTGGCATCCTATAAATACAGGCATGATGTTGTGCTTACAGGGTATTTGCCGCAGGAGCGATTGGTGGAAGTGATGGCGTCTGCCTATGCCCTGGTTTACCCTTCGCTGTGGGAAGGCTTTGGCCTTCCGGTGCTGGAGGCGATGCGTAGCGGCGTGCCCGTGATTGTCTCCAGCAATAGTGCCTTGCCGGAAGTAGCTGGGGATGCCGCGGTATATGTGGAGCCATTGGATCATGATGGCTGGGGTAAGGCGATGGGCCTGATCTATAAGGATGAGGATTTCCGAAGTGCCTGTATTGCGAAAGGCCATGTCAACGGGGCAAGGTTCTCGTGGGAGCAAAGTGCCAGAGAACTGCGGGCTGTTTTGGAGAAAGTCACTCTTTAGAAGGGAGAAGATGAAGGGAGAAGTACGAAGACTACGAACTATTCTGCAACCTGCAACCTGCGAACTGCCACCTACTCTTCCTATCTTTGCACGATGAATAAATCTACCATAACTGTTGATGTATTCCTGGATGAGCAGAAAATCCCCGAGAAACTGAGCTGGAGTGCTACCCAGAGCACGATGGATGAGCCGCAGGATGCCAAAGCGATGATGCTGAGTTTTTGGGACGGGAAAGAAAAAGCGGCCCTCCGCATTGATCTCTGGACGAAAGACATGATGATGGATGAGATGGCTGATTTTGTGTACCAGAATATGATGACGATGGCAGATGGTTTTGAGCGCGCCACCAGGCAAACAGAACTGGCCCGGGATATGAAAATATTTGCGAAAGCGTTTATGCAGAAATTTCAGGAGAAAAACGCTCCCGCTGCCAAAGATCCGCATCAACATTAATGAACAATTGTATGCAACTCGAGAAACAAGTGATGGAGCAGTTGAAAGCTGCTATGCTGGCAAAAGACGAAGCTGCACTGAGAAGCCTCAGGGCCATTAAAGCAGCGATATTGATTGCCAAGACTTCTGAAGGCGCCAGTGGCGATATGAAAGAAGAAGACGAGATCAAGCTCTTGCAAAAGTTGGTCAAACAACGCAAGGATTCTGCGGATATCTTTCATCAGCAAAATCGGGAAGATCTGGCTAAAAAAGAAGAGGAGGAGATTGCCGTTATTGAAAAGTTTCTGCCGAAGCAGCTGAATCAGGAAGAACTCAGGACCATCCTCAAAGATATCATTGCGCAGGTAGGCGCACAGTCCAGTGCTGACCTCGGCAAAGTGATGGGTGTGGCTTCCAAACAGTTGGCAGGTAAAGCAGATGGAAAAACGATATCCGCAACGGTGAAGGAAATACTGGGATAATTGGACAATTAGACAATTGGACAATGTGGCAATGATGCAGGTTGCAGAAGCTGCGAACAATGCGACCTGCGCCCTGCGAACTGAAACTATGATTATTGATATTATCTTCCTGTTCATTCTCGCTTTGGCGGCATTCAAGGGATTCCGGCAGGGCCTGGTGCTTGCCGCGTTTTCATTTGCGGCATTTTTCATTGGGCTGGCTGCGGCAATCAAATTGTCTGCTATGGTAGCCGTCTGGCTGGAAGAGAGTTTTCAAAAACCTTCTGCCTGGTGGCCTTTCCTGGCCTTCGCGCTGGTATTGCTCATCGTGAGTGGTTTGGTGAGGGCTGCAGCTGCGTTGGTATCCAAAACGCTGGACCTGGTGATGCTTGGATGGATCAATAAACTTGGCGGATTTTTGTTGTATGCCATACTGTACACCCTGATCTTTAGTGTGGTCTTGTTTTATTACGACCAGATGGCGCATATTGCTGCAGACACCAGGGAGCGTTCATTCATTTACAGTTATATCGAGCCTTGGGGTGAATGGACAATGAATGCATTGGGTAAATGGATTCCGCAATTGAAAGATGTATTTCATGATATGGAGCGGTTTTTTGAAAAGGTAGGGACGGACTTAACCAATTAATCAACAGAAACCTATATTTTAGCATCCGAGGGACATTATTTTGAGTTACGAAATCAAACAGGACGGGAAGTTTAAATACATCGATACTGGTCAGGGCGAACCCCTGATATTACTGCATGGTCTGTTTGGCGCCTTGAGTAATTTCGAGCACCTTATCGATTATTTCGTACCCCATAACAGGGTATTGGTACCGATGTTGCCTTTATTTGACCTGGATATTCTTCATACTTCCGTTGGCGGACTGCAGAAGTTTGTCCATAAATTCATCGAACATAAAGATCTTCATAACATCAACCTGTTGGGTAACTCTCTTGGAGGGCATGTGGCGTTGGTGCATGTACTGAAACATCCTGAACGCATCAAATCCCTGATCCTGACCGGAAGTTCCGGGCTGTTTGAGAACGGGATGGGGGATACCTATCCCAAGCGTGGGGATTATGAATTCATCAAAAAGAAAACGGAAGTTACATTTTACGATCCCAAGGTAGCCACAAAGGAACTGGTTGACGAAGTATATGATATTGTGAACAACAGGATCAAGGCCATCAAGATCATCGCGCTGGCAAAAAGCGCCATCCGTAATAACCTTGGCGAAGAATTGAACCAGATCAAGATCCCCACTTTGCTGATCTGGGGAAACAATGATATCATCACACCGCCATTCGTGGCAAGGGAGTTCAATAAACTCATACCCAACAGCGAACTGCATTTCATAGACCAATGTGGCCATGCCCCCATGATGGAGGTGCCAGATGCATTCAATCGCATTCTGCTTTCATTTTTGCAGAAGCATAGCGAACCTGCTGCCAGCGTGTCTGTTAAGTAAATGGTACAATTTTCAAGGATGCAGCACTTAGGTGCTAATAAACGTCTATAACCAAACGTTATCTTATATATGTTCTGTGATCAGATCATGACATATGATATTCAGCCCGTTAGCGTGCACGACAAAGTATCTGTTGCTTTGGCCGCTATGGAAGCCCTGCACCTCCGGCAACTGCCCGTGGTGGAGGGAGACAAATATCTGGGCATGATTGAAGAGGATGATCTGATGGATGAGAACCCTGACACCCCCCTCCTGGAGCTGGCAGACACCCTCATTGGCACCGCGGTAAGAGGGAATGATTATTTCCTGGTGGCCGTGAAAGCCTGTTACCTCTATGAGCTTGATATGGTTCCGGTGAGTAATGAACGGCAGGAGTTTGAAGGGGTCATTCCCAAAGACGCCCTCTTCAGGCAGCTGGCTAAGATAACCGGATCAGACGAATATGGATCCCTGGTGGTATTGGAAATGGAACGCAAAGACTATGCTCCCGGCCTGTTCAACCGGCTGGTGGAATCCAATGACGCCCTGATCACCCAGATGAATTCCTGGGCTGATCCTTCCAATAGCCTGATGACCGTGGTGATCAGGATCAACAAAGAAGAGATTTCTGACGTGGTGGCCTCCTTCCAACGCCACGGATTCACCATAAGATACTATTTAGGTGAAGAACTTTTCCGTAACGAGCTGCAAAGCAACCTGGATCACCTGATGAATTATTTAAACATGTAAAATAACGTTGGCCTTAGGTCCTTAACGCTATTTTTGCAGGTAGAAGACCATGTTGACCCGGGGAAAAAATATTGTTCTGATGCTGACCATGTGCATGGCCTGCCTTTTGGCTGCAGCACAGGATAAGCCCGATGAAGAAGCAGAGGATTCTTCACAAGTCAATCATAAGATCCTACAAGATACCAGAGTGGCTGTCCGGGAAATCTTTGTGACCGGAAACAAGAAGACCAAAATACATATTGTAAAGCGAGAAGTGAGTGTTGTTGAAGGCAGGTCATACCCCATGTCTGAGATCCTGAAGTCTTTGTCTATCAGCCGGCAGAACCTTATGAACACAACCCTCTTTGTGGATGTGTCTGTAGACTTCAGCAATTGGTATAATGATTCCATTGACATTGTAGTAGATGTAAAAGAACGATGGTATTGGTTTCCGATCCCCATATTCAAGCCCGTGGACAGAAACTGGAACGTTTGGATCAACCAGTATGATGTGAGTTTTGAACGTGTGAACTATGGCATTAAGTTCATGGGAAGGAACATTAGTGGGCGGAACGACAACCTGAACATTTTTGTGCAAAGCGGTTATACGCAACAGTTTGCCTTTACTTACCAGAACCCCTTTGTAGGGAACAGCCTGAAGCATGGTTTTTCCGTAAATGCATCGTTGGAACGCAACCGGGAGATCAACTACATCACAGAGAACAACGAGCAGGTTTTTTATAAATCAGACCAGAATTTTGTTAAGGAAAAAATGATGCTGGGAGCCGGTTATAGCTATCGGAAAGGATCTATTGCACGGCATAATGTACAAGTTAACCTCGTCAGGGAGAGGGTGATGGATTCTGTAGTATATCTCAATCCAAAGTTTTTCAACGGGGGAAAAACCACGCAGGTGTTTCCCGAATTTATTTATGCGTATCGGTATCTGGGCGTGAACTATATTCCCTATCCCACGAAAGGTTTCCGTTTTGACCTTTACTTTCTGAAAAGGGGCATCACCAAGCCGATGGATATGTGGTACCTGAACATGAAGACGGCGAAATTCTGGCCACTGCCCCACAAGTTTTACCTGACGGCACAAGCTGAAATGATCTTGAAATTTCCCTTCAACCAGCCTTACTACAATTTGCCCATGCTGGGTTATTTTGATTCTTATCTCCGCGGCCTGGAATATTATGTGGTGGATGGTGTGGTAGGTGGAATTGGCAAGCTGACACTTCGGAAACAGATCGCGGATGTCAAACTGAAGACAGGATTGAAATCACGTACCTACGGCACTATTCCTTTCAGAATATTTCTCAAAGCTTATGGTGATGGTGGTTATGCGTATAATAAGTTTCCGCAGGCGGATAATACGCTCGCCAATAAATTTTTGTACACGGGTGGGTTTGGTGTTGATATAGCAACCATTTATGACGTAGTGATCCGCATTGAGTACAGCTTTAACCAGTTGAATCAACGGGCTGTTTACTTCCACATGAATGAGTTCTGATTATTAGCTAACATTGTATCATGAAAATTGCGATCTACAGCAGGGGTGGTGAAAGCGTGCATGTGCAGGACCTGAATATTCTCTTGCAGGCATTGCTGGAACAAAAATGTTCTTCGTATCTGTATGAGCCCTATTTCATGCAGGTAAAGGATTCTATCCAGGCGGCATCGGTTTATGCAGTATTCAACAGTTCTGAAGATCTTGATGATAGCTTTGATTGCATGATCAGCCTGGGCGGCGATGGCACCTTGCTGGATACGGTTACCCTTATCCGTGATAAGAATATCCCAGTGTTGGGAATCAATTTCGGCAGGCTGGGATTTCTGGCCAGCCTCGGCAAGGAGGATCTTCATTCTGCAGTAACGGCGCTGGTAGAACGGACTTTTGTGGCAGAAAAGAGAACACTCATTCATCTTGAGGCAGACATTCCTTTGTTCGGAGATACGCCTTATGCACTCAATGAGTTTGCCATTCACAAACGGGACACATCGCCCATGATCAAAATTCACACCTACCTCAACGGTGAGTTTTTGAATACATATTGGTCCGATGGATTGATCGTATCCACCCCAACCGGATCAACAGGTTATTCCCTCAGCTGCAATGGTCCTGTAGTTTTCCCGGACAGCAGTAATTTTGTGATTACACCTGTTGCGCCGCATAACCTGAATGTTCGGCCGATTGTGGTTCCAGACAATAATATCATCTCATTTGAAGTTGAAGGGAGGTTGGATCAGTTCATCTGTGCGTTGGATTCAAGGAGGGAGATCGTAGATAAACACATCCAGTTGGCGGTGAAGAAAGAACAGTTTACCATCAGCCTGGTGAGGCTGAATGAAAACAATTTTTTACAAACCCTGCGCAAAAAACTTGCCTGGGGATTTGACACTAGGAACTAATGGTTTCTGCAATTAACAGTCCCTTTTCAAGATAATTTTGTTTTTTTGAGCATGCGTAGAATTTTCTGGTTGGCCTTGGTCCTAATCATGATTAACACCAAAGCAAAGGCACAGCCTCAATCCACCGTTTATGAAGGCGAAATCGGCCTTTCACTGGGTGCTGCACATTATTTCGGTGATTTAAATAACAGAGCGGCTTTCAACAGGCCCAAAATTGCGATCGGTGCATTTTACCGAAAGCAGGTTGGCGATTATATTGGTGTCAGGTTCGGGTTTCATTATGCCCAGCTCGGCTATTCAGACGTTTATAGTAAGAACGAATTTCAAAACAGACGTAACCTCAGTTTCAATACCAGCATCTGGGAAGTGGCCCTCCAGGGGGATTTTAACTTCTTCCGTTTTGTGCCCGGCGATCCCGATTATATGTTCACACCTTATATCACACTGGGTATCGGTGTATTTGGATATGACCCCTATGCCTATCTGGGTGGGCAGAAGCACTTTTTGAGACCCCTCGGCACTGAAGGTCAGGGCAGTGCGATCTACCCTGAAAGAAAGCCTTATGGCAGCACTGGATTTAGCTTTCCACTGGGTATGGGCATAAAATACAATATGAGTTCCATGGTGAACGTAGGCTTAGAAGTAGCCTACCGGTTTACGGGAACAGACTATCTGGATGATGTGAGTACTACCTTTGCGGGACCGGCCGCATTCCCCCCAGACGCCAATGGAAATCCAACCATCGCGTCCCGCCTGCAAGACAGGAGTTATGAAACCGGCACGCCCATAGGTGTTGCGGGCAGGCAACGAGGCTTCAGCGCACAGAAAGACGCCTATCTCTTTGCCGAGCTCACCGTCAGCTTTAACCTGACCTCTTACCGCTGCCCTACGGCCAAGTGAGGTTGAAGGCCTGCTCCCTTCATTACCGCATTGTCAAATTACCGCATTATATTTGACGTTCATGGATCTCAAGGACCAGATCATACCAGATAGGCTGCCCCGCCATATCGCCATCATCATGGATGGTAATGGCAGATGGGCCGAGGAAAAAGGCCAGGACAGGCTCTATGGCCATTTTCATGGCGTAGAGAGCGTTCGCAATATTGTGGAAGGCTGTGCTGAACTGGGCGTTGAATACCTCACACTGTATGCATTTTCCACGGAGAACTGGGACCGCCCGGTTACCGAAGTTACCGGCCTGATGGAGCTTTTGGTGGAAACCATCCGCAAAGAAGTGCCGATCCTGAACAAGAACAATATCCGCCTGCACGTGATTGGAGCGCTGGATATGTTGCCGGAATACGCCCATAATGCCTTGCAGGAAGCCCTGCAACTTACCTCCCATAACACTGGCCTGAACCTGGTCATGGCGCTCAGCTACAGCTCCCGTTGGGAGCTGGTGGAAGCGGTCAGGAAGGTGGCAATAGACGTAAAGGCGGGTAAGCTTGACCCTGCTGCCATCAACCAGGACCTGTTGAGCCAGTACCTGGCTACCAGTGAATTCCCCGATCCGGAACTCATGATCCGCACCAGCGGGGAGTACAGGATCAGCAATTTCCTTTTGTACCAGCTGGCTTACGCCGAACTATATTTCACCTCCACCCGCTGGCCCGATTTCCGGAAGGAGAACCTTTACGAAGCCATCGTTGACTTCCAAAAAAGAGAACGCCGTTTCGGTAAAACTACCCAGCAAATCAAACAGGAGACGGCAGAACATTTACCCTAAACTCCCTATTTCGCAGGCTATTTAACAAAGCATTCAAAGAAAAGCCGTTATTTTGCCGCCTAATTCAGAAAATTGTAGAACCCGGATGCGCGTTTTTGGTACTCTCCTACTGCTTACTGCCTTTTTTTATGCCAATACCGCATTTGCGCAGACGGAACCCGTCGTGCCCGCAAAAACGGATACCGTACCGGTCACCTCTGTTGATCCGGAGCTGCTGAATATCCTTAACTCGAAGGTGCCCAAGAAATATGTGATCCAGGAAATCAAGGTAACTGGTGCCAAGTTGTTTGATCCCGCCATCGTGATCTCTGTTTCCGGACTTGCTGTTGGGGATGAAGTAACGCTCCCGGGTGGTGACCTGTTCTCCAAGGCCATCAACAGGCTGTGGACACAGAACATGTTCACCAACATCAATGTGTTCATCACCAAAGTGGAAGGCCGTAATATCTGGATCGAAATTGTGGCGCAGGAAAGACCCATGCTCTCTGATTTTAAATTCAAAGGCGTAAAGAAGAATGAAGGCGATGAGTTGCGTGATAAGGTGGGCGTGTTCCAGAACAGGGTGGTAACGGATAACATGCGTCTCTCTGCCATAGACAATATCCGCAAATACTATATTGAGAAAGGCTTCATGAGTGTGGATGTCAAGATTGATGAGACGCCTGACGTAAAAAATGCCAACAAAACTTTTTTCACTTTCGTTGTAAATAAAGGCAAGAAGGTAAAGATCGATAACATCCATTTCTTCGGTAACGAAGAGGTGCCTGAACTGGCTCTCAAGCGCCAGTTGAAAGGCACCAAGGAAATGAGCAAGGTTACTTTTTATCCGCCTCCAGTGAGCAGTCCATATGGCGAAGTAAAGACCCAGAGTTTCCAGCAGTTCATGAAAGATAAAGGATACCTGCATCCTTCTATGATCCGCGACTACCTTGAACCCTGGTTCCGTTTCAAGATGTTCGCCAATGCAAAATTCAACGAGAAAAAATATATCGAGGATAAAGAGAAGGTCATTGCTTATCTCAATTCATTGGGCTACCGTGATGCACAGATCATTGCCGATACACAGTACCTCAATTCCAGGGGCAACCTGAATGTTGATCTTAAGATCGATGAAGGGGGCAAATACTATTTCGGCAATATCAACTGGAAAGGAAATACCAAGTACGGCGATTCAGTTTTGTCTATGCTACTCAGTATCAAGAAGGGCGATACGTACAATATCAACACCCTGAACAAGCGCCTCGGAAAGGAACTTTCGCAGGAAGGCGGTGACATCAGTTCGTTGTATATGGACGATGGATATCTGTTCTTCCAGATTGAACCCGTGGAAACAGCGGTGTACAATGACACCATTGATTTTGAGATCAGGTTGCGTGAAGGTCCGCAGGCCACTATTAAGAATATCAACATTACTGGTAACGATAAAACGAAAGAGTACGTTATCCGCAGGGAATTGCGCACGGTACCTGGCGAAAAATTCTCAAGGTCAGACCTGATCCGTTCACAACGTGAGATTGTTAATCTTGGTTATTTTGAACAAGAGAAACTCGGCATCCAGCCAGTGCCCAACCAGGAAGACGGTACCGTTGATATCAACTACTCTGTGGTTGAAAAATCATCTGACCAATTGGAACTGTCTGCAGGCTGGGGTGGTGGTATTGGTCTTACCGGTACGCTGGGTGTAACTTTCAACAACTTCTCGATCAAAAATATTTTCCGGAAAGAAACCTGGGATCCATTGCCTTCCGGTGATGGACAGAAACTCAGTGCAAGGTTCCAGAGTAACGGTAGGTTCTTCCGTTCACTCAACTTCTCCTTCACAGAGCCCTGGCTGGGTGGCAAGCGAAGGAACTCACTTACCGTGAGTGTGTTTGGCAACAAGTTCTCTAATGCATACAATCCTAATACAGGGTTGTTCGACAGGAAATATTCAGATTCATCCTTCCTGAAAACAACCGGTGTAACCGTCGCGTTTGGTAAGCAGTTGAAATGGCCCGATGACTTTTTCAATCTCGTGACCTCATTCAACTTCATTAACTATAATGCACGGAACTATCCCATCTTCCCGGGCTTCAGCAATGGTACTTCCACCAACATCAGTGTGAAGTTTGCCCTGCAGCGGAGCTCCATAGATGCGCCGATCTTCCCGCGCAGTGGTTCTAACTTCCTGTTGAGTGCAGCCTTTACGCCGCCGTGGAGTTATATGCGTGGGATCAATGAAGCCGATATCTTCAGGCTGGTGGAGTTCCATAAATATCGCTTCACGGGAGAATGGTTTGTGCCAATTGGTAAAGCGACCGGTGCGGAGAAAAACAGGCAGTTTGTGTTGCGTGTGGCCATCAAGTATGGTTTCATCGGAAGATACAATCCGCAGTTGCCCATCTCTCCATTTGAAAGATTCCAGGTGGGAGATGCAGGTTTAACAAACAATTTCGGTATTCTGGGGTATGATATAGTAGCGCATCGCGGATATCCCGTGTATGAGTCGTCTGATCCTACTGTGAACCCGGATCAGCAGCAGGCAACGAGATTCTTTACCATCTTTAATAAGTATACGATGGAGATGCGTTACCCGCTGGTTACTAACCCGAGCAGTACCATCTTCGGTCTGGTATTCTTCGAAGCGGCCAACGGCTGGTACTCCTTCAAAGAGTACAATCCGTTCCGGTTGAGAAGGTCAGTGGGCGTGGGTATGCGCTTTTTCCTGCCGATGTTTGGTTTGCTGGGCTTTGATTATGGTGTGGGTCTCGACAGGTTTACGAATGGTGCGAGGTGGAAAGATGCTACGAGGTTCACCTTCATGTTGGGCTTCGAACCAGATTAACAGAATATAGATTCACTTAAAAGATATGCCATGAAAAAGATCCTGATTCTTGCCATCTGTGTCTTCGCTTTGGGAGGCGTAAGCCAGGCCCAACGGTATGCAATTATTGATACCAAGTATATCCTGGACAGGATTCCTGAATACAAGGATGCCCAGAAAAAACTGGACGATTTCAGCACCCTGTGGCAGAAGGAAATTGACCAGAAGCAGGCTGAGCTGGATCAGCTGTACCGTAATTATGAGGCTGAGCAGGTGATGCTGAGCGATGAACTCAAGAAAAAGAGGGAAGACCAGCTGTTCAACAAGGAGAAAGAACTCAGGGACCTGCAGAAGCGTCGTTTCGGATTTGAGGGCGATCTGTTCAAGAAGAGGCAGGAGCTCATCAAGCCTATCCAGGACAAGGTGTACAATGCCGTACAGAAACTGGCCGTAGCCCGCCAATATGACTTCATTTTAGACAAAAGTGAAGGAATAACCGTTATCTTTGCCGACCCCAAACTGGACAAAAGTGATGATGTGCTGAGGGAGATAGGTGTTAAATAAAACCTATTGTACCGGTGACGGGCAACCGAAAATCGTAAATGTTACAACTAGATAAAAGAACAAGGATTCACAAAACAACAAACATGAAAAAGGTACTCTTTTTAGTATGCATCGCCGTGGCGGCAACTTTTACGCAGAAAGCAACAGCGCAAGCCGGTGCGGTTAAAATTGCATATGTGAGTGTGGATGAAGTAGTTCAGCTCATGCCCGAATATAAAAAAGCAATGCTCGACCTGTCAGGATATGATAGCGCCCTGCAAATCAACTATGCCGAAACCGTTCAGGAACTGAACAGGCAAGACAGTCTTTTCAAGGCTGACTCAGTAAAATGGTCCTCTGCTGTAAAAACAGCGAAAAGAGAGAACATGCGTAAGCTGTTTACTGAGCTGCAAGGTTTTGAGCAATCTTATCAGCAGCAAATGCAACAAAAAAATGAAGAGTTGTTGGCTCCCGTAGCGCAGAAAGCCAATACGCTGATCCAGGAAGTTGCAAAGGCTGCCGGATACTCTCATGTGTTCCGTAAGGAAGCATTGATTGTATATCCAGAAGCGGATGATCTTTTGCCACTGGTGAAGAAGAAACTCGGTCCAAGCGCAGTTACGCCGCCAGCTAGGCCCGCAACCGGCGCACCTAAAAGATAAGTGAGAAGTAAAAAGTTGGAAGGTTGAAGCATTGCTTCAACCTTTTTTTATGCGTTTAGTTTGTACATTCATTGCCGCATTGCCGCATTACCGCATTGCCAAATTGATGATTGGTGTTTTTGATTCAGGATACGGAGGTTTAACGGTACTTCGGAAGTTGGTGCAGACCCTTCCAGCATATGATTATATCTATCTGGGTGACAATGCCCGTGCCCCTTATGGTACGCGGTCATTTGAAACGGTGTACCGTTATACCCTGGAAGCGGTGGAGTGGTTGTTTCAGCAGGGATGTCCCCTGGTGGTGCTGGCCTGCAACACCGCATCGGCGAAAGCCCTGCGGACCATTCAGCAAAATGATCTTCCGAAACTGGCGCCAGACCGGCGGGTGCTGGGTGTGATCAGGCCCACAACGGAGGTCATCGGGAAATTTTCAACCTCTGGGCAGGTGGGGATCATGGCTACACCGGG
>Ga0315904_10007601_pt1 | contig 14525 bp, 12 predicted proteins | sample LakEriMetagenome_6_FD_203529 | JGI IMG/M metagenome (GOLD analysis project Ga0315904, IMG submission 203529) | Freshwater fungal communities from buoy surface, Lake Erie, Ohio, United States - Buoy 12 MA120 | ecosystem: Environmental > Aquatic > Freshwater > Lake | place: USA: Lake Erie, Ohio... | reverse complement strand
CACACCGGATTAACAGAGAATCGGCTAAATAGCTGAGGAAATCCCCCGGAAAAACACTTATAACAAGTCTGTAGTAAGGGGGCACTTTATGCGAGGCCATGTTCTAAATTTAGTTCAGACGGCAGGAGTCTATCCTGCTGAGCCGTTCAATGGGATGCAGATCACGTACTCCATCTCAGGGGCATTTATTAGCAAGGTGACAGATACGCCTGGTTTTACCACGCGTCGGGCACTCGAAGGCGCTCTGGGTAATGGAGCGCTGAGAGTGACGGGCAAAGCAACCATGACAGGAGGCTTTGGAGCCGATGTGATTGTCACCGTACAAGCCAGTGGTGAGGCGAAGACCTTCCGAAAGTACATCAAGGCGGGCGAGAGCACTGATTTTGATCTGACGGCACCAATTGGGGCAGCGACCCAGAAGGGAAGTGTCCGCATCTCCATGATGGGCTCTTATAATGTCGGAACCCGTGGCCTGGAGGTCTCGGCGTTTCTGGGAACAAAGAAGCCCGATGTTGTCGATACTAAGCCGACTTCCCCGCCGCTGAGCGCTAATGCACGGCTCAATGCGATCCTGAACCGCTATCTGTCGGAGATTCCTAAGGGCTACACAGGGCTGGGCGGCAATCTCACCAATATTGCCAGCTCGATTCCCTTCACATCGCGCTTTGACAACTGGGTCTGTGGAGCCTATCAGGCGCGGGTTCTGGCGCTGCTCGACTCGATCAAGTGGAGCCCCGACCCAAAGATCCGTGCTCTGCTCGATGGCTTTGACTACGGGCCCGTGGAGGCTCCGGGGATGCTCTGGACGCTCTTTCCTCACCAGGCGGTGGTGATCTATCCCAAGGGCAGTGACTGGATCACCGATGGCATCGTGCTGGATCCTTGGATGACCCAGACTCCCAAGTCATATACCACGGCGGAGTGGGCGCAGATCCACAGCTACGGGAGCTACTGGGGAATTCGCGGCAGTAGTGCCTACGACGGCAAGCCCGAGTACCCGACCGTGGGGGGCAACTATGTCAACCCTAGCCAGCGCTCGCTCACCGACGACGAGCGAAAGTGGGTCTCGGAGCTGCCACAGGTGGATAAAGAAAAGCTCAAGAGTGTCCAGGATCCGAACCTTCGGACACTTCTTATTCGTAATGGCTTCAAGCAGCGCAAGCTCACCGGAGTGGCGATTGTTAACTGTCCGGTGAATGTGGCGCTGGTGGACAGTGCAGGAAAGACCGTCGGCTATACAGAGCGTGGCTATGTCGGGGAGATCGGCGGGGCGACGGTAGAGCGGATTCAGAAAGCGCCTGGCGATTGGTGGAGCCTGGTGCGGTTCGATCCGACCAAGCGCCTTCAGCTTCGCCTCAGTGCTACCAGCTCCGGGCCGGTTGAGGTTATAATCGCACACGGGATGGATCGCGACGAGCGTACTGCCTCGCGCTACACAGCACGTGTCGCAACCGGCGAGCGTCTAGAGACCGACACGGCGCGACCGCGGGCCACTCTGTCGGGGGCTGGCAAGAGCTACGTGCCCAGCACTCTCCGTGAGAACTCGACACCGTCGTCAAACCCCGTGCCAGCACCTGCGCCCGAGGTCGCACTCTACGACAATAACAATATTGGGGGAGTTCTGAATGGCCCAACAGGGACGCTCTGGCTGACGTTTCCTCAGGCGGTCAATGTCACCCGGATCGAGACCTATCACTGGAATGGAGGGCGTGGTGCCGCGCCGGGGAAAATTACTTTGGTGGAGAAGTCGAGCGGCAAGACCTACGGCCCTTGGAGCGCCACGGGTTCATCGGGGCAGGGTGGTGCCCTCAATGTCTACTGGCGCGTCCAGCCCAACACGGTGATCCCTGCGGGAACCTATAAAGTCATCGTCTCCTCGCCCCAGACTTGGTCGCACAACCCCGAGTCCAAAAACTGTGGCTTCGTCCGCCTCTGGGGCCGCGCCCCTGGTCGCTAGAACAATGTCCTCGGGGGCTCTTTCTTTGCCTCTACGACTTTTTTTCGTGCGGCTTCGATGTCTGCAATCAGTAGCTCGCGGGCGTGGTCGTAGGCGGCTCCTTCTTGGCGGAGAATGTAGGCAGGATGGAGGGCGGCGATGGCGTAGGGGGCGTAGCGACTCTCGAAAAACTGGCCGCGCTCGCTGGTGATCTTGAAGCCGCGCTTGATCACCATGCTCGCGGAGGGGCCACCAAGGCAGAGGATGACGAGGGGCTGCACCGTGCCTAAAATCGGCTCCAGCCAGCCTGTCACACAGGCGCTGGCTTCATCGGCGGTGGGCGGGCGGTTTTGCAGGCGGCCTGTCTCTCCGATAAGAGTCGGGCGGCAGCGGACGACATTGGTGATAAAGATATGCTTGCGCGTGATCCCGCAGGCGTAGAGGCACTCGTCCAGAAGCTGACCTGCGCGACCGACAAACGGACGGCCTGTCTTGTCTTCTGTCTCGCCCGGCCCCTCCCCGACCAATACCAGCGGGCTATTGGGGTTGCCCTCGCCAAAGACCACATTGGTGCGCGTCTCCCACAGCCCACAGCCCTGGCAGTTATGGGCCTCTTCGCGCAGGGCCTCAATCCGTTGTTCTTTCTCCGTCATAGGGCTCTATTGTAGCTGGAGAGCGAAGATTTTTCTTTCGATGAACTCTGTAAAAAATGCGAGATTGCTCCGACACTAAAAGTAGTAACGCGATGATATATCTCCTCGCCCCTCTAGACTTATCATTGCTTTTTTCTTCGAGGTGGAGATCGTAAAATGAATTTTATGGAGTCTAGTAACGAGACAGCACGCCTCTTGGCGCTCAAAAATCAGCATCTCCTAGACACGCCTTCTGAGTCCGCGTACGACGATATCACGGGGCTGGCGGCGCTGATCTGCAATACTCCCATCAGCCTGATAAGCCTCGTCGATGAGACCCGTCAGTGGTTCAAGTCTTGTCATGGCCTAGGGGTGAGCGAGACACCGCGTGAGTGGGCTTTCTGCGCCCATGCTCTTCTCCAGCCCGACGAAGTAATGGTAGTGCCAGATGCCTTAGACGATCCACGCTTCGTGGATAATCCCTTAGTGACTCGTGAGCCAAAGATTCGTTTCTATGCAGGGGCACCTCTTGTCACCACGCAGGGATACGCTCTGGGAACTCTCTGCGTGATTGACCGCACGCCTCGCACACTCAGCCTTGAGCAGCTTGCGGCCCTGAAAGCTCTGGCCCGACAGGTCATGACGCAGATGGAGCTCCAAACACGCATGAGGACGGCTCTGGAAGCGGACGAGCGCTTCCACCTTGCCATACTACAGGCTATCCACGATGGCCTCGTGGTGCAAGAGAAGAGTGGAGAGATCGTGATCTGCAATCCCCGTGCCGAGGAAGTCTTGGGCTTGACACGCGACCAGATGATGGGAAAGACCTCGTGTGATCCTTGCTGGCGTGCGGTTCGTGAGGACGGAACCCCGTTTCCAGGCGAAGAGCACCCTGCTATGGTGACTCTCCAGCAGGGAATCCCTCAGCAAGATGTGATCATGGGAGTGCATAAACCCAATGATGAGCTGACCTGGATCTCCATCAACTCAGCTCCGCTTTTTCGTCTTGGTGAAGATACTCCCTACGCCGTCGTTGCTACCTTCGACGATATTACGGAGCGGTGTAACTATGAGCACATGGCCCAAAAGCAGCTTGACGAGCTCAATGATCTTTATCAGCAGCTTGAACGACGGCAAGAGGAGCTAGCAGAGATTAATCGTACGTTGGCCGCACAAGCAACCGTGGACGGTCTGACGGGGCTGAAGAACCACCGTAAGCTCCGGGAAGACCTGGCGGTGCAGTACCACCAGAGTATACGCTACCATGTCCCACTGTCTGTGATCTTACTGGATGTAGACTACTTCAAGCGCTACAACGACACCTACGGGCACCCCGCAGGAGATATGGTGCTCAAGCAGATCGCTCAGGTTCTCCAAGACGCCGCTCGTCGTACGGACTGTGTGGCTCGCTACGGCGGGGAGGAGTTTGCGATTATTCTGCCTCATACGGACTATGAAGGGGCTTGCGCACTCGCCGAGCGCTTCCGTAACCTCATCGAGCAAGCTCCCTGGCCCAAGCGTACTGTCACCATCAGTGTGGGCATCTCCACCCTCTGGCCAGGTACACAGAGCGAGCAACAGCTCATTGACGAAGCAGATAAAGCGCTCTACCACTCCAAGCGCTGGGGCCGCAACCGCATCACCCACTTCAGTGACTGCGTCGAGAAGCTTGAGCAGGCTGTCCAAGAGCCCGACCTCACCGTTTATGGGTAGCAGAAGCGGCATTCACATTTCTCATGTGCCCTACAGCATTTAGAAAGCGCTGGTTCAAGCGGCGGCGTGGGACAACAGTGTCCAGAAACTCCTCCCAGAGTAAGGCGAACAGCTCGTTCCACTTCTCACGCTTAGGCCACTTCATCCCTGCTTCTCCTGGAGCGGATGGATTCCCAGTGCCCACTGCGCACGTCGTAGATTGACGAGTCCGATGCGATTGAGTCGTAGTGCCACGATGGTGACACGACCGCAGGGAGTCTTGCCCTGGATCATCTGCCCATCTACACTCCAGGTAAAGTGCTCCTCCCAGAGCTGCTGACGTGGATGAAAAAGCGCAACGGACACGCCCGATTCAGGATCAAGGGCTTGTGTTTGCACCTGCTTGATATCGTTGCAGCCGGGGCAGGAGAGCGCCAGGTTCTCCAGTACGGTTAAGCCACCCGAAACGACAGGCTCAATATGCTCTAGCTCAAAGTTCTCAACATTGGCGAGAACAAGAGGCGTTTTGCAGTATTCACAACATGCCTCGGCACGCTCTGTGATAATCTCCCGTTGCCGCTGTGTTGGGCGTCTCCGTCGGGCCATTGACTAGGCAACACCGGGCACTCGCAGGCCCAGGGACTTCATGACCTCGCGTACCGGAGCGCTCCGTAGCTGGGCTAGCTCCCCAAGGTACTCCAATCGCTCTGCCGCGCGAAGCTCATCGGTGTCAATGAGGGCAAAAAGCTGCTCACGTTCTGTCTCCGTGAGGTCCCCTGCCTGGTTTTTCCGACGGAGCTTTTGGTAGCGCCGCTGCTCACTCCGCGATTTGGGCGCACTCAAGCGATGGATTTGTGCGACCAGCTCTGCCTCGCGCTCACTCATCCCTGAGCCCCCGGGTGATGTCAGCAGGATCTTAAGTACCAGTGATGGTGCATCCAACCCTTCACGAGCCGCCTCGTCGGCAATGCGACGAGCGACATCAGGTGGCAACGAAATTGTCAGGCTCATGGGGGTATTTTATCTTAGCTTGGCGAGGATGCTCTCGGTGTCGTAGACGCAGCCGCCCCAGAGGCCGCCGGATGCCGTGACGAGGGCGGCCCAGAGGCGGGTGTCGTCGGGGAGCTGCGGGTCGGGCGCTAAATCATCGCGGAGCGGGCGGGTGGCGAAGTCGGGGTCGGAGATTAAGTTCACGGAGGCGGTGAGGTTGACGCGATCCACGATAATCTCGATCGTGTCGCCGTCGTGGACTTTACCGATGGGGCCGCCTGCCAGCGCCTCGGGGCCGATGTGTCCGATGCACGCTCCTGTGGAGACGCCGGAGAATCTTGCATCCGTGATAAGCGCGACTTCCTTGCCAAACGGCAGAAACTTCAGGGCGCTGGTGAGCTGGTAGGTCTCCTCCATGCCCGTCCCCAGCGGCCCGCGACACGTTAAGACGATCACATCGCCCGCAATAATTTTCCCGCCCTTGATCGCCGCAATGGCGTCACGCTCCGATGTAAACACTTTCGCGGGGCCGGTCTTGCGGTAGACGCCGTCTGCGCCCACCACCGACGGATGGATGCTCGTTGCTTTTATCACGCTGCCCTCGGGTGCGAGATTGCCCATCGGGAAGCAGACGGTGCTGGTGAGGCCCTTCTTGCGGGCGTGCTCCGGGTCGGAGATCACGTCGTCGGGATCGACGCCGTCTTTGTCGCGCAGGACTTGGCGCACTTTTTCGCGCCGCTCGCTGGTCTCCCACTCGGCCAGGTTCTCGCCCACCGTCTTGCCATTGACCGTCAGACAGTCTAAATGCAGCAGCCCTAAATTGCGCAGATGGAGCATCACCTCGGGGACGCCACCCGCGAGATACATCCGCACGGTGGGGTGGTCGTTGGGGCCGTTGGGGAGCACGTCTACTAAGCGCGGCACGGATCTATTCACCCGAATCCAGTCGTCCACGCTCGGGCGCTTGAGCTTGGCGGCGTGGGCGATGGCGGGAATGTGCAAGAGTAAGTTGGTCGAGCCGCCGCAGGCCGCGTGGACCAGCATGGCGTTCTCGATACTCTTATCGGTGAGGATATCGCGGCCTTTGATTCCATTGGCATCGAGCGCGAGCATGGCGTTGGCGGTGCGGGTGGCGATATCGAACCAGATCTTCTGGCCGCTGGGCGCGAGCGCGGCATGGGGAACCGTCAGCCCGAGCGCCTCAGAGACGGCTTGGGCCGTGGCTGCGGTGCCGAAGAACTGACAGCCGCCGCCGGGGGTTGCGCAGGCGCGGCAGCCCGCTTCGGCGGCCTCTTTGAGCGTGATGAGGCCGTGTGAGAACCGCGCCCCGATAGTCTGGACTTTTCCCGCGTCCTCGCCATGCTCTGGGGGCAGGGTGACGCCACCGGGGACAATGGCGCAGGGTAAATCTCGCATCCCGGCCAGCGCCATGAGCATCGCGGGGAGCCCTTTATCACAAGTGGCGACCCCGATCACCCCACGCCGGGTCGGCAAGCTACGGATCAGACGGCGCAGGACAATCGCGGCGTCGTTGCGGTACGGAAGAGAGTCGAACATCCCGGTCGTGCCTTGGCTGCGGCCATCGCAGGGGTCGGAGACAAACCCAGCGAACGGGATCGCGCCGCGCCGCGCCAGCTCCTCGGCGCACTCACGCACCTGCAAGCCGACTTCCCAGTGCCCCGTGTGGTAGCCCAGCGCAATCGGCTTGCCGTCCTCGCCGCGCATCCCCCCGAGGGTCGAGAGTACCAGAAACTCCCGCCCGACCACCTTCGAGGGCTCCCAGCCCATGCCCGCGTTCATCGAGAGCCCAAAGAGATCCCCGGACGGGCGATCTCGCAGCATCTCCTCAGTCAGGGGCAGCTCCCCTGCAGGCCCGGCGGCTTTCGTCGCCACATCGTAGATATCGTCGCTATTTATCACACGGGTATTTTACCCGGCGGGCGATGAATCTCTCTCCCGCCGATTTATGCTGGAGCTTCTGGAGGCAGGTGTAGTACACTGGGCCAAGGAGTTTTATGCGCATCACTCTCGCGACACTGGGCTCGTTTGGCGATCTACATCCGTTTCTGGCGATTGGCCTAGGGCTGAAGGCGCGGGGCCATGACGTCACCCTGGCATCGTGCCCGATCTACAAGAGCAAGGTAGAGGCAGCAGGCCTGCGCTTTGCGCCGCTCCGTCCCGATGCGCCCTCACCGGAGAAAGCAAGCGAGCTGGCGGAGCGTGTGATGGATGCCCGCAAGGGAACTCGCGCGGTGATGGACGAGTGGACGATGCCTGCTCTACGCGACACCTACGCGGATCTAGCGGCGGCATGCGCCGGGGCGGACTTGCTCATCAGCCACACGATTGTGTTTCCTGGCCCCCTGCTCGCGGAGAAAACCGGCCTGCCCTTTCTCTCGGTCGTGCTCCAGCCGATTGTCTTCTTCTCTGTACACGATCCCTGCATTCCCCCCACCACCCCGCGCTGGCAGGGCTTTGCCAAGCTTCCCAAATCACTGGTGCGCCTCGCCTACAAACTTGGCTGGCAGCTGACCCGCCCTTGGCTGCGGCCCGTGGACGCGCTTCGCACCGAGCTGGGCCTTCCCCCTAGCAAGAAGCACCCCTTGATTGAGGGGCAGTTCTCGCCGCTCGGGACGCTGGCGCTTTTCTCCTCGGCCTTGGGGGCCGCCCAGCCCGACTGGCCGCAGAGCACGGTTCAGACCGGCTTTGCTTTCTACGACTCGCTGGAGGGGAAAGATGCGGCACTTTCCCCAGAGCTGGAGGCGTTTTTGGCAGCGGGCGAGCCGCCGATTGTCTTTACGCTAGGCAGCTCCGCCGTAATGACGGCAGGGAACTTCTTTGAGGAAGCCGTGAAGGCAACCAAGGCACTAAATGCCCGCGCGGTCTTGCTCACGGGGCGTGGCCAGCCCGTGCCACCGAACTTGCCGCCGAGCATTCTCGCCGTGCCCTATGCGCCACACTCGCTTCTCATGCCACGAGCCGCCGTCAATGTGCACCAAGGCGGGGTGGGGACGACGGGGCAGGCGCTGCGAGCGGGCAAGCCACAGGTCATCGTCCCGTTTGCCCACGACCAGCCAGATCACGCCGCCCGCATCACCCGCGCCGGGCTGGGACGTACGGTCTACCGCGATGCCTGCACCGCCCAGACACTCGCCGCTACGCTCCAGCCGCTTCTCACAGACATCATGCTACAAGAGCGCTGCCGCCGCGTGGGCGAGCAGCTCCAGCAAGAAGACGGCATTGCCCGTGCCTGCGAGGCCATCGAGCAGTTTGTGGCTCTGGTAAAATAGACACGATGAGACGCTCTCCGCAACTAATGATCGCTCTTATCATTGTCATTGTGACGATGATCAGCTATGCAGGCAACCGTAGCAACAACGAGTACACGGGCAAAGTTCAGCATCTCGCAATGACCACCGATCAGGAGATCGCCCTTGGGTTGCAGTCTGCTCCTGAGGTAGCGGCGCGGTACGGCGGGGAGAGCCGCGACCGAGCCGCGGTAGCCAAGGTCGAGGAAGTAGGGGAGCGCATCGTGCGCGCCGCCGTGAAGGAGAGTCCCTACAAGTTCCAGTTTCATTTACTGGCGGATCAGAAAACCGTCAATGCCTTTGCGCTCCCCGGCGGCCAGGTCTTTATCACCGAGGCGCTCCTGCGAAGGCTCCACACCGAGGGCGAGCTTGCCGGAGTGCTGGGCCACGAGATTGGGCACGTGGTCGGACGGCACGGGGCGCAGCAGCTTGCCAAGCAGCAGCTCACGCAGGGCCTCGTCGGGGCGGCGGGCGTGGCTTCTTACGATCCCAACAACCCCGGACGGAGCGCGGCAACCGCCCAGATGGCGCAGCTGGTGGCCTCAACCGTGAACATGAAGTATGGGCGCAACGATGAGCTGGAGTCGGATCAGCTCGGCGTGCGCTTTCTCCCCCAGGCGGGCTACGATCCCCGCGCGATGATCGGGGTGATGGAGACACTTCAAGCGGCGGGCGGTGGGGGGCGCACGCCCGAGTTCTTCAGCACGCACCCCAACCCTGGAAACCGCATCGAGCACATCAAAGCTGCCATCGAGCAGCAGTTTCCCAGCGGCATTCCCGCTGGCCTAGAGCCCTAGCGGCTACAAACGCGCTTGGATCGCTCTCTCGATCTCTTTGACATCAATCTGCCCGCTCCAGTGCTGAAGAATCTGCCCATCTTTGACCAGGAGCACCGATGGCACCGACTTCACGCCCCATGCCTGCCAGATGGTCTCGCCATTGAGCAAGATCGGGTAGGTGAGCTTGGTTTTCGACTTTGCCAGAAACGGCACCACTTTCTTGGCCCCTTCTTCGTCGAGCGAGATGCCGACTACCGTGAAGTTTTTAGCGGCGTACTTTAGCTGAAGCTTCTGCAGCTCCGGCATGGCCTTCACGCATGGGACGCACCAGGTCGCCCAGAAGTCCACTAAAACCAGCTTGCCCTTCAGAGACTCCAGCGTGACGGTCTCGCCGCTGGGGGTCTTGAGTGCAAACGGCGGCGTGGGGCGTGGAACGGGAGCGGGGATATAGGCCTCAGGGTCTTTTAAAAAGCGCTCGATCTCGCCCGTGTTGCAGAAGTAATACGTCTTGCCCTTGTAGCTCGCCGCCCCCGCCGGCTTCTCCTCGCCCTCACCGCTCTGGGAGCAGACGAGGCAGAGCGCCTTGGCCGGGAGCTTGCCGGTGACGCGCTGTGCTTTTTCTTGAAACCATCTCATACTGAACCTCAAAAATTCCTTGCGAAGGCAATCCCGACGCGTTTATTGAAGGCCGCGATCAGGCTGATGCTCTCGCCGCGCTTGCTGAACCAGGAAAGCGTCGTGTGGCCGTACTTGCCATCGCACATCGGCAAGAGTACCAAGTTGTCTTTAATCGCAAAGCTGGCCCCAAAGGGCATCAGAACCTCGCGGCCAAACTCCGAGTAGGCCAGCCCCACATATGGCGCAACCCTCCCCTTCTCACCGCCGAGCTGCTTCTGCGCGGAGACAAAGTAGCTCATCCCGCGCGGCGTCCCGATTCTATCGCTGGAGAAGCCCGCCACGATCCCCGGACGGCTCTCGCTCTCGGGCTGGATAAAGTAATTTCCCACCGGGTTGAGCTTCGCCTCGGGCGCGTTGGCATTGAACTCCACCCCTACCTGGAAGCGCGGCGAGACGCGCCCGGTGAGTGTTGTGCGCCAGCGGGGGCGCTCCTGCACGGAGTCCACATAGCGCTGCGCAAACTGAAACTTTCCCTCGACACCACTCGCACGGAGCGGCGATCCCTCACCGGGTCAGCCCGTTCACGGAGGGAGTGTCGAGCGCAGCTTGTCCTTCACCGACTGGCCACTCCCTTCCTGCGCGAGGGCAGGAAGGGCACCAAGTGCTAGGAGGCCAAGTAAGATCGCTGCGGGTAGCGAGCGCATCGTCTACTTCACCGGCACAAGGCGGATGATCTTATCGGGCTGGTTGAGGGCGACATAGACCATGCCATCGGGGCCGACGGCGACATCGCGGACGCGGCCTTGACGCCAGAAGAGCTTCTCCTCCTCGACGACCTTGCCGTTTTGTACCCGAATACGAAACACCGGGCCACCCAAAGCAAGGCCCCCTGCCACCAGATCGCCCTTCCACTCGGGAAAAGCACTGCCCTGCATAACATCTAGGCCACAGGCACCGATGCTCGGGAGCCAGCGGAGTGTGGGGGTGGCGAAGTTCTGTCCCTCTTTGGGCCAAGGTAGCGCGAGGGGAGAGTCGTTGTAGTTGATCGAGGTGGCGATAATCGGCCAGCCGTAGTTTGCGCCTTTCTGGATCACGTTGAGCTCATCCCCGCCGCGTGGGCCGTGCTCCGTGTCCCAGAGGTTGCCCTTGAGATCCAGCACCAGCCCCTGCGGGTTGCGGTGTCCCCAGCTCCAGATCGCGGGGAGCTGATTGGTATCTTTGACAAAAGGATTGTCTTTAGGGATACTGCCGTCTTCGTTGACCCGGAAGATCTTTCCATTGGGCAGTGCTAGGTCTTGGGCTTTCTCACCACTGCCGCGCTCACCGTGGCTGAAGAAAACGTGGCCTTTTTTATCAAAGACAATGCGCGAGCCAAAGTGCACACCGCTGGGGCTGTAGGTCTCGGGCTTGCTCTGGTAGATTGTCTGCTCGCTATGCCACGACGCCGTCAGGCCCTCGATCTTGAGCTTGCCGCGCACGATCTTGGTCATTCCCGCCTTTGGGTCGGTGGGCGATGGATCAGTGAGCGAGAGGTAGACCCAGCCGTTCTTGGCGTAGTTGGGGTGCACCGCAACGTCCATCAGGCCGCCTTGGCCGATCTCGCGTGTGGCAGGCAGTCCTGTGATTTCAGGGCCGACCTCGCCGTTTTGTGACAGTCGCAGTGCGCCGGGGCGGTTGGTGATGAGCATCTTGCCATCGGGGAGCCAGTCAATCCCCCACGGCACCGCGAGGCCCTTGCCTTTTTCCACCACGGTCTCCAGGCGAAACTTGGCTCGCTGGGATGCGTAGACCCCCTCGGTCTCTTTTGGCCCCGCAACCAGTGCCTCGGTGTATTTATTTTGTAGCTCACGAAGATGAACCACCAGCCCCCAGATCGTCTCGTCGCTCATGGTCGGGCCGTAGGCATCCATCCCCATATCCGGGACGCCTTTTTTAATGGCATCGAAGAACGGCTTGTCGTGCTCGGCGCCGAACTTCTCCAGCGTCAAGAGAGTCTTCGTCCCGCCGCCGCCACCCTCGCCCTGCTCCCCGTGACACTTCGCGCACGTGTCGTTGTAGAGCCGCGTCAGGTTGATGGCTTGCTGCTGCGGAGCTTGCTTGCTAGGCTTCGCGTTACTGCTCTTTTCCAGAGGCAGTAAGAGAAAAGCACAAGCCGTGAGTGTGAGTGCAATAGATAGTTTGAACATGGAAATAAGTTATACCGCAGAGCGACAGCTACTCAATCACTTTCCGGGTGGCGAGGTCGTATTTCTTTCCACTGGGAACGGACTCGGGGCCGGGCTTGGCGGCGTCGTAGAAATTGACGCGGGTGCGGCCGGTGATCTCTGCGACCGAGCCTTGGACAATCAGTGCGGTGGCTTCGTCAATACCAACTCCTAGCAGCTGCGGATAGGTCTTGATGAGCAGCTCCATGTCTTTGAAGCGATTCCGCTGGGTGAAGTGCTGGTCAATGGCCATGCCAGGGAGAAAGCCTAGGCCGCGCTCGTAGCCGCCGGCGATAATGTCCTCGGGGCCGAGGGGGTTGCCACGGGCCATGTACTCACCTTGAATAGACGCGCCCGCGCTGCTGCCGCCGATCACGCCGCCGCGCTTTAAGACCTCGTGCATCAGCTTGGCGGCCTTGGTGTTTTCGTAGGCATCTATGAAGCGCCACTGCCGTCCGCCGCCAAACCAGACTCCGGTGGCGCGCTTGAGCAGGGCCAGCACCTCGGGCTTGTCCACGGCCTCGGGGGTGCGGCCCGTGAGCTCGACCACTTCTTTGGCGCCCAAGCGGCGAAAGGTCTCCGCCATACCGTCTTTGGGGGGAAGGGGGTCGGGCATGGAGATGGGGATCACGGCGATGATGGCTTTCTCCGGGCCGCCTGCCAGCTCGACAAAGCGCTGCGACAGCCCCTGTGGCATCCCGCCCCCGCCGATAATCACCAGCGTCCCCGACGGCACATTCGGTGTGGCGAGTGTCTTGGGAGGGAAGACGGGCTCGGTTCGCTGGCGGCTCCAGCGGCGCAGGGCCGTGAGATCAGCGAGGCGCTTGCGTCCGGCAAGCGTGATGCGCTCCTCGGGGGCAAAGCGTGTCGCGGCGAGGCGAATCGTGACGGGTACGGCTCCCAGGAGCTGAACCTCCCGCCCGACAATAGCAATCGCCGCGCCCTCGGGGAGCTCGTAGCGGATCGCGGCATTGGCATCGGGGAGGAGGCCGTCTTTCAGGGCAGTCTGGGTGAAGGCGACGTTCCCCCCGAGGGTCGCGCCACGGGCTTGAGCGGCTTTGAGCGCATCGAGCACTTTCCCCTTGGGCGCTTCTTTAAGCTCCCACCAGACCCCCGTGGCCTCGGCCAGCTCTTTTGGCTCCGGCGCTTTGTCTTTCACCGCGACAAACTTGCCCTCCAGCGGCTTGGCGAGGCGCGTGAAGGTCAGAAACGCCTCCGGGGCGGCGGGGCCGGGGCCACAGAGAATCAGAGCGCCGGGGATACCATCGGCGAAGCTTGGGATCATGGTTGTTTTCCTGAGTTAGAGAAGCTGGGATAGCGGTCGAAGTCGTCTTTACCGGCGGCGCGTGGGTCGCCGGTTTTCTGGAGAGTCTCATCGAGCTGGGTGCGGAGCCGGGCGAGTGGCTTGGCGTGCTTCGGACTTGCCGCGAGATTCGTGAGCTGGTGCGGGTCGGCCTTGAGGTCGTAGAGCTCCTCGGCGGGGCGCTTGGCGATCGCCCAGGCGGCAAAGCGCGGGTCGGTGCTCTCGACCACGGCCTGCTTACTGGGCGAGCCCTTGATCGAGTCTGCCTGGTCAATATCCGAGTAGAGCGGCGGGTCGCCTGCGGGCCAGCGCTCGGGGGCGAGGTTGCGGATGTAGAGAAAGTCCATGGTGCGAATCGCCCGTGCGGGGTAGCCCAGGTTGCCTGCCCGTGCCTTCACAAAGTGCCGCTCCCGCCCAAAGTACACCGCGTCGCGCTTCTGCTTCTTCCCCGACATGAGTAGCGGCAGGAGGCTCTGGCCTGTAACTTCTGGGGGGATGGACACGCCCGCAGCTTCCAAAAAAGTCGGAGCCAGATCGGTGTGGCTAACCAGCTCGCTGCGCTTTTGGCCCGGCTTGATGCGCCCCGGCCAGCGGATGGCTAGCGGCATACGGGCTCCGGCATCGTAGAGGTTGGTCTTGCCGTGAGGAAAGGGAAAGCCGTTGTCGCTGGTGACAACGACCAGCGTGTTTTGCGCCCGCCCGGTGCGCTCCAGCGTTGCCAAGAGTCGCCCGAGCTCGCTATCAAAGTCCTCAATTTCGCTGAGGTAGTCTAGCAAGTCCGAGCGCACCTCGGGGGTGTCCGGGAGAAACGGGGGGACCGTCGCGCTGTCGAGCTTCTTGCCCCGGGCCTGGCCACTCCCTGTTTTATAGGTTCGGTGTGGGTTCTGGCTCCCAAACCAGTAGCAAAACGGCGCATCGTCTGTCACGGTTTTTAAAAACGCGTCGAAGCTGGCAAACGGCGGCCCGGCGGGGTTGGCTTTGCGCCCGTACTTGGTGAAGTCCCCCGGTCCCCAGCCCTTGCCCGTGAGTCCGATTTTGTAGCCTGCCGCCGCGAGTAAGTCCG
>Ga0315904_10007599_pt1 | contig 14530 bp, 13 predicted proteins | sample LakEriMetagenome_6_FD_203529 | JGI IMG/M metagenome (GOLD analysis project Ga0315904, IMG submission 203529) | Freshwater fungal communities from buoy surface, Lake Erie, Ohio, United States - Buoy 12 MA120 | ecosystem: Environmental > Aquatic > Freshwater > Lake | place: USA: Lake Erie, Ohio... | reverse complement strand
ATTTTATTTTGTTGATTGCCGAAAAAGTTTTATTTGCGTTGCAAAGATATATCAATATATTAAGTCCCGAAAGAATAAAACAACTACTCAATGATTCGCTTTAGTTCAATACAAGCATCATGCATTGATGGTGGTGCATTGGAAGGTAAGCCTAGTACACATTGATTGCCAAGTTTTTCAACAAATGGCTTACATTCTCCTTGGTTTGCAAGTTTGCTATAAGCAACAATTTCATCAATAGGTTCACCTGATTGGAGATAATGTATCCATGTCTCAATATTTCTCTTCGGAACAAATATTGCAATCTTTTCTTCACGATGACGTTTTTCTTGCAGAGTCATCTCCAATTGTCTGATCCGTTCTGCAACAGTAAGTGTATCTGCATCGATAACCACTACCAAGCAAATTTTTTTTCGATTTTTTTGGCTACGATAGCCTTTGACTTGTGCTGCATAATTTTCGCGAACATATTGCTCTCCTGACTGTTTTCCCTTAAGGCAAAATTTAGGAAAAAATTCTCCAGTAAATCCTTTTTTTTGGAGAAAATATCGAGCGAAGAGGTACTGCTGTTTATCCTCACATAAAATTACGATAGATTGTCTATTCTGGGTCATACAGCCAACCACGCTCTACTAAATCAGAAATTGGTAGTCCAGTATCATCCTCGTCATTAATTCTTTTAACTCGTACTGGAGAATTGCCCTTCCGTTCAAACCAATAACCTGAGTCTGCTGCTAGAAAATTAATAAGTTTAGGATGGTGTGAAATCAGCAAAGCTTGTAATTTTCTCTCACTACAAAAATCATAAAGTCGATCTAGCCAAGGCTGTACTTCTGGTAATGCCAAAAAGTTTTCAGGCTCGTCAATACACAATGTATAGTCTTCATCTTGAGTAGCATAAATTAATGTGTATAAAGCAATGATAACCTTCTGTCCATCTGACAATTCATTGAAGTTATATTCAATTGTTTTTTTATTGTCAAATTCATTTTCAAAAGTTAATTTTAAAACATAGCTAGTCTTACTAACATTCTCAAACTTAAAAGACGAAAAATTATCTAGAACCTCTCGAAAAACATTTATAAGTTCAAATATTTTCCCTTGATCTTGTGAAAGGTAGCGATACCAAGATACATAGTTTTCCATCTTCTGAGAAATGAAAGAGCTTTCTTGATAAATAATATCAATCATTGAAGACGGCGTAATTTGTACAACGATAAGACGCATTATGCAGCCTTTAAACCACATCAACTTTTTATTTAATGGTGGGGAAAATAAGGAAAGAACTGACTGGCTAGGACTAAATTCAGTAAGCCTAGCAGTTTCTTCATATTCATCATTATATGTAGAAACAGTACCTAAATCAAATATTAAAAGAGGCTTATTATTGAACCACAATCTTTCGTAAGCTATAGATGGTTCTTGATGTCCTGCCCCAGTATATTGATATTCTTTATATTGTATTGAAAGCTCATATTTATATTTTCCTCCATTTCCATCTATTTCTAATTCAAAATTATGTGCTTTAGATGTTTGCCAACGGCAGCAATCAGATTCAGAAAATAAATTTTCCACTTTGAATGTACCTAAGATTAAATTTTTAACTTTATTTAGGGCATCAAAGACTGTAGATTTACCTGAACCATTTGCTCCTAGGAATAGGTTAATGGAATCAAATGAAAGCTCAAAATTCACAAGAGAGCGGAAATTATCTATGTAGATTCTGTTTAACATATATTGTTAATAAGGTCTATCTTTAATATTATTTGGCTATAGTATTGCAAATTCATTATAGCTATTCGGGCTAAATGGAGCCATAATATAGTTTGTTTAAGCATCAACAAAAATTGCAAGATCGCCGTTTTGCCAGAATTATTTGTACCAAAAAAGCCAGTCAGAGGAGCCATCCGAAACTCGCCTGTATCTGCCCATGACTTAAAATTCTGAATGCGTAATTGCGTAAACATTTTGGTTTGGCTATAGCTTGCTCACGCATTTATCTTAGCGCGATCGCATATTTTGTGAAGAATAAACCAAGAACTCAAGTTCTTGGCTAAAAGCTTAAGCCTGCTGAAGCAGACTGAAAAGTATTTTTAACCAAAACCAGTAAAGTTACGACCTACGGAGCCGTAACTTTACTGGTTTTGTAATTGCCATAAATACTGAAAAAAATCAGCCTTTGTCGTTAAAACCAATCTTTATGGCGAGAATTACTGGAAAAGAATTGCAAACTTGACAAAGTCTGTTAATGTTTGTCTTGTAAAAATGCCTCGGTATTGTGGGTGAGGTTATCTGTGAGTGAATTGAAACACGAATCAGCACTACGAGAAGTTTCGGTTAGCGCCGTAACCGTTAATGATGACGATGACCTTGATGCGCTCTTAGGTGGTGGTGGACTAAAAGAAAAAGAGATTGCTGAGATTGCCAATATGTTGCTAGACAACCTAGATGACGTAGATGCTTTTGCAGTTGATGCTTTTGCTGATGACTGGATTTTAGATAATCAGCAGCCTAGTACATCCAACCCCCCAGAAATTATCGAATCTAATTATTTGGCTAATGAATTAGCTGCCGATCGCGATCGCATTCAGAAAGAGTTAGAAGATCTGCGATCGCAACACCAATTTGAATGTGAATATGTCGATCAGCTTGAGCAGGAAATTACTAGTATTAGTCGCGATCGCGATCGGCAAGTCACAGAGCTCACTACCAAACTTGAAAAACTGCAAAGTCAAGTTGCTAAGTTGCAATCTCCCCCCCCAGTCACAGATGATCGAGATTTAAGCGATCGCTTAGCAATCCATGTTTTGCAACTAGAGGAAGAATTTAATCATCGCTTGGCGATCGCCTTAGAAATTGAAACCCAGAAAGTTGTCCAGAAATATATTCAAGAGATCAATAGTAAGGATGAATTGATTTATCAACTGCAATATCAAAACACAGAGCTAGATATTTCACAGCAAACCTTGACTACAGAGTTAGAGTCAACTCAAGTTTTCCTCAAAGAGTCCACTAAAACCCTTGAATTAGCACAGACTAAACTATCAGAAGTCTCGACTCAACGGGATCAACTAGAAGAAGAACTAATTCAACATCTCTCTAATCGAGCACAATTGCAGCAATCTTTGCGAGGGCTTGAAAATGAATATGTCACTGATCTGACAAGAGTACAAGAATTAGAGCAGCAAATCGAAGAATTGCAAAATCAAGTTCTACATCAAGCATCTAAAGCATCTGAATATGAAGCCGCCATCCAGCATTGGAAGGAGCAATCAGTACGCCATCAACACCATGCCCTTCAACTTAGTGGTGCATTAGATCGTCTGTTAGTCGAAAGACCAGTTAAGCATTTAACTGAACCGATTCAGAATGAATCCACCTATGGTCAAGGTTACAGAACAGAGCGATCGATTGAATCTGTAACAGAACCAACACCAGTGCGATCGTTTCACCCAAATTCAAAAGTAGATTTACCCTTTTTTCTGGTCAGACATCGTTAGGACTTAAGCAAAATAACCAATCGTAGGGGCAATTCATGAATTGCCCCTACGATTGGTTATTTTGCTTAAAGTCGTACCCCACTTTCGTAGGGAAAACTGACAGTAAAGCAACTACCTTCACCAACTTTGCTCCTAACGCTTATATTTCCTCCGTGAAGCTCGGCAAGTTTTTTCACCAAATTTAAACCTAGTCCTGTACCTGCATACTGACGACTGAGGCTACTGTTAATCTGCACAAAGGGCTGAAATAGTTTGTTAATATCCTCCATAGAGATACCAATACCAGTATCAGACACGGAAAAACGGAGCTCAGGTTTAAAATCAGATTTAAAATTTTCTTCAGAATTTGCTTCTGATAAACCTATGGCAACATTGGCTAAACTTGCTTCGAGATTGACTGTTCCATTCTTTGGGGTGAATTTCACAGCATTACTCAAGAGATTAATTAACAACTGTCGCATTCGGCGCTCATCAATCACGATCTCTGTTGGTACACCATCATGAATTATGAGATTTAATTGAATATTCTTTTGAATAGCTAGATGTTTAACAAAGCTAAGGCTACTGTCGCATAGATAGCGTACCGAGACCGATGTTAGATCTAAGGTAAACATACCTGCCTCAACTTTGGCAACATCAAGAATATCATTAATTAACTCCAAAAGATGTTGACCACTTTTGTGAATCGTTTTTAATGAACCTTGTTGACGCTGATTTAGCTCACCAAAAACTTGCTCTAGTAGACCTTCTGAAATCCCTAAAATGGCATTGAGCGGAGTCCGCAACTCGTGACTCATTGCAGCCAGAAACTCGTCCTTAAGACGAGTCACTCGCTCTAGTTCTTTATTGGTTGCGATCAGCTTTTCATTGCTCAACTGGAGAGCTTCTTCGGCACGTTTGCGATCGCTGATATTTCTCACTAATACCAACACCTCATCTTCTCCACAAGGACTAACCCGAACTTCCTCATAAACCCATTCGCCATATTTTTGGAGCTTGTGTTCATAGACTTGCACCTCGCCTGTGATAATTGCTTCATTGAATACTTCGAGTTGCTCAGCTAGAACTGTTGGCGATAAAACTTCAGTAATATTTTGCTGGATTGGGAAAAAGGCTTCTTTGTCTGGAACAATTGGCAACATACAATCAAGGCAAGTCCCATCTTGTTTAAGACGGAGTAGCAAATCGGGAATCGCATTGAGTATTTCTTGTTTGCGCTTTTCACTTTCAGCCAGATCGGCGGTTCTTTGCTGAATTCTAGTTTCTAATTCTTGATTGAGTCTATATAGCTCTTGTTGAGTAGTTTTTAGCTCATTGATATTTTGAATCAGCGCGATATCATACATAGGCTGATTTTCAGGGTCACGAACTATGGAAACACTCATCAATCCCCAAATAAATTGTCTATTTTTATGACGAAATCGCTTCTCAATATGAAAACCATCAATCTCATTGCTAAGTAGTTTCTGATAGTGATAGAGATCGATCTCCAGATCGTCAGGATGGGTGATCTCCTGAAAGGTCAAGACTTGTAGCTCATTCTCTGTATATCCCAACATCTGACATAGAGCTTGGTTGACAGCCAGATGTTTTCCATCAAGTGCAGCTACTGAAATTCCCACCGCAGCATTGTCAAATACACTTCTAAATCGCATCTCCGACTCGCGTAGTGCTTCTTCTGACTTATTGCGAGCGCTAATATTCCGAATAATTGTCAAAACTTCTTGGTCGTTAATTTTAACTATCTGCACCTCTTCGTATTGTATTTGGCTTTTAATATCCCATTGCTGCTCAAAAGACTGAATTTCCCCTGTAGCGATCGCCTGTTTGATTGCATGTAATTTGCGATTTGCTAAATCAATGGGCAGTACATCTGAAAGATGTTTGCTGATCGGATCAAAGTCAGATGGGAGTAAATCAGCGACATAGCTGCTTGAGAAGCATTCTAGATAAATGCCATCAACACTAACACGATAAATTAGATCGGGAATTGCGTTTAAGACTGCTCTTTTTTGAGCTTCCACATTGGCTAGAGTATCTTCAGCCAGTCTGTTTTTTGCTAAGAGAATACTTTCTTGAGTAGCAACTCCAATTATTTTGTCAAAGTCATCAATCACAGGTAAATGGCGACATCGAGATTGATTCAAGAGGTTGAGCAGTGACTCTAAATCTTGAATTTGCGATCGCCGAACTGTCATTGGAGAATCCGTAAGCACGTCAACAATCTTCAAGTTCTGTAAATTTACTTGTTGCTGCACTAGATTTAATACATCCCACTTAGACAAAAGCCCAATCAACCTATTTTTGTCAACTATCAAAACACACCCTGCTCTAGCTTCAAGTAAGCTGCTATGGTCGTTGGGATGATTGAAGTCTGATGAATGAAATGATTGAGCTAATTGATTCATTAGACTAATCGCTTCTAATACCAAGCTTTCTGGCGCAACTACGATTGGGTAGCGATTGATCGCAAGATCAAGATAAATGCTGTTTTGTACTAGCATTGGTTTAGTCGTTAATTGATTAAGAGCTTGTCTAGAATGTCGGTCGATTATGACATCGTTGTGGTTGGCATGAGCGCTCATGCCCAGAAATTGGTGAGTCTTGCGGTTCAACGTGAAGCCAGAGTTGCTTGGGTATGGGATCAAGAGTTTTGCGATCAGTATTCAAATGCTTATCTAAATATTGATCAGATTGATCATATTTTACTGTTATTGCAAAATAAGCTAAGCGATTGCCCCAAATCTGAGCGGGTGCACTTTTTTGCCCAGCAGATAGCCTCGATACGAGATAATTTTTGTCAGGATAAATTGTTGGAAATCCTGCAAAAAAAAGGGGTTGATGTAATTATTGGGGAATGTAAATTTCAAGGTAAAGTCCATAACTCCCATGTTTTAAAGGTCAGCGAAACTGCCCTCGCAGAAAGATCTAGAGCATTCTCTCAGCGCAGTCTCAGTTCACGAGCTTATGCGATCGCCCATGACATCACATCACAACGTAAAATCTTTGGGCTTGCTGAATATAATTACTTAACCGCAAATCAGCTACTAAATTTAAAAGATTTACCTAATTCGATTGCAGTTCTAGGTGATGACTCTAAGGCATGTGCGATCGCGCAAGCAATAAACTTTCTGGGTATAAATACAAGCCTAGTTACTGATCATAATCATATTTTACCAAATTTGGATGTAGCAATCGCGCGTACTTTGCAAGCGCAACTAGAAGCTGAAGGGATCAGTGTTTATACTAACACCCAAACGACTGCGGTAAGCCAGATTGAGCATAGCCGAATAAGGATTTGGCTAGATAACCAAACGATAGAATGCGATCATCTGTTAATCCCTGTAGCGCCAAAAAAGTTTGACTTTCCTAGCGATCGTCATATTTATCAATGTCACGGCGATCAAGATATTGCCAAGATCTTACAACAAACCTTACAAACTGGGTTTTGGCGATCATCATCCATTCCTCAAATTCCGACGATGATTAACGTATCAACCACGCCAACCGTTGCTCAGGTTGGCATGACTGAACTATTGGCAAGACAAAAGTATGGACAAGCCCTATATATTTTAGAAAGCTCTACTGAAAACAGCTTATGCAAAATCATAAGCAACCATAAGGGGCAAATTCTTGGTGCAAGTATGTTTGGCGATCGCGCCAAGCTAGTGATCGAAGCGATCGCGATCGCGATGCAAGGAAAAGTCAATATCCAACATATCGCTGTTTTGCAGGAGTTACAGATTACAGAGCAATGGGAAAAACTCCATCGCGATCATCGCCAGCAAGTGAAATTCAAGAACTGGTTTACTTTTCGGCGTGATTGGAATATTTAGAGATAAAAACAGTGCAAAGCACTGTTTTTATCTCTAAATATTCTGAAATCTTTTTAATATCGATCCTTCGGGAACATCTCGAATAATTTCGGTGATTAATGTTTTTGCACCAAGTTTGCCAGAGGCTCGACTCTGATCGATATCAGCAATGAGACTCTTAAATAGCAACAATAGACTCAATCCCGCCCCAACAATTTGAATATAGCGGGCAACTTCGTTATTGAGCCCTGAAGCTCCAACAAAAACAGCGATCGCCAAAATCACCATTAACCATAAATACTTCTTCTGACTTGGATATTTACCGATCGCCCAGCTCACGAATAGACCAGTAAAAATACCACTAATCAAGCCATCGACCCATCGCAAAGGTGATAGCAACATTCCGATCGCCTCCGATATAAAGACCAAAGCTGCGATCTTTGTTGATGCTTGTAATTTTTGTACATGTCTCTGCGTGACTGTTTCTTGCGTTTCTAACAGCGATCGCAATGTATTCACGGCTAATAGTTCTTTACCTTCAGTATTCAGTAAATCTAGAATTCGCTCTTTTAAAGATTGGACATCAGGCTTTGGCGGTTCCCAAACTTCTCGACTGTCTTGCCCATCAGCAAATTGGAGCTTTACCTTAAAAGGCTTCGGCTCTGCTGATGTCAAGACGATCTCTTGTGGTGATATCAGCTTCTGTACTTCTATATTCTGTAAGGCGCTATGAATGGCATCGCGATCGCACTCAGGATAAAGATCAGTTTTATTAAAAATCAACAAAATCGGCTTATAGAATTTTTGAAGACCTGCGATCGCTTCTTGTTCTAACCGCGTCATATCTCCAGCAATCACAAACAAAATCAAATCAGCTTGTTTAGCTGATTCCAAGGCAAGTTCTCCTCTTATTTCGCCACCAATCTCATCAATTCCCTGTGTATCAATTAATTGCAGTTGAATTTTTCCGCCAGCATCCCACGCATACACTGCAACATCTTTAGTTGTGCCATGAGTAGCGCCCGTCTCGCTTAGCTTCTGTCCCAGTAAAGCATTAATTAATGATGACTTTCCCCGTGATACCATGCCAAAAACTGCGATCGCGATCGCGCTTTTATCTAGCTTCTCTTCAAGTGCTAATATTTCTACTAGTTCAGATTCTGTTAATTCTTTTTGGAATAAATTACGATAATTGATTAGGCGATTGCGCACCTGTTGTGAATAATCCTGCATGAAAAAGTTAACCCAGAATATCTCTCAAATCAATCTCAATATCTGGAATTACGCCACTTTTAATCACTACATCACCTGTATAAATAGCTTCTTCATAAAAGCCTTCAACCCAAGATAGCAGCGTAATCTGGCTACGCACAGGATCAACTATCCAATACTCAGCAATTCCTCTCGCAGCATATTCAGAACGCTTAAAGCGATAGTCCCTTGATTCATTTTCATGTCCAGCAGATACGACCTCAATTACCACCAATGGCGGCGGCATATCATGGGTAATTGTTCCTCTTTTAGTAGTTTCTAGAGCCATCCGACATTCTTCACCCAAAATTATCAGATCAGGTATTCTGACCTTAGCTCTACGACCACTTACTTCAATCGAGACTTCTTTATATCTCAATAAATGGGCAGGAACAAATTTACCTAATGCGAACAAGAGTCGCATTGATACATCAGAGTTAAAAATTGATTCTGGTGGCATTGCTACTAATTCTCCATCCTCTAGCTCATAGCGGATCTCACTGCCGTCATCATAGGCATAGTATTCTTCGTAGGATAGATATTTGACTTGGGGAATCGCGGCTTGAACCATAAATGTTATTCCATGCGCTGATTGAATATTATAAACTCGAAAAGCACGAGATGACCGCGCCATCTCGTGCTTTTAAGTAGGCACGCTTAATTAATTACACATCCCGACCCGTAATGTTGCGCCCCGCAGGAGCGCAACATTACGGGTTGGGGTAATTTAATTTATCTTGCACAGGTACTTATTAAGTATTTACTAACTCTTTCATTGGTGCTGCTAGGGCTTCTTCCAATGGTGCACGTCCTAGACGTTCTTCGAGAATATCCATTACTGTGCGTCCGAAGTCGTCATCATCGCGTTTCCATGCTTCTAAGCAAACTTCGCCAAAGAATGAACCTAAAGGCTCAGGATTCCAAAGTAACTTCTTGGCAGTCCAAGGCATCATGCTCATTGGGTTATAGCCTTTCTTGAGAATGTTGTTTTTGAAAGCATAATCTTCCAAATGCGTATGTGGTTGTAACCCTATGAAGAAGATCGCAGGTTCCACTTTATCCGCACCAAAGATAGCTTCCAATTCACGGTGATAGGTGATCGTTTGACGTACTGTTTCTAGAGTCTCATCGATCACATTAAAAGAATAGTTAACAGAAACTAATTCATTAAAGCCTGCGGCTCTAAGATCGCGACAATTTTGTAAAACTGATTTGAGGTTATAGCCCATGCGCATTTTACGAACAAGTTCTTGAGAGCCGCTAGTAATGCCGATCTCGAAATAGCTCATACCTGTCTCTACCATTAATTGACAGAGATAAGGTGTGAGATTGTCTGCACGGATATAGGCTGCCCAATGAATATCAGTCATACCCGATGCTTTGACTTTTTCTAATAACTCGATCGCATCATCAATAAATTTTTTGGCAGGAATAAACTGAGCATCGGTGAACCAGAAATTGCGAACGCCGCGATCGTAAAGTTGGCGCATCTCTTTGATCACTTCGTCGGTGGGATTGATGCGAACTTGCTTACCCTCGATTACCGTATAAATGCAATAACAACAGTTATGAGGACATCCCCGTTTTGTTTGTACACCGATATAAAAGTCGCGATCGCGGAAGTAGTAATTAAAATCTTCCCAAATCGATTCGATATATTCATAATTGCAAGCACTTTTTTCAATCGGTGCGGGTTGCTCATGGATTAATCTGGCGCGAGGCTTAGTTTCTCCGACCACATAGCAGCGATCGGCTTCGATTTCACGTCCTTGCACCAAACGCTCTAATAAAGATTCACCCTCGCCAACAGAGATGATTGTACCTTTGGGAAGGACGTTTCCTAATTGCTCATAAAAAACACTGACCGCGCCACCACCAATTACGGCTCTGGCTTCAGGATGATATTTTCTAGCTCGACTTAAGCCTCGCTTGATTAAATTTGAGTTACGCCAAAGCTCAGTGTAATAGGAGGTAAATAGGCGTAGTCCATTTATCGCACCACGGAATTTTTTGAATGGATTTTTAGCATAGTAAAACTCAAAGGCATTTTGAAGGGGATTGCCACCTCTTCCCCCAACTGGTGCATAAATCTGAATATCCCGCCAAGAAAATACTAATAAGTTGGGTTGAAATTTGTCGATCGCCCGATCCAACGCCGCATAAAAATCAAGAGGGGGCACTGTGCCTAAGTCAAAAATATTTTGTTGCACATGGGGCGCAACCTTATGAATATGATCGGATAAATAAACCACGCCAATCGGAAAAATCGGGTTGCATGGAAGGCGAATATAAAGAATGCGATCGCAGCCTACGGCTATACCAGATATATCCCTAGCTAAATCTTGAGGATCTTTTATGAAATCAGTGGTAGACATAGGATTTTATCTTTGATCTAAATTATTTCTTATCGTTTTTATTGTTTTTTGGGCTTTTACTGCAATTTTCATCTTTGAGAATTGCTTGATATTCACCGCTAAGTCTTTACATATCTTAATTATATTCACTTTCTCGCCAGTTAGGTAATCATGGGGATCGATAAATTGGGATCAAACAGGGATCAAATTGGCGATCGCTGAATTGATAGTTGGTAGTAGTGTTTACAATCGCTAGTTGGTCTTGAGTGTTAGCTTTATGTACAAGCAAAGTGGCAAGATTATTATTTTTGTTAATCCCAAATATATCGGCAGGGTTTATTTGGTTTAATTAGGAATATTTTTGGGTTCATGACTAACTTGGGCTAATTTAATGTTCAAAAAATCTTGTTAATTTTTGCTTAAACAACTTTATATAAAAAAATACTATGTCCATATTTGATCCCTTACCTGCTGATTTGCACGACAAAAAGATTGTCTGCTCTTATGTAAATGCAACCAGCAAAATCCAAATAGCTCGGATCACGGATGTCCCTTTATGGTATTTCGAGCGGGTTGTATTCCCCGGGCAAAATCTCATATTTGAGGCGATCTCATCGGCTCATGTTGAGATTCATACAGGTATGATGGCAAGCTCCATACTTTCAGATACAATTCCCTGTGTCCAATTACAGGTAGAAGAAGCTAGCTGTGCCCTGCCAGACTGGGTTCCCATCAAACATATTGATGATGACTCACTGCATGATCCATCGGAGCTGCTTAATCTGCCTGAACCTGAAGTAGTCTCCTAAAAATGGATTTTCTGGTCTTCAATTTTTCCCAGTTTCTGAATTATTTGAGTGGCATAAAAATGGACTTTTTGTCCCTTGATTATGCTTTATTCCTGCTCATCGTTACGGTTATTTATTGGCTCTTACCAAATGTGCAAGCACGCTTGTTAATTATTTTGACAGCAAGCTTACTGTTTTATTCATTTATCCAGAGGCAATATGTTTGGCTGTTGTTGGTGATGTTGGCAATTAATTTTTGGTTGGGAGAAGAAATTCGTAAAGGCGACAAATTCCTGAAGCAGTGGCTACTGTTTGTGGGGATATTTTTTAATGTGCTACTGCTATTTGGGTTTAAATATATTCCTTTCGTCGCAACGGTGATCGGTAATATTACAGGTTTGCCAGTGGGGAGTTCGCTAGCGATCTGGGCGAAGACAAACATTGTACCGCCGATTACGCTTAGTTTTTTTGTGTTTGAGTTAATTGCTTACTTAGTTGATACCTATCGCGGTAATAGTCCCGCCAAGGATTTTCTGAATTTTGCTGCTTATAAGTTGTTTTTTACCAAGCTGCTATCAGGTCCCATTACCCGCTATCAAGAATTTGCACCTCAACTAATCACGCGATCGCGTCCCGTGTTGCCTGATATTGCCGAAGGTGTATGGCTATTTGCCTGTGGAGCCGTCAAAAAAGGGATCATCGCGGACAATCTTGCCCGACTAGTTGATCTTAGTTTTCGGAATACTGAACGCGCAGGAAGTATCGATCTATGGTTGGCTCTATTTGCCTATGGCATTCAAATTTATTGTGACTTTAGCGGCTATATCGATATGGCTAGAGGTAGCGCTTTGTTATTAGGTTTCAAGCTACCTCAAAACTTCGATTTTCCCTATTTTTCGGCAAGTATTTCTGACTTTTGGCGGCGCTGGCACATGACTCTCGGCGCATGGATGCGAAATTATCTGTATATTCCTTTGGGTGGTTCTAGGGGTGGACTTTGGCGGACTTGCCTAAATTTGATGATCATTATGCTCGTAGTTGGGATTTGGCATGGTGCAAACTGGGGCTTCATTATTTGGGGTGTCTGGCATGGTACGGCGCTGGTGGCTCATCGCCTCTGGATGGAAGTTTGTAGCGTATTTGAAGATTTGCATAAAATCTGGAAGCCTTTACCAATGAGACTCTTGGCAGTTGTAATCACCCAGTTGGTAGTATTTATCGGCTGGATTCCTTTCCGATTACCTAATTTAGTTGATACAAATATGTTTTTGCAAAGACTCTGGGGCTATGAAAGCGATCCTCAGTTCGGTGTAAAAATTTATGTGGAGTCTCTCGGTATTACAGCAGGACAGATCGCGTTATTACTATTTGGTCTATGTATGTGTTCTCTAATCGCCTATCAATGCGATCGCGCTAAGTGGCAGTTAAATTGGCAAGTGAAATTATTCTTAGTCCCCGTGAGCCTTTTTCTAGTCAGTATCCTTAGCCCCGACAAGAAACTACCATTTATATACTTTGATTTTTAGGTTGCGGAGTGAGGCAAAAACTCCAAAACACTTGAACTGAAATAAAAATCGCTTCATAGTTTGACTGATTTAAAATGAGATACTTAAATGCGTGTTATTTAATGAATTTCATGATGTGTTGGTAAAAATATGGGTGAACTACTAACTAAACAACCGCTCGTAGAGGCTCTTTGCGAGTTAAAGTTTAGTCCCTCAGATAAATGGGGCACAGATCTCCCTGAACTCTTCTATACTCAAGTAAAAGATGAATTTCCCGAATGTACAACACTTACTCCAGTTAGTTTTCAGTTTGCTGTTGGGGAAGCTATTGATATGCCAGAGCCAGCTAAAGCATTGCCAAGGCAGCAACTTAGGAATAAAGATAACTCTGTAGTAGTACAAATTGGTGCGGACTTACTAGTAGAAAATCACCTCCAACCATATACAAATTGGGAAAATTTTAGAGATTTAATACTAAGGATGGGGAGTAAGTATGTTGAACTGATTGGAGAAGTCAAGCTTGAGAGGGTGGGGCTGCGTTATATTAATCATATTTCTCCCCCTGAAGGTCGATTTGATATTGAGCAATTTTTATCAGTTTTTCCTATATTGCCTAGCCCTTTAAATCTTGACTTAGCTGGTTTTAGTCAAGTTTATGAATTTCAGTATGTGCAGCCCAAAGCTATTTTAAAACACCAAACAGGGGTTGTTCATAACATTCCAAAATTGTCATGATAAATTAATTGATTAGTAACACTTTCACGTCATCTATCGAGATACTCGACTGGTATCATTTGAAAGAACATCTTTACAATGTTGGTGGTTCTTTACGTCGTCTAACAAAATTTATATTTCAATTACTTTATTCAGATGATTTTGTAAATGATGTGTTAGCGCGTTGCACTGGTACAAGTTACCCAGCAATTGATTCTACTTCTCTATCTGAGATACAAGTAAACATTCCAGATATTCCAGAGCAAACTAAAATCGCTAATTTCTTAACTTCTATTGATGAAAAAATTACCGAAGCTCAAACCTATCTCGATACAGTAAAACAATACAAACAAGGCCTATTACAACAGATGTTTGTTTAGACTAATTAGAGATATTGAGAAAATCCGAAGGGTTAATAATCTCAATATCTCTAAAAGGATGTAAAACCAACAAATCTTTATCACCTGTTATTAGATAGTCAGCCTTACCATTCACAGCCAACTCCAAAAACTTATCATCTTTAGGATCTCGACAAGCTATAGCAATGTAAGCTTTGCTTAGGACATAAAACCCAAAAGATGGCAGAGCTTCGCTCTGCCATCT
>Ga0315904_10007598_pt1 | contig 14536 bp, 23 predicted proteins | sample LakEriMetagenome_6_FD_203529 | JGI IMG/M metagenome (GOLD analysis project Ga0315904, IMG submission 203529) | Freshwater fungal communities from buoy surface, Lake Erie, Ohio, United States - Buoy 12 MA120 | ecosystem: Environmental > Aquatic > Freshwater > Lake | place: USA: Lake Erie, Ohio... | reverse complement strand
CGCTCGCTCGGCGGCCTTGGGCCGGCTTCCGGAGAAGTGCTTGATGTCGGGGTTGAGCTTCCCGACCATCATGGCCACGGCGCGGAGCCCACGCACGCCGAGCGTGTTCGCCTCACCCTCAATCGCGACCTTCGGGGCGCCCTTGCGGCGCGTCACCGCGACGGAGGCCGTCGGCGTCTGCGGCGTCTTCGAGGCGCTGTCGTGCACATCGTAGGTGGAGAAGTCCCGATCCTCTCGGGTGGGCACCAGGCGAATATCCCGGATCGCCTTCTCCAGGGCGGCCTTCATGTGCTTCGCGCCGAAGGCCTTCAGGCGCTGCAGATCCTCGCGGGTCTTCGGCACGGCGAAGCCCCAGCGCTTGAACTGCATCGCCGCCGGCGTCGGCTTGCCGTTGTCATCCTCGAGCGGGTGGCTCTGCTTCAAGGCCTGCGTGGCCTTCCGGAAGGCGAAGCGGGCGCGGTCGCGCTTGTCCTGCGAGGAGGCGCCTTCCGCGCTCCGCACGGGCTTGCGGACGTCGCCTCCCTCGCGGTTGTGCTCGGCCATCTTCTCGTTGGTGCGGCGATCGTACTTATCGTAGTGGCTGGCCTCGGACTTCTCGAGGTCCTCCTGCGATCCCGCTGCGCGGATATCGAGGATGCGGACCGGGAGGGTGTGACCCTCCCCGGCCAGGGCCATCAGTCGCGTGTTGCCACCCATCAGATGCAGTCCCTTGTCGTGCTGAATCACGATCGGCGACGGGAGCTTCACGCTCTCCTTCAAGGCGTTGGCGATCCGGTCATAGTCGCGGCCATACTCCTTGGCCAGCGATTGAGCCCGCGCCCGAGGATTCGCGTCCGTGAGGACATCACCGACATCGGAGTTATTCAGGGACAGCAGCTGCGCCCGCGACAGGACCTTCAGCGGCGCGTTCTGCAGCCGCTCCCGCAGGGCCTCACGAGACGCGAAGGCCTTCGGGAAGGCCTTCTTCGTCACCTTATTGTCGAAGTATTCCCCCACCTCTTCGTGGAGTTCATCGTTCGTGAACGGCCGCACATGCGGGTACGTCTTGAGGGCGGGGTTCTTGGGGGCCATCGTTACTTCTTCCCGTTGGTCTGATAGTCGAGGAAGTGGTAGGCTGCATCGAGGTACTCGCTGGCCTTGCTGATCTTGTCCTGCACCCACGCCGGGAGCTCGTCCCCGTCCTTCAGCATCGCGTTGAGGGCCTTCGCGTACTCCTCAGCCCGGCGCAGCTGGGACTTGGCCATACCGCCCTCGAAGTCCGGCTCCCCCTTGTCGAAGCCGACACGGCGGGCCTTCTCGAGCGTCTTGCCTTTCGACTTCTGCTTCTTCACCGCCCAGGCGGCGGCCACCGCCGACCACTTCCCGAACTTCTTGAGGGCCGCCCGCTTCACGGACGGGCTGATCTTCGTCTCACGCGGGTCGTCGTCTTCCTTCTCCCAGAAGGCCTTTGCCTTCGCGAGGGTCGCGGCCAGGAGGGCCCGCTCGAGCGCCCGCTTCACCTTCACCCCCGGGAGCGACTCCATCTCCCCGACGCGCCGGGCCGGGGCCTTGGGGAGGTCGTTCTCGTTGTTCACGCGGGTGCCGGTGACGCGGGTGCCGCCCACGGTCTTCGAGCCGACCGTCTCGCGGAGGAAGCGGGCAGCGGCGCGGACGCCGCCGGCGCCGATCATCCCGACGTTCGAGCGGTGGTACATCATCGCGTTATCGACATCGATACCCCGGCCACCATGCTTCATGACCTGCTCGGCGGCGGCGTAGGCGTCGTTGTGGTAGCGGTAGGCGCGGAAGTTGATGATCTCCGTGTGCCCGCTCTTCGGATTGTGCTTGTACGACATGATCGCCCCCGGCTGCCCTGGGGCGGTGATTCGCGCATGCTGCACACTGTTCGGCCCCTTCTTCTTGCCGATCTCGTTCATCGGCGTGTAGGGGCGGACACTCCAGGCGGAGGTGCCGGGCTTGTCACCGGACTCGGCCCAGGACTTCGTGAGCGACTTCGCCACCGTCGGGTCGTCGCTGGCGGTGTGATCGATAGAATGCACGAGGAAACGCGCCTCAGGCAGAAGGGAGTGCACAGCGCGAGCCGTGTGGCCCGTCGCGGCGACGTTGTCGATGGCGATGACGTGCCCCTTGAGCGGCGTCGTCAGCGTGAGCCCCAGATCCGGGAGAGGCTGGCCCGTCTTCTTCAGGTGGTAGAGCGACTCTCGCGAGGTTCCGCGCAGCGCGTCGGCGACGGTCGCGCCCGTCTTGGCTGCGATCGCGTGCGCCAGCGACAGCGTGAAGCCCGCCTGCCCCGTCCGTCCCGGGACCGGCACCAGCGTCGCCTGCGCGGGGACGTGGGCCGCCATTTCCTGCGCCATCTGGTGGATCGAGTCGGGGTCGCCGGCCTTGGCGCGGTGGGCAAGCTCTCGCGCTCCCGGCGTCTCGTAGTACGACGCGACGTGCTCGATGCGGAAGCCCGGGGCGGTCGCAGTCGCGGCCTTCCGGAGGGCCGGCGCCGGCGTACGCACCATCAGGTCGCCTTGCTGGGGGCGGAAGCCGAAGCCCCGGTACCACGACTTGAGCTCGCGGGTGGACATCTTCTTCCCCTCGCCCTGCGGCTTGAGGGGGTTGGCATAGAGCGAGAGCGAGACCCCATGCCGATCAGCGCGGTCGATCAGATGCTGCATCGCCGCCCGGCCACCGCCTCGGGTCACCGACTGCACCTCTTCGACGTAGGCGTGGTTCGACTTGACGCCGTGGTTCTGCACCTTGTAGGTGCCCATCGCGTCGCCGGCGCGGACCACGCGCTTCGCGGGATTCAGGGGGTTCTCAAGCGTCCCGTCATGGTGCCAATCGTCGGGCGCCATGGAAGCGCGGGACTCGACCGGCCGCTCCACATGGACACTTGAGCGGAGCTTGATGACGGCCTTCGTGAGCGCGACGGCTGTGGTGTTCTCGACCTTGTTCGCCTGGGCCCGGGCCCCAGTCACGCGGGTCCCATCCAGCTTCGTGACGCCGTAGCGTTCCCGGAGGTGGCGGGTCAGTTCCCGCATGTGGGTGGGCCCGAACTTCCCGCGCATCGCGGCATAGCCCCCGCTCCCGATGCCCTGCAGCCAGTGCTCATGGTGCGGGGTGATGTTGTTGACGTGCCACTCGCCCGGGCCATGCTTCTCCCAACGCGTGAGGCTCACGTTCACCGCCACGGAGGGGTCATCCTGCCGGCGGACGCGCAGCTGCAGCGCCTCGTTCGGGAGGTGGTGGTGCTCCTCAACATCGATGGCCTTCGCCATCGGGACAGTTCGGGGCGTCGGCAGCAGCGCATTCTCAGGGGTCGACACGCGACACAGCCCTCCAGGCACGTGAGTACATGGAGGGCCGGTCTGTAAACCTTTCTCTCAGGCGGAGATGCCTACGCCTCGATGGTGGTCTCCACCCACGTCGCGACGCCCTCCATCATCTCGTAGCGCTCGACGGCCGCCTTGTAGCAATAGGAGAAGGCCAGGCAGATGGCGCCCTCGGGGTCGTCGGTCGCCAGGGCCTGCTCGAGACCCACCTCCATGGTGACCGTCGGGGCGAAGTTGCGGGGCCGCACCTCGATCGTGACGTCCCGACCGCTGAGGCTCCCCTGCATCGCAAACGTCACGCGGTCGTCGCCCACGGCCTGGGGGACCTCCTCATAGAACCGTGCCTCGCCCCGGTCGAAGAGGTCGGCCAAGCCCTGCGCCAGGATCCGACCGAAGATGGAGCCGTAGCTCCGGCTGGTCTCTGGGAGCCAGCGGGCGCTCATCGGGGGACCCCCTGTCGGAGGGCGCGGATGATCTCATTCACGAGGCCATCGAGGGCGACGGCCCCCGTGGGCACCACCTGCCAGGGGTTGATCACGCGCCGGGTCGTATACCGCTGGCCTCGGACGGTGATGGCCCCCTCGAGCTCGATCAGGCACTCCGCCCAGTGTCGCCAGCCGGTGAAGGTGATCGGAACCGCCCCCGAGTGCAGCCGGCCGGAGAGGGTGGCGAGCTCCCGCAAATAGTCATCAAGCCACGGGAGGTCGGGCCACATCCCGTTGCCGGGGGTCCACTGGTGCAGGAGCATCTCACAAGCGGCCAGTCGCGCCCCATAGGTCGTCGTCGGGGCCAGCACCGGGCGGCTCACAGGGCCTCCGGGTCGATCGGCGGCTCCCCCGGGATCCAGCCCACGAGCATGGTCAGGAGGGCATAGACCACCTGCTTGAGGTAGGCCTCCTGGCGGCCCTCGTCCGGGGGAAAGGCGAACCGGGCCGGCATCGAGAACGCGGCATACGGGCGCTCGAGGGCCGTGAAGTGGACCCAGATGTCGTACTCCTGGAGGCTCTCGTCGTAGGTGACGACCACGTCAGCGGCCCGGGCGATCATCGGCTCCTCGCGCCAGAGGAGGCGCCAGAGCGTCTCGCGGAGAAACTGGACGCGGGCCGGGACGAGGCTCTCGCCGATCAGGGACTCGATCGCAGCGGCCACGTCGGGCGGGGTGTTGGGACTCGGGGGCATGGCGGGCTGGTCCATCAGGGGGCGGGTGGGGCGTAGAGGTCGTGCCAGCGGGCCAGCACGGCCAGCGCGAGGCGTTGGCGGAGGCTGGTGCAGCGGTCAAGAAAGTCGGGGGCCGTCAGGAGGCTCACCGTGTCCACGGCCTCGTGGCGGTGCGCCACGCGGGGGTGGCCCTCGTGGTCGTAGCGGCGGTAGGACGCCGTGACGGTCAGGAGGCCGGTGTAGGTGTCAGCCGTGGCGGTCAAATGGAGCATCCCTTCGGGCGGGGCCGGCATGATCGAACCCTCGAGGAGGGTCTGGGCCTGGGCCACGGTCGGGACCAGGAGGTCCCCGACCAGCCCAAAGACCTGGTGGTAGGCGCTCACAGGACGGTGGGTCGGCCGTTCGCTACCAGGAGGCGTCCCTCGAGATGCCCGATCAGCTGCCCGCGCAGCCCCTGGTAGAGCGCCGGGAGCGACCGGGCCGTGGCGAGGAGCTCCTCGGACACCTGGACCTCTGCCTCGTGGATCTGCCCGTCCGGGCCCGGGACGGCGCCGCTGATCCGGACGACGCGGAGCTCCGGGTCCCACCGCACGTCAAAGGTGATCCGGGGCTGCCCCGCCGCCTGGTAGAATGGGAAGTAGTCGCGGATCCCCGGCGTGAGCCGGGGGCCGGCGGACTGGGTGATGAGGGGGCCGAGCGCGGCGAAGCGCTCGGCATAGGTCGTCGTCGGGGGCATCGATCGGGCGTGAGGGTCCAGCGGCGTGGGATCCGGGGGCGGGAGGGGCCGCGTCAGCGGCCCCTCGCCCGGTCCTATCCACTGCCGCCGGCAAATGGCAAGCCCGCCGGCCGGCAGATGGCAAGTCGGGCCGCCCCGGGGTGGGGTTCTGTGTGGAAAATGATTACGGCGCCAGGCGCCTGGGTTCCCATGGCCGGATGGGACCCGTGGGTCCCATCCGGGCCGGTGCAGGGGGGCCCCGGGGGTCCCACCCTCCCCCCGCCGCGCTGGGTGCCTCGGGGTGCCCCCGTGTGCCCGGGGTGCTCCGTGTGCCCCCGCCATTCCCTTTATGTATGGTGTGCCCCGGGGTGCCCTTGGGTGCCTGGCGTGCCCTGGGGGGAGGGAGGTGGGGCCCCGAGGTGACGGTTTGGGGCTCCCTATTGGTGGATCGTTCCATCGCGAGGGGTCCGAAGGGGGCCCCATATACGACTGCGACAGGCCATCGAGGGCCCATATACGCCCGTCACAGGCCCATATACCCCTGCGACAGGGCCCATATACCCCTGCGACAGGGGCGCGGCCCTCCGAACCGTCGGGTGGTCTGGTCACGGTTCAGAGGGGACGCGAGACGCGGGGCCAGCCCGCACCCCCTGCCCCGCCGCAGCGGTGGAGGCGTGGACTGGCCCCGCGAGTCACCAGCACCACAGGTCCCATATACCCCTGCGACGGGGCGGGTCGAGCGGCGGCTCGACACGGGGTTCATTCCCCCGTGTCGAGGCTGCTTCATTGCCCTGCATCACTCGTGCACGTCGGCCAGCAGGACCTGCATCCCCCGCTGGGTGAGCTCGAGCGTGAACTGCATCAGGGCCTGCTCTGCCTGCTCAAGGCTGGCGTGGGCCTGCACCAGCCCGCTCTGCGTCATGGCGAGCGGGTTGTACCAGCGGACGACGGTGCGGACGCTGTGGGGCTCAGCGGTGGCGCTCATGCCGCTGCCCTCCCCTGCCGTGCCTCAGCCACCTCGATCAGCTGCCGCGTGTAGCGCGTGAGCTTCTTGCGGGTGAGTTCCAGCTGCTTCGGGGTGAGGCGCTCGCCTTCGGGGCGGTTGCTGCGGAGGCACCACTTGCTGAACTCCGTGAGGATGAACGCGTCGGGGCCGTTGAACCCCTGCCCGTTCTGGTGGGCCGTCAGGGCGCCGTCCTGTTCATCGGCCGTCTGGCGCTCGTACAGGGCCAGCAGGGAGCGCTCCACGAACTTCGGGGAGCGGTCGAGCGCATCGAGGATCATGTCCTTCGTGAAGGTCTTCATGGGGTCGGATTGGGTCGTGGGGAAGGCGTGGGGCCGGTCCGGTGTGGACCGGCCCCCGTGGCGCTCAGTTGATGGTGGCGCTGAACTCCTCGCACTCGTGTTCCTCGACATCGAGGAGCGTGATCTCCGCGTTGCGGTCGCGGTTGGCCGTGAAGTTCACGTTGGCCTCGTTGAACTTGTCGCGGGCCTCCTCTTCCGTCGTGGCCGTGACGTAGCAGGTGACCTTCACCGTGTACGTGGCCTCGATCGCCCACTCGACGGCGGGCGTCCAGCACTCGTGGTCGTCGTCGCTCACCAACTCCACCAGCCGCTCCCACATCGCATCGAGGTCGATGCCGTGGGGGAGATCGGTGCCCTTCCCGTCCGACACCAGCCGCCGGATGATGAGGTCGCGGCGCTGCTCGCGCTCCCGCCGCAGCTGGTCTTCGTACATCTTGGCGCGGCTCTCGACGATCGCCGTCTTCCGCACCTGCTCCGCGAGTTGCGCCTCGTACGCTTGCACCAGCTGCCGCTCGTGCGCTTCCAGTGCCTCGATCGGCGTGCCAGCCGTCGTGTCGTGCGTGTCCATCGTCGCTCCGTGGTGTGTGTGGTGCGGCGCGACCTCTGTCGCCCGCATCAGGAGTATTCGAGCGGTGCACCGTCAGGGGGGATCACTGCCCTCGAGCCCCTGGAACCGTCGGGTGGGGGGCCGACGGTTCGGACGTCATAGGTGAAGGGGCCGGTCCGTGAGGACCGGCCCCGTAGGGCTCAGTAGAAGGTGAGCACGGTGGCCACGAGGGCCACCGCGAGCGCCGAGGACCACGCGTCGAACGTGCGGCGGGCATTCATGCGCCAAGCTCCAGCGTGTCGCCGTTCATCTTGGCCACCGTGAGGTTGGGGAGACGGAACTGGCGGATCTTGCTGCGGCGGAGTTCGCGCTCCAGCGCTCGCTTGGCCAGCGTGAGCGGCTTGCTCTGCACTTCCTTGCGGGGCTCACCGGCCTCCAGCACCGTCTTCCGCTCGACCAGTCCGACGACGTGCAACGTGCCGTCGTTCACGTTGATCTTCAGGCCGGGCGCCCCGGCGATCGCCTCGTACGTGGCGCCCTTGTCGGCGCCGTGGGTGTACGCCGCATTGTTGCCGATGCCCTTCTCAAGGCTCTCCGTGATGCTCTTCAGGAGCGCATCGGCCGCATCGGCCTCCAGTCCCTGCAACGTGGGCCGCAGGGCCTCCAGCGTGTCGCGGTCCCGCTCGTACAGCGTGACCATGTTCACGCCCAGCAGGAGCGTGTAGCGGGCGAGCTCTTGCGTCTCGGCGCTGCGGTAGGTGAACGAGACGAAGCGAGCGCCGTGGATGCGACGCAGGGCGTCGACGACGTCGTATTGCGTGGCCATGTTGATTCCCTCCAGTGGTCCGGCGGCCCCATGCCGCCGGATCAGGAGTATTCGAGCGGTGCACCGTCAGGGGGGATCACACGGCGGGGTCGCATCGGGGCGAACCGTCGGGTGGGGTGCCAGCGGTTCAGACAGGCGAGCCCCTCGAACCGTCGGGTGGGGTGCCAGCGGTTCAGACAGGCGAGACCATGGGGCCGGACCCTGTAGGGTCCGGCCCCTGATGATCAGGCGAGCACCGGCAGCGCTCGCCGTCCGGTGTAGCGCCTCGAGCTCGTGCCGTGGGCGTAGATGACGACGTCGCGCTGTTCGTACGTCGTGCCGCTGCAGGCCATGCAGTCCACGCACTGCATCACCTTCCCCACTTCCTCACTGGCGATGCAGTGGAACGCGTCCGCCGGCGGATCTTCCACCGTGGACGGCATCACGTGGAAGGTCGACCAGCCCATAGCGCGGGCCTGTTCCACGTCTTCCGGCGTGTCGCAGGAGGCCATGCAGAAGTCGCGCAGGGCCTGGAACCGACGGGAGCGCCATTGATGCGTGTACCCCGTCCACCCGATGGCGCGGCGCTGCAGCGCCTTCCACACGGGCACCGGCACCGCTGCAGGGTCGCCGTAGCTGCCGTGGCGCAACATGCCGCCCGCCATGCGTTCGGCGGCTTCCTCAGGCGTCACGCGTTCGTAGCGGCCCGCCTTGAACTGTTCCCACACCGTACGCGGCCCGTGCAGCAGGTTCACGTAGCAGGTCCGCACGCCGTTCTCATCGTACCGGTGCAGACAGTTGCCACAGAGCCCGAAGTCCTGCCGTGACTTCGCCGCCTCGAACGGGTGCATATCGCTGCGGATGATGTAGGACTGCACCAGCCCACCCGTCTTGGTGTTGTCGGACGCGTCGACCAGCCCCACCAGAATGCAGACGACTGGCGTCTTGCGATCGATCAGACTCAGCCCTTCCCACACGATCACGCCGTTGGGGTTGTACTCGGTTGCCAGTGCCATGGCGGTGTCTCCCGTGTTGTGCGCGGGGTCATTCCCGTGCAAGCGGGGATATCACGGCGGTGCACCGTCAGAGGGGATCACAGGGCCCGCCCGCGCCCCCTCGAACCGTCGGGTGGCGTGCCGGCGGTTGGCTCGAGGACCGGCGGGTGGCCAGGCGGCGGTTCCTGGCCGGAACGCCGAAGGCCCATGCCGTCATGGACGGCATGGGCCTGTGGAGTTCTGGTGGTGGGTTAGCGGATGCGTTCGATGGCGCGGATAAACGTGCAGTTGCTGGCCTTCAAGATGTGGGCGCTATCGCGACTGAGTCGGTTGTGGAGGCCCAGCGTGACCGGCTGCCAGCCGGTGCTCTGGCCGATAATGAACCGTTTCCGCTCACCGTAGTAGACCACTTCCACGCGCCAGCCCCGCCACTGCCTCAGCACGGGATGGAGGGCGACGTCATCGCGCAGGGCGTCCTGCTGCGGCGGCGTCAGCCGCTGCCACCGCTCCCACGTCATCGAGGGGACCGGAGTGCCCCCCGATCCCCCCGTATCCCCCTGTCCCCCCGTATCCCCCTGTCCCCCTGTATCCCCCTGCGTCAGCCCCATGCCTCCTCCGGTTCAATGGTCTCTCCCATCTCGATGAGCTCGGCGTAGCCGTCGCCCCCGTCCGCACTCCACCCGCAGTAGCAGCGGACCAACCCGATGTGGTGGTCGCACTGCTCACACACGAAGGCCCCGCAGCCACGGGACATCGTCACCGATGCCCCGCAGGTGCAGCGCTTCGTCTCACGCGTCGTCGCCATCCTCATCCTCCTCGTCGCCGTAGGCGACATCCACCACGGTGAACCCGTCCGGTGTCGCCACGTGGAAGGTGGTGGCGAGGGAATCGGGGTCCTGCTGGATCTCGTGGGCGAGCCGTGCGGCCTCCTCGGGGGAGGAGGCCCAGACATCGATGCGCCACTCGACGTAGTACTGCTGGGGAGCCGTGTTCACACCCACATGACCTCCCCGCTCTGCTCGGTCATCACCCCGCCCTCGATGGTCCAGCGGTAGAGGTAGCCGTCCTCCCCGCGCCATTCGAGGTAGCTGCCGTCCTCGATGAACGGGGCGAGCACCCCGATGAGGTGATCCTCCTGCCCCTGCTTGCTGTAGAAGCCCAGCCAGAATTCCCCGTCCTTGATCGTGCACTCGTCGAAGAACTCCCCGATCACCTCGGCGATCGTGGTGGCGTTGCGGCACTTCTCGGTGCTGATCCAGCTGTACCACTTGTAGGCCGACGCCGGCTTGTCCTGCGGGATGGGCCAGCTGCCGCCCTCGGCGTGGGCCAGCAGGGCCTCGTCGGTGAACATCGTGTCCTTCACGTGTTGCAGCACCTGTGCCTCGTCGGTGCCCGCCTTCCAACGCACATCGTGACTCGTCAGCGTGGTGTAGTAGCCCATCGTCGCTCCGTGGTGTGGTGTCAGGGGCCCATCCCCCGACATGAGGAATCGTGCCGGTGGTGCACCGTCAGAGGGGATCACACGCGCCGGGGCGTCCCGCGAGGGCCAGGAACCGTCGGGTGGGGGGCCAGCGGTTCCTGGCGCTCGGGGCCGGAACGACCGAACCCCCGGCACCGTACAGGCTGCCGGGGGCCGGTCCCACGGAGGCCCTCAGTGAGTGGCACCCCACTGAGGGCGACCGCTGAGGGCTCAGGCCTCGCTCAGGGCGAGGCAGTTGTCGAGCACCTTGTCCTTCATCTGCTTGAGCGTCCCATCGAGGAGGCTCGCCGTGCGCCACGAGCCCGCCCGCGTGGGCCAGAGGTCGCGGTTGTGGTCGACGGCCTCGACGGCGGCGTTGTACGCGTACCATGCGTTGGGCTCACCGGTATGCCCCTTCCCCTCGAACCAGAGGCGCGACACCTCGTCGCGCTTGCGGTCCGCCCGGGCGACGACGACCTCGGCGAGCTTCGCGTCCGGGTTGAACTTCGGGTCCTTACGGGGGTCCGGGGCGAGGACGTTGAGCACCGCCGCATCGAACTGCTCCACCGTCATCATGGTGCTGCGGAGGGTCTCGTACTGCTTCGCGAGCACCTCGTAGCGCTCGATGATGCCGTGCCAGAGGGTCTGGGCGGCCTCGATGAGCTTGTCCATGCCCTGCGCCGAGTGCTTGACGACGATGCGGCGCTCGGTGTTGCGCTCAGCGAACCCCAGCGTGTTCGCGCAGACGACACGGACGTTGGTATCCTGCAAGAGGATCCCGCGACGCCCGGAGTGGTTGTTGGCGAGGAGCCCGAACGGCAGCACCTCGTCGGCGAACACCTCGCGGACGATGGGGCCGAACTGCGTGAGGTCCCACTTGACCATCAGCCACGCGTCGCTGCCGTTGCGGATCACGCCGCCGGTCTCGAGGGAGGCGATGCCGGTGTCGAGGAGGGGCTCGAGGACGCGGAACGCGTCGGCGTTCTGCATCACGTGATAGTCCTTGCCGACGGCGCCGAGTTCCTGCTGGGTGTCGGTGCGGACCGTGACGAACGCGACGTCCGACTGCTTCGCGTAGGTGTCGCCGTCCGGGGTGGTGCACTGGTACATCGTGGGGCGCTTCTCGACCGTGTAGCCGAGGTTGGCGATCTGCATCGCCTCGTCGAGCGACGGGGCCGCCGAGAGGATCGTGCCCTCGCCGTGCCACGCCGTCTGGTTCACCGAGAAGAAGGACGCGACGCCGTTCAGGAACTCCAGTTCGTGTGCCATGTGTGCCTCATGTGGTTGTGGTCACCGGGGTCCGTTTCCCCGGCGAGCAATAGGTTGCCCATGGTGCACCGTCAGGGGGGATCACTGGGGAATGATCCGCCGGGACGGCGGGACCTCTATAGAGGGCCCGGCCGGGCTCGAGGCCAGGACCGTCGGGTGGCCGGCCAGCGGTTGCCCGGGGAACCGGCGGGTGGGACGCCGGCGGTTCCTGGGGCTCGAGGCGAGGGGCTCGAGCCCGGAAGCTCGAGCCCCGTGGGTCCTCAGCCCGGAGGCTGCGGCCCATACTTGTGGAGCGCCTCGTAGACCGACTGGACCTCGGCGAGCACCTTCTCCATCCGGTACCGCGCCTGTTCCCAGTGTTCGAGCGCATTCTCCGCCGGAGCGTCCTCGCCGAACCATGCCTCGTCGGGGCTCGTCTCGCGGATCAGGAACTCCAGCAGCCCGTCCCCGATCCAGTCGGGGCTGCAGTCCTCCGGGTCGAGGATCTCACCGTAGGTCATGTCCCCGTTGCCCCACGCGTAGCTCGACTGGACCACTTGGAGGACGCTGGGGGTCGAGCCCCCCGTATCCCCCTGTGTTGCCATCCCCGTATCCCCCTGTACCCCCGTATCCCCCTGTTCCATGGTCAGTCCTCCCGTGTAGATGGTGTGGTGTGGCCGGTCATCGCACAGGCCACGGCATACGGCAGCCGGACGTCGCGGCTCTCGGCGATGTCCGTCCCCCAGTGTTCGGCGTCGTCGACCACCACCGTGAGGTAGCCGTACCGGGCTCCATCGGTCTCGCGCTCGACGATGGTCAGTCGGAGGCGGACGCCGTAGCCCCCGTGGTCCGGGAGCGCGGCGTCGTAGTCGGTGTACTCGTCGACCTGCTGGACGAACGTCCACGGGTTGGTCGTGGCGGCGCTCATGCCTCGGCCCCCTTGTAGCGAGCGTCGAGTACGGCCCCGGCCTCGATCTCGTCAGCGAACTCCGTCTCCTGCTCGTAGTGTTCGTCCCCATCGGCCTCGACGGTGAAGATCTGGTGCGCCACCTCCGCCGCCTTGGTCTCGTCGGGGGCCTCGATGTTGTAGACCTTGGTGACCTTCGCGGTGATTCCCACACTGTAGACCGGCATCAGTCCTCCTCGTCGAGTGCCGTTCCGGCGTGGTGGTAGTCGCCCTGCATCAGTCGGTCGAGCAACGGCCCGATCACATCCTGCCACATCCCATCCTCATCGAGGCTCTCATCGACAGCGGCGAGCCATGCGTCCGAGGCCCCACGATCCCGCAGGGCCTCCATGAGTGCCAGCGTCACAGTATCGAGTTCAGGCATCGCGCTCCTCCTCGTCCATGCTGTTCGTGTAGCAGTGGTGGCACTGGCTCGGGTCCACACTCGACGGGGCGAACTCCCCGTCCCCGAAGAGGTCCCCGCAGATCTCGCAGTACGGCATCTCCTCGCTCTCGACGTCGTAGTCGATCCCCTCCGGCACCGGCACGTCGCAGATGACGTAGAACTCGCGGTTCACGTAGCTCCAGCCCTGCGTGATGTAGTAGTTACCCGCACTGGTCAGGCAGTAGGTCCAGAGGCGGCGCTCGGCGTTCGCCTGTTCCAGCAGTCGACGCTCACCCTCCGTCTGGTAGCCGTAGTTCACGAGCCCCGCCGTCTGGGCCTCGTCCTGATGGGGCCGGAACTGGTCGCGCCACTCCTGCTCACTGATCGTCGTGTACGTCATGCTCGTCGTCGCTCCGTGGAATGAGAACGTGCCGGACCTCGGGGGTGAGGTCCGGCATTGGGAAGGGTGACCGAGGTGCACCGTCAGAGGGGGTCACTCAGAACGGCAGCGGCAGCGGCGTGACCGTCGGCCGGGGGTCGCGGAAGTCCTCGATGGGCGCCTCGTACACGCCGTCGGTCGTCCAGAAGCCCACCGCGCAGATGTCGACGACCTCCACCCCAGACCACGCCGGGGTCGCCCTGTGGGTCGCCAGCCACTGCTGGTACTCGGCCACGTCGATCCGGGCGATGTTCGCGTACTCGGGGTCCTCACCCTGCGACCGGTAGGCGAGCACCGCACCGGTCTCGCGGTGCACGTCGAGCTCGCCGTAGCTGCCGGAGATCAGCAGGGTCCTCATACGGTGCTCACCGCCAGCCGCTCGACCCACTCGGTCTTCGGGCCCCAGTTGACGTAGGCGTAGTCGAAGTCGTTGGCGACGATGGCGTACTGCGTCGTCTCCAACGCATCGAGGGCCTTGACGATCGGGCGCTCGATCATCTGGTCGGCCATCTGGTAGGCCACCATCCATGCCGCGTTCATCTCCCGCTCGGTCTTGAACCACAGCAGGGTCGCGTTCTCCGCTTGGGCCGCGCCACGCTCATCGCCTTCGTAGACGATGACGAGGCCGTAGGCCATGCCGTCCGGCTGTTCGGCATTCAGGTTCCGCAGTACCTTGGCAGGCATCCATCACTCCGGGGTTGGGGGGTTGGCGAGCGCGTGTCGCCCGCATCCCCCACGGTGCCTGTGGTGCACCGTCAGGGGGGATCACTGGCCCCCCGCTCGAGGCCAGAACCGCCGGATGACCAGCCGACGGTTGCCGGCTGCCTCCAGGGGAACCGCCGGGCCTCGAGCCGACGGTTCCTGGCGGTCCCTCGAGGAGCCCCTGGTCCCTGGTGTGTCCTGGGACCAGGGCCTGATCGTCCCCCCTGGCGCGTGAGCCCCCTACGCGGGCGGGGGCGCGGACGCCTGGTCCAAGGCGGCCCGGTACCGGGCATTCAGCTGCTCGAGCCGGAGCCAGGCCAGGAGCTCCACCGCCTGGTCAGCGGGGCTCCACTGCCCCACCCTGGTCCGGGCCTGGGCCTCGGTCACCAGGGCCAGCTGCTGGATCAGGTCCTGGCGCGAGGCCTGGACCACCAGGTGGTCGTCGATCGCCAGGGGCCTGGGGACGAGGGGGCCAGGGGCCCTGGGGGCCGGCCCTATCCCCCCGAATC
>Ga0315904_10007591_pt1 | contig 14543 bp, 8 predicted proteins | sample LakEriMetagenome_6_FD_203529 | JGI IMG/M metagenome (GOLD analysis project Ga0315904, IMG submission 203529) | Freshwater fungal communities from buoy surface, Lake Erie, Ohio, United States - Buoy 12 MA120 | ecosystem: Environmental > Aquatic > Freshwater > Lake | place: USA: Lake Erie, Ohio... | reverse complement strand
TACTGAGGTTATCATAACGAAACACTCAGGTCGACTGAGCCGCGAATAACATAGCGGCAGAAAGTGCTGCTCGCTGGGCGTGACCGATCCTGCGGCTGCACGCTCAGTCATTCTCGCTTCGATCTCGCCGGCCATTACCCAAGTCTCTCGCCCGAAAACGCGCGCATTGGGTTATGAGGTCGAGAAAACTCGATGGCTGCGCCCGGTCGTGGCGTGGCAACCAATGAAAAGCGGCGCTAAGGGAAACTGAAGTGCCCAAGACTCATTGGATGCGTTCACTGGGTTATGGACGCGCGATGGAAAAACGGCCGAAGTGCGCACGGGTTATGTGTCTCTTTCACGCGCCGGGCATAACCCAGGGGTCGAAACTTTGCATTTTTCGACATGGGTTATGGAGCGAGAGACTTTTCCATAACCCCAGGGTCACGAGACTTTGAGAGTCGGGAGAGTTCTGGGCGGAGGGAGAGAAATCAGCCCAAACGGATGTCGCGCCTGTTGTCGGAGAGAGGTCGCGATGGGGAGAGTTTGAGAGGCGAGAGTTTCGCGAAATGCCGCGAAAACAAGGGCCAGAAACGCGAACAGGCCGACGATCTGAGGCGTCGGCCTGTTGGTATAACACGAGGGTCAAACTGAGTTTGAAACCCTTAAATCAGTTGCGGGAGCCGGATTTGAACCGACGACCTCGAGGTTATGAGCCTCGCGAGCTACCGAGCTGCTCCATCCCGCGAGAGAGATAATAGCTCAAACGGTGATTGAGTCCAGCCCAAATTTCTTTTTTGCGAGCTGCGTTCTCGAGAGAGCCTCGCGGTCGCAACGATGCCCAGTCCGGCTATAAGGGGAGCAGGGAAATAAAAAACGGTCCCAGGGGTGGGACCGTTCGCTCTTGTTGGTGCACTCGCCGTCCAGGCGGCTTACTATTCCCGTTCGCCCGGTGATTCCAGGAGCGCGGTTTCCCCGCTGGATGCGGTTTCCGTGCCTGGGCTCGTCGATTGGGACGCATTCTCCGCCGCGATCGTGACCATGGATGTCAAACGCAACGCGTTTTGAATTTCGGCGGGGTTGAAGTAGTACTCGATTCCGGTGTACTCGGAAATCATGCGTGGCTTGGACGCCAGCTCTTGCCACGAGAGTCCGTTGGCGATGTGCCAGGCCGCAGCTTGTGCGATGTTCTGGCTGACTTGTCCTCGCCCCAACGCTCTGCACAGCTCATTGATTTCGCCGCTCGGGTTGACTTCGGAAAGTCGCACGACTTTGTATTTCATCTTTGGATTGGGGTCGGCTTTGCCATGCTCCAGGCAAACGGTTGCGACGGTCATTTTCCGGGGACGATCGGGCTCGACTCGCATCATGCCACCCATTCCCATGCCGCCGCCACCCATGCCACCCATGCCGCCACCCATGCCGCCCATGCCGCCGCCCATGCCACCCATGCCGCCGCCCATCCCTTGACCGCCACCCATGCCGCCGCCCATGCCACCCATGCCGCCGCCCATGCCACCCATTCCACCCATGCCGCCGCCCATGCCACCCATGCCTCCCATACCGCCCATCATTCCTTGCTGGAGGACATGGACCGCACCGAAGACTTCTGGCAGTGCAACATCGAGTGGTTCGTCGCCTCGGTTGCGGAAGATCAAGTTCGCGGTTGTCGCATCTTTCCCGATGTACTCGACCGAGAGAATTCCTTCGTCCATGGCCGAAAACATCTCGACCTGCTTGGCCGATTGCTTCGTGGCAGCGTCAGAATTCGCATTCCGCTTCTTGGTCACGCTGCGTGCCGCGGGGTTGGTCTTGGAACCTTTTTGAGTGGGCTCATCCGCGAAAACCGCAGTACCACTCCAGCTAGCTACAGCCATCGCCAACGCGACATGGGACAGGAATCGTTTCATAGGAAATTACCCTTTTTCAGTGAGTTGCAGACCCGAAGCGACGAGGCTATGGCGGTGCTGGCCCCGGCGAGTCTTTCCAAATTTTTCATAGGAGCAATCGGTATGCCGATTCCCCGGAACGGTTCTGGAATCCTTTTAATGTAGTCGAGACAGTTCGAAATTCCAACGAAAAAGGGGGGAAAGTCGAGCGGGTTCCCCCGTGAAAACCGCCAAAATCGGACTGGCAACGAAACTGGCCAGCGGGCTGCGTTGCAAGAATGTAGCGGTTTGCTACTCTCTGATGTTCAGAAACGCGTGCAGATCGCGGAGAAACATTCACCATCCTGTTTTTGGGGTAGCAAGTATGTCCATGTATGTCGGGGAAGCTCTGGTCGGCGAAGGAAACGAGATCGCTCATATCGACTTGATGATCGGTAGCAAGGACGGTCCCGTCGGAATTGCGTTCGCCAACGCCTTGGCCACCCAAAGTTCCGGTCACACCAATCTGTTGGCCGTTCTCGAGCCGAACGTCGCGGTCAAGCCGTCGACGGTGATGATCACCAAGGTCACCATCAAGGGAATGAAGCAAGCCGTCCAAATGTTCGGCCCTGCCCAAGCAGCCGTGGCCAAAGCCGTAGCCGACAGCGTGGCAAACGGGGTCATCCCCAAGGATCAGGCGGAAAACCTCGTCATCGTTTGCGGTGTGTTCATCCACCCAGCCGCCAGCGACGATCGAAAGATCTACGAGTACAACTACAAGGCCACGTATGACTCGATCGCCCACGCCATGAAGGGCCTGCCGACCGCCGATCAAATGATCGCAAAGAAGGACACGGCAGCTCACCCGTTCAAGGGCTTCTAGGCACACGCGATCGCTGCGTCGTTTTTTCCCGGGCTCAGAACTACCCACAAGTTCTTGCCCGTTGAACTCGGAACGCTCTTCGTTTTTTGCCCTAGCCGAGTTTGTTTGAGGTGCAAAAGATCGGCTAGCGCCTCAGGCTCATGGGAGATCGGCTAGCGCCTCAGGCTCATGGGAGATCGGCTAGCGCCTCAGGCTCATGGGAGAGAGACGCTTGGCTTGCGGGTAACTTGGCAAACCCAGTCTTCTCGAAGGTTGCTCGGTTTCGAGCTCGGCTCTATATTCGTGGAATCATGGCAATCCTGAATGATCTGCGGATTCTTTATCACTTGGCACTCCGACCTGTGCGAGGCGCGAATCACGCGCAGCGGATGGAGGATTTTTACTCGGGCCAAGCCGACGGCTACGATGATTTTCGCAAGCGACTGCTGCAGGGGCGGGAAGAGGTATACAGCAACCTCGGCAATCATGGCGGCAAGGTTTGGGTCGACTTTGGAGGTGGCACCGGGGCGAACCTGGAATGCATCGGCGAAGCGATTCGCGGCTTTGAGAAGATCTACGTTGTGGATCTCGCCACTTCGCTGCTGGAAGTGGTTCGAAAACGATCGGCCAAGAATGGATGGACGAATGTCGAACCGGTGACGGCCGATGCCACGCGATGGACACCCCCTGAGGGATTCGCCGACGTCGTAACATTTTCTTATTCGTTGACCATGATCCCGGACTGGTTTTCTGCGATCGACAACGCCTTCCGAATCCTGCGGCCTGGGGGTCGAATCGGGGTGATCGATTTCTACGTCGCTCGCAAGTACCCTTCCGACGCGATGGTCCGACACGGTTGGTCCACCCGCACTTTTTGGCCGATTTGGTTTGGCAGCGACAACGTTTTCCCCAGCGCGGACCATCTTCCGTACCTGCAGCACCGATTTCAGACGGTTCTCCTTCAAGAAAAGAAGGCCAAAGTTCCTTACATGCCCCTCATGCGTACTCCATACTATCAGTTCATCGGCGAAAAGAGCGATTGATTCTGACAGGACGCGGACCTATGCCCTTCGAGTTTGTTTGTCCATTCTGCTTCCACAAAACGAAAGTCGGGGACGATTACCTCGGCCAAGGGGGGCCGTGCGTTCAGTGTGGTCGTCACGTGATCATGCCGACCCGGAACGAACAAGGGGTTCTGGTGGCATCGGTCCAAACCGGAGTCCCACCTCATTCGACTCAAGCACCCTTGTCCAGCACGAACCGCGCGATGGCATTGGCTATCGGATTGTCCCTCGTGACAATCATTCTGGGAGGGTTGGTGGGATCGCTATGGTTTGTCTTTCCCGGGGTGCAGCGCGGGATCGCCGTCGCCGCCCAGCGCAAGGATCTCGAAAACATGCGAGCGATCGTCAAAGCCCTCGACGACTACTGCGCACGGTATGGAACCTATCCTACTCCCACGGTGACGGATTCTTCGGGACGCAAGTTGTATTCGTGGCGAGTTCTTATTTTGCCATTCCTGGGGTATGAAGACCTCTACAAAAGTTTTCAGCTCAATCAAGCTTGGGACAGCCCCGCCAACTTGTCGTTGCTGCCGCAGATGCCGCCGGTGTTCGCCAGTCCCAACTCCGGTTTGGGCAAACAGAATCATGAACCCAATTATGTTCTGTTGACCGGTCCCAACACGGTCTTTCCCTCTTCGGGTCCGATGTCCAAAAACGATGTTGTCGACTCACCGACCATTCTGCTCGTCGAAACTCTTTGCGATGGGATTGTTTGGACGCAGCCTGGCGATATCGATACGCTCCAACATGGAGTCACCATTGGCAGCAAAGGGATGAAAACCATCGGAGGCCTGCACGCGGAACACGTCGTCGTCATGGATTGCGACGCGAAAGGGTACCGAATTCCCAAGCAAACATCTCAGTTGGTGCTTGATGCCATGGTGACTCCTTCGGCGGGCGAACAAGTGAACGCAGAAAACTTCGAGGAGTGAGGCGGTTTGCGGGCATTCGCGAATCTGGGGAAAATGGTATTGACGCGACCGCGTCTTTTTTGGAATACTCTTTGCCCGAGCTAAGGATGGCTCGGGGGATGGATCAGGATGGAGCCTAATGCCGGGAGGCCCGATGGCAGTCGCGTTCGACAATGACACGAGAGAGCGAGTCCGTTTGGCGATTCCGATCGTCGATCTGATCGGCAGCTATGTGGATGTGCGCCGCCAGGGCCGTGGCTTTGTTGCTCGTTGTCCTTTCCACGACGATCGTCGCCCCAGTCTTCAGATCAATCCCGAGCGTCAAACGTGGAAATGCTTCGTTTGCGATATCGGTGGCGATGCCTTTAGCTTTGTGATGCAAAAGGAAGGGGTCACGTTTCCCGAAGCTCTCCGTTTGCTCGCCGATCGAGCGGGGATTGTGATCGAGGAGCGCAAAGGGTACCGCAAGGAAGACATCGACACCAAGCGAAGCCTTTATCACGCCGTGCAGTGGGCGGTCGAGCAGTACCATCAGTGCTTTCTGCATGCCCCCGAGGCTTCCGAAGCGCGGCGGTATGTGGAAAACCGCGGGATCCAATCCAAGAGCGTCGAGCGGTTTCAGATCGGTTTCGCGCCGGAATCCTGGTCGTGGTTGGTGGACCGGGGCGTCTCTGCGTCGATCGGCGCGGACGTGTTGGAATCGGTCGGTTTATTGGCCAAGAACGAGCGTGGAGCGAGATACGATCGGTTTCGAAATCGGGTGCTGTTCCCGATTCGCGATCCTCAGGGGCGTCCGATCGCGCTGGGTGGGCGTGTATTGCCGGGTGCGCCGTCCGATTCGGCAAAGTATATCAACTGCAACGAAACCCGTTTGTACCAAAAGAATCAGCAACTCTACGGATTGGATCAGGCGCGCGACCGGATGGTCAAGACGCGGCAGGCGATTGTGATGGAGGGGTACACCGACGTCATCATGGCGTTCCAGCACGGAATCGAAAACGCGGTGGCTTGTTGTGGAACGGCATTGGGAGAGAACCACATCCAGTTGCTGAAACGTTACTGCGATTGCGTTGTCCTGCTTCTCGACGGAGACGAGGCCGGGCAGCGGCGCACGGCAGAGATCCTAGAGTTGTTTCTGGCTCAGCAGATGGATCTTCGCATTCTGACCCTGCCCGACAATCTCGATCCGTGCGATTACTTGATGCAGCATGGCGGGTCGTCGTTGGAATCGCTGATCAGCGAAGCGGTCGACGCGTTGGAATTCAAGATCCGGGCCGTGTGCCGCGGGTTTGATCCATTGCTCGATACGCACCGCGCGACGGCAGCGCTCGAGAGTATTCTCCAATCGATGTCTCGAATACCGAACCGTTCCGCCACGGACGCCAGTCCGCTTCGTCAGGACCAGATTCTCGCGCGGTTGAGCCGCCAGTTCGGGATCGGACAGCAAGAGATCAAGCAGCGATTGGATGCGATTCGGGCCGGTGCAGCGCGTCGCCAGCAGTTTCGCGAGCAGTTGGCCGCCACGGAACGCAACAGCGTCTCGGAGTCGGGGCCGGCGACGGGGGGCCAAGTTTCCGGAACACCGCCGCGCTACGGCGAATTGGTTCCCTTGGAGTTGGAACTCTTTGAGATCATGGTGCTGCATCCCGATCTTGCGCCCATTGCGATCGAACGCGTACCTCCGGAACTGTTGGTCAGCGCGACGAGCAAGTGTCTGTTTGCTTTGTATGTTGAATTGGACCTCGCTGGCCAAGCGTTGGACTTTGACAACGTGCTGGCTTCGACGGTCGACCCGCATGTGCAGAGCGTTTTGGTGAGTGTTGAGGAGCATGCCAGCCAGAAGGCTGCGAAAGCTCTTCTGACGGCCGAGGAGCGATTGCATGCGTTGTGCGAGCGTTGGTCGGGGACCTCCGAGGCAGCGTTTCAGCGATCGCAGATCCGCGCCCTCGAGCAGAAAGGATTGGATGCTCAGGCCGAAGTCGACGCTCTGAGCGATTTTCTCAATCAAGCCAGAATCCGCCATGGAATCGTTCCGGCGGAGGATTGAAGTATTCCGCGTTGTTGACCCAGCGGCCCATCACAGGACGATGAGCCGTCATCAGCGTTACCCACGTCAAAAGGAGTTGAACGTATGGAAACCCAAGTGCTCGATCTGCAGCAGTTGCTCGCCCAGGGCCGCGCTCAGGGCTATCTGACCTACGAACAGGTCAGTTCGTATTTGCCGGACGAAGCCACCACGGCCGAGAAGCTCGACGAGATGCTCGCCGCCCTGGAACGGGCAGGGGTGGAAATCGTGGAAGCCGCGGATATCGACGGTGGGGCCAAGCTGCGGATCTTCAACGGCGAGGAAAACGGCGAGGAACCCGCGAGCAAGGAGAATCGCGCGGCTTCCACGGTCACGTCGCAGGAGTCTCGCCGATTGACCGGCGACCCGATCCGGTTGTACCTGAGCCAGATGTGCGAAATCCCGCTTTTGAACCGGGAGCAGGAAATCGCCATCGCCAAAAAGATCGAAATCACACGGCGCAAATTTCGGCGCGCGGTTTTGGGGAACGACTTCGCGCTGCGCCATACGGTCGAGATTTTGAGAAAAGTCGCCCTGGGTGTGCTGCCTTTTGATCGAACCATCAAGGTCTCGTTGACCGAACGGCTGACCAAGGAACAGATCTCCGGGCGCATGCCCCACAATCTGAGAACGCTCGATGCGCTGATCGAGGAGAATCGTCGCGACTTTCACACGATTGTCCGCAAGAGCACGAGCGAATCGGTCAAGGCAACTGCTCGTCAATCCTACCAGCGGCGGCGCTTGAAGTGCTTGACGTTGGTCGAGGAGCTCTCGCTTCGATCCCGTCGCGTGATTCCTTTGATGCGTCAACTCGAACAGTATGCGCAGCGAATGGAAGTGTTGCAGGCCCGTGTCGAGGACCTGCAGCAACATTCCCCGAACCATCCGGACTTGGCGAGGTTCCGGTCCGAGCTGCGTTACTTGATCCTGACCACGCAGGAGAGCCCGCGTTCCCTGCGGTCTCGCGTCGATGCGTTCCGCAAGCACTTCAAGGAGTACGAAACCGTCAAGCGACAGTTGTCCAGCGGCAACCTGCGGTTGGTCGTCTCGATCGCCAAGAAGTATCGCAATCGCGGTTTGAGCTTCCTCGATTTGATCCAGGAAGGAAACACCGGGCTGATGCGAGCGGTCGACAAGTACGAGTACCGGCGAGGATTCAAGTTTTCGACGTACGCAACCTGGTGGATTCGGCAAGCGATTACGCGGGCCATCGCCGACCAGGCCCGTACCATCCGGATCCCGGTCCATATGATCGATGTATTGAGCAAGTTGAGGAACGCCCAAAAGAAGTTGATGCAGGAGTTGCGGCGCGAGCCATCGGTTTACGAAATCGCCGACTCGCTCGCCATGTCGGTCGAAGAGGTCCAGCGAGTGCTCGACATTGCGAGGCATCCGTCCAGCCTGGATCGACCAGTGGGGGAAGGGGAGGACAATGCGTTCGGCGAGTTCCTCGAAGATCCCTCCAGCGACAATCCTGTACGCAACGCCAGCAATGGTGTGTTGCGAGATCGGATCGACTCCTTGTTGAAAACTCTTACCTATCGCGAACGGGAGATCATCCGCTTGAGATATGGTCTAACCGATGGCTACAGCTACACGTTGGAGGAAGTGGGCCGGATCTTCAAGGTCACTCGAGAACGGGTTCGTCAGATTGAGGCCAAGGCGGTCGGCAAGTTGCAAAACCCCGTCCGTTCCCAGATGCTCGAAGGCTTCCTCAAGCAAGTCGCTTAGACATGAAAAGCGTGGTGGCAGGAGCGAAAGCGATCTTTCTCGGTTCGCTCCCGTGCCCTATCCTTTAGGGGCTTGAGATTGCGATTTTTGTCGTTTCCAGGGTTATCCTTTTTAACACTGGGACACGGGGTTTATCATAGACACAGCCGACAACGGTCCATTTTCGTTTGCATGAGCCTGAGGCGCTAGCCGATTTTTTGCAAGTCGAACGAAGTCGGCTGGCGCCTCAGGCTGACTTTAGTCGGCTGTGTCATCATAATCCAGCGTGTGAGCGAGGGAGAATCGCGAACCAGTTTATTGCCGCGTATCGATGGGAATGCCATGAACGAGACACCTTTTCGCGTGGAGTTCGCTCCGCGCGTCCACCGTTTGCCACCTTACCTGTTCGGTCGAATCAACAATTTGCTCTATCAAAAGCGGCGCTCTGGGCAAGACGTGATCGATCTGGGGATGGGCAACCCCTCGGATCCTCCCGATCCGATTGTCGTCGAGAAGCTTAGCCAGGCGGCTCATGATGTCGGGAACCACGGCTATTCGAAGAGCAATGGGATTCTCAATCTGCGGCGGGAATTGACCAGCAAGTATCTTCGCAAGTATGGAGTGCGGCTCGATCCGGAGAGCGAGACGATCGTTTGTCTCGGTTCCAAGGAGGGATTCTCGCACATGCTGTTGGCATTGATCGGTGCAGGGGATACCGCCATCATTCCCGCGCCGTTTTTCCCTGTGCATATGTACGGCGTCGTGTTGGCGTCCGGAAACGTCGTCGCGTTGGACGTTTCCAACACGGAAAAATACCTTTCGAACATCGCGTATACGTGCGAGCACTTTTACCCGAGGCCCAAGCTGCTCATCATCAACTACCCCCACAATCCATCGACCGTGACGGTCGAGCCGGAGGTGTTTGTCGACGTCGTGAAGCTGGCAAAGAAATACGGGCTGATGGTGATCAGCGACTTCGCGTACGCGGATGTTGCCTACGACGGGTATGTGCCACCCTCGTTCCTCTCGGCGCCGGGTGCGAAAGATGTCGGCGTGGAATTCACGACGATGAGTAAAGGCTACAACATGGCGGGCTGGCGAGTCGGGTTTTGTTCCGGCAACGCGGAAATGATCCGGGGGCTTGCGACCATCAAAGGCTACTACGATTACGGGATGTTTCAAGCGATTCAGATCGCAGCCATCGTCGCGCTGCGCGACACGGAGGCTACCGTTGAGAAGCAATCGTTGATCTATCAAGGTCGCCGCGATGCCCTCCTGGATGGACTCCATCGCATCGGATGGAAGGCTGCGGTTCCCCGAGCGGGCATGTTCGTCTGGGCCAAGATTCCAGAGCCTTGGGCATCGAGTATGAATTCGATCGAGTTCGCCATGCACTTATTGGAACAAGGAAACGTGGCGGTCAGTCCAGGAGGCGGATTTGGTCCGGCTGGAGAAGGCTATCTGCGCATGTCCTTGGTGGAAAATGAAGCTCGATTGAAACAAGCGGTTCGGCAGATTGCTACCTGCCTGGATCGCTCCGTGGCACCTCACTTACAGAATGCATAACATGAGACCTGTAGTACAAATCTCTCTCGACTTGACCAACTTGGAAGAAGCACTGGAGACCGCTGAGCAAGCCATGCGGGTGGGGGTCGATTGGTTGGAAGCCGGAACTCCGCTGATCCTGGCGGAAGGATTACGGGCCGTGCGTGGATTGCGAGAGCGGTTTCCAGGAACCCCGATCGTAGCGGACTTGAAGACCATGGACGGTGGCTACCTCGAAGCGGAAATGATGGCCAAGGCAGGTGCGACTCACGTCGTGGTCATGGCGCGGGCCCATGAGGAGACCATCAAGTGCGTTGTCAAAGCAGGCCGGGACTACGGGATCGGCGTGATGGGAGACAATCTCGGGTACGAGACCATGGTCGATGGCGCGAAACGGCTTGAAGACCTCGGTTGCGGCTACATCATTCATCACATCGGTTACGACGAGCGGCGCGGGATCGCAGCCGCTGGGCGTCGCCCCCCCAATCCGTTGGATGAACTCCGACTAGTGGTTGACGCGGTCTCGGTGCCGGTGCAAGCGGTCGGCGGATTGTCGCTGGAGCAGGCCATCAGTACCCCCCAATATGGTGCCCCCCTTGTAGTGATCGGTGCTCCGTTGGTGATCGACAGCGAGCGATTTTCCAAGGCGGGCAACGACCCGATGGCGGTCTTGCGTCGCATTTGCGATGAAGTTCACGCGTTTGGGGATGTCCCGGTCAAGTCCGAACGGGGATAAGTGTTTGGAAACCGAGAGGAAGACTCTGGCTTGCAGGCAAGTTGGGGTTTTTCATCTTCCTCCCGTCGTTTGCTTGAGAATTTCAGGAGGGTTGTGTACTCTCTGATCAAGATCTTATTCTTTGTTTTATGCGTTTTTCAATGGATCATTGGACATGTCAAAGCATTCGCGTTCCCATAACGGTGCAGACTCCACGCGATCTCGTCGTACTCTGCGATTTGAGAGATTGGAACTTCGCCAACTGATGGCGATTGAGGTTCTCTCGGGCACATTCTCGCGTGTTTGGGAACGGCTTCCCGAGTTACCTCAGGCCCAACCGGGGGCACAGTCTTACCTGAATGCCACCAAATACACGGCTTGGTCGATCGATCGGGCCGAGCTAAAGAATGCGATATCCGGGGTTCCGCTGGAATTCACTCAACAAGCCTTGGAGAATCGATTCGTCTTTCCAATGCCGACTCCTGACGGAACCTTCTCGCGATTCGAGTTGTTCGAGTCGCCGATCATGGAACCCGCGTTAGCGGCCCAGTTCCCGAACATCAAGACCTATCGTGGGCAGGGGATCGACGATCCCACAGCCACTCTTCGATTCGATATCTCTCCATTCGGATTCCACGCGCAGGTGCTTGCACCGAGCGGTGCGTATTACATCGATCCTTATTGGCACTTGAGCGACCAGGCCTACATCAGCTACTTCAAACGCGATCTGATCCCGCGTGCGGAACAGACTGCGAGCCGAAAGAGTATGGATTTCGTGAGTGGCGATAATCCTCCAGGCTCGTTCGATGTGGGTGGACGTTCGCCCGGAAGCGATTCGAATGGTTCATCGAACAGTGCCTCCGGTGAGATACCTAAGGATTCAGGAGTCGCGGGTCGATCTGGAACTCAACTGCGAACCTACCGTTTGGCGAACGCGGCAACCGGTGAGTACACCCAGTTTCATGGTGGAACGGTCGAGGGAGCGCAAGCGGCAATTGTCACTTCGATCAATCGAGTGACGGGGATCTACGAGAAAGAGGTGGCAGTTCGCTTGGTATTGGTCGGCAACAACTCCTCGCTCGTGTACACGAACGGGGCGACTGACCCGTACACCAACAATAACGGTTTTGCGATGTTGGCTGAGAACCAGACCAACGTAGACAATATCATTGGAAACGCGAATTATGACATCGGGCACGTGTTTTCCACCGGTGGCGGTGGGGTTGCGGGCCTGGGGGTAGTTGGGCGGACCGGCCAAAAAGCGCGTGGGGTTACAGGAGGACCTGCCCCCGTCGGGGATCCGTTTGATGTCGACTATGTCGCACATGAAATAGGGCATCAATTCGCCGGAAACCATACCTTCAATTCGATGACCGGGGCTTGCAATGGCCCACGTGTTGGGAGAGCCGCGTTCGAACCCGGGAGCGGTACAACGATCATGGCGTACGCGGGAATCTGCGGTTCGGACGATGTTCAGCGCAACAGCGATCCTTATTTCCACTCCTTCAGCTTTGATGAGATCGTCCAGTTCATTTCAACTGGCGACGCGAACACGGCAGCGGTGATCACGAACACGGGAAACAGCGTTCCTCGCGCGTACGCAGGACGGGACTATGTCATTCCGGCAGCGACCCCATTCGCTCTGGACGGCTTCGGGCAGGATGCCGATCCGAGCAACGTGCTGACTTACCATTGGGAGCAGCGAGATTTGGGACCATCGCAGCGTCTCACCGACCCCGACAATGGCAGCAGTCCTCTGTTCCGATCCTGGAATCCGTCGACGGATACAAGCCGCACTTTGCCTCGCCTCCCGGAATTGCTCACCAATACGACCCCGCTGGGCGAGCGATTGCCGACTACGAATCGGACCCTAAATTTCCGATCGATCGTACGGGATAATTTTGGTGGTGGCGGTGGAGTGAATACCGATGACATGGTGGTTTCCGTTGTCGATACGGGAGTTCCGTTTGCCGTCACTAGTCCGAACACGGCCGTGAGCCTCACAGCGAAATCTTCGCAAACCATCACCTGGAATGTGGCCAACACGACCAACGCACCGATCAGCGAAGGCCAAGTAGACATCTGGTTGTCCGTGGACGGCGGCTTGACGTTTCCAATCTTGCTCGCCGGAGCGACTGCCAACGATGGGTCCGAGAGCATTGTGTTGCCGGACGTCACCAGCACTCAAGCCCGGGTGAAAGTTGCTGCGAGAAACAGCATTTTCTTTGATCTCTCCAACACCAACTTCAGCATCACCGGTGCCACCAATACCGCGCCGACGATCAGCAGCATCGCCAACGTGTGGATGCCGTGGAACACTTCTTCATCGGCCATACCCTTCCAGATTGGGGATGCAGAGACGAATGCCGACCTGCTGACCGTTTCGGCCTTTGCATTGGACAGCACGTTGCTGCCGGCTTCGCGAATCGAGATCGCGGGTACCGGGGCCAATCGAACCATTCGCCTTCGGCCCGCGGTTCGAGAGTTTGGGGAAACGAAAGTTTTGGTTGGAGTAACGGACGATAAGGGGGTGACTTCGTACGAGACGTTTCTGCTGTACGTCGATCCAGGAGCTTCTCCCACATTCGGCATCTCGGTCTCGGAAACTTCGGTCGACTACGTGGAGGACACTCCGCCCGTTGCGATCACATCTACCGCCATTGTGATCGACAGGGTACCCGGAAACTATTCCACCGGTTCATTGACGATCGAGATGCAGCCACTCGCAGGGGTGACCGACTTGTTGACGTTGAACTTCTCCGCCTATCCGTCCCTGTCCCAAGTCGGTTCCGTTATTCTTTCAAGCGGGACACCGATCGCCAGTGTCAATCGCGCTTCCGACGCGAGCATTCAATTGACATTCAATGCATCCACAACCCCCGCTGCGATCGAATCGATCATCAACAGCATCCGATTCGAGGCTCGGGGAGATGCTCCCGAAACGTTCACCCGTAGCGTCGGTCTCACCTTGACGAAAGGATTGAATCGAGAAACGACGCAGATCGACGTCAAGGTCGTTGCGGTCAATGATCGTCCGATTGCGTCGGTCGCCCCGATGAACGACATCAACGAAGACAATGCGAATTCGGTGGGGACGAGAATCAGTGTGCTCACCGATCGAGGAGTGATCGATGTCGACGGGACGCCCGCCAAGGCGATCGTCGTGACCAATATTCCTACCAGCCCCGGCAAATGGCAGTATGACTTGGGACGAGGTTGGACCGACATCGGGATTGTATCGACTTCCGCAGGATTGGTGCTGGGATCGGCGTCGAGTCTGAGGTTCGTCCCTGAGAAAGACTTCTTTGGTTCCGTGCCTGCATTGAAATACTACGTGCTTGATCAGGCGTATGTCGGAGGAGTCAGCTCATCGACATCGTTGGTTTATGTCAATGTAGCCAATGTCCTGGCGCCCGACTCGATCTCCGCAAACGCTGGTGACATTCGACAAACTGTCGTGCCGGTCAATGACTCCCCCATGGCGATGGAGCCATTCCCGAGTGCGTCTGTCCTTCAAGATCAATCGTTGCTCTACACGCTTCCCGCGAATCTGTTTCGCGATGTGGATGACACGCAGTTGACGCTCAGCGCTTTCACCAGCCCTGGCGTATCGCTTCCGAGTTGGCTCAGCTTCGATCCGAACACAGGGACATTCACCGGCATCCCTAGCAACAAGGATGTCGGAGTTCGGCGGGTGATTGTTCGAGCCCAAGATCCCTCAGGAGCGTTCGGGGATGCTCCGGTGACGATCGATGTGATCAATGTCAACGATGCTCCGACCAGCATTCAGTTGGCTGGCAGTCCCGTGCCGGAAAACACTTTCG
>Ga0315904_10007589_pt1 | contig 14550 bp, 10 predicted proteins | sample LakEriMetagenome_6_FD_203529 | JGI IMG/M metagenome (GOLD analysis project Ga0315904, IMG submission 203529) | Freshwater fungal communities from buoy surface, Lake Erie, Ohio, United States - Buoy 12 MA120 | ecosystem: Environmental > Aquatic > Freshwater > Lake | place: USA: Lake Erie, Ohio... | reverse complement strand
AGGCTAAGGAGAAGGTTCTCCTGATGCTGGCCCAGGGTAGTACCATCACCCAGGCTATGGGCTCTGTCAACCGCAATGAGGTAACCTTCCGTCAATGGACGATGAAGGACGAAGACTTTAAACAACGAGCCGATGCCGCCCGCCTAGAAGGCAAGGGCGTCAAGGCTGACTTGAAGAACCTCAAGGATATTACCTTTGAGGAGTTCTCTGAGCAGTTCCTAGACACCAAACTCTTTGAGCATCATAAGGACTGGGTAGACTTGATTGAGGGGCGGCAGCCCCGCTGGCTACACCCAGCTATGACTTATGAGCCAGGTGCTGCTAACCGAGTCCTAATTAACGTTCCACCCGAGCACGCTAAGTCCACAGTCATCACGATTAACTATGTGACCTACCGACTAGCTGTAGACCCGAATGTTAGAATCATCGTAGTCTCTAAGACTCAGGGCATGGCCCGCAAATTCCTTAGCGCCATCAAGACAAGACTTTCCCACCCTAACTGGATTAAGCTCCAGACGGCCTTTGGCCCTAATGGTGGATACAAGGCAGATTCACAGACGTGGTCTGCCGACATGATTTATCTAGGAAGCGGACGAGACTCTGGCGAGAAAGACCCTACGGTGCAAGCCCTAGGCTTTGGCTCGCAGATTTACGGTGCTCGTGCCGACTTGATTATCCTAGACGATGTTGTGATGAACTCCAATGCCCACGAGTGGGAGAAGCAAATTGAGTGGCTTCAAAAAGAAGTCATCACACGCTTAGGACGACACGGGAAACTACTGATTGTAGGGACCCGTGTTGCTCCCGTAGATTTGTACAAGATGATTCGAGATGGTCAGCAATGGACTGGTGGCAAATCTCCGTTCACATACTTTGCTATGCCAGCTGTATTAGAATTTGATGAAAAGCCTCAAGGGTGGAAAACACTCTGGCCATGGACGGATAGGCCTGAAGGCGAGAAAGATGAACCAAATGAACAAGGACTCTACCCCAAGTGGGACGGCCCCTCTCTCTTCACTAGACGAAGCGAAGTGGCGCCTTCTGTCTGGGCAATGGTTTACCAACAAGAAGATGTCGTCGAAGACGCAATATTCGCGCCAGCAGCAGTTGCAGGATGTGTCAACGGTATGCGAAAGCGCGGACCACTTAAACCGGGTGCTGCGGGTCATCCCAAGAATTTAGAATCTGCCTATACGGTTATTGGTCTTGACCCTGCGATGACGGGTAACACGGCAGCGGTGGTCTTGACCTATAACCGACAAGATAGCATGATTTACATTCTCGACTGTGTAAACATGACTGACCCAACACCAATGAAGATTCGTGCCCTGATTGAAGATTGGGTACAGCGATATAAACCACAAGAGTTAAGAATTGAAATCAATGCACACCAGAAAGCATACGCACTCGATGACGACTTGCGTAACTGGCTCTCAATGTATGGGTGCCAACTCAACTCTCACTTCACTGGTAAGAATAAGTGGGATACTTCTTTCGGTGTGGCTTCTATGGCAAGTCTTTTTGGCAGCCTTAGAGATGGAAGATTCCAAGATAACAACTCAATAGAACTACCAAGCAATGAAGGTAGCGAAGGACTTAAGGCTCTAGTACAACAGCTTATTACCTGGAAGCCTGAGACTAGAAACCCCAGCGACTGTGTGATGGCTCTATGGTTTGCAGTAATTCGTGTACGCGAGTTGATGCAGCAGAATTCACAGTCAGCCAGATGGATGCAAAACCGTTGGGCTACTAGAGCACAAACAGAGAGACGATTCTCAATTAACTTAGATGAAGCCATTGCAGAACAATGGCAACAGACATACGGATAGGAACTAATATGAGCTCGACTAGAAATAGTGGTGGCATCTCTGGTAAAGGTGCTAAGAACGTAAATCCACTTTACGGTCTCATGCAGACAGCTAACAATTATATCAAAAATATAAATAAAGAAATGCTAGATGTAAAGAACGCCACAGATAAATATGGATGGGATAGTCCTCAGCGCAATCGTCAAGCTAGACAAGTGCGTGGTGCAGTATTTCAAGCTCGACGCTATAAAGATTAAATTTTTCTATAAGTTAGGATATTATGTTATCGATTGAACAGATTGCAGCACGAGTTGACTCGTTGCGCTTTCGTAACGCAGACAGGGACGCACGCAACCTTGATGTCCTTGCTGTCCGTAAAGGTCAGATTGCCAGCGTATATCCTGACTTCTTTCCAGATGGAGTAGATGCAAATGTCGTTGCGAATTTTATTGACATTGTTGCTAGAGACTTATCTGAAGTTATGGCGCCTCTGCCTGCCGTCAACTGCTCGGCAGCAAACCAAACGAGTGACCGTGCTCGTGCTTTTGCTGACAAGCGTACTCGCATTGCTAGCAATTATTTTGCTCACTCTGACTTATCCGTTCAGATGTACTCGGGAGCGGACTGGTACATAACCTATGGTTTCCTACCATTTGTCATTGAGCTAGATGCTGAAGCTAAACTACCTCGTATTCGCCTAGAAAACCCAGTGGGTGCTTACCCAGAATTCGACCGTTATGGTCGTTGCATCGCATTTGCGAAGCGTTATCAATTAACGCTAGGCGAACTTGTTGCCCAATTCCCTGAGTATGAGCGCAGTCTCCTTGGTGGACTTGGATATAAGCAAGAACTAAACTCTCTTATTGAGATGGTTCGTTACTATGACAAAGACCAATCGGTAATCTACTTACCAGATAAAAATAATCTTGTCTTGTCATCTGTTAAGAATCCACTTGGTAAGATGATGATTGTTGTAGCACGCAAGCCATCTATCGATGGCGAAATGCGTGGACAGTTTGATGATATCTTAGGTATCCAGTTGCTACGCAATCGCTTTGCGTTGCTTGCAATGGAAGCTGCAGAAAAATCTGTACAGTCTCCAATCGTACTTCCACAAGATGTACAGGAGCTACAGCTTGGTGGAGATGCGGTCATCCGTACTTCAAACCCAGCAGGTGTACGTCGCGTAGAGCTTACTCTACCGCAAGGCGCATTCACAGAACAAACTCTTCTTAATCAGGAATTACGCGTTGGCGCTCGTTATCCCGAGGGACGCACAGGAAATGTCAACGCATCTATTGTCACGGGTCAGGGCGTTCAGGCTCTCATGGGCGCGTTCGACACCCAGGTCAAATCTGCACAGGCAATCTTTGCTAGCGCCCTCCGTGATACAATTCAGATTTGCTTTGAAGTTGATGAAAAGATTTTCCCAGATGAGAAGACCATCCGTGGTGTAGATGCTGGCGCTCCATATGAAATTACTTATAACCCTAAGAAAGATATCAAGGGTGACTATAGCGCTGATGTGCGTTATGGTATGCTTGCAGGATTAAACCCAGCACAGGGCCTTATCTTTATGCTACAAGCTCTTGGTGGTAAACTCATCTCCAAGGACATGGCTATGCGTGAATTACCATTCAGCGTAAACGTCAGCCAAGAAGTAGAAAAAATTGAGATTGAAGATATGCGTGCTGCGTTGCTTGCTTCGCTCCAGGCGTACACTCAAGCTATTCCTCAGCTTGCCGCTACTGGTGGAGACCCAAGCCAAATCGTATCTAAGATTGCACAGGTAATCAAGGCACGCCAAAAGGGACAGGCGATTGAAGATGCAATTGAAGAAATCTTCCCCGCCCAACAACAGGTTCCTCCTGCTGGCGCACCAATGGTTGAGCAACCGTCCCCTGCTCCCGCTGCTCCAGTAGGAGGCGCTCTTGGCGCAGGAGAAGCTGCACAAGCAGCACCAGATATTATGAGCTTACTATCAGGTTTAACTGGTGGAGGCGAAGCTACAGCAAGCGTAAGAACTATTCGTCGACGATAATCTAGGAGGGGACAATGACAACGATTATTGGCGTTGAGTATGATGACAAGTCTGTCATTGTTGCTGATAGCCGCATCACTGATGATAGTGGTAAAGTTTATTCACATCCTGTTATGCGTAAGATTGCACAACGTGGTGCGTTGCTTATTGCAGGAGCTGGCGAGGTTGCCCCTTGTGATATAGCGCAGAATATTTGGGTACCACCAGCATTTACAGCGAAGGACAAGAAGGACGCCTATCGCTTTATGATTACCAAGGTTATGCCATCACTTCGTAAATGTCTTACAGATAATGGCTACAACTTTGATGAACCTCACGACAAAGATAAAGATGGACTAAGGTTCCAGTTTCTTATTGCAGTCGGTGGCGAACTCTTTGATGTTGACCAAGATTTGGCGGTGATGAAGAGTGAAGAAGGATTCTACGCAATTGGAAGTGGCGGGTCCTACGCTCTTGGAGCTCTTTACGCAGGCGCTGATGCCCTCACTGCTATGGAAGTGGCTGCACGAGTTAGTGCATATACAGCAGCACCATACCAAATAGAAGAACAAAATAAGTGAGCAAGTTTACAGAGGCTATAGAAAAAGCCATGAGAATACTTGCTGAAGATTTAGAAGACTCAGAAAGTCAGATATGTACTGGATGGGTTTTAGTAAGTGAGTGGAGTGACTTTGAAGGCACACGCTATCTCATGACAGATGTAAGTGAAAACATGAATCCTTGGTTAGCTAAGGGTATGTTGTTATCAGCAGAAGAATATTCGTACAGTCCAGAGGAGGATGTCAATGGCGGAAAATAGAGGCGGATTTCGTCCGACTGCGCCACAGAACAATCCAGCCAATATTAATTCTCTTGGCGGAAATGGACAGTCTGGAACACAGGCTGCTCGTTACATCCCAGGAATGGGCTATGGTAAAGCTAAAGAAATGGTTGAGCAACAACGCGGCGCTGCAATGCAGGGAAGTTTTAATCCTGCTCGAGTGCGAATGGGCGAAGAACGCTCTATGAATACTGGCCCAGCTGTTGTGCCACTAACTGCTCCAACTCAAAATCCAGAAGAAGTAATTACAACTGGTGCAAATGCTGGTAAAGGACCTGGAACTGAAATTCTAAATCTTCCTAAAGAGCCTAGCTATAATCCAGAGATTGATATGATTCGTATGTATCTTCCAGCGATGGAGTTCTGGGCTGCTCAGCCTGGTACACCACAGACGACTAAAGATTATGTCGCATACCTACGGAGTATCGTGTGAGTGTATGGGATACATTAGGTAATATACAGGATTGGTTACGCAGGAAGCCAGATTATAAACCAGCACCAACTGCTGGTCAAAGGTTACCTTCCGCAGCAAACCTACCTGGTGTTACAACACAACCTTCAGCCTACAATCCAGGATGGCGTGGACAATTTGGATTAACTTCTGACATTGCTAAAAACATGCCTAATAATCCTGGTGGATGGAATGATTCAGTAGAGTCTCTTCGTGCTGGGGGAATTAACATTGTTGGTGGAACACTTGGTGTTCTTTCTGAACAAACTATTGGTCGCGTTGACAAAGCAACTAATGGTGGAGTGACTAAGCTATTAATGGCGGGGCCAAAAAATGTTCGTTCAAATTATGCTTTTGTTAGAGCGGTTGAAGACAATTCTGCAGCAATGGGTATTCTATCCGGTATTGCTCTTGTTACTGGTGCCATTGCTGGTGGTATTGCAGGCATCCCACTGGGTCCTCTCGGGATTGCTGGTGGTGCTAGCGTCGGTGCGGGTCTTGCTGGTAAAGGTATTCGAAGCATCAGTAAAGCTGGTGCGTTCGGTGAAGAAACAGCTCAAGCAGCGCGGCTAGCTGAATCAGAAGCTGGGCAAGAGTGGTATAATTACGGAAGAGATGCAACCAGATTAGCTGGACAGTATGCATCTTTCATGGGATTTAAGTCACTCGGCTCAACACTTGCTGATACATCAAAAGGTTTTGGTGCTATAACATCTGGTCTGCTCAACTTTGGTGCAGAAATGACACTGTCTCCAGATATTGGTACTGGAAAAATTGCAGGAGCTGGTATCAGTCAAATTTTGCGTAGACCAATTGTGCGCCCACGACAGACAGTTACTGGATATTTACTCAGCAACTTTGAAGATAATCGCTCACTAAAGACATTACAAGAGAATGTCAACCTAATTGACCGTACAGTTGCTGGAGAACAGACAGTTTATACACCACTTTTTGAGTTTATAAACAAGTCAACTCCTGCTGAAGTAAGCAATCGCACGGGTTTGAACCGTGAAGTAGCTACAATTACATCACAAATTCTACCAGGTGAAGACTTTGCTACTATCGGATTAGTATTAAAAGCTGGTCAAGGTGACTATCAGTCTGTGCTTAAGTTAGCAGGAGAACGTGCTGACATTAAAGCTGAGTTAAATCGCTTAGAGGATGCACTAGTTGCTGTAGAAAAGAATGGAACAACTTACCTAACATACAAAGGTAAGCCAACTTTCCTATCACAAGAGCGTGTAGATATACTTGATGAAATCAATGCGGAAGTTGCTGCCTTAAAAAAGCGCCACTCTTGGTTAGATACAGCTCTAACACTAGATTCTAGAATGATGGATGTCACAGTTTCTAGATGGGCATGGGTTGAGAAGGTACGCAATGACCTTGCTAAGGAAAAAGTATCTAGAAAACTTGAGGCAGAAGGCGTAGTCCCGTCTCCACGTGAGACTGGTGTGGGACGAGTCCTGCAGTATGTCTATCAGAAGTCTCCGTTGTCGGTGCCAATCAGAGTTATCGACAGAATTGTAGATGATACTCCTCGTAATACAATTAACTTTAACGACTCAGTGCAAACTCCTGAGCGTCTTCGTACAAACATTCGTGCATCCGTAAGATTTAACGGCCTGCGCCCAGAAGAAGGCATGCAAATCTACAATAAGTACTTGACTTCCAAGACTGAAGTAGAAAAAATGAATGTAATCGATGAATACACCCAGCGTCTTGCTGAAAATCTTGGCGCTAAGTACCGTGTTAGTCCAGCAAGAATTGCCATTGTGCTAGAGGCATATGATAACGCATACCGCACAATGTTACAGGAGTCACGTACAGCATATATTGAGCGTCGAGGCTACTTCTTTGGTCCTAATGGTGTGGATGATATCGTAGCTGACCCACAACTTATTACACAGTTGGCTAACGGCGCATATTTGCCAGATGCTAAACTATGGGATAAAGCATTTAAGCGCCATGCTGAGAAGTATGGAGAAGGTGCTAGCTTTCCTGTAAATACTGCCCTTGTTGGCAAGTTTATAGCAGAAGAATTTAACAGCCTATGGCGTGGATTTACGCTTATGCGTACCGGTTACCCACTGAACATTATCCGTGACTCATCGGTTCGTGTATATGGTGACTTGGCCCTATGGGGTGTAGTTAAAGATTTAACTGAAGATACAATTAATGCAATCTTCAATACTAACAATACAGTAAATCGCGTAAAGACCAGCCTAGCAACTGCAGCAAGCCCTAAGAAGCAGGCACTATCCTTACGCCAGGATATCGTATTGCGACAGAACACTATTACTGCACTAGATAAGGCACTCAGGGAAGCTGGATTTGACCCAGCAAACCTACCAAAGAAAGTGCCTAACGATATACAGTCTATTATTGATGATATCAATACAGTCAAATCTACCGTTGAAGAGTTGCGTAGACAAGAAAAAGCTATCCTATCTAACGAGAAATTCAATGTTGTTAGTCGAGATAGAACTGTAGATATCTATCCTTATACATTCCCTGCGAAGTTTAGTGGCCGCAAAGGTGACATTACTCGCCAGCAACTTAGCCAAAAAGATGATATCCGCCGTGCGTTGACTAGCCTCAAAGAGCTTGAAATCGAGAATGTACGCAGAGGACGTGGTGGCGCTCGTGGTTTATTGCCTAATGAGAACGAGAATCTACACCTAGTAGAGTGGGAACAAACCCTTAGAGATACTCTTGGCTTCGACCCTGTAGCTCGCATGATTATGCAAGGTGCTGATAGGGTTGCTGTAACGAAATATTTACGCGGAGAAGGTAGCTCCTATATGGAGCGCATGGGATTACCTGCTGCAGAAGCAGGAAGTCAGTACAGCATTGTCAAGCAAATTGTTGATTGGTACGCTCCAACCCAGGAACTACGCGACATGGTGTTAGATGGGACTGTATCTGTTAAAGCCCTGCAGAGACTCTATCCTGATGTAAATACGCGTCCACCAGTGCTAACTGATTTAGTTAAAGACAATCTCGGCACAAGCAACGCCTACATAAAGGGTCGCAACTTTGTTAAGGATGCCGTTGCGTGGCTTTCTACAGCCCCTACGAGCCGTCTAATGTACAGCCCTTACTTCTCTACCAAATACCAGCAGAAGCTACAAGAGATGGTTCTTATAGCCAATCAGCAGGGTCGTAGACTAACAGATGCTGACCAAGACTTATTTGAGAATACAGCTCGTTCCTTTGCGATACGTGAGTACCGTGAAAAGCTTAACTCATTCCATAGAGATATGAACTATGGCGGATTAATTAACTATCTACTAGCATTCTTCCCTGCTATTGTTGAGCAGTATCGTGCGTATGGACGCATTACACTGGAGCATCCAGAGTTCCTAATCAAGTCAGCTCAGATTGCCACCATTCCAGATAGAGCTTTGAATGTACAGGAAGACCCATTTGGCTACCAGTATGTTGAAGTAGATATGCCATTCTATGGAGTTAAGGGTAGAATCCCCGCCTCATGGTTCAACGTGTACAACCCAACAGGTGGAGCAACTATAGTATCTGCTGGACCGATGCTCGCATACTCAATCAACGAATACGCTAAGCGTAACAACATTGAGAATATGGTTACAAGATGGGCATTACCTTTCGGTGCTCAGGCTAACTCTGCACAGATTCTTACGCCGAATACCTTGAAGCGTACAGCTCAAGCATTCCAAGCTCAGCTATATCGTAGCGGAGAACAGTTTAATAAAGACTCCAACATGTTCTTGCAGCAAATTGCAACCCAATATGTGGTTGATAATGGCAAAGCTCCTACTGGAAAACAGCTTGGGAAGATAATTGAAGAGGCTGAAGATAGAGCTGTTGCTCTAGCATGGCTTCGTTTTGGTGGCGCTTGGACATTCCCAACCCAGCCACAGTATGTAAGTTCCTTACAATGGGCACGCGATGAACTCAACAGAATGCGCCAGGCTGACCCAATTAATGGCGAAGAAGAGTTTACAAAGAAGTATCCAGAGTACTTCCTTATGACATCACGTATGGCTGATTCAACATCAGGTATCCATAGCGATGAAACATCTGTTGCTCTTGCTAAAAAGAATCCAGATTTAATTCGACGCCTTGTAGGTGAGATTGGTGAAGAGAATCTTACGGTTCTTGGAGCTATCTTTAATGATGACAACTATGCGTTTTCATCTGCTGCTCAAGCATATCTATCCTCTAGCAAGATTCCTGGAACCAATAAGAAGTTCCGTGAGTCAGCAGCTGTCCTTGATACAGCACGAAGTGCAATCGTATCTAAAGGCTGGTCAGATTATAATAAAGTTATTGAGACAGTAAGCGATGAGATTGAGCAGATACCAGGCTATTCTCCTGATAGAGGCTATGGAAAGCTTTTACTTGACAAGTATAAGAAGGCATTCGTAGAGCTACAGAAAGACCAGAATAAAATTTGGTATGATGAATGGGATTCATATACTGGTGGTGGCGGAGCAAAGCGACGCAAAGACCTAGTATACTCCCTCTCAATTGCAGCCAATACTCCAGAGCTCTGGAAAGACTTGAAAAAGCAAACACGCTGGACAAGCATAGTCAACTATCTGAACTTTAGATACGACATCTATGATGAACTGAAGGCTCGCAAAACGACTATTGACTCTCCTCGTGCAATAGACTTGAGAGAGAAGGTTAGCCTATTCGTTTATGCTCTCAGAAAGAATGATGTAAACTTTGGAAAGTTCTACGATAGATATTTTGATAATGACCAGTTTGACTTCGTATATGAGGGAGAATAGTAATGAGCTTTACTGATGTAGTAGGGCGCGGCAGTTCCGGTGCTGGAACAACCACGACAACAGGTACGCCAACTGCTGGTGTTATCAAAAACATCAATGATAGACTTGGCTCTATTGGTTTTCAGAATATCGCAGCAGGTGTTGATGTTACCGTAGATGAAGCTATCGATAGTCTAACCAAGGCTCAAAAGACTCAGATTGCTACTCTATTAGAAAAAGCTGGCTTTACTGTACGCACCCCTGCAGAACTTGGCTACATATTAAGCACAGCATTTCCTAATGTTGGCAAGAACTGGAAGGATTTTCCAGACCTATTTGCTCAGATTAAAGACCAGATTATTGCACAACCTAAAGACACTGGACCTAGCATAACCCGTTCTATTGCTAAGTATGATGAGTCAGTACTCAAAGAAGTTGCCCAGTCTATTGCTCTAAAGAAGCGAGGCGCCATGCTCAATGATGATGAACTAAAGCAGGCTGTTGACTTGGCTAACTCACTGATTTCTAAGGGCACAGTAACTGAGACTAAGAAGGTTCGTAATCCAAAGACTGGCAAGATAGAGAATGTTGTAACAACAACACCTGGATTTAGTCAGGAAAGATTCGGGGTTGAACTAGGTAAGAAGATTGAAGAACAGTCACCCGAGATGGTTGAACGACGTAAAGCATTTGGATTTATTGATGAGCTACAAAAGATTATGTCGGGAGGAATGTAGTGGCTGAAGAAACAGAACCCGGTACAATCACCGCAGCTGTAGCCGCTGCCAAAGCTAAAGCAGAAGCAGATAAAAAGAACGCTGCTCTTTCTAACCCAGCTATTACCGAGCAGATTCAAATGATTCTTGCTCTTAAAAGCATTGATAGCAAATTAGAAGAAGCCTGGCAACTCTACCTCAAGGGCGACTTTGATGGAATGAATGCTGCCATCTTACAGAGTAATTTCTATCGTAATAACAACTCTACAGCTCGTGCGCGTTTACAGGCTAAAACATCACAACCTGGAGTATATGCTGACGGCTTAGATAAGTATAGACTTGCTACTCGTAAAAGCCTTGTAAGCTCTGGCCTTAAAATGGATAACGCATTATTTGAGGGTCTAGCAGTAAAAGCCTATGATTCTGGCATGTCAGAGGACCAGCTTAAACAACTTATTGTTACCTCAGGTTTAGTTACTGGTTATGGTGGAGAAGTACTAGGAGATACTGCTGCTCTAAAATCTTACGCTAATTCTTTCGGAGTTGGCAAGTATTTGGATGATAAGTACTGGGCACAAAAGTCACAAGATTTATTTTTGGGAATAACAACCACACAAGATATTGAAGATGAAGTACGTAATCTTTCAGCCAGTGCATTTCCTGTTTATGCTGACCAAATTAAGGCTGGCATATCTGTAGACTCTTTGGCTTCGGCATATAAAGGTGCTATTGCTAGCATTCTTGAAAAGGATGCAGACTCTATTACTTTTGATAACCCACAACTACGAGCTGCTCTACAGTATGTAGATAAGGATGGTAAGCCAGCCGTTAAACCACTGTGGCAGTTTGAGCGGGAACTACGTATGACTCCTGAGTGGGAACTTACTAATAATGCTAGAACTACAGTAGATAATCTTGCATATAAAGTAATGAGCGATTGGGGTGTAATTTAATGGTTGTATTTGATGGCACTATGTTAATTGATGGTGGTGGAGATTCATATGAAACCCCGCCATCTAATACTTCTGTTACTACCGATACTGCACGTGTTCGTAGAGGAGAAGAAGCAGATAGACCAACTGTTGAACCTTCTATTGACTACGCTGCGATAGCAAGACAATCAGCATCTGAGGGAGAAGCAGCACTTGCAGAAGCAGAACGTCTTGCTCAATTAGCTCGTGAGGCAGAAGCAAGAGCAAAAGTAGAACAACAGCTTGCCGAATCAGAAGCTGCTAAAAAGGCAGCGGAAGAAGCGGCTGCAAAAGCTAAGGCAGAAGCAGACGCAGCAGCAGCTGCAGCAGCAAAAGCAGCTGCAGAAGAAAAAGCTAAATACGAAGCAGCGCTAGCAAAAGCAAAAGCAGATGCAGAGGCTGCTGCAAAAGCAGCGGCAAACGCAAATGCGGCTGATAAGGCCAGATTAGAAGCAGAAGCAAGAGCAGCTGCAGAAGCAGCCGAAAGAGCAAGACTAGCTGCGGAAGCAGCAACTAAAGCATTGGATGCTGCTAAAAATATTAACGTAGGCGGCAATGTATTTTTACCAGGTACACCAGCTGCTGGCGGTCTTGGTGCTGCAGATATTTTAGCAAAGCAGTACGCTGAACAACAAGCAGCCCGTGAAAAAGAACAGGCTATGCAGCGTCAGTCAATCATGGACGTTCTGACTGATAGGTTTAACCGCTACAATTTGAAGGGATTAATCCCTACTATTAAACGCTTGGCTCAAGAAGGGGCAACTGAAGCAACTATTACCCTTGCTCTACAAGAGACAGAAGACTACAAGCGTAGATTTAGAGGCAATGAAGAGCGTATCAAAAAAGGTTTAAGCGTATTAAACCCAGCTGAGTACTTAAATGTTGAGGATAGCTATCGTCAAATCCTACGCTCCTATGGACTAACACAATTTGATAATGATGAATATGTTAGCCAATTCATTGCTAACGATATGTCACCTGCTGAGTTATCAAATAGAGTGGTTACTGCTGTTCAAAGAGTTCGCAATGCGGACCCAGCAATATCGAGAACGCTTAAGGATTATTACGGCATTGGAAATCAAGATTTAGTTGCTTATGTTCTTGACCCGAACCAACAGTTCCAGAAGATTGAACGCCAAGTTGCTGCAGCTGAGATTGGTTCAGCAGGTCGCCTACAAGGCATTGATGTTGGAATACCAGTTGCTGAACAACTGGCAGCACAAGGCATTACCCAAGCTCAGGCTCAAAGAGGGTATGCAACCATCGCCGATATCCTTCCTACAGCAGAAAAATTATCCGATATTTATGGCAAACAGATGGATGAGTATGGCTTGCAAGAAGCTGAGCAAGAAGTATTTAATCAACTCGCTTCTGCACAACGCAAGCGTCAACGCCTAACACAGCGCGAAATCGCTGAGTTCTCTGGTCAATCTGGGGTTGGAAGAACATCCCTAGGTGGAACAACAGGCGGTCAATTCTAGAATCCTGAGCGGACCAATCGGCCCCGCCAGAGTAACAGACCGATAGCAAGAGCCAGCCCATTTCCCCGAATGGTAACTGTGGCTTGCGACTAACAACGAATAGAAGGGTGGGTTGCTATGAGCAACAACTACTGGGACGAAGAAGACGATGACCTAGATACACAAGAGCAGTATAATGGTGATGGCAGTGACTTGTTAAAAAAGTTACGCAAAGCCAAGCGTGCTGACGAAAAGCGTATCAAAGAACTCACTGAGCAACTTGAGTCACTATCCAAGGTGCAGCGTGAGCGAGTCGTAAAAGAAGTCCTAGCAAAGAAGGGTGTCAACGAAAAAGCTGCACGCCTTGTATTGAAAGACTTGGATGATGTTAACGAGGAGACAGTATCACACTGGCTCGATGATAACGCAGACTTGTTTGGAATCAAGGTACAGCAAGAAGAAGCCCCTATAAGTCAGCAAGACCTTGCACGGCTACGCCAGCAAGATGTCTTGACGCAAGGTGCTGTGACACCTGATAGAGGATTGGATTTAGACCAACGTTTAAATCAAGCAAACTCTGCTGAAGAGTTGCTATCAATTCTCCAATCACAACAATAATCCGTTCATAGTCTAGGAGACTAAAACTAATGTCAAACCAATATACCTCTACCGCGAGCACATCGCTCGGCGGTACAGTTGGTGGCGCAGGTCTCGTACAGAAGGCGTATGACCGTCTTCTCGAGTTCGCTCTCCGCTCAGAACCACTAATTCGTTCTGTCGCAGATAAGCGCCCTGCTCGCCAAGCTATCCCAGGACAAACCGTCGTACTCCAGAAGTATGTCGATTTGGACCAGGCTACTTCAACACTTACAGAGACAACTGACCCAGATGCAGTTTCTCTATCAACACCTACAACTGTCACCATTACTCTTAACGAGTATGGTAATGCAGTACTCGTAACCCGTGCTCTTGAGTTGTTCTCACTTGCAGATGTAGACCCAGCAATTGCAAATATCATTGCATACAACCTTGCTGATTCTATCGACTCTGTAGCAATGACAACTCTCCGCTCAGGTTCCAACAACATCTTCTCAGGCAACGCAACTTCTGTTGCTGGCGTAGATGCTGCTGATACAATTGACTCAGCTGACATCCGCAAGGCTGTCGCTAAGCTCCGTGCAAACAAGGCCAAGGCTCGCCGCGGCTCACTCTACTGGACAGGTATCCACCCAGAAGTTTCACACGACCTTCGTGCAGAAACCGGAAACATGGGCTGGAACTTCGTTCACGCACAAACTAATCCAGCTGTGGATAAGATTTGGGCAGGAGAAATTGGAGAATTCGAAGGTGCATTCTTCGTAGAATCCTCACGCCTTTACAATGCTAAGTCAGGTGCCGACCAGACCGCACTCGCTACAACCGCTGTAACCGTTGCAGGTACATCAGCAGGCTTCACCTTCGGTGTTGCTTCTTCTGCTGTTATCGCAACTCGTGCTGAAGTTGGCGACAAGATTGCTGGAACTGGTATT
>Ga0315904_10007588_pt1 | contig 14551 bp, 22 predicted proteins | sample LakEriMetagenome_6_FD_203529 | JGI IMG/M metagenome (GOLD analysis project Ga0315904, IMG submission 203529) | Freshwater fungal communities from buoy surface, Lake Erie, Ohio, United States - Buoy 12 MA120 | ecosystem: Environmental > Aquatic > Freshwater > Lake | place: USA: Lake Erie, Ohio... | reverse complement strand
AAGACAACGAAATATCGCGACCAGTGATTACTACTGTTGCCATGATTATTTCTCCTTAGACTGTGCGTGTGTAGTAGGTAGATACTCGAACATCTGCGATAAGCAAAGTCGATGCTCCGACTGTGGTGACTGTTGGTCTTTCGACCGAGCTGACAATATATCCACCAGGAATAACTGCCAGAACGCTGATTATTAATTGCTCGATATTGTCGAGCGATGCAGGATTGCTGTTATAAGCTACTGCAACTGAAATAGTAAAATTAACTTTTGCTCTGATATTGCTTTTATTAATTGTTTCAAATTCTAAATATGGGCTATCTGGAACAACTACTACTGCTGGAGGAATAACTGTTTCAGGCACAAAAGCATAAACATTTCCTGCAACGCTAGATAAGGCAGTTGCTAAAGGTGTGCGAATCTGTTGAAGGATTGTTTCATTAGGCACTATTGAACCATGCTTTCAGTATCCATATAACTACCCAATAAACCTACACATTTATTAAATAATGAACGACCCATTCTAAAAGGTGTAGGCTGAAAATCTACTCCTTCGATTTGTCCGCCGGCTGCGACTCTTGATTGAAAGACTTCAACGGAAACAACGAAAACTGCTGATCGAACAGATTCGTTTCCAACATAAGTTGATGCTCCAGATAAAGTCGCGACTCCAGATGGAATAACATTTGCTTCGACGACATCGGCATTTGTGATTGCAGCCGAGAAGGTATATGCGCCAAGATTGTCGTCAAGTATTGTTCTTGTTCCATTGTATGGAGATCCGCATCCTGTGATGACAACTGATTGTCCTTCGGTAAATTCATGAATTCCTAGTGTAGTAAAAGTGGCGACATTATCAGTCAGCGACACTTTTTGAATTGGGCTTTTGAATGTAACTAACATTGGCAAAATTGTATTTTCAGCTGTATCTATTATGCCATTCAAATAACTATCACTGTAGAGAGCGGAAGATACCCCAAGCACGGCTCTTAACTCGGTGGCCGAAATAATGCTAGGCATGAAATACCTTCCTCTCTACTCTCCCTTAATGGATGCCTGTGATCGGGAGCAACCACAGGCACTCAGTTAATTGCTATTAGGCGTTATCGTTAGCTGTATATCCACCTGGTAACTTAGGTGCAACAGCTGCATAACCATAATATCCAACTTGAATTTGACCAGTTGAAATTAGGTTAGTTTGTAGTGATAAGCGTGGGCTCTCATAGAATGTTAGAGCATCTGGGTTGATTACATAGATTGATCCATCGCCTGTTCCTGAAAGTGAGCGAGAAACAAACAGATCAAGTCCTGCAACATTTCCGCGAGTGCTTGATGGAGAAAGTGCTCCAGCAGCATTCATCGGATTAGCTGCAATATAAATTGGACGACCAGAATCGTTTAAGCCCATGATTTCAGCCCAAACATCTGGTGATACAACTACATTCTTAGCAAAGCCAAGAGATCCTGTGTAGACATTCTTTGCAGCATTTGCAAAAAATGCTAGGTAGTTAGCAGCAGTTGCGCCAGCCTTAGCTGTTGAAGCAGTTGCAGTTGCAGATGCGCGTGTTACTGCATAAGCATCAGTTGCTTTTGCGTAAGCGAATTCCATTTGACGAACTAACTCAGTAAAGAATAATGGAGAGCTGCGATCTATTAGCTCTAGAGATATTGTTTGCTGGCCACTGAATTTTTTGACATCCACTGAAATGAAGGCAGTCGCTTGATCAGTTTCTGATGGTGTGCCTTCCTCATTTGTTAATGCAACAGTTGGTGCTGTGTTAATGCGAGGCAATTCAAAAGTCATTCCTGAGGCAGGTAATGTTTCTTTTGATAGCGCATCAATAAATCCTCTATCAGCGTTTGAAACTCCGTTGATTAAAGTTGTGCTTTGTGGTGTTGGAATAAAGCCAGCGTTGTCTGTTGTGTTATCTGCGAACGCAACAAACTGACGGCTCTCATCTGATCCTAGTGCTGCACGAATTGAGTGCTCTAGGTATGTTGCCTTTGAATTAATTGGTGAGCGTGGCTTTGTGTAAGCAACTGGTTGAGTTGCTGTTAATGCCACAGGCTCTGATTTTGCAGCTTCTACCGCTTCGGTGGCGATAGGAGCTTCTGATGTTATATCAGACACTTTTTCCTCCTGTGTTGTTGTTTCCTCAGCGGTTGCTTCGGAATTCTCTGTTGGTGTTTCTGTTGCTGCGACATCGGCAACTCTTGCGCTGTCAATTGCAGGATCAGTTACTAAACTAACCTCAATTAACTTGGCTGCACTTATTGACATAACGCCATTTTTGTTTTCCCAATCATCAACCATAACTCCAACGCTAAATCCATCGCGTAGGCCTTCGGCTGCCTCAAGTAATGAGTCATCGCCGGCAATAGTTCCAGCGATCTTAAATGTTGCTTCAATACCAGCATCATCAGCTGTAATATCCATTAATTTACCAATTGGTCGTGTGCGATCGTGCTCAAGTAATAATTTGACTGGTTTTGAAAAATCAATTGACCCTTTTTCAAATACTGTTGCTCCGGCAGATGTATTTCCGCGCTCGCCCCAAGTTACAATTGTTCCTGAGATTGTGCGCTTACGATTATCGGCTGCGGTTAGTGTTACTGGGAAATTAATCTTCATCGGATTAAGTCCTCCTCCTCTTGGATTTGCTCAACGCTCATCGCGCCGATTCTGTTTAGTATTTCATAAACTTGCGCACGCTCTAATGCTGAGCCACGCAAAAAGTCATCAATATCAAATCGAACTTCAACGCCATTTGGCACAAAATCGGCAGCGGAAAGTCTTTGTTCCAAAGGTGTTATGATATTTCTCAAGCTAAAATCAATAAGAGCTTTTCTTTCCATAACAGTAGTGCTGTATGTCATGCTAGTAGTTTCAGCAGACACAAAACTGGCCGGAATGCCTACGGCTCTTGCTAATTCCAAACTAACATACATTCTTGCTTCATTTAATTGTAATTTAGCAGGATCAAATCCTAATGCAGTTAATTCAACATCAGCATTTAGAAATGCAGTAGCTCTAGTTGATCTTGCTGTTTTCCATGACTCTAACAATTTTGTAATACGCTCTGGAGTTAAATTTGTTCCATTTGATTTTAACACCATTGTGGGAACTGGCTCTTTAGCATATAACTCTGCTGCTTTTTCTAATTCTAATGCAGCTCTAATTGTGCGACCTGCTCTATTTAATACACCTTCATCCAAGCCTGAGAAAACTATGATCGAACCTACACCACTCACAGGAATATCAAGTCCATCAATTTGGTAGGCAGTGATTTCTGTTGAATTTGAATTTAATGTATATGAAACTCTATTTGGCGCGACTCTTGTCCATGAACGAATGCGAGCACCATCTGAACTTGAATACTGATCTAAAATAATTCCATAAGCGTTCCCTGTGAAAAGTAAATCCTCCGCTAACCAAGCATAGATTGCTGATCCAGCAATTCTTGGATCTGGTTGCATAATTACGCGTTGTGGTCGTAAATGCTCTTTAGTAAAATGATTGTAAGTTTCTAAAGGTAATGATCCAATTGTTGAGCAAATGATATTTCTTGCTCTTGCTAATGATGGAACTGACATTGCTTGTTCGCGAGTAGCAGTTGCAGCTCCGTAAAATAATGAAGCAGCAGATTGTTGAACATTGTAAGGAACATTACCAGCAGCAACATCTGTTTGGATTGCTGGTGTTTGATTTGTAAGAAATCTATCGAATAATCCCATTAGCATATAATATACCATAAAGTCAATATATTATGCTATTTGAATGTCAACTTCACTTTCTACCTGTGTTGCAAAATATGAAGCTAAAGCAGATGCGACAGCTGCACAAACTGCCACTCTACTTGCACGCCTTCCGATGATCCATGACCCATCCCCATAGGGCAGCTTCGCAGCGGAAAGTGTTTGTTGGGTCAGTTCGTCTTGACCCCCGTGCTGTAATCGATGGGAATTAATTGCGCCTAACCACCGATCACATGATTCAGCATATATCGCCCCATCCATGTCTGTAATGGGAATTCCAGCAGGAACTAACCGACTCGCGACGGCCTGTGCAGTCCTTTTGGAATAAGCGACAGTCTGAACATTATATTTTCTTACATACGGAGCAATATCGTTTGCAACCGCTAAATCATTTATTGAATAATCATTTGACCATGTGTGGAGTAAAACTAAGTTAAACTTTTCTCCTGGTAATTTTTGAGTAGCCACTAAAGCACCAAATTTACGATCTGGACTTAAATCTAATCCAAACCATGTTTCTTTGTCAGGGTCTAATGGTATTGGGTCAGTCTGGCACAAATTCCATTTTTGAACATCAATAGCTGAATTAATTGTATCGACCCATAAACATAATACTTCAGTTTTTACAATATCAGGCGGATCATTAATAACTGCTTTTAAGTTATCTGGATGAATTGTTGTTCCAAGCGACGGATTGGCTTGAGCGAATGCTGGCCAATTGATTTCACCCGACGGAAGGGTAATTGGCGAATCAGGTTCAGCACTCCACTCAAACCAACCTATCGTATCTAAAGGATTTGTGCTGGCTGCTAATGCACGCTCCCTTAGTTTATTAAGAATTACAGAATGCTGATCTCCGGCATTACTGTAAATCCAAACCTGCGGATTTTTGGAACTCATCATGGTATAACGCATTGATGACCAAGCATCCTCATCCTTATATTCTCTTAACTCATCAAGATGAATGCTAGATGGAGCTGAAATACCTCTTGACGCATTGTTAGCTGCTTTTACAACAAATCGTCTATTGCCTTTCAATTCTAATTCCTCAGCACCATGCTGCCATCTAATCTTTTTTACCTCAGATGCTAATTTGTCATTACCTTCAATTAAGCCAACCATTTGCCTAAATGTTTCAAGCGAGGTTGTAAGTCTATGAGCTGATGAAAGCTGTAGGTTTTCTCCCCAGACATACATGCCAGTCAAGATCCTAAGCATCATAAATGTGGACTTACCATTCTGGCGTGCGATTAATAACCCAGCCTCAGAATGATGCCAGCGACCATCTGGCTTGACCTTATGGCCATGAATAGCCACGAACTTTTGCCAATCCATTAACGGAATGCCTATTTCAGCTGCAAAGTCAATCATTTCATGACCTTTAGACGGCAAATCATTCAAAGGAGAGTGAATACGCGGTGTTTTCACACCTCCTAAAATCGATTCATCCTGATCTGAAAGGATCTCTCCAGTTTTAAGATTTATCAAATCGATCCAGTCTGATCGTGGGCGATCGAGGTGTTTTGTGGGTTAGAAAAGGAAAGGGGGGTCGGTGGTGTTCTCTTGCTCACAAAAAAACGCCCACCCTTCGATAAATTACATCTACGACAACTTGCAACTAAATTATCATCACTATCTAATCCGCCTAAGCGTCTAGGTATTACATGATCAACTGTGTTAGCTTCTTGCCCACAATACTGACATATAAACTGATCGCGTCTAAGTATTCGCTCTCTTATGTTACGCCATTGTCTAGTGCTACCGCTATCCCTCAATGCTGATCTACTCAATGCCAGCCCTTAACCTTCCAATGATGTAATGCTTTACATGGAGAACCATAGCGGTTGTTAATGTATTTAATACCCCATTCTACCTGTTTGTATCCATCTACTTTACTTAGATACTTTGATCTACCTTGAGGTATTCCATAATGACTACCATTCTTTGCTTTTGGATTCCATCTACTTTCATGGAAATATAACTTATCAATACAATGAAATTCATCTACATTATTTAACTGTATAAAAGCATATTGTCTGAAATGGTTTGTCTTATGAATGACTTGAGATTCAGCTCTTTCAAGGCTACTAATTTGTACTACAAATAGAGCGATCCCAACTAGCGTGCACCTTGCGAGCAATCCGCGTTGCGGCTCGCCTTTTCGCCTTGAGGGCGAATGCGTCCTAGAGCGTACCATATGTGTCAATACCTACCTAACATAATCGCAGGTCAGACGGCATGTCGTGACCCGTAAATCATCTGTTTCATTCCATGTTTGATCATAACCAGTTAACAATTTGATCTCCTAAATACTTTGTAAAGGCTGGCGGTATTGCCTCAACTAACTCACTCCATATAGCCCAGTTTATACCCATAGCATCCCGAGCTTCATCAATAGTGGTTGCTACTTGACCACCATAAACATATTTGCCAGTAGCCTTATCTAAACCTTGTGGCTTATCCCCCATAGCACCATAAACACCTATTGGCCTACCTTGAGCCTTATGATCGCATTTAGAGCCTACTAATGGCATATTAGACTCAAATAGCCTATGCCTACGAACCTTTAGGCCAAATGATGATCCACATAACTGTATCGGATTAATTAATGGACTACCCGGAACATTTTCAATTATGTATGGCTTACCTGATGCAATTAACGCTTCTCTGGTTTCAGGAATTAGATCTAACTTACTTGTAGAGTTACCTTGAGCATTACGCAAATGTTTAGTTATGCTATGGGTTTGACATGGTGGACTAGCATGAATTACATCAAATTGATCAATGTAATTTTCATCCCTTAATATGTCTAAAACATCAGCCCTTAAATAAGTAAATGGATAACGCTTGCCATGTTTAAGATCCACGCCAAATACTTCAAATCCAGCATTAGCATAGCCAACTGACGCTCCACCCACTCCACAATAAAGGTCTAATAATTTCACTTAGATTTACCAGCCCATCCATCACCCTTAAATGATATGCCCGGAGCTGTAAATATCCTGTTCATAGCAATCTTGCATTTAGGACAATTCATACCCCCATCATCCTCTTTATAAGTCCTATAAATTGATCCATAAGTTCCACACTCTCGACAACTGTATTCATAGGTCGGCATTAGCGCACCTTACCCAAATTGCTATTTATTAACGCTGTGCGACCTTTTTCGCCCAAAGCAGCCAAAACCAAAGGTATAAATATGCCCTTTTCAGAACCATCTGTTTGAACAAATTTAAGATGTGGTGTTGGCATTAAAATACTGCAATCGGCATAATTCCATAAGTTTTGAAACCAATAAGCCTTACTCATAGGAACTAAACAAATCCCGTTACCATGCTGTAAAAACTTGTCATGCCATGGCTTACCTTCGCTAAATGGTGGGTTCATCCATACAAAACCTTGCCAGTCCTGCGCGAGCGCATCATCTTTTAATGAGTAATGTTTTTTTGCAGGTATCCAGTCAACACCACCTTCAGGGGCACAAACATCTAAATCAAACTCTACATTTAACGCTTCAAATATAAATTTAGGCGTATATTGCTCATCGCGTTCTTTCATTTTGCTCCAATCAATTGGCAAGTGTGGCAGACCACGGCTTCAAACTTCCAACTACCACACTTATCACATCTGCATATATCCGAGTCTGGTATATGCAAAGCTTCAACTACATTCTTAACCCCAACACATCCACAATCCATGCATTGATAAACCTTGAATCCATCAGGCATGTCTATTGCATCAAGCCACAAAAACTCTGTGGCTCTTTTGCAACCATTACACTTAAAGCTCGCTGGGCTTGTCATAGTTAATCAATTCGTGGCATTTAAAACATGTGCCATCCTTAAAAACTCGGTCATCATCGCAAACCTCGCATTTAATAACTGATTGCTCAAGATGAACACCATCGTCATCCATAACTACCTGAATGCCTTTACCATTAATAAAAGCGATGTATCCCATTACTCCATCCCTTCAAAGAACCAATGGCCATTAGCAGTCATCTTTGCCCATTTAGCATGTTCGGTAACTTTGCCCTTGCAGACATAACCATAATACGGCTTGCCCGATTTTGAAATTCCGGTTTTCAAAATATGCCCGTGTTCGCAAGCAGGTGGCTCTTTAGGTGTTGAACTGCCTATTGCATCAACTGCCTCAGCAACCGACCAAGCCTGTGGATCATCTTGTTTATTATCAACTGCAAATGAAGCTCTTAAAGCATCCTCAACAGCTGCGGATTTAGAGCCAGGAGCACCATAACGCCTTTCCTGTAATTTCTTTTCATATTGATTTGGCTCGGCATTATTTACCTTAGCCATTTCCTCTCGTGAAGCGCGTTTGCCTTTAGCTGCGAAACCAGCATTTGCGAGCGCACGACCGATCGCTGAAGTCTCACAATTCTCCAATGCAGAAGTTGAATTAACACCCTTCTCTGTAATCGTTTCAAAAGCAAGACCAGTAGCGCACGGCTTTGCATCAGCCTCAGTCTTAAAAATCTTGGCGAATACAACGAACCGCTTTTCAGTCGCTTCAATGAGTTCAGTCTCGATACGATTATCAGGGTATTTCTCATGCCATTTTTCCAATCTTGATTCAACTGTTTCATAATTATCTAAATTAAACATTATTCCTTCCATTCAAAGTCTTGATCTTGGACTGCTTCGAGAACTGTCCTATAGATAGCACCATAGGCGACAAAGTCTTTAATTGAGTCGTAGTGATCTGGAGTTTCAGTAAGCCTAGAAACCTTGACCAACGCCATACATAAAGCAGCTTGGTGTGGTGTGATTGGGTGATCAAGATATGCACTCCACAATCCTGCGATTCTTTTGTGATTGTAGTATGGGTGTCCATAGACACTTCCACGCTCTTGGATTGTAGTAATGACCTCATTTAACAGATCCTCAGTTTTTGTCATAATCAAAAACCTGATCTAACTTCATTTTTCTTACACGCTCTTGGTGTTCTAAGCTAGCACGCCACCCATCCTGACGGCCTGACCAATAGCCATTTTCGTAGTGTTTATTATTTGTGTGCTTTATTGTCCACCATGCAACTGCCATGCTGCCGGCAATTAATAACCACATGCCTAGTATTTCCATTATTGCTCCCGTTCCGCAAAACATTTGTTTGCGTTGGGATTAGTATGACGGGATTTACCGACAGCGCAATAGTTTTTTAGCGCGTGTTTTATAACGATTAGATAACGCTAATATCCTCAAAGTCATCGATATGGTCATCAATCGTCCTATCCCGATAATCGGTTTCACGCCCCATAACTCTTTCCCAGAGCTGTAAATGAGCCATCTTTATTAATTGGAATAAGCGTTGGAGTCATGTTTTTGCCATTCCATTCAAGGATAGCAATACCCATCTGCCAATTGGCTAAGCCTTTTGTATAGGACGCTTTAGCCTTATTCATAAGGTTGCCTACCTCAATGCCATATAAAGGCCTGTAATGGCCTCCTAAGCCCTCAGAAAAGGCTGACATACCTAACTTATGGGTATGGCCACAAACTACGCTCTTACCGGCCTTTCTGGCCAGATTTAGGGCAGTTATGCCGGCATTAGGATTTGAGTTACCTTCATCCCCATGAGCCAAGATCCAACCCTTTTCGAACTCATAGAATGATTTATGGAAAGTTATGCCTAAAGAGTCAAAGTCCATGAACTTGGAATATTGCAGCTCAGGTAGGCTAATTAAGCCTGGCACTTTTAATAAAGTGTTGTAAAGCCTATCGGTGTGATTTGATCTAACAATATGTGCTTCCTTAGCATTCTCAGTTAATGCCCAAAGGATCTCTTGAGTAGCTGTCCTATCATCATCAAGGGTTTGCTGATAAGCCAAAGGTGTTTTCTCAGCCCATCGGCTAATGGTTTGAAAATCAATCTCATCACCAACACATAATACTGAATCAAACTTTTCTTTTCTTGCTAACTTAATGACATTCTTAACAGCTACTTCATGGTGGTATGGAATCTGTAAATCAGAAATTACCAAGTAACGCTTAATTTAGTCGTCATCCTCATCTGGAGTAGGAATACTTGGGATAATTCCTTTATCGCCTACGATCCAGTCAGGCATAGATTCAGGATTATCCATTAGATAAAGCGCACATGACTCATTAAATCCAGCCTTGCGTGCAGCTTTAAACATTTCATGTTTGGCAATATAAAAAACCTCTAATTTACTTAAAGGCTCAGGAGTGTGGCGAACTACTCTCCGGTTGACTTTTTTTCGTTTAGTGCGTTTCCGTGTGTTCGCCATGATTAAATTATGACTTGCTAATTATTGTAAATAGATCATCAACACGCTGTTCAAGTCTAGTAATTTGATCTTTCATTGAACTGCCTGAGTTGGGTTTAAGTTCACTTAAAAAACTTTTAATAACCCATCGTAGAGCCAGTAATAAAGCGCCCGCGATACTGCAAACGCCAACGCCAAATGCGACTAATTCGTTCGGTGTCATTTTTCGCTAAGACCATAATCCGCTTCGCTCCCCGATTTTGGATCTAATGCTTTTGCTACTGGCGCAACTACAGCACCAAGTAATGTTGCATAGGCTGGATGAATGTCAGCCACGATTGCTAAGGCTACTGTTATTCCACTAGCTGCTACAGCTCTCAAATATGACTTAATTGCTGCTTTGTGTTTTTTGGTCAGTTTCATTAGTTGCCTTTCAGTAGTAGGATGTCGAACTTGTCGCCATTTTGATTTGGCTTAAAACTTACATGGATGTGCTTATGGTGTGGATTAATGCCCCGATATTTAACCCAACGCCAAAGCGATTTACCTGAACATATTTTACCAGCATGGATTATGTAAGAAATACGCTTATCTTTTTTTGCTGCGAGTCGAAGTTGATCTGCCAAAGCATGACTAATCCCTTGTTCGTCAGATAAGCCAGCGTCAATATCGATCGCGCATACTTCACCTGATGGTCTTGGGTTATGGTCGGACTTCCTTGATTGATGCTTAAGATCACCGATCCATCCATCAGCTTTCCTGCTGCGATCCACGAAAGTATCATTTACTTGGTCGCGTAAAGTATCAGCAGCTTTGGATAGGTAAGGCTTCATTAGCCAAGTAACAATTTTGCTTCATCAGCAGTTAAACCCAAGCGATCAAGAATTGCTTGGCGAGCAGTTGCTTTTGCTTCGGCTTCGGCTTCGGCTTTTTTTGATTCTGCCTGATCTTTTTGCCATTGAATAAATTCTGTATTATCCATTTGTCTAGTAACAACTTCATCAGTTGCAAGATCGTGAATAACTATGCTTGGTTTATTTGATTTTGTCATTTTTAATTTTCTCCGTAAATTCTTATTACGCCTGATTTGAAATTATCTGTAGCAAGAAAAGTAAGGGAAGTAATAGCAGAAGTATCATTCCAAAGGCCTGTGTATGTATAATGCCTTGCGCTAAATCCATTATTTGAGCCACCCATAAAAACAGCGTTTTTTCTTTCCGTTGAACTAGCATAATTAAAAACAGTCATATCAAAATATCCAAAATCTCCTGATGAATCACCAGTTCGGCCAAGAACTGTTGCGCCAGAACCAGTAGTAAAAAGAGAAGAATTTTGTCTGCTTCCAATTGCGGTAGGAGTTCCAGCAACATTTGCCTCTCCAGCCATACTGTAATTGTTACCTGTATCACCATTAAAGCGAAAACGAATAGTATCTGATGCACCAGTAGTTGCACCTTGTAAATTAGTGCCAACAATTCTTAGGTTTTTATATGAACCAGAAATACTTGAAATAGTATAAGTTGCGACAGTATCGTTAAAAGTTGTAGTTGACAATAATGTTAAAGAACCTGCTGAAACAGTTTGCCATTCTAGACCTGTTGAAGTAGATGAATTGGCTGCCAATAATTGACCATTAGTGCCAACGGCAAGACGGCCAACTGTATCTGCTGCGGTTGCTGCTATAAGATCGCCTTTAGCATCAACAATTGTTTTAGCGATTGCGTTGCCAGCATTGGTAAAAACTGTGGTATCAATTGCTGTTCCTAGTGAACGAATTGCTGCTGCGCCGTCTTTGACTAGCGCGGTGTCATCTGGAGTTGTCCAGCTGTAGTTCGTGGTAGTTGCCATTTTATCCTATCCTCATGCGACTATTGTAGCGTACTCCCAAGTCAATGTTGGGTCTATTGTGTTCCAAGCCTCTGTTATTGGCGTGGTATTCCAACGCATCGCCACCTGGCTAAATGCAACTGGAGAAACATTGATTGTTAAAAACAGCTCATTAAAGCGAGTGCTCCATGACCAGCCCTCAACATAACCTTCAAATTCTCCACCTGATATTTGATTAGGTAGATTAGTTAAATAAACTGGCAAGCCCATAAAGACACCTAATAAAGCATCTCGATCTGAGTTGTCAATTTCAGGGTTAGTTATTGGGAAAGTGATCGATTGGAACTTAGGTAATGGATAAGCTCTTTGAGCGATATAACGATCAGCAATTGCTTGAGCATCCACTGACCCTTGAATTCTTGAATTAATGGTTTCGGCTTTGTAGCCATAAAGGGCAATTGAAGCGGCATCTGTGGCAGTTTCCTGTGAATTAAAGTTATTGCCATAATTGATATAAATATCATTCCTAACATCACCTGAGCGCATAACTGTGGAAAGGCCAGCACCTAAAGCATGACCGGCATCTAAATCAACATAACCATTTGTGAGCAGATAATTTTGCCTGTGGTCTGCATCGGCATAGCCTATGTTTCCTGCATTATCCTCATAAATGTAACCAAAAGCAGAATTGGCAATATCTGCAACGACATTGTAAATCGTGTCAGTTAAGTTTGATTGAGCAGTCATTGTATAAAGACCAGGTTGATCTATGTCGCCAAGTCCTAAATTGACTGCATTCTCCCAAGTTTCTGTTGCGTTGTAAGTTGCCCATTGAGAAGCTGCTGGGACATCATTCCAAGTGCCAAGTAATACGCTGGACAGAATTGCATAGATTTGATCGCCATCCTCATCCTGAGAAATGTTATCGTTCCAAATTTCTTTGGCTATTCTTGCAAGTGATCCCATTGCAATAATTGTGTATTCGACAACTGTGGCAACAGATCCAGTAGCCCCTACCGCAACAGTTACATCCGTAATGTCGCCACCAAATAAACTTACATAAGATCCTGATGTATCTTTTACCTGTAAATCTAAGCTGTCGTTTATGTCAAAAGGTAATGTTTGACCATTTAATGCCACTAAAGTTATTTGAACATAAGATGGATTTGGCTGTGAGTAAATATCATCACGACCAGATTGATGCTGAATGTCGCTTATTGCTATGTCAGTATAATCAACCCCACTGACAATTAGTTTCCAATCTGGTGTCCAGACGCTCATAGTTATGGCTTAACGGCTGCTCTTGAAAGATATGGGTTTGATCTGGCAGCACTATCATTGACAACCTTAGCAACAGCTCTTGCAGCACCTTCACCATCAATAGCATTAACAGTTATATTTGTAACGCCTTGACCTGTTGTATAACCACCGCTAGGTCTGCTTGGAACTGATGGTAATGATGATCTAGCGGCTGATGGAGCAGGGTTTGGAATAGATCCAATATTGACACCCGGAATTATGTTGACAACTCTGATTAATTCATTGGCAAGTGATACAACTAAGCCAATTGCTTCTCTTAGAAATGTAATAAATCCTGAAATTATCCCACTAACTACGCCAATTGCTTTTCCAAAACTTTCAGCACCTCTTTGAGTTTCAGTAAGGCTGGCACTTAATCCTTCATCACCAGTTAATCCTGCAATAAAAGCATTAAGCGTTGGAATGCCCTGATCGTTTAAGAATGTAATAAATTGCTCAACTGCTGGCAATAAAGCAACGCCTAAACTTTCCTTTGCTTCATCAAATCCTACTTTTAAGCGATCAATTTTTCCTTGAAAGGTTTCAGCATTTGTAGCTGCTGCGCCACCATATAACTCGGCTAACTTGGCCTGAACTTCAGTGAAAGATAATGTCGCTAATTCAGCCTTGCTTAATCCAAGCCCTAATCTACCTAGAGCTGTAACATTTCCATCCTGAGCACGACCTAAAGCATTTGCAACAGTTTCTAAATCTTTACCTGATGCAGCACTAATATCTAAAGCAAGGGTTAATAACTTTTGGGCTTCCTCAGTAGATTTTGTAGATACTGCCAATCTCTGCATGGCTGGACGCAATTTATCGTCTGCAACACCTGTGGCTAAAGATGTCTTTAGGATCATGTCTTCAGTTGCCTTTATTTGGGCATCAGTAGCCCCTGTGGCCTGTCTTAAGGCATTGGCTAACCTAAGTTGTGCCTGCTCATCTTCTATCGCAGCCTTGACCCCATCAATGGCTAATTTGCCGGCATAAGCAACGGCAGCAGCAGCAGCGACCGCAAAAGCAGCAGCAGCCTTTTTTCCAAACTCACCAATTTTGCTTGAGTTAGTTTCTACGGCTTTATCAGCTTCGCCTAACTTCTTTTTTAAGTCATCGACATCAGCGAGGATTGATAACTTTAATGTGCGATTACCGGTAGCCATTAGATCCATTCCTTAATAATGCGATCAAAACTTTGTTCCCATTTGTTAATTAATTCAGGCTGAATTCTGCGAAGGGTTGGATATATGAACCATCCGCGAGATCCACGACCTTGCCTTCCAGAATATGTAGGGAACTGTTTGAATTTATTTGAACCAAACTCAACACCACCCCATAGGGTTTGTGTAGTAGCACCACCTGAAAACTTTTGTCTGGCAAAACCGTAGCGGAACTCACCGATCTTGCTCGATTTAGAGATGCTAACGCCAT
>Ga0315904_10007584_pt1 | contig 14560 bp, 7 predicted proteins | sample LakEriMetagenome_6_FD_203529 | JGI IMG/M metagenome (GOLD analysis project Ga0315904, IMG submission 203529) | Freshwater fungal communities from buoy surface, Lake Erie, Ohio, United States - Buoy 12 MA120 | ecosystem: Environmental > Aquatic > Freshwater > Lake | place: USA: Lake Erie, Ohio... | reverse complement strand
GACATATCGTAGCGTAGACGATAGCTGAATTGCCTAATCCTGTAGTGTAGTAGACCTCGTTGCCTTGGTCGTCGACAATCTGCAACTCTACTTGGGCTCCATTTGAAAAAGTGCATATATATAGACTCGCCAAAACACTTCCCTCACCGTTGCAATAATTACAACTTCCATTATCAATTGTAGCGTTTGCATTGTAATTCACTGCCGTTGGGTCGGTGCAGCCTTCAATGATACAAGAGCCGTCGTCACTATTTGCTGCCGGATTGTAGTTTACCGCAAGTGGGTTGGTACATCCCTGTGTCCATGCAATGCAAGAACCATCGTCAATAGTCGCATATGAATTGAAGTTGGCTGCCGTTGGGTCAGTACATCCTGCATAAGCACAAGTATCAGGAGTGTTGGCTAATGGATCGTAGTTGGAGGCATTGGGATCCATGCATCCTGAAACCCATTGACCGCAAGTAACACTCATATTGAAAGCACCTGAAACAGAGCCAAAACCTCCGGCACGAATCAGATAAGTCTCTCCGGCTATTACTTCAAACGTTAGTATACTCTGCAAACCACATGCATCATCATTCTGCAAGAAGCAATTCAAACTTCCGCATGAGCCTGTGAAAACGTGAATGCGAGTATCGATAGCGCTGCCGCAAGTAGAAACCGTCACAGCGCCAAAATCAGTGGCCGTGTATGAATACCAGGTTTGACCACCGGAGCCTACACCGCTGCAAACAAGCGCTCCTGATGTCGCGTTATCATTGGGTGCTGCCATTGTATTGTTGGAGTAAACAATTCCGCACTCCATAGGGAACGCAGTTTCGCACGTTGTGCCCGGGGCAACCTGTGCCATGGACAATTGCTGAAAGCCCAACGCAAACAACAGGACAAGGGTAAGAAGTTTTTTCATAGATATGAATTTGGTCTTAATGGATTTTCCTTAGAGGAATTACGCAAGGTTAATGTATAATTCGTACTTAAGACAATAAAAACGCCGAATAGTTGCATTCCTATTTTTTCAGGATGCGATTACGCCACTTCCAAGCAGTTCATCACCCGCATACCAGGCCACGAATTGACCTGCTGCAACTCCACGTTGCACTTCATCGAAGAATATGAATAGGCCATCGTTTCGCATCAGCAAGTGACAAGAAACCAACTCCTGTCGATATCGAATTCGACCTTGATAGTGTCGCTCCATGCCTGTATCCATGGCAAGATCCTCTCGAACCCAGTGAACATCAGCAGGGGCTACCCGCAGACCGCTGCGAAGCAAACCGGGGTGATTTTCACCTTGACCCACATAAACTATATTATTTATCGCGTCGGTTTCAAGAATAAATAGGGGAAGAGCCTTCCCTCCAACTCCAAGCCCTTTGCGCTGACCCACCGTGTAATAATGCGCCCCCTGGTGCCGACCAATGTGCTTACCCATGTCGCGCGAGAAAATGGGAGGTGCTGTTGCGCGCATTAAATCGTCCGGCTCATTTAATCTAGCATCATCAGCAAATTGCTCCGGAATTTCTATTATCTCCCCCTCTTTCGGTTGCAACTGTTGTTGCAAAAACACAGGGAGCTTGACCTTTCCTATAAAGCATAAGCCTTGCGAATCCTTTTTCTCCGCGTTCGGTAAGCCGATATTTCTGGCCATGGCGCGTACCTCAGACTTTTGCAAATGGCCAATGGGAAAAAGTGCCTTGGCCAGCTGTGATTGTCTTAGCTGGCAGAGAAAATAGCTCTGATCTTTTCCCGGGTCAGCACCTGCTAGCAGTCGGTAAATCGTGTTGCCCGCCGCATCGGTCGTCTCCTCTTTTCGGCAATAATGTCCTGTGGCGACGAAGTCGGCGTTCAACGAGAGAGCAGCTTGAAGAAATAAATCAAACTTCACTTCGCGATTGCAAAGAACATCGGGGTTCGGTGTTCGACCCATTTGGTATTCTCTGAACATATAATCGACTATGCGCTCCTTGTATTGTGCGCTCATGTCGAGCACCTGGAAAGGGATACCGAGTGCCTCAGCCGCAAGCATGGCGTCGTTACTGTCATCGATCCACGGGCACTCGTTATTGATTACTACAGACTCATCGTGCCAATTGCGCATGAAAATACCGATAACATCATAGCCTTGCTCCAACAGCAAATGCGCAGCAACACTTGAGTCCACACCGCCCGATAAACCTACGACTACTCGCTTTGACATGGTTCAAAATTACATCTGAATAGATTGTTTGCGCGAAATCTGCTACATTTAACCGATTGAAACAAGGTCGACTCAACTAAACGGGCAACCCTTTCATCATGAACTCGTCTAACACATAACCCTTGTGGCAGAAACCAAGCACTTGCAGGCATTGATCGATGGCTGTCTCAAAGGAGACAGACGGTCGCAGCAGGCGATCCATAAAATGTTTTATGGAAAAATGAAAGCCGTTTGCATGCGATACACAAGGGACTCTGACCAAGCGATGGATGTGCTGCAGGAAGGATTTCTCAAGGTATTTAACAACCTTGAGAAATATACTGGTGTTGGTACTTTTGAGGGTTGGGTTAGAAGAATTATGGTGAATCTTTCAATTGATCGTTTTCGCCGTCTCAAACACGATTTGGTTTTGCTCGGAGAGCAAAACGACATCGAAAACTGGGGGGGCGGAGCCGATGATGAAGAGGAAGATTCTGCTGAGAATGATGAGATTTATGACATTACGCCGGAGCAAATCATTGATGCCATGCAACAATTGACACCCGCTTATCGTACTGTTTTCAATCTATACGTGTATGAAGATTATACGCACCAGGATATTGCAGAGGCATTGGGAATTAGTGTAGGCACTTCAAAAAGCAACTACGCGAAAGCCAAGAAAAATATGAGAAAATTGCTTACGAAGAATTTGCAAACGATTAAATGAAAAAGAACTTTACGCCATTTGAGCGCGAGCTGAAAGATAAATTAGAAGGTCATGAAATGCCCTACGAGCACGCGTCATGGGTTGCGTTGCAGCGCCATATGGGCATGGCCAAAAGCGGTAGCTCCGTTTGGTTGGTTTCCCTCATATCGACCATCATCGCTCTTTCCGGAGGAGCTATAGCGTTATACCGTCATCAGCATACTCCAACTTTTGCTTCCAAAGCACAGACAAACGAGCGCTTTTCCAAAAGCGTGACTACCATAACCAAAGGTGTTTCTCACACTAATAAAAATTCGTCAGTTACAAGTGGTACTCTGTTATTCGACTCCCATAAATTCGATGGCCAAACAGCCAATTCTTTTACCAATAACTCTCTTAGCGCTGTAACAGAGATTTATCCTGATGTCAATGCTAACGCGACTGCGGATCAGAATTCTTCAGGTAAACCGGCCGAGCTAGGATTGGTATCGGGCAACACGATAAAGGCCGATAACTTGATTGAGTTTGCCTGCAACGTTCGCAAAGCTTGTCAAGGAGAGGAAGTAGAATTCCAAACAACCAACGGTCCTAAATCAGGAAGCTATTTATGGAACTTTGGAGATGGTCACTTCAGCGATGAAATCAACCCCAAGCACAAGTTTTCAAAGGCCGGCAATTATGACGTTTCACTTTCTATTACCAGCGATAACGGACAAATCAATACCACCGTTGTCAACGATATGATAACGATTGAAGAAGCTCCGGATGCTGACTTCTCTTGGGAGTTCATCAATTCTGATCCATCTACGCCGGAAGTTAGAATCGTTAACCTCACTGAAGGAGGAAACACCTATGAATGGAGCAACGGTGCTGAATCAAAAACGATTTCTGACGGCGCAACTTTCCAATTGCCGAAAAACGGACGTCATATGATTGCACTTAATGCCAAGAATCAGGCGGGTTGCACAGATGGCGCTGTAAAACACATAAGTATCAATGCAGATTTTGCCTTGAATGCTCCGAAGCAATGGTCGCCATCGGAAGGAAATTTCATGCCTTCAGGACTTAAAAAGTCCAAGATTGACTTCATTCTTTACATCTACGATTCAACAGGAAAAGAAGTATTCGAGACGAGCAGTCGAGTAAAAGGATGGGATGGAAAATTACCCGACGGCACTTTGGCACAGTCCGGAAGCACTTTCCTCTACAAGGTTATCATTACCAGTGATCGAAGCCAAGAACAAAAATATTTCAACGGCACATTCAACGTTTTTCCTTAACCAAAGCTAAACTGTAACCTGTGTACAGAAGAAACCGTAACAACTGTTGCGGTTTTTTTTATTATTGACTCGCTGCTGTGGAAACATTGTTGATTCACATCGCTCAACACGCTATGTTTATCTATAATTTCTTCTACTTTTGCGCCTGCTTAGATTGATTTAAGGAACGTTTTGTGAAATTCGTCGAAACCCTCATACTAATTGTGCTATCTATTCTTTGCTTGCAGGCAAGGGGGCAGTTCTCCGCTTCGCCTTCTAATTTGGATGCTTGTCAATGCACGGGTGAAATCGAGTTTCAGCCTTCTGATAATCTACCTTTTACCATTCAATTATTTGATGTTTCAGATGCCCCTGTATTCAGTTCCACCGGACAAAATGCAGCGGTGTCAATCGCAAACCTATGCCCATCTGTTTACCACATTGTAGTAGAGTATTCAAATGGAGTCATTGAGGATGACTATTTTGAGATATCAGCCGGGCCCACTCCAACGGGCGATGCGCATCGAGTGATTTTGTGCCAAGAAGCATATGCGACGGGTAGCGGCGGAGCAATACCGTTTGATCTTAATCCGGAGCTTTCAACTTTCCTACCGGGAGGCACTTGGTATTCACCCAACGGATTAATTATTCCAACCAATTCATTGGGTTCACTTACAGCCGCAACCATGGAAAGTGGTTGGTATACCTATGTTACAAATTCGGGCGGATGCGATGTAACAACCGGTATTTACATTCAAGCCAACAATACAGGGTTAACGACCACGTATGTAATCTGCGAATCTTATGCACCTTTTGAAATGATTGATTTTATGCAAGGCACCCCTGATACTATCGGTGTTTGGTACGACTCATCAATCAATATAGTGCCAGGTGGAATATTCGATCCTGCGAGTATGGATGACGCGTTATTCACATACGTGATTGATAACCTCCCCGGATGTCAGCCCGTCTTCAGAAGTATGTTTGTGGATGAACAAACTCAACGTTCAGCAGGAACATCTGCCAATGTTATGGTTTGTGAAGGAAGCAGTCCGTTTAATATGCTAAATCAATTAAATGACTCTCCGAACGATGGCGGTTCGTGGACAGGTCCAGACGGGCCGGTTACCCCGGGTGGAACGGATACGTTCAATCCTGCAACTATGCAAGACGGAATTTACACGTACTCTATAAGTTCCGCCGCGCCATGTTCGACGCAAACTTCAACGTTAACCATTCTATTTACCCAAGACAATCCATCCGGTTTAAGCTCGGAAATTGAACTTTGCTCAACGTCCAATAATCTGAATATGCTCAACGCCCTCGAAGGCAATCCTATTTCAGGTGGTAATTGGACGAGCCCCGCAGGAGAGGTAGTTGACGGTGTTTTTGATCCGGATCAGGAGCCTGCAGGGAACTATGAATATTACTACCCGAATGTTGGCTGTAATCCGGGCACGTCCATACTGAGCATAAGCGTTGAAGCTCCAGTAAATGCCGGCAGCAATGGAAACGCCACTATTTGCCAGACCGATGCATCCTTCAGTCTGAACAGCATGCTAAGCAGCAATGCAAGCAGTGGTGGAACCTGGTCAACCGGAGGTAACAATGTCGGAAATTTCTTTTCACCAACAAGTTCGGGATCATTCAACTTTACCTACGCGGTTAATGCTTCCGTATGTGCTGATGACCAGGCTTCCTTTACCATTTTTGTGCAACCTGCTGTTGCAGCTCCTATCAGCCAAACAGTTTATTTGTGCAGCCTTCAGGGTGAGGTAAATCTTTCTGATTATTTCAACAACCTCTCAAGTGTTTACTTCGAAGATGCAAATGGAGCTCTTCAAAGTAATCTTTTCAATCCAACACTCGAAGAAAGTACTGTCCTCAATGTTATTAATCCATCGGGTAACTCATGCCCCGATCAAGAGGGTCAGTTGAATATTCTAGTGTTGAATCCAGTGATTGAAGATGCTCAGATGGATTATGATGTTTGCAGAAGTTCTGAATTATTCGATTTGAACGACGTCCTTCCTGCGGCTGCAATCGGAATGGGAACGTGGTATAATTCGAATAACCAAGTTGTGTCAAATTTCACCTCCATTGATTTCATGGGTGAGCAAACCTTCATTTATGAGGTAATCCAGCCCATTACGTGTGGGGGCGAACAACTGCAGATTGAATTAATCTCCTTCTCTCCCAACGATGCGGGCGAGGATGTAAGTGAAATTTTCTGTTACACAGATAGTCCGGCGCTACTCAATAATTTACTACCGGAGGCGGAAGTCGGAGCGGGCAGCTGGTACTATAACAACCAACCTTTTAATGCAGCGGAGTTCGATCCGGGTGAAGATGCATCAGGCACTTACATCTACCGAATTCCGGCTAATGGTCCTTGTCCGGCCGATGAAGCGTTGGTTGAGTTGGATGTTCAATATGGCATAGATTACACTGCAGGAACAGATATTCATGTTTGTGCCGGATCGGAAAATCAAATGCTGGGAGGAAACCCTGCAGCCGACGCCACTTACACATGGTTTCCGATATCGGCACTTGACAACCCTCAAAGTCCTGCTCCTTCGGTGAACATTCCACCAACGGTCAATCAGGTAACTTCAACCGTATACAGTGTTTTCGCAGACGACGGAGTGTGCACGTTCACTGATTATGTAACTGTCACGATTGAACCTAACCCGATAATTAACCTCAACTCTAGTTACGACATTTGTTTCGGAGAAACCCTTTCCCTGGAAAATGTCGTCAATACAGAATGTGTCTGGGCACCTGCTAATTTGTTTGGGGATGTTGCTTCCATTTCACCCGTCATACAACCTGCAACGTCTGTATATATCGGTGTTGAAGCCACATCAGATTTCGGTTGCACCACATCCGCGTTTAGCCAAGTGAATGTGAACCCACTCCCCATATTAGTCGCTCAGCCGGCTCCTATTGAAGGTTGTAAGCCTGTTCTTCTTGAGATTATTCCTATGATGGAGAGCCAAAATATTGATCAGATAATTTGGAATGTTGCAGGACTTGGGACGTTTACAGGCGACTCATTATCGATTAGCCTTATGAATGCTGGTATCTATGATGTAGAGGCTATAGCCGTATCGGAATTTAATTGTGTCTCCAACATATTTTTTGAAGAAGTTGCCGAGGTTTATCCTTCTCCCCTGGCTCACTTTACTGTGTCGCCATCTGAACTTACTACGCTTGAACCTGAAGCTGAATTTATAAACCATTCTACAGAAAACACAGCCTACCATTGGTGGTTCAATGGACTTTCCGAAAGCGCGGAAATGAATCCTACCTTCTCGTTTCCCAACGAAAGAAGCGATAACTTCTATGTATGTCTGGATGTGACAAATCAATTTGGCTGCAAAGACACAAGCTGCCGGTATATATACATGGACGCTGATTACGTTGTTTTTGCACCCAATGCTTTTACACCTGACGGCGATGGTGACAATGACGTATGGAAACCTGTAATCAGGGGCTTCGACACTCAAGCCTACGAATTGAGCATTTTCAACCGTTGGGGAGAACGTGTATTCCATACGGAAAATCCGGATGCGCCGTGGACCGGTGATGTATTCAGCGGAGATTTTTTCGGGCAAAATGAAGCCTACAACTGGAGACTAACCCTTCGCGTAAGTAATTCAGCGGAGGAGATCAATTTTACCGGCAGTATTGTACTAATTCGATAAAGAGCCGGAACCTTTTCAATTTTCTTTCGTATTCACCTTCGGTATGCAACACCCGAAGAAACATCGCGCTAACACTACTAAGACGTTTATCTTACACGCTTCCCTCAGCTTCATAGCCTTGATAAGCGCGTTGCATGTTTACGCGCAAGAAGCAAATAACCGCTCACTGCCGGTGATACATATGATGAATGTAATGCGATTCTGTCCATCCACTTCTGTAGTAATATCCCCTGATAGTATCACTGACGGTTCTGCTCCCTATCTTTTTCAATGGATGAACAATGGATCCGTGATTAGCATCGACTCTACTCTGACAGTGATACTCGAAGACACCTCGCTTTTTCATCTGACCATTTTTGATTCAGAAGGTAAAATTGCACGTGACACCATAGAACTTTTCCCCCACTCGCCTATTGACGCCGGCTTTCAAGTCAATAAATGGGAAGGTTGCTCACCGGTCGAAATCATATTTACTTCCAACTACCTTTCATTCCAACACGTTTCATCCATGAACTGGGAATTCGGTGATGGTCATTCACAGAGCCAGCTCGCATCGATGGTCTACACTTACGACCAAGAAGGTAATTTTGAACCTGCGTTGCACATTACCGATAATTATGGTTGCATTTGGCATGATACATTAGACATTGGAATCCGCGTATTCCCGACGCCGCGCGCCTCATTTGAAGTAAATGAACAACGGCTTTATCTGCCCGAAACTTCTCTGTCATTGGAAAATACGAGCATCGGAGCAGACCATTTCATCTGGCAATATGACGGAGCTTCAGCCCTGTTCGAGTTCGAACCCCGCATTGAATTCCCGCAACGAATTGAAAATAGTTATTCTCTTGAATTAACCGCAGTGAACGCCTTCGGATGTAGCGACGAAGCATCAAAAAACATTGAGGTAGTTCAGGCAATCGAGCTCTATCTCCCTAATGCCATAACTCCGGACGGAGATGGGATTAATGATACCTGGCAAATCGAAGGCTTGGGGGTCGACGCTTTTCATATTCAAGTAGAGATTTATGATGTTTGGGGGACCATCGTTTTCAGTTCTGACAGTCATAACGATGCTTGGGATGCCGGAACCTATTCCAAAGGTGTGCGAGTTCCTAGTGGCCAATACAACTATAGAGTCCTTGCCCGCGATACAGAGCGAGGAATCGGGCATCTTTTCGAGGGCCACATTTTTGTTCTATATTAAGAATATCCATCAATTTTCTCATGGATTGTGCAACTTTTTCTCTGAAAGAGTGTCTTAACTTTGGCTTTCAGGCCAAATCCACTTATGAAGCACTGTTTACTTATTATAATCACTTTCTTTTTTTCGCAGCTAGCTCTTTCTCAATGCGGTACGCCCGGCTTTGTCTGCATGCCCGATGGCAATGTGACAGTTTCGGATGGATTTAATTTGTTTGATGACGGATTCGGAGGCCCATATACCGACACAGATTATACACTGGTGCTGTGCCCCGATACACCCGGTGACGTAGTTCAACTTACTTTCAATGCATTTGCTTTGCAAACCAGCCCAAATGGTGCTAACAGCGATTATCTCAGCATTTTCGACGGTAACAGCACCGCAGCGCCGTCGTTGGGTGACTATACCGGCAATTCGATACAGGGTTTACAGGTTACCGGAACCGTCAACAATACTTCCGGTTGTCTGACTCTTGTTTTCTCCGCAAATGGCGCGGCTAATGCCGGTTCTCCGGGGTTTGAGGCAGCTATTCAATGCACAACACCTTGTGCCAACCCCATTGCACAATCTGAAATTATGAGCCCTGCACCGGTGGATCCTTCTATCCAAACCGTGAATGTTTGTCTGGGAGAAAGTGTAACGTTTGGCGACAACGGTTCTTTTGCACAAACCGGATTCAACCTGGCACGTTATATCTGGAATCTCGATGACGGAACTATTATCGATAATGCAGGCCCCAGCAGCGTGACCCATTCTTTTACCGAACCGGGAGAGTACATTGTCACACTTACCGTGGAAGACAATAACCTTGGTGATGATGCGGTAGGTTGTCAAAGTTTAAATGTTGAGCCCCTCCAAATTCTGGTCAGCACATCGCCGACCTATACAGGTATGGTTGATATACTGACTTGTTTGGGAGATACCGTTTTCGGAGTTGTACAAATAGGTGAAAATTCATTTTTGGATGATAACACCAATATTGGAGGAAGTGCTAATGGTACGACTTGGACTGCCTTGCCCCCGCAAGTAGTTGCAGGTGAAACCTACCTTGCCGATGGTGCCGGATTTTCGTATTCCACAGCACTTAATTTCGATTTTTTTGAAGCCGGTGCCGTATTGGAAAGTTGCGATGATTTGGATAGCATCTTCGTGAACATGGAACACAGTTACATGGGCGATCTTGGACTCTACATCACATGCCCTGACGGAACGGTGGTCAACCTGGTAACTTGGGGCACCAATGGAGGTGGCGGTACATTTTTGGGACAAGCCCTTGATGATGCCGGAACAGACCCCGGAGTAGGTTGGAATTATGCCTGGACGCCGGAAGCAACCAATGGCACATGGGGTGAGAATTCAACAACCAATACCATCAGTGTTACAACCCCCTGGGTTGGTCAGGCACTTGCTCCCGGCATTTATGAATCGCAAGAAGACCTGTGTGCATTAGAAGGTTGCCCTCTGAACGGACAATGGACATTTTCTGTAACGGACAATCTGGCTATCGACAATGGATATATTTTCTCTTGGGGTATTGGATTTAATCCGGAGTTATATCCGGGCGTGACCACCTTCACCCCAACAATCGGCGCCGGACCCGATTCATCGTATTGGGTGATGACCGGCACCGACAATGGTATTCAATGGATTAATAGCATATCAAATGACGGAGACTTGATTGAGATTATACCTGAAGCAACCGGCACATTTGACTTTACTTACTATGTTGTCAATAGCTTCGGGTGCGAATTCGATACAACTATTCAGGTAACAGTTGAACAAGCACCAACCGTAACAGCAGGGGATGATCAACTTATTGCTTGCGGAACGGTTGAGCTCAATGGTGGACTTGAGAATGACCCGGTAGTTGCATGTGCCTCATGTGGTGTTTACTCCTATTGCTACGACGTATTCGATTTTTATCAGCAGACGTATTGTCCGGACAATCCGGGAGAGGGATTCATATCTATAACATTTCTGGAAGGATCGGCAGCAGTCAACGACAATCTATTCGTATTCAATGGGCCTAATACATGGCCGTCACCTCAAATTGGAATGTATAACGGTGATTTAACCGGGTTGAGCTGGACATCTACCGATCCCTCCGGTTGCCTAACGTTTTACATCTCTGAATGGGATGGGGTTGGAAACTGTGTCGATGGTGGCGCTCAGGAATTTCTCTACTCTGTAAGTGCCGGAAGCGCCGCTGCTGCCTCGTTTATTTGGAGCTGGACGCCTGATAATCCGTTAGACTTTGCTAACGTTTCAGACCCCACTGTTCTTGATCTAAATCAAACAACAACATTTACTCTCACCGGCTATCCATTGGGTTATCCCGGTTGCTCTTCTTCTGATCAAGTCGTTGTCGGTGTTGATCCTCTTGGAGATCCCGGAACAGATGCCGATATTGAAATTTGCCCAACTGCTTCTCCATTCAGTTTATTCCCTGAACTTGGAGGAAACCCTGCAACAGGAGGAACTTGGTATTATAATCCCGGAGGCGGGCTGCCACTCGTGGAGCAAGCGGATGACATCTTTGACCCGCTATCGGATGTCCCGGGTGATTACGACTATGTAATTGCAGTCAACGCCGAGTGCCAAAACTTTGCAACAGTTTCCATCAGCATGCCGTTGCCAACCGTAATATCTACTGCCGACGATACAACCCTCTGTAGCGGAGGCACTGCTGGTCTTAATTTGTACACCATATTGGAAGGCCTCCCTCCTTTCCAATATCAATGGACATACAATGGAGTAGCATTAAGCAATCAAGAAGATTTTGAATTTACACCCATGGAAAATGGTCAAGCGTGCTTGTCGGTTGTCGATGCTTGCAATTTCGTTGTTAGCAATTGCTTCGACGTTGAAGTGTTACCGGTGATATCACCTGATTTTTCTGCAGATACCACCGAAGGTTGCTGGCCTGGCGGATTTGAACTTACCATTTTGAATGATCCATCAGAGTTTGCACAATCACGTTGGGTCTTGAGTGATGGCTCGCAGTTTCTCAATCAAAATGATGTGAGTGTGGCATTCGAATTTCCCGGATCTTATGATGTTGAGCTGATACTGACCAATATCTCGGGGTGCTCTTATTCAATAACCTATGAAAACCTATTGACAAGCTATGCTCCTCCTGCAGCAAACTACAGCTTTGGACCTCAGCCAACGGATATTTTCGACACCGAAATAGAGTTCAACGACGAAACCTCAGGCTATCCTATCACCGATTATTTGTGGACCTTTACCACATTAACCGGAGAGCCATTGGGCGGTTCAGGAGCGGCCAACCCGGTATTTACATTCCCCAACGATTATGGCGGAACATATCTTGTAAATCTGCAGGTTACCGATATCAACGGGTGCACCGATGTAGTGCCAACAGGTACAGTGCTTGTGGATGACATTCTTCAATTCTACATTCCCACAGCCTTTACTCCGAATAATGATGGATTGAATGATGTTTTAAAATTTGAAGGTGCTGACATTGATGCTGATCGGTTCATATTTCAAATCTTCAATCGGTATGGTGATGTCGTATTCGAATCAAGCAATCCTTCCAATGCTTGGACAGGTGAAGTACGCGAAGGAGCGCATTACGCCCCGAACGGTGTATACAGCTGGATTGCGACAATCGTATCCAAATCAACCGGTGTAAAGAAAGAGGTGAGCGGTTCCATACTGGTTACCCGCTAGCCTGCTATTCACATCTCCCTTGTGATTACTCTGCTGAAAAGCAAAGGGTTTAGTCCTGTAATAGTAGGATTTAAGCTACATTTGCGTAGCTTAATTTTACCCGTCCCTGAAGATGAAAACTCGTTCGAAATTTCTGAAAAGCATGGCTTTATGTGCCGTGTTGTTTTGTAGTACTCATGTAATTGCCCAGCTAACGGTTGATGCTAGTATTAACAACCAGACTTTCAGCACCTGCAATGAGTTCATTATCGATTCAGGTGGTCAAGGTGGGCCAGGCTACAGCGACAACGAGAATATAACTTTCACTATTTGTTCCGACAACCCGGGTGATCAGGTGACAGTAACATTCAATCTGTTTGCCTTGAGCACAGTCGATACAGCTCCCGGTAATCCCAACAATTCGGACCAAATGTATGTTTTCGATGGTCCAAATACAGGTGCTAACTCATTGGGTAATTATGGCGGCACCGGACTTCAAGGTGTCGTAATTCAAGCTACTCCTCAAAACACAACCGGGTGTCTCACGTTTCAGTTTGTATCGAATGATTCAGGTACGGGAAGTTTCACCGCTTCGGCGTCTTGCAATACACCTTGTGCCACTCCCCAAGCAGGTGGATTCATTGTTGGTGGCATAACACCCGATAGCATTCGTATTTGTGTGGGCGAGCCTGTTACGTTCCAAGAGCAAGGATCATTCGCGCAGACCGGATTTAATCTAGAAAGTTATACCTGGGATTTCATGGACGGCTCTCAGGAAACCGTTACCACGCCCGGTGCGCAGGTTGAACACTCCTTCACACAGCCGGGTAATTTCCTTGTTCAGCTGTTTGTCAATGACGATAACCCCGACAACAATTGCATCAACTCGAATTTCATATCACTTGACATCCTTGTTGCAACCATTCCAGACTTCATCGGATTCCAGGAAGATGAAACACTTTGTATCGGTGAAGAACTTACGTTTGAAGCGACGCCCGAATTGTATGAAGTAACGTGGAATGGTTTCATAGGCAATGTCGAAATTGAGAATGGATGCCTGCCCGATACCTTACTGGGTATCTCTCAAAATATTGAGATCTTTCAAATGGGTTTTCTTGCGGGTACAAACATTGAAAGCATAGACGATATTGAAAGCATTTGCCTTGAAATGGAGCATAGCTTTATGGGTGACCTCGTTATATACGTCACGTGTCCCAATGGGCAGCAGGTAATGCTCCATCAGCAAGGAGGCGGAGGTACTCAAATAGGTGTGCCTGTTCAAGCCGATAACATCAACTGTGATGACCCCGCGACACAGGGTGAAGCTTGGGAATACTGCTTCACTCCCACCGCAACCGAAACCTGGGTTGAATGGGTGAACAACAGCGGTTTTGGCGGAACTTTACCTGAAGGCGATTATGAGCCTGTGGCCCCGCTGGATGGCCTTATCGAATGTCCAACGAATGGAATATGGACACTGACCGTAGTAGACAACTGGGCCGCTGATGACGGTCAATTGGTCGGATTTGGTCTGAATCTAGACCCGTCGCTTTATCCGGAGGTTGTGGAATACACTCCTGAAATTTTACCGGGACCTGCCACATCGTATTGGAGCAATGCGCCTTTCGCAACAATTAATGATAACAACCTGGATGAAATTACGGTTACACCAACTAGTCCAGGTGAATACACATACGAATACACTGTAGTTGATGACTTCGGCTGCGAAAACGACACATCCTTTACCATAACGGTATTCGATGCCATAGATGTTACTGCGCCAGCTGACTTTGGAGTTGGTTGTGATGAGCTCGTTCTTCAGGGTTGGTATGA
>Ga0315904_10007583_pt1 | contig 14561 bp, 13 predicted proteins | sample LakEriMetagenome_6_FD_203529 | JGI IMG/M metagenome (GOLD analysis project Ga0315904, IMG submission 203529) | Freshwater fungal communities from buoy surface, Lake Erie, Ohio, United States - Buoy 12 MA120 | ecosystem: Environmental > Aquatic > Freshwater > Lake | place: USA: Lake Erie, Ohio... | reverse complement strand
AAAGGCCGAAGCCTTTCTTCTTACACTACACCGTCTGCTACTGCTTCCCACCACTGGTAGGTGAGAGTAACTGAAAACTCCTCAATTGTATCGTTTGAACCCCAATCAACATCAATTGGAGTTACATCACTTGGGAAGAGTCCAACAAACTTGTATTTCTTCAGAGTGTTGCCTTGTTTGCCAAACTGCGTAACATCACCATCAACGGTATAGCCAAGTGGTGAAAGTGCAGCTGGGTTACGGACATTCAGATTATGTGAGTTGATACCATTCATCCAACGCTCAAAGGCGTTACGAATAATGAAATCTTCATCATTGATAACTGTGATTGTCCAGTCAGCAAATGTTCTGTTACCTACAAATTTGAGCTCACGACCAAAGTATTGAACAGGCACAACACCTAGCGTTGCGCCAGGTAGTTGTGCTGTCTTGCACATGAATGTTAGTTTTGTTTGTGCATTTCCTGGTGCAGAGAACGCAGGAAATGGCATAGAAACTTCAAATAGATTAGGACGGGCACCGTCACCAACCATTTGACTTCTAAATTCGTTTACTGAAAAAGCCATTTAATTTTCTCCCGTTTCTCTATTTAGAACTGTCCTACAACCTCATCAAACGAAACACCTGTCCGAACGGCAACAAAGTTAAGCTGAATGAAGTTGATTGAACGAGCAGGTTTAATATAAATGTCACCAACAAATTCGTTGCGGTCAATTACTTCACCTGTATTGTTTGTTTCGTCACACACAACACGGAAGTCAGTAATACCACGGCGACCTTGCACATCACGGAGGAATGGTTCTACAAGTGCTACAAACTGAGCACGGGTAAACTGGTCATTGAATTCAAAGAGAGAGAATCGGGCCGCACGGCTAATTGCTTTCTCCAGAACAATAAACAGGCGGCGAACATTGATGCGGTCAAACGCAGATGGCTTGCTTAGCATTGTCTTATCGCCAAATAGAACTGTACCTTCGCCTTGGAAAGAAACGATTGGGTTAATTCCTTTTACATACATATCGTCACGATTTGTTTTTGTTGGATTAAAGGCCAACTTAATGACATTTTTCAGAACACCACGATTCAGTCCACCTGGCGAGAACCATGGGTCACGCTCAAGGTCTGTTCTAGCGCAGAGACCAGCAACATCACCGTTACATGGAACCCAGCGGTATACATCGTTATATTTGTCGTATTGATATTTCCAGTTACCATCTAGAACTGCATATGAGGAAGAGGTAAGTGTGTTGCGATAAGCAACCATATCAGTAACTTCAGAACCAGCATTGTTTACAACATCTGCTTTCTCTGGCGACAAGAATACGAGGCAATCTTTACGAGTGCCGCACATTGTAATCAAAGAATCTGCAATGGTTTGATTTGCTGGGCCAGAAACAACCAGAGAAATATCAACTGATTCGGCAGGATCAAAAGAATCGTATGCTGTTACCACATTGGCGGTAGAAATTGTACCGTCAGCACCACCAGAAAGTGAGCGAGTAACAACAGAAGTGAGGTTTGCAAAATTGGAGTTGTTAGCAGAAGAACCCCAACCTGTGCCAGCACCAGTTGATGGATGATCCATCCAATGAATATATCGTGACTGAGCTTCAATCACATTTTTGTAGTAACTAGAGTTGCCGCTATCATCTTTTGCATCGGAAGCTTTAGACATAAACGGAAACACTTCTAGCACCGTGTTTGCGGTACCTGTAACTTTACCATCTTCGTCAATAACAACAGCGTGAACTTCGTCAAATCCACCACCTACATTTGAAACATAGGTAGAAGTATTTGGAGCAGAAGTAAAGTTATTATTGTATACCCAAGTAGAAAATGTTGCAGCATCTGCCAAAGAAACTTTAAGTGAATTACCTAAAGCACCAGCATAACGAGCAGCAAATTCGCCGTATGTATTAGAAGAGCCTGTTGACCGATTGTTAAACCAGTCATCATCGTTTTTAATTAACACTACATTGTTAGAACCGTTTGCGGTTGCGTTGCGAGTGTCTGCTACGCTAAACGCACGAACAATTTTAAGGTTATTTGCATAGGCCAAGAAGTTTGCGGCAGAGAACCAGTATTCATAATTTGTAGAATCCGGATTGCCAAATGTAGAAGCAAGACGGACTTCATCGGAAATAGTGATGATTTCACCAGCTGGACCCCAGGCGAACGGACCGGCAAATGCGCCAATTGAGGTGGCGACTGAAGGGACAATTGTAGTCAGGTCAACTTCTGATACATTTACCCCAGCGGATAATTGAAATGCCATGGATTTCTCCTTTTGTTATCGGGTCAATTCTTTCAAATTTATATTCTATTTATGTTTTTACAGATTTGATGAAAGATACCCTTTTTCTGTCCAAACATCACCAGAATCTACTGTCACCTCAGGTTTCAGGCCATCATCAATGAATCCAACAGGTGCCAAATCTTCATCGGTTAGCATATTGTTTTCTTCTAAAAGTACCTTACGAATATCAATATTTGTAGAATCTTTGAAGTAGGTTTGTGCAGTTAACCATGCAAATAGTACCAAACCCATCACAATGTCGTCATTATTACCTTCTTCTGCCGCATATGAATCTCTCACACGAACAAAGGTGTTTAACTCTGCTATGGTGTCAAAATCTTGTATCTTTAATTTATCTGATTCAATGAGGGTTTTGAGGTTAGCACAACCAATCTTTTTAACTGTTTTCGTTGTTTTAATACCAAAATTGGATGCTCTTTTAAAACCACCTGAAATGGTCTGACCTTTGATGTGGTGATGGTCAATCTTATAAACATATTCATACTCCAAGTCATAATGTAAAATGTCTACCACCTGTTGGCCTACATTATTTGTCTCAATCAATGCGTAGGCCTCATTGTATCTTTTGCACAGGCTATAAATGACTGTTGGAAAGAACAAAAGAGGCAGTTTGTTGTTTCTATATTTAGCAACCTGCCGATAAGGCACCTGCGTCACATCTATGATATTAATGGTATGATAATCTAAACCAACACCTTCCGAACAATCCACGGTGGCAATATACAACCGGTTTGGCATTGGTTGTTCGTAAATGTCCAAATTTTCTTCTTGCCAAGGTGGATCAAAAAATGCTAGGCTTCGTAGTTTAGCACCAGTAATCAGAGTGGCAGAAGAACCAATAAACTCTGTTTCAAACTCTTGGCGAAACTGTTCTTCTGAAGTGTTACGAATTGTTTCTTCTTTCCATTTTGCATCACGGCCTGGTACCTGCGACCAATGAATCTCAATTGGTTTATAGAGGCTGCGTTTTTCTGTGGCATCTACCCACATCTTATAGAAATGATTGAGGCCACACGGTGTAGAAACTATAATAACCTTAGAGGTTTGACCGGAAGAAATAACCGGGTAAGTAGATGTAAAAAATTCATCTGCCATGTTCTTAGGTACGAAAGCAAATTCGTCTAGGAAAATCAGATTGTATGTTCCGCCTCGGACACCGGCTGCAGATGTTGCGTAAGCATATATCTTTGAACCATTTTCTAGTTCAATATTTCTTTTATTCCATGTGATGATGCCTTGTTGTAACCACAATGGAAGATATTCGTAGGCCTTTTGTATACGAGAAAGAATCTCTTGAGCTAATTGACCTTTGTTAGCAAGAATAGCAATATTGTATTCTTCTTGGAATAAAACACACCACAACATATAACCAACCGTTGTAGTAGTTTTACCAACCTGACGAGGCATTTTACAGATAGAGAAACGATTTGCATGAAAGTCACGCACCATTTCTTCTTGAAAATCCCACATATTAAAAGGAATTAGACCTAAGTCCACATTCACAATTTTTACATAGGTTTTAATGAAATAAACAGGATCATGGGCACATTTGATAAACTCTTGTGCCTGTTCTTCGGTGAATGATATATCAACGCCAACTTTTTTTAAGTTGGAGTTACCAAGATAACCGCTGTCCATTTACTTTGTGATGCTACGAAGCATCCAACCGTGTTTGTTATGAATGTCTATGCGACCTGCAATAAAATCTGCAAGCCCTTGTTTGTCCATTGTTGTTGCTAATTTAAAAGCAACATTTAAAGTGGCAAGAACTCTTTCGTTATCGGTCATTAAACGCCGGGCCATTTCTACACCGGCCGGAACCGTTGTTTCATCTTCAATGTCGGTCAGTTCCATGAAGCGAGTAAAAGAGCCAGGTGCATAGGCATCTAGTGAACGAATGTGTTCAGCAATTGGATCTACCGCACCATGAATTTCCTCATAAAGATTACCAAAAAATTCGTGGTATTGTGGAAAGTTTTGACCTTCTACATTCCAATGGTACTGGTGGGCCTTCAAATACAAAGCAAATGTATCTGCAAGGACTTTCTTCATTATTTCTTGTAATGTTTCCATGGTTTTATTTATTTTCTTTCAATTGTTTAAGTAATTCTGCCGTAGAACCAACAAATACTGCCTTATCTATCGTAAGATTTTGTGTATTATTGGTCACTTTTGGTTGTAGGTCTTGTTTGCGTTTCTGCACTTCTAGCAGGTCTTTGTTCATATCTGCAAGGTTCTTTAACATACCTGCAACGACTTCAAATGCTCTTGGGTGGTCTGATTGCTTTGCCACAGAGATAATATGGTCTGCCGCATCATTACCTTTTTCAATTAAATCACGCAGGTTTTGACGAGCAAACTCAGCATCATCTTCAACCGGATCTTTTAATTCAATAACTTCAGTTGCAATAGGTATTGGTTCTATTTGTAAAGCTTCAGACAATTTTTCATTTAATTTTTTCATATTAATGTTTCAGGCCATTCTGTAATTGTATCTAAAAATCCAAAATTATCATCTGGTGCTGTATTTGCAGGAACAGCTTGTGTGACAATATGAACTGCTTTAAGTGGTGAAATATCAACAGAGGTAACTGTGTATACTGCGCCAGAATAATCTCCTGATACCACATCGTTTGCTTGTAATAAAGAATCTAATTCTCCAACAATTAAAATGCCTGATGCTGAGTTACTGAAATAAACCACTTTACCGGTTATTTCATTGTTGCCATCTCGGTCAACACGAATTGTTTCTGATGTGGTAAAGTAGTTGTTACCATTTGCCATATCAACATAAACTTTTTGTGCGTCACGATTTTGAGTATCAATGTAGATATTTGTATTTGCTTGCCCATAGCGGCCAGATACATCACTATAAGCACCAATAAGTCCTTTAGCATCTTCATTAACGGCTGGCCACAAATAACCTTTAACCGTAAACTCTAAATCCCAAATAATTAAACGAGTGGTACCATCACCTAAAGAACCCTCATAATCTGTTGTAGTGTTAACAGAATTTAAAATAACTGGCATATCATATTTTTGATCCATTTTAGGAATCATATCAACAGTTACTGTAAAATCTGGTTTAAAAAATGGTAAAATTTGTTCTACAATTTGTGTGCCATCTTCCGTATTTCTTACAAAAATGGACATGGAAAAAGTAAAATCATATGGCACAGGAGCATATTGTGTGTTTAAACCACCAGATGCACTTTTAGCAAAATTTTGTATAAGTGATTGTTGCTTCCGTGAACTATCATAACTCATTCCTATCAATTCAAATGTAATGCGTGGAACAAAAACATTAATTGATTTGGTAAGAGTTGGATCGGAAGTAATTTGCGTTAGATATCTTTCTTTTGAGGCATAAGAAAGTGGTACACGAAAGATTTCTTTTTTAGTAAGACCATCTTTAGTGTATCTTTGAACTTGTATGTCATTAAAGAGTGTGCCAAAAGCAACGACTACTTTACGAATTGACCGATTGTAATATTGAGCTTTGCCTAACATTATGGCTCACCAAACGGGTTGGTCTCCGTGAAATCAATAATTGAATCTGCTTCCGTTTCAATGCGGTTATTATCTCTTATATCTTCAAATGCATTATCCATTGGTATTAAATCTGAGGTAGATGCAATATTCCAATTTGCATTACTTGTATTGCCTTTAACTGAGCTACCAGAAGCAAAAGTACCTATTGTTCTGTATATTTCAATGGAAGTGTTTGGAGAAAAATCGTAAACAAGAGCCTGTGCTGTTGCTGAGGCTAAGTTAGCACCTTGGTAAACTACTTCATCATTTACAAACTTACCGGAACCACCAGCATCTAATGCTATTCTGGTACGAGAATAGTAATTGCGAATTTGGTCATCAATTTCAGATACACCAACTTTTACAATTTCGTTAGAGAATACAAATTGTTTAAGCTTTAATGCATAGACATAAACATTACCACCACGACCACGACCTAGTGTATAAAACATGGCTTGGTCATTCTCATGTTCCACAAAAGTAATTTCAAAAAAGTTTTTAACCAAAGGAACATAAACCAAATCACCTTCCAATGGGCGCTCAAGTGGTATTGTTGCTTTAAATCTGCGGCGAGAAACAAGAAACTGCATTTCATCACGAATTTCTAAACCAAATTTAGAAATAAAATCTTGCTCACCATCCATACCTGTAACATTTTCTAAATACATTTCAATTGGATAAGCAGTAATGTATTGTTTAAGAGTATCTTCACCAAACAAATAATCTACTTGGTCACGAGTTGTTCTTGGCAAATACCAACAATCCATGCCATAGATTTGCATGGCCTCAATGACCAAATCTTCAACCAGCAATTGTTCGCTGGTTATCTGACTTGATGGATAATTATTGAAATAGTTGTTGGTTGCCATTCATTTTAACCTGTAATAATCTCACTTGGCAAGCTGTTGAATTGGAATAAATCTTCTTCTACTTTTGCAATTTCTTCTCGGGCTTCTTCTGCAATACGAACACCATCTAGTGTTACACCACCAGGCATTTGTATACCAGAAAATTTAGATAAGTTATTACCCCATTGAAGTTTAATTAAAGCAGTAGCATATTTTTTAAGGAATCGGTCGTTCCAAACATCTGAAACACCAGTTACGGTTACAGAACCACCAGAAACGACAGATGAAACCGGCGTTTGCAACTCTAATGTTGTTGGTGAAGTAATTTTTTTAACCTGTATACTTTCATTATTGATATTAATAAAATCATTTTCTAACAATTCTTGGTCAAAAATTGTGCCTGTTCCCGTAACAGTATTTGAACCTGGCGCTGCGGCTACGGTACCTGTAAGAGTAATTGTTTCGGGTCTTAAAGCACGATAGCATTTTACAATTACATATTCACCAACTAAAAGGTCACGAGACCAATCAATGTCTAAAAATATTTTATTTTGTTTACGATTGAAACGAAATTGTGGTGTGCCAGAAAATAATAGATTTAATGACCGAAGGTGTTGCATGGTAATTTCATACGACACATATGATACCGATGTAAAGTCATATAGGTCGTGTAATCGCAATTGATACCGCAAATCAAACATATTGATTGATGAATTAGAATCATCAAACGGAAAAACTGCGGTCACAAAGATAACAGAATCAGGGCAATATATCCAACCACGGTTAATATCTGCGGCCGTAATTTGATGCTTTAAAAACATTTCTTCTACACCATCAAAGTGGTAATCTTCAAAAAACTGAAGGGCATCGTCAATCCGGTCATCTACTTGGTCGTCATCCACATTAATGTCAATGACAGGAAAACCTAGTCGCCGTAGGCAGTAATTTTTAAATGTTGCTCTTGTAGTTGGTTTAGCCATAATCGTTTATTTATCCTAGTGCGATAGCCATTGCCATTGCATCGCCTATTGTGGCAACTGCACTTCCTGCAACAACAACAGTATTATTGCTTGTAAAGAATTGTAAATTGTTTGTATTGCTTAATACACCAGTAGAGTTTGCAAAAATAATAGTATTTGCTAAGTAACCAGAAGAAGAAGCTCCGCTAGCAGTATTTGCTTTTGCAAATGCAGCATTAGCATAAACGCCAGCAGAATTGGCTGCGGTAAATGCTGCGGTAATACTAGTGTTCTGCGTAGAATCAACAGTATTAGAGTAGGCAGCAACACTATTAGCTACTAAAAAAGCACCGTTGGCATATACACCGGCACTATTAGCAGCTACAAATGCTGCGGTAATGCTAGTATTCTGTGTAGCATCAACAGTATTGGAATAAGCTGCAACACTATTGGCAACTAAAAATGCTGAATTTGCGTAAGAACCACCACTATTTGCCGCAGTAAAGGCAGCATTTACAAGGTCAAAAATTATGTTTGTTCTTGGTAATACATCAATGCCTCTAATTGTAATTGTTGTAGATTTAACATTTGCGTTTAATGTATCGATTGTAAATGAAGGGTCAGTAATAATTACATTATTATTTGCATCAACCTCTGGCGTGTATCCTTTAAACAGATACCATTCTTTTGTTCCAATATCACGAATAAATCCTGAGTGTGCGTTTATTCCATCATTATAGTGCCCAGCAAATCCAATATCTTTTGTGTCGGAAAAATAATTACCAGAACCAAGAATTAAAAGAGTGTCATTGGCTACAATTGTTCCAGCATTTACACTAAATGTTTGGCCTGAAACAAAAAGATTACCAACAGAAAGATTCTGTGTGATGGTTAAACTACCAGTAATCGTACCGCCATTGTTTGCATCAATTGAGTTATTAGCTCTTGCAAAAGCACCATTAGCATACACACCAGCTGAATTAGCTGCAATAAAGGCAGCCGTTATAGAATTATTTTGTGTTAGATTTACACCAGCAGAATTATTGGCCGCCGCAAATGCTGAGTTAGCATAAGAGCCGGCCGAATTAGCCGCAGCAAAGGCACCGTTGGCATATACTCCAGCACTATTAGCAGCTACAAATGCAGCTGTAATGCTGGTGTTTTGAGTAGCATCTACGGTATTGGAGTAAGCTGCGGCACTATTAGCTACCAAGAAAGCGCCATTAGCATAAACACCAGCAGAATTAGCCGCAACAAAGGCCGCAGTAATACTATTATTTTGAGTTGTATCGGTAGCTGTAGCCGCATTAGCAGCTGTAAAAGCTGCATTAGCAGTATTAAAAGCATTATTAGCAAATAATATTACTTCAATGCCACCATCATAAACTGCATTAGCAAAAACATTACCATTAGCAGCAATACCACCATTAACAATTAAAGTTCCTGTTGAATTTGATATAGAAGGTGCACCACCAAAAATTCTTACAACTGTTTGAGCAGTATTTGCGGCAGTAATTATAACATTAGGAGTGTAAATGTTTGTATTACCACGACTACCTGTTAATGTAGAACCAATAATTACATTTGTTTGTGAACCAGAAAGACCTGCAGCACCAATGTAAACAGTTTTTGTATTGGTGGAGGTTGTTGCACCGTTAGCAATATTAAGTGTTTGGTTTTGTGTTGAAAAACCAATTGTTATTTCACCTGTTTGAGTTGAGCCGCCAATTCTTGTGGTACCTGTTGTTGCAGCTGTTCCAATTACTGTGACGCTGTTTGTTGCACCGGTTAGTGAAAGTGTAGAAGAACCTGTAAGTGTAGAAGAAAAAGTTGCAGTAGATAAACCACTAATAGCACCAAGAAATGTAGCAGTGCTTTGCACAGTTTGTTGGCCCATAATAGTTTGGTCATAATCAAGTGTAACATTACCTTTAACATTAAAATTATGGGTATTTGCAATTAAAGAATTAGCGTTTGTTGCGTATTGATAAACCGCATCACCAGAAGATGAAATAATGTAAAAGAAATTATTTGATAGTGCCGGAAAAATTCCTGTTGGATCCGCTGATTCAAAACCAGTATATTTGTAAGAAACCCACCTAATCGTAGAAACATCATAAGGAGTAGATAAAACATATTCATTAATTTCTTCACCATTTGTACCAGATACAAATAATCTTGTTCCATCGTCATTAAATGCTACAGAACCTGGTGCACCATCAGCTGTTGATCCTGTTGGGCTTGCTAAAGAACCAGTTTGAACAAATGTTGCGGTAGCCACATTACCAGCAGATGACAAATTGTATTCATTAATATCATCACCAGTAGAACCAACAACAAACATTTTAGTGCCATCTGGTTTAAACCATAAACCAGTTGGAGCAGTTTCTTGTGATGTTACACTAAAAGTATTTGTAGCAGTTGTATTAAGTGTTGCTACATTCCAAGCTTCGGTAAGAGTGTGTTGATAAATTGTATCATTTGTATCACCTAAAACATATGCTGAAAGGCCGTCTGCACTAAAACGAAGTGCTTGTGGTGAAGTGTCAGTAAGTGCTGCGGTTACTCTTGTGAAGGTGGCTGTTGTTATTTCCCAAGGCGTGGATAAAGCATATTCATTAATATCATCACCAGTAGAACCAACAACAAACATTTTAGTGCCATCTGGTTTAAAATGAATACCTGTTGGAGCAGTTTCTTGTGTTGATACACTAAATGATTTGCCGGTATAACGAAAAGAACTAACAGTATTATCAGATAATAACTGTATCGGAGTAAGGCCATCTGTTTTGATAGAAATAACATTAGCACTTATATTGCTTGTTGTTATATTACCAGTAACAGTTAAATTGCCAGTTATTGTGCCGTCTGTATTTGCATTGAGAGAATTATTGGCTCTAGCAAAGGCTGCATTTGCATATGCATTTAAATCCCTACCTAATACAACAATAGAATTGGCAGAAACGGTTTGAGTTATTAAACTATATGAGTTTAACTGAACATTTGCCGTAGCATTAATATAAGGTACAAAGTTTAGAGTTGATGCCGGTAAAACAGGTAATGTTAAAGCACCATCAGCTGCACCATCAAACAATATACTAATACTAGCCGAAGTGGTAAGCATTACTGCATATATTTTTACTACAATTCTATCTGTTACAACCAATGAAACCGGTGTAGAAATATACACATTTACTCTTTGTTGAATTTGAGTATTCAGAGTAGAACTGGAAGAATTTCCAGTTGTTGCTATAAGTGTTTCAGTTCCACCAGTTGTTCTCTTATAAATTTCAGCGTAGCAATAATATCCTCCAACACCAGATGCTTTTTGTGTATCAAATTCTACTACAATATCACCAGATGGAATACTGGTAATATTTGGAAATCCAACATCAGTTATAAAAGATGTTAAAATTGTTGGTGTTGTAGTAACCGTTGTTGTTGTGGTATTTTGTGTACCTACTGTATAAGCGTCTAATGATTTTAGAACCATGTAGTCGCTAACACCAGAAGCGGTATTGGCAAGAGAATAAATTTGAAGCGCTGGAGCAAGACCGGTAAGCTTACTACCATCACCAATAAAATACTGTGTAGTGCTTACATTACCTGATACAGTTAAAGCGCCGGTTATTTTGTCAAAGGTAAGGCCTGAGTTGGCACCAAGAACACCAGAATCATTGAACTGAATTTCACCATTGAGGCCCGATGGCCCCTGGTATCGTTCAATTGTTTGGATTGTGTTTGAAGCGCCGCCACGATAGAATAATTTTCCATCGTAGGTGTTGATTGCAATTTCGCCATTAGCTAAGCTACTAGGTACATTACCTGTAACATAACTGTGGCGTAATTCAATTACTGTATTGGCCATTAGAACGAGCTGCCGTCATTTACCTTAATTGCAAAGAGGTCAGAGGTGGGCTGTTCTAGAGGCTTTTCTTCGGCAAATTTTTCAGGATTTAACTTCTTCAGCTTTGAAGGAGTTGCAATGTTTTCTAGTTTTTCTATGTAATCTTTCAAACTTGCAATCTCCGTATCTTTTGCTTCTAAATCTTTTTGTAATGCCGTATACTTTTTCATACTGTCATTTAAAGCTGATTGAAGCCGACTTTTTTCCTCATGTAAAGGTGCCGTACCTTCTAATTCAACTTTAAACTTTGCGGCCTCTATTACCTGGCCTTTGGCCATTTCATACATTTTGGCCAATTCATCATATTTTGCCTGTAATTGTTCTTTTGCTTTACCTGATTCTTCTGCTAATTTTAGCTGAGTTTGAAAGATAAAGTTCTGCTTGATAATTGCATAAACATTTTCAAGCAGAATCTCTTGGTAAGCATTTGAAAACTCCACACTCATAACGACTCCTTTTCATATTTTAAAATGTTCCACCTTGTAGGTGCATAAAGGTTGGAACTCCAGACGGATTAATTGTCAATAAATGCCCTTCAGTTGACGAAGATGCGGTTGTAATTGCACCTGTACCTTGGCCTAACAGAACACCATTTGTTGTAAATGTTGTAGCACCGGTACCACCTCTTGCAACACCTAATGTGCCTGATGTAATTTGCGAGGCAGCAATTGCAATAGATGTTGTATTGGCCTGCGAGATACGACCATTTGCAGCAAGAGTAAATTGTATGACCGCAGAGGTGTTTCCATAGAACCCTGCTGTTGTTGATATATTTGTAAAGTCAGTATTTGCCTGAGCAAAGGCACCGTTAGCATAAACACCGGCACTATTAGCAGCAGTAAACGCAGCTGCAATGCTATTGTTTTGTGTATTATTTACAGTATTAGAGTAAGCTGCAGCACTATTGGCAACTAAAAATGCCGAGTTAGCATAAGAACCTGCCGAGTTAGCAGCCGCAAAAGCACCGTTAGCGTAGATACCAGCAGAAAGACCTCTATCATTTGCTGTATTTGCTGTTGCAAAGGCACCGTTGGCGTATACACCAGCAGAGTTAGCTGCAGTAAAAGCTGCGGTAATACTATTATTTTGTGTGGTGTTTACATTGTTAGCAAAAGCAAATGTGCCATTAGCATATGTGAAGGCTGCATTGGCTGTATTAAACGCATTATTAACATACCCACTTAAATCTTGGTTGTTTAATGTAATTACTTGAGTTCTTAAATTTGCATTAAGTGTATCAATTGTAAAAGATGGGTCATTAACATTGATGTTATTATTTGCACCAACTTCTGGAGTGTAATTTTTGAATAAGTACCATTCTTTTGCTCCAACATCACGAATAATACCCGTATGAGCATTTACACCAGCATTATAGTGCCCAACAATACCAATGTCTAATGCGTCAGCTGTATAATTTCCTGAACCAAGAATAATTAATGTGTCATTTGATACAAGAACACCAGCGTTTGCAGTAATAGTATTACCTTGAATTATAAGGTTACCAGTAATTGTAATATCACCAGTAATAATACCACCAGTATTTGCATTAACTGAATTATTAGCACGAGCAAAAGCACCGTTAGCATAAACGCCAGCTGAATTTGCAGCAGTAAAAGCTGCGGTAATGCTAGTGTTTTGTGTATTGTTTACTGTATTTGAATAAGCAGCTGTGCTATTAGCTACAGCAAATGCTGAGTTAGCATAAGAACCTGCCGAGTTAGCTGCAGCAAAAGCGCCGTTAGCGTAAATGCCTGCCGAAAGGCCTCGGTCATTTGCAGTATTTGCTGTTGCAAAGGCACCGTTGGCATAAACACCAGCACTATTTGCAGCGGTAAAGGCCGCAGTAATGCTATTGTTTTGCGTAGTGTCTGTGGCATTTGCAGCATTAGCCGCAGCAAAAGCACCGTTAGCATAAACACCAGCAGAATTAGCTGCAATAAAGGCCGCATTTGCAGTTATAAATGCAGCATTTGCAGTATTGTATGCGCCTTGTGAACTTGCTCCAGTATTTGCAGCATCAAAAGCAGCATTAGCATGATTATATCCACGCTGGAACTTGTCCATGTAGAATTGACCGCCAATCGCAATAGAACCATCACTACCTGCTGTTCCTATAAAAAGTGTGTTACTTGTATAGCTGTATGCTGGTTCCCCAACATTCAACGAAACCGGCGTTGCAGTTGTCGTGCTATATTTTAACTGAATTACTGTGTTAGCCATTTAAAATGTGCCTCCGGTTATTTCTGTTACGGTTGCGGTTATTGTGTTTGCTTCAAATTTTCCTGTTATTGAATTATAAACCAATCCATCACCATCTTGAACACCCGTTACTGTCACATCAGTAATTTCAGATAAAGCAATATTTGGTTTTGGTCTAAAATCTGGTGCTACAATTGTGGCCTTTGTTGACTTTATTGTTGCTCGGCTAATTGAACCACCAGTGTTAATTCTTGCTATAATACCCATTACTGCGTTACTCCTGGAGTAATAGTAACAATTCCTTCAACTACTCTCGTTTTTGTTCCATTTGGTGCAGTAATAACCAAATCAAATAGAGAGCGACCAGGTGTTAAAAGTGCGGTATTTGCCGCCGTCATAGCTAAAGTAATTTCACCATTTGCTATGCCAGTAATGGTTGTAGTAAAACTATTTGCGATGGAAGAATAATACGACTTACGAATCTGCGAAGCTGCCGTGTAACCAGAAAGATTTATGGCATCTCCGTTTGAATCTTCTACATTGACAGTAGTGGAAAAAGAAGCATATTGCTCTACCACTAATTCCGTATAAGCTGCGATTTTGATTCTCCCGTTTTAACTTATCGTCTATTTAGTCAAAACTGGAGTTAAGAGGCAATTACATACGAAGATGAAGGGCTGTGAGTTCTTCTTCTTGCCCAATGTAACCTTTGGCAAACACATTGAATGCCAAAGAGCACCGAATGTTGTCACCTTTTTTCTGTTCCACTCCATGTGTAAAATGTGATGGAAAAAGAACTA
>Ga0315904_10007582_pt1 | contig 14561 bp, 11 predicted proteins | sample LakEriMetagenome_6_FD_203529 | JGI IMG/M metagenome (GOLD analysis project Ga0315904, IMG submission 203529) | Freshwater fungal communities from buoy surface, Lake Erie, Ohio, United States - Buoy 12 MA120 | ecosystem: Environmental > Aquatic > Freshwater > Lake | place: USA: Lake Erie, Ohio... | reverse complement strand
TCTGACGACGGCACGGAAGAGCTTCGGCTCCACTACGACCCGGAGACGTATCTCGTCGAGTCCGCGCGCGGCGTCCAGCGCGGCGGCGACATGGCGGAGGAGGGGGCGGAGCTCGTGTGGATCGTGAACGCGGAGGCGCGTCGTCCCAAGGTTGTGCCAGGCGCCGAGCGGTTCACGCTCGACGTCACCTCGCGCCAGAAGGTGGACGGGCTCGCGGCGCTTGTCGATACGAGCGAGGCCGCCGAGGAGGATGCCGAGGTCGAGGGTCTCAAGGCAGGCGAACCCGCGCCTGAGCTCACGCTTCCAAAGCTCGGCGGCGGAGAGTGGAACCTCACCGCTGCGCGCGCGAAGCCGGTGGTGCTCGACTTCTGGGCGACCTGGTGCGGCCCATGCCGCGCAGTGATGCCGGAGCTTGCGCGGTTGCAGAAGGAGTTTGCCGGGCGCGCCGATGTCGTGCTCGTGAACACGGGCGAGCAGGGCACTCGCGAGGAGCGCGAGGCGCGCATCCGGGCGATCCTCGATCCGATCGCAGCGCAGCACGGGCCGCTCGCTTGCGTGCTCGACCTCGATGCGATGGCGGCACGCCGGTGGCTCGTGCGTGCGTTCCCGACCACGTTCCTCGTCGATACGGAGGGGCGCATCGCCGGCGTCTGGATTGGCTCGACGCCGTCGAGCCAGCGGGAGTTGCGCGAGAAACTCGAGGCCTTGTGCGCGGCGAAGCCCGAGGGAAACGCCGCCGAGAAGGCCGCCGAGCAAGCGCCCGCGAAGCAGCCCGCCGAAGCGCCGCCTGCCGGGGGAAAGCCGGGCTGATCGCATCGGATGCGTCTTCCGCATTATGCTGCGAGCCATGAGCGACACGACAGCGGTGCACTCCGGTCAATCTGCGAGCCTGCCGCTTTGGGAACGGGGCGACGCGCTCGATGCGCTGCGCCTGCGCCTCTCGTCGGTGCTGCGAGGCGTGACCCATGCGGACATTCGCTTCGGCCGTCACGACCGCATGCTCTACGCCACCGACGCGAGCATCTACCAGGTCGAGCCGATCGGCGTGGTTGTTCCGAAGTCGGTTGCCGATGGCGCGAGCGCGCTGCGCTACCTCTTCTCGCAGAGTGTTCCGGTGCTTCCGCGCGGCGCCGGCACCGCGCTCGCCGGTCAGAGCGTGAATCGCGCGGTCATCGTCGACTTCTCGCAGTACTGTCGCGCCATCCTCGCCGTCGACGCTGAGCGCCGCCGGGCCGTGGTCGAGCCCGGCGTCACGCTCGACCAGTTGAACGAAGCGCTCTCGCCGCACGGGCTGATGTTCGGGCCGGATGTGGCCACGAGCTCGCACGCGACGATCGGCGGCATGGTGGGGAACAATTCGGCCGGCGCGCACTCGATCCTCTACGGGCGCACCGTCGAGAACCTCGTGTCGCTCGATGTGCTGCTCGCGGACGGATCGGTCGAGCGCTTCGAGGAGGGCAGTTGCGACCACTCGGCGGCGCAGCGCGCCATCGCAGAGCAGGTTGCGGCGATCGTCCGGCCGCTTGCATCGGAAATCAGGAGTCGCTACCCCAAGATCCTCCGCCATGTCGACGGGTACTCGCTCGACATCTTCCTCGAGCAGCTGGAGCGCTCGACCCCGGGCACCTTCGACCGGGTGAACCTCGCGCATCTCGTCTGCGGAGCCGAGGGCACGCTTGCCGCCACGCTGCGGGCCGAACTTGCGCTGGTGCCGAAGCCGCGCGAGCGGGGCCTCGCGATCCTCGCATTCGCGAGCGTGCGCGACTCGCTCGCGAACCTGAAGGCGATCCTCGCGACGAAGCCCGCTGCGGTCGAACTGGTGGACGACGTGGTGATCGACGTGGCGCTTCGCAACACCGAGTACCGGCAGTACGTCGAGCTCATGCCGAAGCCGGCATCGGGTGCGCTTGGCGCCGTGCTGTACGTCGAGTACTTCGCCGACCGGCTCGACGAGCTGCCGGCGCGTTTCGACGCGCTGCGGGCGGCCGTCCCGAACGGGGCGATCTCGACCTACACCGGAGCGGCCGAACGACTGAAGGCGTGGAAGCTGCGCAAGGCCGGCGAGCCGCTCCTGCATGGCGTGCCTGGCGCGCGCAAGCCCTTCACCTTCGTCGAGGACACGGCGGTCGACCCAGCGAGACTCCCTGACTTCGTCGAGGAGTTCCGCGCGATCGTCACCAAGCATGGAACGACCGCAGCGTACTACGCCCATGCCTCGGTCGGCTGCCTCCACATTCGTCCGCTTGTTGCGATCCACGATCCGAAGGACCGAGCCGTGATGGTCGGCATCGCGAAGGACATCGCGCAGCTGGTGGCCCGATACGGCGGAGCGCTGTCGGGCGAGCATGGCGACGGACGGGTGCGGTCGCCGCTTCTTGGCGAGTACTTCGGGCCGGCGATCTGCGATGCGCTTCGCGGCGTGAAGCGCATCTTCGATCCGAAGGGTCTGCTGAACCCGGGCAACATCGTCGAGACTGGCCCCGCCGAGCGCATCGTCGAGAACCTCCGCGTCGCGCCGGGCGGCCACGATCTCCACGCGGATTCGACGACGACCTTCTTCACGTACGAGCGCGAGGAGGGATTCGACCACGCGATCGAGAGCTGCAATGGCGCGGGACTCTGCCGCCGCGTCTCCGGCGGCACGTCGATGTGCCCGTCGTACCGGGCGCTCAAGGACGAGCGGCACTCGACGCGCGGCCGCGGAAACGCACTGCGTCTTGCCGTCACGGGGCAGTTGGCGAAGGATCGCTGGAACGACCCCGAGACGATCGAGACGCTTGATCTCTGCCTCTCCTGCAAGGCCTGCAAGACGGAGTGCCCGTCGAACGTCGACATCTCGAAGCTGAAGGCCGAGTACACGGCGCAGCGCTACGCGCGCGACGGGGCGCCGCTGTCGGCGCGGGTGTTCGGGCATGTGCGCCGCCTCAACGCGCTCGGCTCGCGGTTTCACGCGGTGGCGAATCTCCTGAACCAGACTCCGATCGCAAAGTCGCTTGCCCACATGCTGCTGGGCGTCGATCCGCGCCGCTCGATTCCGGCGTTCGGCCCCTCGCTCTTCGACTGGTTCAGGCGTCGCGAGCCGGCGACGTCGACGCGCAGCGTCATTCTCTTCGGCGATTGCTTCGCCGCGTACAACGAGCCCGGCATTGGACACGCTGCGGTTCGACTTCTCGAGGCGTTCGGCTATCGCGTGATCCTCGCGGACGTCGGCTGCTGCGGCAGGAGCCTGATCTCGACGGGTCTCTTGGGCGAAGCCCGAGAGGAGATCGCCCGTGCATCGAGCGCGTTGATCGAGCTGCTTCGCTCGACGCGCGCCGACGCCGTGCTCGTGCTCGAGCCGAGCTGCGCAAGTGCGATCCGCGACGACTGGATCGAGCTGCTTCCGGCCGGCGCGGGCGACGATGTGCGCGTGGCGCGTCGGGAACTCGCGGCGCGCACCGCGCTTGTCGAGGAGTTCCTCGATCGCGCGTGGGACCAGCATCCGCGTCGGCCCGAGCTGCCGAAGCAGGGCGATCGGGTCGTGCTGCACGGGCACTGCCACCAGAAGGCGCTGTGGACCAGCGAGAGCTCGGCGCGGTTCCTCCGCAGGATCTTCGGCAAGGATCTTTCCGTGCTCGACACTGGCTGCTGCGGCATGGCTGGCAGTTTCGGCTACGTCGACCGCAGATACGACCTCTCGATGGCGATCGGAGAGGAGAGGCTCTTCCCTGCGGTTCGGGCCGCCTCCGACGCGGTGGTGTGCGCGCCAGGCACGAGTTGCAGGCATCAGATCCACGACGGAACGGCCCGCGAGGCGCTGCACCCGGTCGATCTCGCGGCACGCGCGCTCGGGCTTTGAGGCGCATTTCTGCTAGAATCACGGCATGTCCGGCGGAACCCAGCCCACGATCGACGAAGGCGCGCTCACCGATCTCTCGAGCGCGCGGATCCTGCTTGTTGATGACAACCAGCAGAATCTCGAGTTGATGCACGCCTATCTTGAGAGCCTGCCGTGCCGGCTCTCGTCGGCGCGGGACGGCGTCGAGGCAATCGAGGCGATCCAGCGCGAGCGGCCCGATCTCGTGCTGCTCGACGTGATGATGCCGAAGATGTCCGGCTTCGAGGTTTGCCGGAAGCTGAAGTCCGACCCTGCGACGCGCGACATCGTGGTGATCATGGTGACGGCGCTCCACGAGGTTGGGGACCACGAGCGCGCGGTCGAGAGCGGCACCGACGACTTCCTGACGAAGCCGGTGAACAAGCTGGAGCTCCTGACGCGCGTGCGCAGCCTTCTGCGCGTGGCGCTCCTGAAGCGCAAGCTTGCCGAGTTGATGGCGGGGCGATAATCGCCTCGGCTCGACCTTTCAAGCATTTCCAGCGTCATGCCGATGTTGAACGCCACGGAGACACACCGTGGCAGAGAAGTATCGACTCATCGACGCGATCCGAGAGATCAACCCTACCGCAGCGGCCGAATGGCTCGAGTCATTCAGTGCCGGCGAACTTCGCGACTACTACGAGCGCCTCATGGCGCTGATGGATCCCGTCCCGGGTTCGCGCTGGCTTCGCCGCGGCGAGTCTGCGGCGATTTTCATCCGCGAAGTGGCGTAAGATGCCCTTCGGCGCTTGAGTTTGCGGCGGCCGCGAGCGCCGCGTCATTCCCGCGGCGGCTGCTTGCGGCAGCCGCCTTTGGCGTGATCAGCACCACAGCGAGCGCTCAAACAACGCGTCTCCGGCCCGCCGCGATTCACTCGCCGTAGGTTCGGTCCGCCAGACCGCCGGACGTCGATCCGCGCGGCATCCCGGCTGGCCATGATCCATCGTGGTCGTCATCGGCTCGCTGTATCGCGTGTTTGATCATGTGGGATACAGCCTCGCCTCGCCTCCTTGCCACCCGGGCGCCGCGACGGATCTTTGGTCTTCGTCGGTCTGACGGACCGAACCTGGCTGACCAGAGCGAGCAAAGGCCTGCGGCCGCGGCCGCTCAAAATGTCAGCCGTCGACTCCGACGCGTGTCGTTCCGGGGACTGACGTCCCCGGGCACCCGTGGTGTCCGACTCCGACGTTTCCAGGCTGAGGCGGATTCACTCCGCCCGGCCTGACCAGAGCGAGCGAAAGCGAAGCGAGTCGCGAGCGCCAAAAATCACGTCGCGAGCGCCAAAAATCACGTCGCGAGCGCTAAAACCTCGGCGCGTTCGGATCGACTTCCTCGCAGAGCGTGACGTCGATCGCATCGTCGAGGTTGTCCTGGCGGACGTGCACGCGGCCCTGCCGCACGAGCTCGAGCAGGGCGAGGAACAGGCCGATTCGCTCGCTGTGGGTGCGGCCTTCGAACACGTTCGTCAGCACGAGACGGTGTGAATCCGCGCGGCCGAGTCGATCGACGAGATCCTCCTGATGGAGCGAGATCGGCGTGTCGTCGTACTCGACCATGTGGTCGCCGATGCGGGTCAGATCGATCGAGGCCGCGATCTTCTCGAACGCGGAGAAGAGGTCGCCGAGGTGGAGATCCTCAAGCTCAAAGTCGTCCGGCTCGGGTTCTGCCGCGTCGACTGCACCAGGACGCGCGCGCACCGCCGATCGCTCGGCAAACTCGCGTCGCCTCGCATCGAGGACCTCGGCTGCGGTCCGGAACTTCTGGTAGGCGAGAAGCTGGCGGATGAGCTCTGCGCGTGGATCCTCGGAGGCCGTGGCGGGGGAGGACGGATCCGCGTCGTCCGCGGCTTGCACGGGCGCGAGCGAACGCGACTTGATCTCGACGAGCGTCGCCGCCATGACGAGAAACTCGCCGGCGAGGTCGATGTCGACGGTCGAAAGCCGCCGCACATACTCGAGATACTCGTCGGTGAGCGTGTGGATCGGGATGTCGTTGATATCGAGCTCTGCGCGCCTCACGAGGAAGAGCAGGAGATCGAGGGGGCCTTGGAAGACCGGAAGACGGACGAGCCAGTCGTTCTGCGACATCTCCCGCAATCTACCACGGTTTCGCGAGGGAATCGGGCGATTTCCTGCTCGACTACACTGCGGGGATGTCTGATTCCCGTCCGGCCGCCGGCATCGCAGATCCGCACGTCCGCGCCAATGAGCGCGCCTTCCTGCGCGAGGCGCTGGTGACCGAGGCGAACGCGGTGCGGGCGTTCGCCGACCGCGTCGCGTCGGGCGAGGACGTTGGTCTGCACGCGGCGCTTGATCTCCTCGAGGTCTGCAAGGGCCACGTCGTCGTCAGCGGCATGGGGAAGTCCGGTCTCGTCGGCGCGAAGATCTCGGCCAGCCTGTCGAGCCTCGGCCAGCCCTCGCACTTCGTCCACCCGGCCGAGGCCGTGCACGGCGACCTCGGCTCGATTCGCGCAGCCGACGTGGTGATGCTCCTCAGTTGGTCGGGCGAGACGCAGGAAGTCGTGGCCTTGGCATCGATCCTCAAGATCGACGGCATCCCGACAGTCGGAATGTCCGGCAAGGCGAAGTCGAGCCTCGCTCGCGCTTCGACCGTGCACATCGATCTCGGCGATCTGGCGGAAGCCTGTCCGTTGAACCTTGCGCCGACCGCATCGACCACGCTGACGCTTGCCGTGGGCGACGCGCTGGCACTGGCGCTTGCCCAGCGGCGTGACTTCGGCAAGGACGACTTCCACAAGCATCATCCTGGCGGCATGCTTGGCGCCGGGCTTCGTCCCGTCACCGAGGTGCTGCGCTTCCGCGTCGGGAAGAACCTCGCGGCGGTGCCAGACACCAGTTCCGTGCGCGAGGCGCTGCGCGCCGCCGGCGAGGGGCGGCGGGCCGGCGCGATCGTTCTGGTCGACGCATCCGGGCGCCTCAGCGGCATCTTCACGGATGGCGATCTTCGCCGTCACGTGAACGGCGGCGGACTCGAGGCGCTCGACGCGCCGATCGCGCGGGTGATGACGCGGCACCCGACCACGCTCTCGACCGATTCGCTGGTGCGTGACGCGGTGCAGCTCATCCAGGAGAAGCGGCTCGATGAGATTCCGGTGGTCGATCGCGACGGGAAGCCCGCGGGGCTTGTCGACGTGCAGGACCTCATCGCCATGCGCGTGGTGCGCGAGTAGCCGCGGAAACGGCAGCCCGAAGCCGCGTTTGACCCGGTCGGGTGCATGCGTTCCCAAATGTCGGTCGAACCGGCGCGACCGGTTCCCACGCGATACACCGGTGGTAGCGTTCATGCTTGGATTTCGCCACTCGCGTCCGAACTCGACAGCGGTGTCGAGCGGACGCATGAGGTGGGCGTCGATCTTGGAGGCACTCGAAATCATGTATCGAACCGCGTCAATCGCCCCCGTTTCCGCCATGCTCGTCGCCCTCGCGACCGGATCGGCTGCCCTCGCGCAGTCGGCCCCGATCGCCTACACCGACTCGCAGGGCCGAGAGTGGCGCCACGCAGACTCGTTCGCAGGCTCCAACTGGAACCAGGTCGCGGCCGTCTGCCCAACCGATGGCGTGACGCCGTGCGCCGGGGTGCTGGCCGGCCAGGCGGTCGATGGCTACATCTGGGCGAGCCGTGAGGACGTGCTTGAACTGTTCGCGGAGTTCATCCCCGCGGTCGCGAAGAGTGGTGTGGTCTCTGGATCGCAGTACTTCCTGCCTGGCTCGTCCTTCCTCTACACCTTCAACCCGACGCTGGTGACCACCACGACCTTCTCGGAGGAGCGCGGGCTCTGGGCCTGGACCTCGACCGTGGGCAGCGGCAACAAGGCGTACGCCCCGGGCGCGACGTCGCGCACGAACCCCTTCAACGCGTCGATGAACGTCAACCTGCAGGACACGCGAAGCGAAGGCAGCGCGAACCGCGGCGTCTGGCTCTACAAGCCCGCGCAGGGGCCGAATTGCCCGGCCGACATCAACGGCGATGGCAGCGTCGAGTCTGCGGATCTTGGCGCGTTGCTCTCCGCGTGGGGCACCGCGAACGCGGCCGCCAACCTCGATGGCAGCGGCATTGTTGACTCGGCGGATCTCGCGATCCTGCTCTCTGCGTGGGGCGGCTGCTGACCTCGTGAAGACCCCGCCGCTGAACGCGCTCCACATTCCGGGGCGCGCTCAGCGGATGAGCGCGCCTTTGGCCTCGAGGTACGCCAAGACGCGCTCCACCGCCGCGCGGATGCCGGCTTCTCCTGAACCGAGTTCGTGAATCGGCAGGACGAGGTCGGCATCCGTCGGCGTTTCGTAGTCGAGATCAAGGCCCGGCACGTCCTTGACGCTGCCGCGCGCAGCGGCTGCGTACAGGCCAGAGGGATCGCGGCGGCGACATGCGTCGATCGGCGTCGAGACGTGGACGAGGGCGAATCGCTCGCGTCCGACGAGTTCGCGCGCGCGCGCGCGAACGCTGGCGTCGGGCGCCGTGAAGCTTGCGAGCACGATGAGGCCGATTTCGTTCATCGCGCGCGCCAGTTCCATGCCGCGGCGCAGGTTCTCCGAGCGCTCGTGCTTGGTGAAGCCGAGATCGCGGCTCATGCCCGAGCGCAGCGCCGAGCCGTCGATCACGGCTCCGAAACGGCCGAGGTCGAAGAGCCGTCGCTCGACTGCGCGCGCGACTTCGCTCTTCCCCGAACCCGAAAGCCCCGTGAAGAGGAGCGTGTACGGCTTCTGCCCGAGCCGCCTTTCGCGCTCGTCGGGGGTGACGACCTGTGCGCTCGGCGCGAGGTGCGTGGCGCGCGGCGTGCTCGTCCAGTTGCCCGCGTCCGCCTCGGACGGGTCGAGCAGCATGCCGGCGCCGGCCGTCATGTTGGTGAGGCGGTCGATCAGGATGAATGCGCCCGTCGCGCGGTTCTTCGCGTAGGCGTCGTAGACGAGCGGGCGGCTCGTGCGAATGGCGACCTCGCCGATGTCGTTCAGCGCGAGCGCAGGTGCTGGCGAGCGCTCGAGCGTGTTCACGTCGACTCGGTGCGCGATGCGCACCACGGACGCAGGCGTCTTGTGCGGGCCATGCTTGAGGAGATATTCCTTGCCCGGAACGAGCGGGGCTGCGTCGTCCATCCACACGATCATCGCGGAGACATCTTGCGAGACGTGCGGCTCGTTGCCTGGGTGGACGAGCGTGTCGCCCCTCGCGCAGTCCACTTCATCGGCGAGGGTGAGTGTGACCGAGAGGGGGGGGAGCGCCTCACTGAGATCGCCGTCGAAGGTGACGACCTTCTTGACGGTCGTCGTGCGCCGCGATGGCAGCACCATCACGCGGTCGCCCGGCTTGACGCAGCCGCTCGCGACCGTACCGGCAAACCCGCGGAAATCGAGGTTCGGGCGGTTCACCCACTGGACGGGGAAGCGGAAGTCGACCTGATTGCGCCTGCCGCCGAGCGGCACCGTCTCGAGGTGCTCGAGGAGCGTGGGGCCCGAGTACCAGGGCGTGTTCGCGCTGCGCTCGACGACGTTGTCGCCCTTGAGCGCCGACATCGGGATCGCGCGGATGTTGCGCGCGGGAAGGCGGGTGCTGAACTCCTCGAAGGCGCGCACGATCTCGTCGAAGCGCTCGCGTGAGAATGCTCCGCTCGAATCGAGGATGAGATCGAGTTTGTTCACCGCAAGCACGATCTCGCCGATTCCGAGGAGGCTCGTGATGAACGCGTGGCGGCGCGTCTGCACGCTGATTCCGTGCCGCGCGTCGACCAAGAGGATCGCGAGGTCGCAGTTGCTCGCGCCCGTCGCCATGTTGCGCGTGAACTGCTCGTGGCCCGGTGTATCGGCGATGATGAACTTGCGCGCCGCGGTCGTGAAGTAGCGGAACGCGACGTCGATCGTGATCCCTTGCTCGCGCTCGCTCTTGAGGCCGTCGACGAGGAACGCGAGGTCGAGCTCGCCTGCCTGCGTGCCGAGCGCCTTCGAGTCGCGCGTGGCTGCGGCGAGCGTGTCCTCGTGCACCATGTTCGCGTCATGCAGCAGTCGTCCGATGAGCGTGCTCTTCCCGTCGTCGACCGAGCCGCAGGTAAGGAAGCGGAGGAGGTCCTTGCGCTCGTGGCGCGCGAGGTACTCCTCGATGTCGCGCGAGATCAGCGCGCGCTCGGCTTGGTCGGCGCGCATCAGAAGTAGCCCTCCTTCTTCTTCTCCTCCATGCTGCCTGCGCCGTCATGGTCGATCACGCGTCCTTGGCGCTCGGAGAGCTTCGTCTCGAGCATCTCGCGGATGATCTCGGGCAGCGTGGCCGCGGTCGACTCGATCGCACCCGACAGCGGGTAGCAGCCGAGCGTGCGGAAGCGGATCATCTTCATCTCGGGCGTCTCGCCCGGCTCGAGCGGAAGCCGGTGGTCGTCGACCATGATCGGGACGCCGCTGCGATAGACGACGGGTCGCATCGCCGCGAAGTAGAGCGGCACCATCGGGATCTTCTCGAGCATGATGTACTGCCACACATCGAGCTCGGTCCAGTTCGAGAGGGGAAAGACGCGAATCGACTCGCCGCGGGTGCCGGCCAGACGACTGATTTCTGTGTTGTAGATGTTCCACAGCTCCGGCCGCTGGTTGCGCGGGTCCCAGCGGTGCTGGCCGTCGCGGAAACTGAAGACGCGCTCCTTCGCGCGCGACTTCTCCTCGTCGCGTCGGGCGCCGCCGAACGCGGCGTCGAAACCGTGCTTGTCGAGCGCTTGGCGCAGCGCCTGCGTCTTCATGATGTCGGTGTGCTTGCGCGAGCCGTGCGTGATCGGGTTGACGCCGGCGGCGAGGCCTTCCTCGTTGATATGAATGAGGAGCTCGAGCCCGAGTTCCTTGGCGACGTACTCGTCGCGGAACCTGTACATGTCGCGGAACTTCCAGGTGGTGTCGATATGCAGCAGCGGGAAAGGCGGCTTCGCCGGGTAGAAGGCCTTCATGGCGAGCTGCAGCAGCACCGCCGAGTCCTTGCCGATCGAATAGAGCAGGACAGGCTTCTCGAAGCTCGCCGCCACCTCGCGGAAGATATGGATCGACTCGGCTTCGAGTTCACGGAGATGGCTCAGTCGCGCACGGTCCATGCGGGATGTCCCTTGGTCGGATAGGGTAGCGGCGCGAGCCGCGACTGGAACCCCGTCGAGGCCGCGGGAAGCGAGCGCACGAGCATGAGCGAGACAACCCGTTCGACCGACGTGACCTGGCATGATGGGCAGGTTTTGCGCGCCGACCGCGAGCGTCTGCTTGGCCAGCGGGGGGCCGTCGTGTGGTTCACGGGCCTCTCTGGCTCTGGCAAGAGCACGGTCGCAGTCGCTGTCGAAGCGCGCCTCATCGGCGCCGGGCGGCTCTGCTACCGGGTCGATGGCGACAACCTGCGTCATGGGCTCAACAAGAACCTCGGGTTCAGCCCCGATGATCGCGCAGAGAACGTCCGTCGCACGGGGGAAGTGTGCCGCATCCTCGCGGACGTGGGCGTGATCGTGCTGGCGAGCCTCGTAAGCCCGTTCCGCGCCGAGCGCGAGCGCGTGCGGCAGATGCACGCCGAAGCGAAGATCCCGTTCTTCGAAGTGTTCGTCGATGTGCCGCTCGAGGTCGCCGAGGCCCGCGACCCGAAGGGGCTCTACCGAAAGGCGCGCGCGGGGGAGATCAAGGATTTCACGGGCGTGCACCAGCCGTACGAGCCGCCGACCGCGTGCGAACTGACGCTTCCTGCGGCGACGCAGAGCGTTGACGCGTGTGCACTCGAGGTCGTGCAGTTGCTGCGCGACCGGCACGTCGTGTGAGCCATCCGATGTCCATGAACGATCCGAACGATCCGAATGATCCGAACAATCCGATCGCCACGCCCTCGATTCTTCGAGAGGAGGCGTCCTGGCTCGTCATCGCGAAGCCGGCCGGCATCCACTCGGTCGCACAGCGCGGAAGCGACGCCCCAAGCGTCGAGGCGTGGCTGCGCACGACGCGCCCCGACCTCGCCGCGCTCGACGAAGCGGGGCTCGTCCATCGCCTCGACCACGAGACGAGCGGGTGCCTCCTCGTCGCAAAGGACGCCGACACCCGCGAGCGGCTGCGCGACGCCTTCAGCGGCCGCGGCGGCGAGGTGCGCAAGACTTATCTCGCGCGCGTCGAGGGGCGGCTGCCCGAGCGCGTGATGGCGGGGTCGTTCACGCTATCGTTCGCGAGCCGCCACAAGGGGAGCGCCAAGGTGACGGTCCACACGCGCGGTGAACCCGACACGATCGGCCGCTGCCGCTGGCGCGTGCGGTCGGTCGCGGGGAGCGGCGCAGAGACGACGACGCTCCTCGAGGTCGAACTGCTCGGCCCCGGCCGGCGTCACCAGATTCGAGCGGGGCTTGCGTTCGAGGGGCACCCGCTCGTGGGCGACACGCTGTACGGCGCGCGAGAGGCCCCGCATGGCCCGTTGCTGCATGCGTGGCGGCTCGAGGTCGAGGGGGCGATGATCGAATGCCCGCCTCCCTCATGGGCGCTCAGTTGAGCGGTACTTCCATCGTGAACGAACGATTTTCGGCATTGCGCGCGATTTTGCTCGACCTCGGACGTTGAGGAGTTACCTTCGACTCGCGAGGTTCTCCACATGCGCGCCGTCGTCCCGCTTGCGCTTCTGACATCGATCATCGGCGTCGCGCCGAATGCGGCGGCCCAATTCCCGTCGTTTTCCGACGAGGCGATCGCTCGAGGTCTTTCCTATGTCGTAAGCGACGGCATGTTCGATGGCGGCGGGCAGTTCGGATGCGGCGTCGCGCTCTGCGATCTCGATGGCGACGGCGATGACGACATCGTCGCGACCGGCGCGTTGGGCGCGGGCACCACATCCATCGCGCTGTTTCGCAACGACGGCGGCACGTTCGTGAACAGGACGTCGACCAGTGGGCTGACGGGGGCGACGCGCGTGTCCGGAGTCGTCGCGGGCGACTACGACGGCGACGGCGATCTCGATCTCTTCGTCACGCGCTGGCTGCAACCCGCGATCCTCTATCGCAACCAAGGCAATCTCGCCTTCACCAACGCCACGTCTTCGGCTGGCCTCTCGGGGAATGCAGGGCCCGGCACCGGCTGTTCGTTCGCCGATTTCGATGCGGACGGAGACATCGACCTTGCGATCGCGAATCGCACGGGAAGCCTGGGCAACCAACTTCGCAACCGTTTCTACCGCAACAACGGGAACGCCACGTTCACCGAGATCGCGCAGCAACTCGGCGTCGACGACGCCGGCGTGAGCTTCCAATGCCTGCTGCAGGATCTCGATCGCGACGGCGACCCCGACCTCTACGTCTCGAATGACAAGGGTCTTGCCGGTTTCAGCTGGAACCGCTACTTCCGCAACACGGGCGGCGCCTTCGTAGACCAGCCCAACAACGGCGCGTGCGTCGTCATCGACTCGATGGGCGTCGCCACAGGTGATGTCGACGGCAACGGCTTCATGGACATCTACTGCACGAACACCCCGGAAGGCCACGTGCTGCTGCTGTCGAACGCCGCCGACAGCTACGCGGACGCGGCGGACGAGTTCGGGGCGGCCGGCGCGACGACGGGCTGGGGCACCTTGATCTTCGACCCCGACAACGACGGCGACCAGGACATCTTCGCCTGCTCGATGGCGCCGCAGCCGGACTACCTCTTCCTGCGGCACGGTCCGTTGCCGATGATCGACCTTCCTGACGCGGGCGGCGCGTCGGACGCACAGGACTCCTACTGCCTCGCCGCAGGCGACATCGATCTCGATGGGGACGTCGATCTCCTCAAGCAGAGTCGGCTCGCCAACCTCCGCCTCCTCATCAACACATCGCCCGCATCGAACCGCTCGGTTCGGCTCAAGATCGTCGGCCGTGGAATGAACACCCACGCGATCGGTGCGCTGGTCGACGTGCGCTTCGGGAAGTCCACCGTGCTGCGCGAAGTCGTCGCCGGCAGCAGCTACAAGAGCCAGAGCAGCTATGTCGTCCACGCGGGCATCGGGCCCCGCGAAGCCGCCGACAGCGTCATCGTCCGCTGGCCGAAGGTCGCGAGCGATGGCGGCGCGTGGATCACGCGGACCCTGACCAACGTGCCGACCACGTTCGTCCTGCCGGTCTATCCGCCGGCTCGGCTTGGGGACCCCGACGCGGATGGGCGCGTCAGTCCGAACGAACTGGCAGCGTGCGTCGCCTGCGCTGGGGCGGCGTTGAGCGCGGCATGCGCGATCTTCGACCTTGACGGCGACTGCACCGTCGACGCGCTCGACGTCGCGGCGACTGGAGTTCGGCTCTGCGACCTCGATCGGAGCGGTGCCGTCGGCGAGGGCGACCTCAGCCTTCTGCTTGCAGGCTGGGGCGGTGGGGCGCGCGACCTCACGGGCGACGGAGTGGTCGACTCGGCCGACCTCGGCGTGCTGCTTGCGCACTGGTGAGTCGGGTTCCCTGCCTGATCGACGGCGACGGCATGGTCGACTCGTCGGACCTCGGTGTTCTGCTGAGCGCGCGGGGTGGCTGTCCGTGACGCACGGCTGATGACACTCGGGCCACCGGCTGCTCTCTGACGGATTCGCGCAGCTTCCATCCGCCGGTCGGGATGCAGTACGAAACGAATGATGGCGAATCCCGCAGGCAGGGCCGAAGCGTCGACGCGGATTCCAACGAACCTCACCACGGGGCCTCAGCGAGCCGTCAGACAGCGCCCAGCGCGCGAACCCGCGGGAAATCAAGCAAAATCGC
>Ga0315904_10007580_pt1 | contig 14564 bp, 13 predicted proteins | sample LakEriMetagenome_6_FD_203529 | JGI IMG/M metagenome (GOLD analysis project Ga0315904, IMG submission 203529) | Freshwater fungal communities from buoy surface, Lake Erie, Ohio, United States - Buoy 12 MA120 | ecosystem: Environmental > Aquatic > Freshwater > Lake | place: USA: Lake Erie, Ohio... | reverse complement strand
TGATAGAGAGAGCAGAAGAAGGATATACCATCGAGGATTTTAAGAGGCAATACGAGGAAATGGGAAATATTGAGGATTTATATATCACCCATACAAAAGAGGAGATTGAAAAAATGGTAACTTCTTTGGCAGGATCTTTATTCTCAAAAAGCAAGGCTCCGGAATCAACTGAAATTATAAGAGGTGGGGGAAAGACGCAAGAAACTACAGAAGAAGTTAAGAATAAACCGGTTGAAAAACCAGTAGCTACTAAATCACTTGAAGACGATTTTTCTAAATTTCTAGATTCTATATAAAAAAACGTTAATTATGGCAAAGAAAAAGGAATCCTCCCAAGAGAGGACTGACACATCTTTTGCATCATCTTTGATAGATGCAATAAATGCTAAGTACAAAAAAGACATAGGGACAGTAGCTTACAAGCTAGAAGACTCTACGCTAGCGCCTACAAATGTTAGCGACTTTGTATCTACCGGATGTACAACATTAGATATGGCTATCTCTAATAGAGAGAATGGCGGGTACCCCGTAGGTAAAATTGTAGAACTAATAGGACTAGAACAATCCGGAAAATCTTTATTAGCTGCTCACGCTATAAAAGAAACACAGAAGAAAGGTGGAATTGGAATCATCATAGATACGGAAAGTGCTGTGAGTAAGGAGTTTTTAAGTGCTATAGGTGTAGATTTAAAAAAGAACTTTGTATATGTTCAGCACGAAGTTATTGAGGATGTCTTTAGTTCCGTTGAAACCATCATAGAACAAATGAGAGCATCTAACAAAGATGTAATCGTAACTATTGTTGTGGATTCAGTAATGGGCGCAAGTACAAAGGATGAAATTGAAGGCAATTATGATAAAGATGGATGGGCTACACAAAAGGCAATCATTATCTCTAAGGCCATGCGCAAACTTACAAACTTATTAGGCAGAGAAAAGATTCTTTTAATTTTCACTAACCAACTCAGACAGAACCTACAAGCTAGACCAGGAATGGGTGATTCTTACACTACGTCAGGAGGTAAGGCTATAGGTTTTCACTCGTCTATAAGAGTTAAGTTAGTTAAGAAAGGAAAAATACAAGGTCCTGAAAAAGATTTACCTTTAGGTATTACTACAGAAGCAGAGATTATCAAGAATAGAATAGGACCTCCTCATAGAAAAGCATCATTCAATATTATGTATAATTCAGGAATTGATGATGTAAGTTCAATTATGGATTTCCTAAAAGATAAAGGCATTGCAACATCTTCCGGGGCCTGGTACACTTATAAGTATTGTAATAGAGAGACGGGAGAAATTATAGAGGAAATAAGATTCCAAAGGAAGGATTTCCACAATAAATTATTTTCTAGGGAAGAAATACGTAAAGATATATTATCTAATATTTCTGATTATTATATTACAACATACATTAAAAGAGATGGTAGCGACGAAGGAGATTCTACTCCATTCATTCACATAGAAGAAACGGAAGATGACAATTGATTTATCAAAATTGTTGAACAACCATAGATCTATGTCTAACGAAAAGACTGTCCTCATAATAGATGGAACCAATTTATTTGTCAGATGTTTTTGTGCCTATCCTACATTGAATACGGATGGGCACACAATAGGAGGTGCGTTTGGATTCTTAGAAAGCATGTTTTCTTTTGTCAAGACTTATAACATAAATAAAGTTATTGTTGTATTTGATGGACAAGGAGGATCTGTACGAAGAAAGAAAATGTATAAAGGATACAAATCTGGCAAACACAAAGGGCTTAAGTTGAATAGACTTACAGAAAGTAAGACGGAGAGTACAGATAAGGAATCGGAGAGACAAATTAGAAGGCTTATAGAGTATTTAAATAATTTACCTGTTGTCCAATTAATTATGGACGGTGTTGAAGCAGATGATGTTATTTCCATACTCGTAAACTCAAGTGAATTAGACGATTACAAATATAAATTTATAATGTCATCCGATAAAGACTACCTTCAGTTAGTATCAGAAAACATACAAGTTTATAACCCTACAAAAAAAATCATGTATTCTCCGAAAAAAGTTGTCGAAGAATTTGGAATTATCCCAGAAAACTTCGTATATTACAAGGCTTTTATAGGGGACCGCAGCGACAACATTCCTAGCTTCGGTTCTATAGGAGAAAAAAACATAATCAAGTTCTTTCCGGAGATACGAAATATTAAAATAGAGGATTTAGATTTCTTCTATAACCGAGCAAAGGATTTGATTTCAGAGGGTAAAAAATATAAGGGATTAGACAATCTTATTAGCGATTTTGATAAACTAGAATTAAACTATAAATTAATTCAGTTACATAACGTTGATGTTTCTTACCATACAAAAAGTGCAATAGGAAGAATATTGCAGGATTTTGTACCCTCTAGTTATGACTACGAATTCAGGCAAATGTTTGCTTTCGACGGTCTTTTCTCCAGAATTAATGACTTTGATTCATGGCATAGAAACTTTGTAAACAGATTAAAATCATAAATAATGACCGCCAATTTATTAAATTCTTTTGGTACGGATTTTCAAAAGAAGGTTTTGTACAATTTACTTAATGACGAGAATTTCTTTACTCGCATTATTGACATTCTTGATCCAAATTATTTTGAGAACGAGGCTATGTCTTGGGTAGTAGAAAAAATGTATGACTATTATGAGACATACAAACTACAACCTACAATAGATGTTTTAAAAATAAACATCAAGGAATTAGCAAACAAGGATGAAAACGATTCTCAGGCAGAGAGAAACAAGCTTTACGCCCAGAGTATTTACATGTTTCTTAAGAGTTCTTTAGATTTTGCTGACTCTAAGGACTTACAACATGTCAAGGACAAAATTGTGGAGTTTTGTAGAAATAGGGAATATGTAAAAGCCCTAAGAAATGCTGTTGACTTAGTTAAAAGAAATGATTTTGACGCTGCCTTCTCTGCTATAAACAAAGCACATAATGCAGGTTCCGAATTAGACTTAGGATACATGTATGAAGAAACTTTAGAAAATAGATACATGGAGGATGATAGAAATCCGATTCCTACTCCATGGCCTGTTCTTAACTCCTACATGAAAGGAGGTCTATCTTATGGTGAACTTGGCGTTGTTCTATGCCCGCCAAAGGGAGGTAAATCATGGTTGCTTATATCTTTAGCTGCTCACGCTATGGAGTTAGGGGTAAACGTAATCTACTATACCATGGAATTATATCCTACTCAAATTTCAAAGAGGATTGACGCTTACATCACAGACATATCATTAGATAACTTGTCTAAAGATAACATGCCTTTGATTAATAAGAAAATGGATGAAATTCCAGGTAAGTTAATCATTAAGAAATATGGAGCATACAAAGCATCTACAATGACTATCAGAGGACATTTAGATCAGTGTATCCACCAAGGAATTTCGCCGGGATTAATCATTATAGATGACCCAAAATTACTAAAATCTACAAAGACAGAGAAGAGATTTGCATTAGATGAAATCTTTACCGACATTAGAAACATAGCAGATGAATATAGAGTTCCAGCATGGGTTCCCTCTCAAGCAAACAGAACATCCGAATCAGCTAAAATTGTAAATGGAGAACACATTGCAGAATCATATAATGTTCTCATGGTATGTGATTTCATGTTCTCACTATCAAGAAAAAACATTTATCACATTGTAGCATCAAGATTAGGAGAATTAGGATTATCATTTGAAGGCATGTTAGATACTAAATGTGGAAAACATATTATTAACAATTTGATATCCGATGTAGATGATGATGATAGAGGCCCTGCTCCAAAAAATTCAAGTGCATTTGATCCCGCGGAAGTGGATAAGTTTTTTAAGGAGTACAATGAAATTTCAAACTAAGTAGGTATTTATTCTTACCGAAAACAAAATTATAAACATTTAACTTTTCACATTATGCCTCTACTAAAAGAAAGATTGCATTTCAAACCATTTGAGTATCAATGGGCTTATGAATATTGGTTCAAACAGCAGAACGCCCACTGGTTGCATACAGAAATTAATATGCAAAAAGACATCAAAGATTGGGATGAAAATCTTACTAAATCCGAAAAAAATGTCATTGGTAACATCTTAAAAGGATTTGCTCAAACTGAAACACATGTAAATGATTATTGGTCTCAATACGTTACTACATGGTTTCCAATTCCTGAAATCAAGATGATGGCAGTAACATTTGGATCATTTGAAACAATACATGCGACAGCCTACTCATATCTAAATGATTCTCTAGGCTTAGATGACTTTCAAGCATTCATGCAAGATGAGGCTACCATGAATAAATTGCAAGTTTTGATCGATGTAGATAAAAATGATACTTCCATATCAAACATCGCAAGAAGTCTAGCATTATTTTCTGCATGCGCCGAAGGCATTCAATTGTTTAGCTCTTTCGCGGTTCTTCTCTCTTTTAGAAAATCAAACAGGCTAAAAGGCATTGGCCAACAAATGATATTTTCCGTAAGAGATGAAAGTTTACATAGCGAAGCAGGATGTAAGTTGTTTAGAGAATTGGTTAAAGAAAATCCCGACATCTGGACATCTGAATTTAAAAATAGTATTATAGAAGGAGTTCAATTATCTCTTATAAATGAATTCGCATACATAGAGAGTATTTTTGAAATGGGAGAACTAGATACCATATCAAAAGAAGAACTCAAGAATTTTATGTATGACAGAGCTAATAGAAAACTAGTTGAATTAGGATTAGAACGGATATATAAAGTAAACCCAAAATTAATGGAGAACATGTCTTGGTTTTACATTATGGTATCTGGTGAGCAACAAACCGACTTCTTTGATAACAGGGAAACCGGCTATGCTAAACCTAATGAAGATTGGAACAGTGATGATTTATTTTAAAATATAAACAATGAACGAACTACACGATTTAGCTAAAAAGCAGGGTTGGTCTATAGATGACATACCGGAGTGGGGTAATAATAGCTTATACCTAACGACTATGCTTGGAGGTTACTTACAAAATAAGGAAACTCCAAAAGAAGCCTATAATAGAATAGCTAGTACAGCTGCGACTTATTTAAACAAACCTGAATTATTTTCTAAGTTTTTTGAGATACTTTGGAATGGCTGGTTAATACCATCTACTCCGGTAATGAGCAACTTTGGAAATAATAGAGGATTACCTATATCATGTTTTGGTGGTTATATCGGGGATTCTATGTACGATATATACAGGAAGAACCTTGAAATGGCTATATTATCTAAACACGGGGGAGGGACGGCTTATGATTTTTCCGAAATTAGGCCTAAGGGAGCCCTAATAAAAGATGGCTCTAACGGTACTACTGATGGAATTATACCTTTCATGAAGTCTTTTGATTCTACTATTATAGCGTCTAAGCAAGGTAAGATGAGAAGAGGTGCGGTAGCTTTATACCTGTCCGCAAACCATCCTGAATTTGCAGACTTCTTGAAAATTAGAGAACCAAAAGGGGATATTAATAGACAGTGCCATAATATTCACATGGGAGCTAAATTCTCCAACGAGTTTATGGAGGAGGTCGTGAATAAGAATGGTAGTAAAAGGGAATTGTGGTTGGAGCATATTAAAACTCGCGTTAAAACCGGAGAACCCTATACATTTTTTACAGATAATGCTAACGCTAATCTGAAAAGTACATTCTCTACATATAATCTTAAAGTGAGGCACAGTCAATTATGTGCGGAAATAATGCTACCTTCTGATGAAAATCACACTTTTGTATGTTGCTTATCTTCTATGAATTTGTATAAGTGGGAGGAGTGGTCAAAAACAGATGCAGTTTATTACGCTACTATATTTTTAGACGCGGTTATTTCTGAATTCTTAGACAAAGCTAAACACATCCAAGGAATTGAAGACTCTATAAGATTTGCGGAAAAATCTAGGGCATTAGGACTTGGAGCATTGGGATGGGCTTCATTGCTACAAAAAATGAGGATTCCTTTTGTAGGCATACAGGCAACTTCATTAACTAGAGTTATCTTTAGTCACATGAAAGAAAAATCAGATAAGGCTTCTATGTGGATGGCTAATGAATTTGGTGAGCCTACATGGTGTAAAGGTAGCGGTTATAGAAATTTAACATGCCTTGCCGTAGCACCTAATAGAAGTTCCTCTAAATTAGCCGGTGGCGTATCTCAAGGAATCGAACCATTTGCAGCCAACTTATATATGGATGATGACGCAAAAGGAGCACACCTAAGAAGAAATCCGGATTTAGAGACACTGCTAGATGAAAAGGGATTAAATACTCCTCAAACATGGGATATAATTGCAGAAGATAAAGGGTCTGTTAAAAATATAGATGAGTTAACAGAAGAGGAGAAAGAGATATTTAGAACCTTTAAGGAAATTAATCAATTAGAATTAGTTAGACAAGCTGCTGTTAGACAAGAGTATATAGATCAAGGACAATCTTTGAATCTTGCTTTTTTTCACGACGCTCCTGCTAAATGGATAAATCAAGTACACATTGAAGCCTGGAAACTAGGGATAAAAGCTCTGTATTACTTAAGATCCGAAAGTAACTTGAGAGCTGATAGTAAACAACAGAGAGATTTATATTCTGAATGTATTGTTTGCGAAGGATGATAAAAAAATTAGAGAGGCTTTTTAGCCTCTCTTCTTAAAACTATTATGTTGTTATTTGGTTATTATAAAAAAAGCAAAATGATTGGGCGTAAAAAAACCGAATTAGAAGAAATATTCGATAATTTGAAAGAATTAGTTCTATACAAAGATGCTAAATACAATGGGGCAGCAGATTCTCCATTAAATATTTTTACAGGAAAGCATAAATATGGATATAGAATTGATGATAAATTGAAAAGAATTCAAACATCTCCTGAATTAAGAAAAAACGATATAGTTGACTTAATTGGCTATATAGCATTGATATTAAGAGATAAAGAATGGACTAATTTTGATGATTTAAAAGACTAATAAGATTATATGAATAAATGTACTAAGTGTAACATAACAAAAGAATATGATGATTTTCATCTTAAAGGAAATGGAAAGAGGAGATGTGTTTGTAAGAAATGTTACAATGGTAATTGGAAGTATAGAGTATTAAATAGCGTAATAGGGAGAGAGTCGAGGAAAAAAGCAGAAACCGAAAGTGACGAAAGTAAAGAGAAGAGGTTTAGAGATCGGGAAATAAACGGTAATTTCCTAGAGAATTTGAAAGAAAATCAAAACGGAATGTGTTATTGGCTAAATATACCAATAGACTTTACAATGGAAGACAGGCTAAGGAAGCCTAGCTTAGATAGGTTAGACAATAGTATTGGGTATCGTGTAGGTAATGTTGTTTTAACTACAGTTTTTGCTAACACCGGAAGAAGAGACGCTACAGTGGAGGAAATGTTAAAATTTATTGCAGATTACTTATAGTACATTTAGTTTTTATAAAAAAAGGTTATGGCAATTATAAAAAATTATATTACATGTAAAAACTTAGATGAAGTAAAAGATTTAGCTGAAAAGATAAATAACTATACAATTATAAGTTTTGACGTGGAATCAACAGGTCTTAACGTAAGAAAAGACCTTATCGTAGGCATGTCGTTTGGTTTTGAACCTGGACTATCTTATTACTTACCTACCCATGAGTGGTCAGTAGAAAAACAAGAATTACTTGCTTTATCTATAGATTCATACAGTAATGTTAAATTAGCTAAAGGTCTTGTTAATAAACTAATAGGCAAGAAGCTAATAATGCACAATGCTTCTTACGATACCTCTATCGTGCTAAGTAACTACGGAATTGACCTACTTCCATTTTTACACGCTGATACTATCTTATTAGTACATACAACTAGAGAGGAGGGTTCTATCGGATATGGTAGGCCTTTTGCTCTTAAGTCCATCGGAAAACTTGTTCAAAAATATATCGATTTAGATGTAGATAAAGAAGCGAACGAGGAACAGATTTTGATGAAAGAATCTGTAAAAAATAATGGAGGTCTTGTAACCCAAGATAATTTTGAAATATATAAAGCTGACCTAAGTATTCTATCTAAGTATGCTTGTGCAGATACAGATTTAACATTAAGAATTTTCTTACTTTTTTCCAAAGTACTAGAAAAAGAGGGACTAGAAGATTTTTTCTATAATATTGAAGTAATGCCTCTATACAAGGAAGTGACTGTTCCTATGGAAAGAGAGGGAATTCTAATGGACTTTGACAAAATTAAAGGAGCACAGGAGGATATTATTGAAGATATAAAAACTATAAAAGAAGAAGTATATACTTCATTAAGAGAGTCTAATGAGTTTAAAAGCTGGGTTTACTTCACTGCTAACAGTAAATACCCTTCTTTCAAGAAAGAGGGAGACACATGGATTCCGGCAAGAGGGGCAATCCTGCCTGAACTTGTTAAATTAGCAGGTATTTCGAATCATTTTTTAAATGATAAAAATGAAATAAAAATACTAAAAAATAAAGTTTTAACTTTGCCCGAAAGCGAAGTAAAAAAATACCTTCTAGGAGAAACATTTTCTCCGATATCTATTTCAGATAATCTTAAAAAACTTTTAGCTTTTTCTTCCGTTAATCTGTGGAAAAAAGCTAACGACAATGAACTTATAAATATCAACTCAAAACAACAGCTAGCTTCTTTTGTATTTAATTTTTTGAATGAAAAACCAATAACATATACAGATAAAGGAGCAGCACAGTTTAATGAGTCTTTCGTAGAAACAATAAGTGATAAATATGACTGGAGCAGAAAATTAACCGTGTATAATAAGCTGAATAAACTAAAATCAGCATACATGGATAGATTTTTAGACAGCTGCGAAGATGGGAGATACTATTTTTACTATCAACAGCATGGAACTGTTTCCGGAAGATATAGCAGTGATGCACAGCAACTACCTAGACCTTTTGAATCAAATCAAGGAGTAGACCCTCGAGTTTATAAGTACACTAATATGATTAGAACTTTTTTTATTTGTGATGAAGGTACTACTTTTATAGACTGTGATTACGTTAGCTTAGAGCCTCATATATTTGCTCATATAAGTGGAGACGAGGGCCTTAGAGATATATTTAGGAAAAATTGGGATTTCTATTCCCGAATTGCAATAGATACAGAAAAGTTACCTCAGTATTCAGCGGATCCGGAGGATAGTAATTTCTTAAAGAAAGCCAATAAGACTTTGAGAAACAAAGCAAAAAGCTATTCTTTAGGCATCCCTTACGGAATGTCCGCTTTCGCTCTAGGTAAAACTATAGAAGTTTCTACAAAAGAAGCTAAAGTATTGATAGACGGGTATTTAAACGCATATCCTGAACTTAAAAAATGGATGGTAGAAAGTGAAGAGTTTGTAAAAAATAATGGATATATTAAATGTCAATCCGGAAGGATAAGACATTTGCCGAAAGTAAAAGAGTATTATACTAAATTTAAAGATAAGCTGCTTGATTATGATTTTAGAGAAAGTTTAAAAAGAGATTTTAGCGAGAAAGAAATTTTAGATATGTATAGAGATTATAAAAATGGATTAAACAATGCTAAGAATATCCAAATACAGTCTATGGCAGCTCATATCGTAAATAAATCTGCTCTATTGGTTAATAGAGAATTTATAGAAAAAGGAATCAAAGGACTTGTAGTAGCGCAAATCCATGACCAGTTAATATTTAAAGTAGAAAACTCAAGAAAAGAGGAGGCCTTAAGCATAGTTCAAGATATAATGGAAAACTCTACAAAATTGAGTATAGCTTTAAAAGCACCTCCGGAATTATCTAAAAATTGGCAAGAAGGACATTAATTAATAATTATGAACTAATTATATTAGACCTTAAAACTTTTTATTTACTTTAACGTTTTATTAAAAACTAAAAGAATGAATTTACCACCAATGGAACCTGCAAAATTACAGATAACTCCGGAACAAATGGATTCTATCTGCTGTGACGCTTGCGGACATGAGTATTTTAAGCAAGTTTTAATCCTTAAAAGGATTAGTAAGTTGTACACAGGTACTACTAAAGATAAAGTTGTCACTATGCCTGCTTTTGTATGCGACGCTTGTGGAGAGCCTATAGATATGGAAAAATTGTCATAAGTAAAATAAATGGTTTTGGAAGATTTAAAAGTAAAGTTGAACGAGGCTATAGTTTTCGCTAATGAGGTAAAACAAAAACCTCACAGACATGTCTCGTTCTCTCAGTTTTCAATGTACAGTCAATGTGCTAAAAAATGGTTTTTGAGCTATGCACTAAAGTTAGGAACAAGACCTCCTTCTATACACATGACTTTTGGTACAGCTTTTCACGAAGTACTGCAAGAGTATATAACTTTGTACCATGACAAAAATACTAAGGAAAATGAAAAGGTTAATTTTGATACAGAGTTAATAAATAAAATAAAAGAGATATATAAGAGAGATTATAATAATTACGGTAAGCATTTTTCTACAAGTTCAGAATTGTCTGAATTTTGTGAACAGGGTGTAAAAATCCTAAACCATATAAGAAGTAACTATAATTCATATTATGATAGACAAAATTGGACGCTCTTGGGCGTTGAGGTTCCTCTGATGGTAAAAATACTAAACTCAGAGGAGCCTCTCTATTTTATTCTCTTTATAGATTTGTTATTTTATGATAAACTTAATAATACTTTAATCATAGATGATATAAAAACTTCAGGCAAAGGATGGAGTTCTTATTCTAAGAAGGATAAAATAAAAACATCTCAAGTGTTACTATATAAAGCCTTCCTATCTAAAAGTCTAGGGTTAGATTATAAAAATATAGATACAAGATTTACTATCGTGAGAAGAATAACGGATGCTTATGACTTTCCTCTTAGTAGAGTGCAGCTATTTAAGCCGGCTCAATCAAATAAATCTACCGATTTAGCTTTAGATAATTTTAAGAATTTCGTAAAAACCGTATTTGATAAAGAAGGGAATTACAGACATGATATTGAATACCCAGCTGTAATGGGAAATAATTGTTTTAACTGCAATTATTGTGAATTTAACGATAGACATGATATTTGCCCTACAGAGAATAGATTATAAAATCATAAATTACATAAAATGAATTTTGAATTACCTAAACTTAGGAAAATAACCAATAGACCAAAGAAGAAAAAAATACTACTTCTTTCGGATGACCTGCGTCTAAATTCAGGTATTGGTGTAATGTCTAGGGAACTCGTAGTCGGAACAGCGAAATACTTTGATTGGGTTCAACTAGGCGCTGCTATTAAAAACCCTGATGCAGGCAAGATAATTGATGTTTCCGAAGATGTTAACAAGGAAATGGGTATTGATGATGCTAGTGTATTAATTTACCCTAATAACGGATATGGAGACCCTCAAAAACTAAGAGAAATTATTTCTAGAGAATCGCCTGATGCAATACTTCATTTTACTGATCCTCGTTTTTGGGAGTGGTTATACGACATGGAGAGAGAAATTAGAACATCTATTCCTTTAATGTATTATAATATATGGGATGATTTACCATATCCTCATTGGAATGCAGAATTTTATGCATCATGTGATTTCATATTTAATATTTCTAAACAGACTCATAATTTAGTTAATATAGTTTTGGAAGAGAATGAGTACAAGTCACATGACTTAGATTCCGGAATGCCTGAAAATTTTCTAAATGATACAACATATACTGCTTATATTCCTCATGGTATAAACAATAAGCACATTTATAAAATATCAGATAAAAGCGAAGTATTTGAAGAATATACAAAATATACATCTGAATTTAAAAAAGAAACCCCGACCGATTTTCTAGTATTCTGGAATAATAGAAATATAAGAAGAAAACAACCCGGAGACGTTATCCTTGCTTTTAGTAAATTCTGCGAGCTTTTAAGAGATAACGATAAAGCTAGTAGATGTGTATTGGTTATGCACACAGATCCTATTGACGGAAATGGAACAGATTTAATAGCTACAGTAAAAGCCATAAATCCAATAGGAAAAGTTGTTTTCTCGGATAAGAAAATAGATACAAAAACTTTAAATTTTTGGTATAATTTTGCTGATGTTGTTGTCAACATTGCATCTAACGAAGGTTTTGGATTATCCGGAGCCGAAGCTATAATGGCGGGAACTCCTATTATAAACAATGTTACAGGAGGCCTACAAGATCAGTGCGGATTTTTAGACAGCAAGGGGAATCACATGAAGTTTACAAAAGACTTTCCTACAAATCATTCCGGAGTACTTAGAAACCATGGAGAATGGGCTTATCCTGTATTCCCTAGTAATAGGTCTTTACAAGGCTCTCCGGCTACTCCGTATATCTTTGACGATAGAGTTTCTTTTGACGATGTGGCCGTAGCTCTTTTACATTGGTACAATATTCCTAGAATGGAAAGAAAAGCTTTAGGAAGTAAAGGTATAGACTTTGCTTTAAATCCTGAAATAGGTATGTCAGCGGAAGAAATGAGTAATAGGTTTATTAAAAATATAGGCATAGCTTTAGAAAACTGGAAGCCTAGATCTAAATTCTCACTTCACAAAATAAAACCAGAAAAAACTAATAAAGCAATAGGAATTTTATGAAAAAGAAAGTAACTCTAGTAGCACCTGTATATACAGCTTCGGGATATGGAGCACATGGTAGAGATATTGCCTGGGCATTGATAGCACTACAGGATAAGTATGATTTAAAAATTGTCTCTACAGCATGGGGTAATACTCCAACCAATGCGCTAGACAAAAATAATGAAAATGATTTGGAGATAATAAAAAGAGTCGTACCTAAAACTGATGCAAATGATGACATTTTTATACAGCTAACTATTCCTAATGAATTTGTCAGATGCGGAAAATATAACATAGGATTTACTGCTGGAATTGAAACAGACATGTGTGCTCCTAAATGGATTGAAGGATGTAATAACATGGACATGCTTCTTACAACATCTAAGCATTCTCTGGATGTTATAAATGATTCTGTATTTGACAAAGTAAATAAGAATACGAATCAGCTCGAAGGAACTTTAAAGCTCAGAGATGGTCTCAGAAAGGAGATTTTATTCGAGGGGGTTGATACAACATTATATACCAATAAAATGGATCCTGATGAAAATATGGGGATTCTAGAGCATGTTAAGGAAGACTTCTGCTATCTGTTTGTAGGACATTGGCTTCAAGGTTCTTTTGGAAATGATAGAAAGAATGTAGGAGCTATGATAAAAGTATTTTTTGATACATTTAAAAGAATGCCCGCGGACTCTAGGCCGGCGTTAATTCTGAAAACTAGTGGAGGTAAATACTCGGTAGGTGATTTAAGTGAAATACAATCAAAGATTAGATCAATTTTAGACGGAGAAGAGGGCCCTAACATTTATATACTTCACGGAGATTTATCTGATGGAGAAATGAATAATCTGTATAACGACCCAAAGGTAAAAGCAATGATTTCTTTTACTAAGGGAGAGGGATACGGCAGACCTTTAGCAGAATTTTCCGTGACTGGGAAGCCTATTATCGCTTCTAATTGGTCCGGTCAGCTTGATTTCTTACACCCTAAATACTCTTCCCTCCTTCCGGGAAGATTAGAGCAAATAGATAGGTCTGTATTAAATGATTGGTTTATTCAAGATGCAAAATGGTTTACCGTAGATTATATGTATTCAGCTGGAGTTATTGCAGATGTGTTTACTAGATATAAAAAACACAAAGAGAACGCGGAGAAGCAAAGAGTACACACACTAACTCATTTTTCTTTTGAGAAAATGGTAGATAAGTTAGAACAAATCTTAGATTCTATTGAAATAGATCAGTCTAGCAATCAACCTAAATTAAATACATTAAAATTACCAAAACTAAAACTAGTAGAATGATTAGCGAAACATTAGAAGAAAAATCTCCTATTACGGGGAAAGATGAAGTTATTGTTGAACTTACTGACTCTGGGATTCTTACCAAATTATGTATGGGCAGCGGCTACTATACGGACTCAAGTCTTGTTCTTGGGTCGGATAATCAGATTCAGTATGAGTCGACGCTGCCCCGGATTTGTATCGACAAGCGGCACATTGACGTGGATCACAGCGTTTGGTACCCCTTTATTTTCTCGTTAGACAAGGCGGTTATTTTTCCGGATGAGGGTGAGAATAGGAAATTAGTATGGAAAGTTTGCGCTATTGTAGACTTTACTAAGGACGACGTTAAGTCTTACCCTAACGCGGAGATTCAGAGAAAAGTAGACGTGGATAACTCTATTGAATTTGACGCGAATGGTTTTGCTCTAGCTTTTGAGAAACTATATGAATTAAACGCTCCAAAATACAGAGAAATTGGATAACATATTTATTTCCTACTGTGTTACTGCCTGCAACGAGAACGAGGAATTGTTCATATTGCTTTCCCAGTTAGAGGGTGTATTAGGCGTAGACACGGAGATTATAGTGCAGACAGATTCTTCTAAGGTGACTAAAGATGTTCTGCATGTAATTAATAATCATGACATCTCGGATTCTATAAAGCATGTAAATTTTCCATTGAACGGAGATTTTGCAACATTTA
>Ga0315904_10007579_pt1 | contig 14566 bp, 9 predicted proteins | sample LakEriMetagenome_6_FD_203529 | JGI IMG/M metagenome (GOLD analysis project Ga0315904, IMG submission 203529) | Freshwater fungal communities from buoy surface, Lake Erie, Ohio, United States - Buoy 12 MA120 | ecosystem: Environmental > Aquatic > Freshwater > Lake | place: USA: Lake Erie, Ohio... | reverse complement strand
CCGGTGACGTGATCACGGCCGGGGCCGGACGCGACCTGGTGCACGGCGGCGCCGGCGACGACACCCTCTTCGGCGACGGCGACGACGACGTGCTCCTCGGCGACGACGGTGCCGACACGCTCGTGGGCGGCGGCGGCAAGGACGAGGTCTATGGCGACGCCGGCGACGACGTCCTCTTCGTGGTCGACACCGTGCTCGGCGGCGGGTTCGGGGTGAACCCGGGCTCACTGGCCGACACCTACGCCGGCGGGGCCGGCGCCGACACGATCGTGGTCCGGGCGGACATCGCCACCACCCTCACCGCCGCGTCGATCAAGGTCTACGGCGCGACGCACGTGGTCGGCTCGGTGGAAAACGCCCTGCTTACCGGTGGGGCAGGCGGCAACGCGATCGACGCCGGCTCATTCGCCGGCACGACCACGATCCGCGGTCTCGACGGCGCCGACACCCTCAAGGGCGGCACCTCGATCGACACGATCTTCGGCGGGGCCGGAAACGACACGATCGTGGGCAATGCCGGAGCGGACGACCTCCGCGGCGAGCAGGACAACGACCAGATCGATGGCGGTGCCGGGGCCGACACGATCCGCGGCGGCACGGGATCCAACACGCTCGCCGGCGGCGGCGACAGCGACACCTACATCTTCGCCGGCGTCTTCGACGACACGGTGGCCGAGAACGCGGCGGGCGGAGCCGCCGACGTGCTCGATCTCTCGGCGGTCGCCGGCAGCCTGACCGCGGTGGTGAATCCAACGTTGAGCGGCACGCGGATCTTTGGCTGGAGCCCGACGGTGGCGGTGCAGTATTCCGGCGACCAGGTCGAGCAGATCCTGCTGGGGAGCGGAGACGACATGGTCTACCTCGCCGATGCCTCCTCCACCGTGGCCCGGTTCGATGCCGGCTCGGGCGAAGACACCCTCTCCTACGCGGGCTACGGCGGCTCGCCATGGTCGAGCGGCGTGACGGTGAGCCTCCTGGCCGGCACGGCGACCGGCATCACCGGCGGCATCGCGGGCTTCGAGAATCTCTATGGCGGTAACGGCGGCGACACCTTCACCGGCTCCAACGGCCCGAACGTGATCTTCGGCGGCGGTGGCGGCGACGTACTTTCGGGCCTCTCGGGCATCGACCTGCTCTACGGCGAGGGCGGCAACGACACCGTCTCCGGCGGTGCCGACGCCGACATGCTCTCGGGCGGCGGCGGCACCAACACGCTCGCCGGCGGCCTCGGCGACGACACGTATGCGTTTTCCGCCACCGGCGCGAGCGACACGGTCAACGAGGCGGCAGGGCAGGGGACCGACGTGCTCGACTTCGGCTACGTGTCTGGTTTTGGCATCGACGCCACGATCTCCGGCACGATCGCCGTGACCTACGGAACCTCCACGACGAGCGTGCCGACGGCGGCGGGCATCGACCGCGTCCGCGGCACCTATCAGACCGACCGGTTCCGCGTGCCCGACGGCGTGGCGTTCGCCGGCATCCTCGACGGCCTGGGTCAGCCGGGCTATGCCTTCACCGACATGGACATCCTCGACCTCTCGGCGTGGACCGCGCCCGTGGCGGTGAGCTACCTCGGGGCGCTCGACGTGAGCTTTGTCGGCTCCTCGACCGGCACCGGCGGCGTGGTGAACCTCCGGCACGTGATCGGCGGCACGAAGAACGACATCCTCCGGGCGGGCGCGATGCCCGTGTGGTTCGAGGGCAAGGCTGGCAACGACACGCTCGCGGGCTCAGTTCAGAGCGACCTCCTCGACGGCGGCAACGACGACGACTCGCTCTCCGCGAGCTACGGCGACGACACGCTCAGGGGAGGCTGGGGCAGCGACACCCTCGCCGGCGGGCCCGGCAACGACACCTATTCCTTCTTCGACCTCTTCGGCACCGATACGATCCTCGAGACCCCGGACGACGGCCACGACACGATGGACTTCTCGGCGGTGCTGTCGGCGCTCACCGTGAGCCTCGGCAGCGTGACGGTCACGGCCCCCGGCGCCTCGGCCACGCACGCGGGCTCGGCGATCGAGGCGGTGATCGGCGGGGCCGGCGACGACACGTTCGTGATGACGTCGCCCAGCGTGACGTTCCCCGGCACGCTCGACGGCGGCGGCGGGGCCAACACGCTCCGCTACGACGCTGCCACGCCAACGCTCGTCGCCCAGGTGAAGAGCGGCCAGACGCCGAACGTCGGTCTCGCGCTCAAACTCGGCACGGTCATCGCAGTGCCGGCCTACACGCCGATCGACCTCACCGTGCCGGCCCTCTCGACGGTCACCGACGGCATCATCCGCACCGGCAACCAGCGGATCGTGAAGCAGGGCTCGGGCACGCTGATCCTCTCGCTCTCCAACAGCCACACCGAGGGCACCTCGGTCGAGGCAGGAGAACTCGTCGTCAAGAACGTCGCCGCCCTGGGGACGGGCGGCCTCGAGATCGCCGCCGGCGCGAAGGCCAGCCTCGACGTCGGGACGGTGGGCATCAAGATCGGGTTCATCAAGTTCGACGGGCTCCTCGACATCGACCGGGCCACGCTCACGGTCGCCTCAGGGCTCACGCAGGCGAGCCTCGTGGCGGGGCTCGCGGCCGGCCGCGGCGACGGCTCGTGGAAGGGATCGCACGGGATCACGTCCGGGGCGGCCGCGGGCGCGGCAGCCGCCGCCCTCGACCGGCGGATCGGCTGGCTCGACAACGGTGACGGCTCCTTCACGATGACCCACACCGCTGCGGGCGACGCCAACCTCGACGGCCAGCTCGACATTCTCGACGCTGTCAACTTCCTCACCGGCGCCAGGTTCGACGCCGGGGGAGGCAGTACGTGGTCCAGTGGCGACTTCAACTACGACGACAGAGTTGACATCCTCGACGTCGCTGACTTTCTCAACGTCAACGCCTTCGACGCCGGACCGCTCGCCGCCCAATCGCTCGCCGCCGCCACCGCGACGACGACGAATGGCCTCTCGAACGCCGACCTCGCGTTCGCAGCCCTCGCCCAGGAGCAGACAGCGCAGTCGTCGCCGCGAAAGAAGAACGTCTTCGCCACGCTCTGAGCCGCAGAGCCCCCATCGCTCACGCGATTGGGCTTCCTGACCGCAGGAAGCGTAACGCCGTCAGGCGTACGGCCGAATCGGCGCCGATCTCCGCCTCGCGCCGCGTCCCGTGGCACACGTTACCAACCTGTGCCTACACTCCCACCACCCGTAGCACAGGTTACCAACCTGTGCCCAAAAACCCCGCAGGTTGAAAACCTGCGGCTACTCGTAGCACAGGTTACCAACCTGTGCCACCACTCCCCAGCAACGAAACTCCCCCCGATGCCGATCGACTGGAAGGGCGTCTACGCCGCCGCCACCACCGAGTTCCACCTCGACGAGTCGCTCGACCTCGCTGCCACGAAGCGGCACTTCGAACGGCTGATCAATGGCGGCGTCCATGGCCTGGTGGTGATGGGCACGGTGGGAGAGGGGACGTCGCTCGACCCCGACGAGAAGCGCGAGGTGCTCCGCATCGGCATCGAGGCCGCGCGGGGCCGCGTGCCGGTGGTCACGGGCGTGGCCGAATACACGACCCGCGGCGCCTGCCGCTGGGCGGCCGAGGCCGAGAAGCTCGGTGCCGACGGGCTGATGGTGCTGCCCGGCATGGTCTACAAGGCGAAGCCCCACGAAAACCTGCATCACTTCCGCACGGTGGCGCGGGCGAGCGGGCTGCCGATCATGGTCTACAACAACCCCGTGTCGTATGGCGTCGACCTGAAGCCCGAGCACGTGGCTCAACTCGCCGACGAGCCCACGATCGTGGCGGTAAAGGAGTCAAGCGACGACCCGCGGCGGATCACCGACCTCTTCAATCTCACCGGCAATCGGTTCGTGATCCTCGGCGGCGTGGACGACCTCGCGCTCGAGAGCATTCTGCTCGGCGCAGTCGGCTGGGTGTCGGGGCTGGTGAATGCGTTTCCCGAGGAGAACCGGCTGCTCTGGGACCTCGCGATGGCGGGCCGCTGGCAGGAGGCTCGCGATATCTATCGGTGGTACACGCCGCTCTTGCACCTCGACACGCTCCCCACGCTCGTGCAGTGCATCAAGCTTGCTGACGCCGAAGTGGGCCTCGGCAGCGAGACGGTGCGGGCGCCGCGGCGGCCGCTCGTCGGCGCGGAGCGGGAGGAGGTGCTCCGCATCATCCGCTCCGCGCTCGCCACGCGGCCGAAGGTGCCGGCCCGATGAGCCACGCCGGCCTACCCGAGCGGCTCCGCGTGATCGACTCCCACACGATCGGCGAGCCAACTCGCTTGGTGATCGATGAATCGCTGGTTGCAGGACTCGACCTCGGCGGCGGCAGCGTCCGCGAGCGTCGTGACCGCTTTCGCGAGCGATACGACCACGTCCGCCAGGCCCTCGTCGGCGATCCGCGGGGCACGGTGGCGATGGTCGGCGTGATCCTCCTGCCCCCGGCTGATCCGTCATGCCGGTTCGGCGCCTTCTGCATCAACCGCGTTGGCTATCTCGACATGTGCGGCCACGCCACGATCGGTCTGGCCGTCACGCTTGGCTCGCAGGGCATGATCGAGCCGGGGGCGTTTCGAGTCGAAACACCCGCGGGCGTGGTTGGCGTGACGTGGCACGGCGGCGGGGAGGCCTCGTTTGAGGGCATCCCACCCCAGCGGATCCAAGCAAGGCTCTCGATCGCCTGCGACGACGGGGCGCGGGTGACCGGCGACGTGGCGACCTCGGGCCTCTGGTTCTTCATCTGCCGCGACCACGGCCTGCCGGTCGATTCCACGGGGATTCCCGCCCTCACGGCCCGCGCATGGGCGATCCGGCGAGCGCTCGACGCGCGAGGGATCACGGGTACTGGCGGCGCGGTGATCGACCACGTCGTCCTTCTCGGCCCGCCGCGCGATGCCCGCAACCACGGCCGCGCGTTCGTGCTCTGTCCGGACGGCGCGTTCGATCGTTCACCGTGCGGCACGGGCACCAGCGCGCTGGTCGGCTGCCTGTTCGAAGACGGGCAACTCGCCGAGGGACACACGTGGCGGCAGGAGAGCGTGCTCGGCGGCGTCTACGAGGCGAGCATCCGCCGTGCGGGCGAAACGCTCATTCCCACCGTCCGCGGCCGCGCGTGGCTCACGGGCGAGACCACCCTCCACTTCGCGGGCGACGACCCGTATCGCAACGGACTCGACGGCTGAGGCCAGGCGAACCAGGAAAACACACAGGTTCATAACCTGTGCTCCGGGTTCGGCACAGGTTGAAAACCTGTGCTACTCGGCAGGCCACCCCGTAGAACAGGTTTCCAACCTGTTCATGAACCACACCCGGCGTTGCCACACAGGTTGAAAACCTGTGCTACGGAAGACGTGTGCTACGAAGAGGCGGTCTCGCGCGTCCCCGTCACGTCACGTGCGGGAGGCGGTCGTAGATGATCGGGCTGCCATCGGGCTCGGTTCCCACCTCGAACACGCGGAGCGAGTCGAACCACTCCATCAGCTCCGCCTTCGACATCAACTTCGGCACCATCTCCCCCTCGACGAGATGCCCGAAGACCAGCTCCGCCTCCCCATGCGGCCGGCCACCCGACGTGCTCGTGGCCTTCACGATCGAGACCGATTCGCCGATCTGCTGGATCTCGATCTCGTAGCGGAGCACGTCGCCGGGCACTGCGTCGAAGAGAAACTCCGCCTTCGCCACCTTCGCGAGTACGACCTGCCGGGCGTAGTCAATCGCGTCGATCACCAGCAGGCCGGCCGCCTGGGCGATCCCCTCGATCACCAGCGACGTCGGCATCACCGCCGCCCCGGGAAAGTGGTCGTGCAGATGCTCCTCCGACAGCGTCACCGTCTTGATGGCGACGGCCCGCTTGCAGCGGACGAACTCGTCGTAGCGGTCGATCCAGAACCAGCGCATCGGTCGCGTTTCCTCCCGCGAGCAGACCGCCCGCGTTGCCGCATCATGGCAGATGCCGCGGAGATCGACCACGCCGGCAGCCGCCTGCGGTAAGATGCCGCCATGCGCGACCACCCTGGCAGCCACCGAGACGGACCGTGGACGATCTCGGGGAACCTCGTCGATCCCCTGCGCCGCTCGATCAGGCCGGCCACGCTCACGATCGCCGACGGCCGGATCGAGGCGATCGCCGACGACCCGGCTGCCCACCCCACGTGGCTGCTTCCGGGATTCGTCGATGCCCATGTGCACGTGGAGAGTTCGCTGCTCCCGCCGGCCGAGTTCGCCCGGCTGGCCGTCGCCCACGGAACGGTGGCCACCGTCTCCGATCCGCACGAGATCGCCAACGTGCTCGGCATCCCGGGCGTGGAGTTCATGCTCGACGACGCGCGGCGGTCGCCGTTCACGTTTCACTTCGGCGCGCCTTCCTGCGTCCCCGCCACGCCCTTCGACCACGCAGGCGCGGTGATCGACGCCGCGGGCGTGGCTGCACTGCTCGACCGCCCGGAAATCGGCTATCTCTCCGAGATGATGAACTATCCCGGTGTGATCGCCGGCGATGCGGGGGTGCTCGCCAAGATCGCCGCGGCGAAGGCTCGTGGCAAGCCGGTGGACGGCCATGCCCCACGGCTCCGCGGCGCCGCGGCGGCCGCCTACGTGGCCGCCGGGATCACCACCGACCACGAGTGCGTCGACCTCGACGAGGCGGTCGAGAAAATCGGCCTCGGCATGAGGATCCTGATCCGCGAGGGCTCGGCGGCCCGCAACTTCGACGCCCTTGCCAGCCTGATCGACTCGCACCCCGACCGCGCGATGCTCTGCAGCGACGACAAGCACCCCGACCAGCTGCTGCTCGGACACATCGACCAGCTCGTCCGCCGGGCGCGAGCCCGCGGGAGCGACCTGTTCGACGTGCTGCAGGCGGCGTCCGTCAATCCCGTGCGGCATTACGGTCTGCCCGTGGGGCTGCTGCAGCCTGGAGACCGTGCCGACTTCCTCGAGGTGGACGACCTCGAGGCCCTTCGCATCCGCCGCGTGTTCGTGAACGGCCGGCTCGCGGCGGCCGACGGCGTCACGGTCTGGCCGAGAGTCGAGTCGCTGTCGCCCAACCGCTTCGACGCGCGGCCGAAGCGGCCCGACGACTTCGCGGTCGCCTCGTCGTCCGCGGGCCACACCGAGACGGTGCGGGTGATCGAGGCGCTCGACGGCCAACTCGTCACGGGCTCCGTCCAGCTGCCTGTGCCCGTGCACGGCGGCCGGCTCGTCGCCGACCCCGCACGCGACGTCCTGAAGATCGCGGTGGTCGATCGTTACGACGATCGTCCTCCGGCGGTGGCGTTCATCAGGAACGTGGGGCTGCGACAGGGGGCGATCGCCTCGAGCGTGTCGCACGACTCGCACAACATCGTGGCGGTCGGCGCGACCGACGCTGATCTCGCCCGTGCCGTGAACCTCGTGATCGAATCGCGGGGCGGGCTCTCGGTCGCGGGCCCCGACGGCGAGGCGGTCCTGCCGCTGCCGATCGCGGGGCTGATGTCGAACCGTCCGGGGCAGGAGGTCGCCGCGGCCTATTCCGACATCGACCGCCGGGCCAAGGCGCTCGGTTCGCGGCTCGCGGCCCCATACATGACGCTCTCGTTCATGGCATTGCTCGTGATCCCGTCGCTGAAGATCGGGCCGATGGGACTGTTCGACGTCGATGCCTTCCGCCCCGTCGGCCTGACCGCATGACCGGCATGACCGGCAAAACCACCAGCGTCGTGGGGCTGCTCAAGCGGCGCCGCCTCCGAGGCGCGGGTAGACTTCTCGCGTTGCCATCGCCGGGCACCTGCCCGGTCTCCTCCTCTGCGATCTTCCGCCATGCACTCGTCCAGCAGCTCGACTTGGGGCCCTCGCCCCGCCTACGCCGTCGCGCCGGCGATCGCCGCGTTTGGGATCGCCGCTTGGGTCTGGTCCGCCAGCCGGGATTCACAGCCCGCCCCCTCGGCGGTGGCCATCACGGCCCTGAAGCCCGTGGACGGCGAACTGGCCCCGACCGCGCCGCTGCCGATCGAGGTGGTCTACGGGGTGCCAAGCGAGCGGACGCTCCATCTCTGGGCGCCCGCCACGGCTGCCGACTGACCGCAACCAGACGGCTTTTCGGCCGTTGAAACCGGATGAACAGCCTGCATCCGGTCTTCGATTCCGCGCGCGTCCCACGAATCGGCATCGTGGGCGGTGGTCCCGGGGGCCTGCTCACCGCGCTGTTCCTGGAGCGGATGGCCCATCGCCCGGTCCGCACCACCATCTTCGAGGCGAGCGACCGGCTGGGGGGCAAGGTGCTCACGCCCTCCTTCGCCGCGGCCCCGGTTCGCTATGAGGCCGGCGCGGCCGAACTCTACGACTATTCCCCCGTCGGCGAGGATCCTCTCCGCGATCTCGTGGCCGAGTTCGGGCTGCCCACCACGCCGCTCGGAGGCGCCACGGTGGTGGTGGACGGCGCCGCCGTCGCAAACCTCGACGACCTGGGCGACGTGCTCGGCAAAGACGCCCGCCGCGCGATCGAAGACTTCGATCTCCGCGCCCGCGGCATGATGACACCCCGCGAGTTCTACGCATCCGACGAGGCCACGCCCGACGCAGCAGGCCCGTTCACCGGCCTCCTCGATCGCATCCGCCTTCCGGCGGCTCGCCGCTACCTCGAGGCGATGATCCACAGCGACCTTGCCACGGAGCCAGACCTGACGAGCGTCTCCTACGGGCTGCAGAACTACCTGATGAACGACCCCGCCTACATGCGGCTGTATTGCATTGCCGGCGGCAACGAGCAGCTCATCGACGCCATCGCGGCGAGGATCCACGCCACGATCCGGCTCGGCACGCGGGTCACGGAGATCCTGGCGGCGGAGGATGGCCGATTCCACGTGGTCACCGATCGCGACGGCCCGGCCGGCGAGCCGTTCGACGCGGTGGTCGTAGCGCTGCCGCTGCAGCACCTGGCCGCGGTGCGATTTGTCGGAGCTGAGCTCGCAGCCGCGATCCGCCGCCACGTGGCGCGGTTCGATCATCCCGCCCACTACCTCCGCGTGACGGCGCTGTTCGACGAGCCGTTCTGGCAGCACCGGATCGACGGCGGCTACCTGATGCTCGATGCCTTCGGCGGCTGCTGCCTCTACGACGAGTCGGCCCGCCAACCCGAGCCGCGATGCGGCGTGCTCGGCTGGCTCCTCGGCGGCGCGGCCGCGGAGGACTGGGCCCCCCGCGACGACAGCGCGCTCGTGGCGGCCGCGATCGACTCCCTGCCGGCCTGGCTCGGCGACGCCCGGGCGCACCTGCTGGAGGCCCGGGTGCACCGCTGGACCGGGGCAGTCAGTGCGCTTCCCGGCGGCTGGCGTCCCCCAGGGATCGACCGCCGGCACCAGCCTGATCCGACTGGGCATCCGCGGTTGTTCGTCGTGGGAGACTATCTTTATGACAGCACCCTCAACGGCGTCCTCGACTCCGCGGACCACGTGGCGGGCTGGCTGGCGGCAGACCTCGGCTGACGGTGCCGCGAAAGGACTTGCATGATCACCACGCACGAGCAGCTCGCCGAGTCCGGCAGGATCCCCGTGGTCGGACTCCCGCCGGACACCGCCGTCGAGCGGATGCCGCTGGCCGATGGCGGCGTGTTCGAGGTCGCCCTGGTGACGATCCCGGGGGCCGAGGCGGCAACCCACGACGCGGTGGTTGCAGAACTCGTCGGCCGGGCCAGCTCGTGGGTCGTGGCCGCCACGCCGGGTGGCGACCCGCCGCTCGTCGTGCCGCTCTATGGAACCCACGTGGTCTGGGGCCCGCGCCGCGCCGTGGCGATCGGTCCGGCCGATCGGCTCGCCGCGATGCGGTCGGCGATCGTCGAGTTCGCCGACCGCGAGGCTGAGCTCCGCGACATCGAGCGGGAGATCGCCGCGGCGCTCCCACACGTCGACCGCGACTCGGTGGTGGCCTTCGAGGCCGACGAACAGGCGCTGCCACGGCGCAAGGAACTCTCGGCCCGGTTCACCGCAGCCATCTCGCTCCGCCGCCGGCTGGCGGTGCTCGCGCCGGTGCTGCAGCGGCCGGCGCCCCAGCCCCCGACGCTCGCCGGGCAGCTCGGTGAGCGGCTCCGCGACCGCACGCGGGTGGTGGAGCGGCTGGAGCACGCCGTCGAGCAGGCCGACCTGCTGGAGCGGGTCTACTCGGGCTGCGGCGACCGCGTGGCGGAGTTCGTCTCGTCGCGGCGGCACCTCGCACTCGAGTGGGTGATCATCCTCCTGCTCGCGGCCGAGGTGGTCCTGATCACGATCGACCTGCTGGCGAAGCACACGCCATGACCAGCCGACTCGCGACGACGCGGCTGGCGTCGATCGATCTGCTCCGAACGGTCGCCATCGTCCTGATGACGCTTGTCCACTTCGTCGAGAATCTCGCCGGCTCGTACGACATCGAGAGCGGCCCGTTCATCGGCGCCAACCGCTATTGGTGGATGCCGACCGGCTTTGCCGCCCCGCTGTTCACGTTTCTCTCGGGGGTGAGTTACCGCCTCTGGGCCGACGCGCAGGCCTCGCGGGGCCGCGACTCGGAGGAACTCTCGAAGATCACCATCCGCCGCGGACTGTTCCTGATCCTGTTCGGCTTCGCGTTCAACGTGCTTGTCTGGATGCCGGAAGACGTCTTCAACTGGGACATCCTCACGCTGATCGGGACGGCGATGCTGGCCCTCGACGTCGCCCGGCGGACCCCTCCAGCGGTCCCGATCGTCGCCTGCGGGCTGCTCATCGGCCTCGCGCCGATCCTCAGGGCCGTGGCCGACTACCGGGCCTTCTGGGCGGCCGGCTATTACGACTACGACTTCACCCTCGCCGACGTCGTCACCGGCTACCTCGCGACCGGCTACTTTCCCGTGTTCCCGTGGCTGGCGCTGCCGCTCGCCGGCTTCGTGGCGGCGCCGTGGATCTATGGCCACGCCGCCGACCGCAGCCCTCGCGCGGCCCTGACCATCGGCGGCCTGCTCCTCGCCGCGGCGGCCGTGGTGATGGCACTGCGGCCGCTGGTGCCCGCGCGGCTGATCACGCACGACCGGCTATGGGCGATGTTCCCGCCCACCACGGCCTACGTGCTCGGCACGATCGGCGGGGGCATCGTGCTCACCACGATCTTGCACCGGGCGATCGACGGCCGGCGCAGCGGCCCCGGCTGGCTGGAACGGATCGCCGGCGCGATGAGCCGCCACTCGCTCACCCTCTATGCGCTCCACCACGTGGCCCACGTCTGGCCGCTCTGGCTCGTCGGCTTCGTCACCGTCGGCGATCCAGACACGCTCTGGCAGGTGGCCACGCCGGTCCCCACCGCGATCGCCTGGGCGGTCGCGTTTCTCTGCCTGGCGGCATGGCTCGCGGAGCGGATGGACCGGCCGGGTACTCCTTCGGCAGAATCGTTGCTTCGCTGGCTGTGCGAGCCGTAGGCCGCCGCCGCCGCGAGCACGGGCCGCACGTGATCCTCGCGCTCCGTTCGTACAAGCCCAACGCCGTGAGGCGTGGGGTGAACCATCGCCAAACCCCGTGTCCACCGCGGTTCGTCCACGGCCTCCCGTCCGATCGGCTGTCACTCGCCACGTATGCAAACTCCCATGACACTCGATGCACGTTCGTCTCGGCTGCCACCGGCTCCCGGTGCGGGGTTTGCCCGCCTCGCCTGGATCCTCCTCGACTGGGCGGCCAGCGCGTTCTCGACGGTGCTGATCACGCTCGTCGTGGCCTACGTCGAGAGGGTCGTCTTTCCGACCGGCGGCTGGGGCATGCCCGCCGGCGTGATCTGGGCCTGGACGCTGGCCGCCGCGATGCTCGCCTCGGCGGTGCTCACCCCGTGGGCCGCTGCCTGGGCCGATCGCCGCCACGCGCACCAGCGGGCTCTGATCGCAAGCACGCTCGTCGGAGTGGGGGGCCTCGTCGCACTTGCGGCGACTCCATCCTCAGCGCGGCCGGCGGTCCTGATGGCGATCATCGCCGCAGCCGTGGGCTTCGACCTTGCGCAGGTCTTTACCGGCAGCCTGCTGCCGCGAATTGCCGGCCACCGCGATGCCGACCGGCTCTCCGCCTTCGGGTTCGCAGCCGGCTATGCCGGCGGCGCGATCGCGCTGGTCATCGCCACGGCGGTCGTCGCCGCCCACGACCGCCTCGGCCTCACGGCCCCCGGCGGCCTGCGGCTCGCGTTCGCGATCACCGGCGCATGGTGGCTCGCCTTCTCGCTCCCCGCGGCGATCGCCCGGTTCGGCGCCGGCGAACAGGAGCGGCATGCCGCCACGTCGGGCCGCGAACTCCTCGACTTCGCGCGAAGCCTCGCGCAGCCCGCAACCGCCGCCGGCCCGCGGCTCGGGGCGGTGCTGCTGGGATCGATGCTCGCCCTGGGCGCAGTGCAGACCGCGATCGCGCAGTTCTCGAGCCTGGCCCTGGAGCAGTTCGACCTCGACGGCCCCGCCCTCGTGCGGCTCGTCCTCCTCGTGCAGGCGGTGGCGCTACCGGGGGCGCTTGCCATCGGCTGGCTCTCAACGCGGTGGGGCCGGCGGGCAGCCGCCGCCGTGTGCCTTGGCGGCTGGGCGGCGGTGCTATCGCTCGCCTGGCTTATCGAGACACCGTCACAGCTCCACGCCCTCGCCGTCCTCCTGGCCCTGGTGCTCGGCGGCATTCAGAGCGTGGTTCGCGCCTCCGTCGCCGCCCTCGCCCCGGAGGGCAGGGAAGGGGTCACCTTCGGCGTGATGCAGGTAGGCACGAAGCTCGCCGGGTTTGCCGCGAGCCTCGCCTTCGGCGGAGTGCAGCTCGCCAGCGGCGACCCACGGGCCGGGCTCATCGCCCTGCTCGTGCAGATCGCCGCCGCCGCGTGGTTTCTGCTCGGCCCGATCAGCCGCCGCGTCGGCGACCCAGGAACAGGGCCAGTGCCGCCGCACACCCCAGCGTCGAGATCGTCGTCGGCTCCGGGACCGGAACGAGGGCGATGAAGTTGCCCAGGTAGCCGTAGTCGATCGTGTAGCCGGTCGGGAGGTTCGACACCGTGCCGAACGTGCCGTTGAGCGAGCCGTAGCTCGCGAACACGTAGGCCGGGTCGTCGAGCGCCCCGAGCACGCTGAAGTCGATCGCTGACGTGCCCGCTGAGAGATCGAGGGCGCCGCCCACACTGAAGATGTCGCTGACGCCGGCGCCGATGGTGTCCACGCCAACCGCGAGCGTGCCGGCCAGCGTGACGCCCCCCGCCACGTTGAAGTTGCCGATACCGCCGACGCCCGGCGCGAGGAACGCACCCGAGGCCACCGTCACGCTGCTGGCGAGCGACCCGGTGCCGCTGAGGGTGCCGGCCAGCACCTGCGTGACGCCCGTGAAGGTGTTGGAACCGGTGAGTTCCAGGTTGCCAAGACCAGTCTTGATCAGCGTCTGCGTGCCGGTGTTGCCGGCCGAGGCGATGATGCCGCCGTAGGTCACCGTCACGCCCGGATCGACGGTGAGCGTGCCCGTGCCGCCCGTGGTGCCGGACATCGGCCCGAGGCCGATTCCCCGCTTCGAGTTGAGGACGAAGTTGGTGCTCGTCGTGAGTTGCAGGGCTCCGCCGTTGAGCACGAGGCTGTTTTCGAAGGCCGAGATCGGAGCCTGCGGCGAGCCGGAGCTGCCGGCCGCGCCGGTGAGCGAGCCGATCTGGCCGAGCTTGGAGTCGGACGAGATCCGGAACACGCCGCCTTCGATCACGGTGCCGCCGGAATAGCTGACGATCGCCCCGGTGGGCTCGAAGGTGCCCGAGCCGATCTTGCGGAGGCCGAAGAGATTCTGCGTGCTGCCGGTGATCACGACCGCTGCGCCGAGGTTGCCGGAGTAGATGTTGTCGGTGCCGGCGGGAATGTTGAGCGTGAGCTGGCCAATGTTGGAGCCCTGGTTTTGCACGTAGTTCGTGCCGCTGCCGATGTTGTAGAGCCCGGCGATCTCCAGCCGCGCCGGCCCGTTGGTGCTGCCGTTGCCGTCCCCCATGGTGAGGAAGGCGCTGGTGGCCGTGGTCAGGCTGCCGAGCGTGACGACGGTCGTCGCCGGCAGCTCACCGCCGCGGGCGATGTTGAGCACCCCGGAGCGGATCTGCGTGCTGCCTGTGTAGGTGTTGGCATTGCCCAGCGACTGGGTGTTGCTCGCGCCTTTGTCGATGACCAGGTTGAGATTGCCGGAGATCACGCCGAAAAACGGCTGTGAGGCAGCCCCGCCGCTACTCGCGAGCACGAGGTCGACGGTCGTGGTGCCGGAGTTCGTCACCTCGCCGCCCACCGGCATGTAGCCGGCCGCCGCACCGCTCACCTGCCAGTCCGGGGCGATGTCGGAAAAGCGGTTCGTGGAGCCCGTGGCGGTGATGCCGTTGAGGTCGAACGTCGCACCGCCGGCGACCTGAAGACGCGGCGTGTTGGTCCACGAGGCGCCCGTGTCGAGCTTCACCGTGCCCTTGTTCACGAAGAAGTTGGAGCTGCTTACGATCGGCGCGGCGATCGTGGTGGTGCCGGTGCCGTTAAACGAAATGCCGCCGAAGAAGGTGCCCGATCCGACGACCTGCTGACCGAGCGTCTGGGCGCCCTCGAGCCGGATGTTGCCGGGGCCGTTGTAGACGATCCA
>Ga0315904_10007576_pt1 | contig 14567 bp, 10 predicted proteins | sample LakEriMetagenome_6_FD_203529 | JGI IMG/M metagenome (GOLD analysis project Ga0315904, IMG submission 203529) | Freshwater fungal communities from buoy surface, Lake Erie, Ohio, United States - Buoy 12 MA120 | ecosystem: Environmental > Aquatic > Freshwater > Lake | place: USA: Lake Erie, Ohio... | reverse complement strand
TCTCAGTGCTGCTCCTGATCTCGCTGCGGGGGCGGGGGGAGCTTCGAACGGTTCGGTGGGTTCTGACAGCGCGCGGACTGCGCTCCTGTTCGGTGGAGTGAATTGGACAGAGCAGCAATTGGGGAAGACCAGTGACGCCGCGCAGCAGCAAGAGTTACTCGACCGGCTGGCGGAGGCGGTTTATCCCCTGCACGGTTCGGAACAGCGGGCGGAAACTGCCCGGCGAGAACAGTCTGGGCTCCGGGGCCAAGTTCAGGAGTTGCAGAAAGCGCGGGCTGTGCGTTCTGCTCGCTTGAATGAACTGCAGGAACGGATTTCCCAAGCGCAAGCCAAGCTGGCGGAGGTGGGCGATGCTGATAAACCAGCGTGGACATCGGCATTAGAAAAGGCGAAAGCGGAGGCGTCTTTGGTGACGACCGAGCTGACTGCGGGCAAGGCGGAAGAGAGTGCCGTGGCCTCCCGGATCGAGTTTCTGCAGTTGTTGACCGCTCAGCCTGAAGCTGCGGGACTCGACAGAGCTTTGGACTTGAACCTGCCCAAGGTCCTGCCGCAGGGGCGGACTTGGGCAAACACTTATTTTTTGCTTACGGGCTGTCACGCACTCCATTTGATTGCGGGCCTGATTGTGATTGGCGGACTGTTGTGCACTCGCCTTGGTTCGCGGCAATTGGGCTGGGTGGAGAACACTTCGCTCTATTGGCAGTTTGTTGACGTGGTCTGGCTGGTGTTGTTTCCGCTGATTTATCTCCTGTAGTCCCTGAGACGGGCGAGGCCGGAAATGGAATCCGAGCCAGGGAGTTCATTTGCCAAGGGTGAGCGAGGGGTGATGAGACCGCAGTCGAGACCGCGAAACTGGTTGCCCATCGGGCTGTGGGCTGCGGTGTTGGTGTTTGCAGCCTACTTGTTCTGGTTTAAACCAGCCGAGTCTCTGCCGGTTGCCGAAAGCGGAGTGGTCCTGGTCGATGTTCCCTGGGAGCATCTGCCGGATTTGGGGCGGTTCAGGCTGACCGATCAGACCGGAGTGGAGGTGGATTCCGCCGATTTGTCGGGCAAGGTCACGGCCGTTTGTTTTTTCTTTGCTCGCTGCCCCTCGATTTGCCGGGACTTGAATCGTCAAGTCCAGCGGATGAGTGAACAACTTCGGGATGTCCCTCTGCAGTTTTTGAGCGTCTCCGTCGACCCGGAGAATGACACGCCGGAAGTGTTGGGGCGGTACGCAGCCGATTTTGGTGCCCAGCCCGAGCGGTGGCGGTTTTTGACGGGGCAATTGTATCGCGTCAAGGAATTGGGGCAGCAGAGTTTCCGCGTCGATGTGAATCCGGAGACACACACGGACAACATTTTTCTGATTGACCGCTGGGGCCGTTACCGGGACCGATTCAAATGGGACGATCCGACAGACATGAAACGCTTTGCAACCGTGGCCCGCGAGTTGGCAGTGGAGCAGCAGCCGCCGCTGGGTCAGGTCATTCGGACCCGCAACGCCCTTGCGGGAGTCGAGCCCAAAAATTGGGACGATGTCCCATGGGTTCGCGAGTTTTTTCTGACCGATCAGACGGGGCGGAAGGTTTACAATCGCGATTGGACCGGAGAGGTCTGGATTGGCAGCTTCTTCTTTTCAACGTGCCCCGGGATTTGCCCGCGGCAGAATGCGTATCTGGCTGGATTGCAGGAACGTTTGGGGCAGCGAGCGGTCAAGTTGGTGAGCATCACCACCGACCCGAAGACGGACACGACAGCGGTCCTGGCGGAGACCGCAGCCCGAATGCGGGCCCAGGCCGAGCGTTGGCTATTCTGTCGGGGTGATGAGCAATTGACCCGGCGGATAGCGGCAGAGTTTTTCCGGGCTGAAGCGGGGACAGAGCATCACACCAGCCGGTTGTTCGTCGTAGACCGTTGGGGCCAGGTGCGTGGCAGCTTTGATTGGCAACAACCTGAGCAGGAAGTGCAGATGTTGCAGTTGATTGACCAGTGCCTGGGCGAGCAGGCTCCGGTCCGGGATTTCAAGTTGATTCGTCCTTGATCGGCGGTGATCGGGCGGCGTTGGTTGAGCAGAAGGCAAATGGGCAGGGGGAACAGGCAATGATTTGGGACTCGGTTTTGGCCACGAACTCGGTGCTGCCGCATGTCAATGCCAGCCTGAATTTGATTGCCTGTTTGCTGCTCTGTGCAGGGTTGTGGCTGATCAAGCGAGGCCGGGAGCGGGCGCACAAAATCGCAATGCTCTCCTGTTTCGGAGTGTCGGTCGCTTTCCTTGCCTGTTATCTTGCCTATCACCTGCAGGAAACCAGCAAGCCTTTTCCCCGGGATGAATATCCGCAGGCGGCTTGGGCGTATTACATCGTCCTGTTTACCCACATCCCGCTGGCGGCATTGGTCCCAATCCTGGCTTTGGTGACTATCACGTTGGGATTGCGAGACCGCCGGGCAGCTCACCGGAAATGGGCTAAAATTACTTTTCCGATTTGGTTGTACACCTCGGTGACGGGTGTGTTGATTTATTTGATGCTGTACGTTTGGTTTGTTCCCAAGGTGCCGTAGTGTAAGCTGGTGGTTAAACTCCCGCCGGGAACTGGATTCAAAGCTCACTGGAACGCCATGATGAAACGCTGGTCAGGACAAAACAGGACGGCAAGCCCTGTGTCGAGCCTCCTCGGCAATCGCCGGGTGGTTGGGATGCTTCTGCTGCTCATGGTCCTGGCCCTCGCGGGCCCGGGGGAATTGGCGGCCTGTCCCAATTGCAAGAACGCTTTCCGGGCCGGGGTGGACCGAGCCTATGCGGCCAGCATCCTGTTCATGCTCGGGATGCCCTTCGCCTTGCTGGGAGCCTGGGGGCTGGCGATTTTGCGAATGCTCCGCCGGAGAGGCTAGGGGTCGGAAAACCGAGGCGCCAAGTTGATCGCCGGCGAGGCTGAGCGCTCGTTGGGCCGATCCGCGGCCTCGCCAGGCAACCTGAATTCAGCGCTCCTTCATACAGCGCTCCCTCATACAGCGCTCCCTCATACAGCGCTCCCTCATATAGCGCTCCCTCATACAGCTCTGTGATCGCTTTGGCGTTTTGCGATCACTCCGGCATTTTGCCTGCGGCGAGTTCGTCTTCGTAATCGTCCATCAACGGCCAGTCGATGGCGCAGGTCCCGAAATCGGCCATGTGGAGATAGCGATTCAGTCGTTCAATCGCCTGATCGAGCAAGGCGTTATCTTTGCGGAAGATCGGGCCGTGACTGGGAAGCAGCCATTGGATGTCGCTGTTGCGAATCCGCGTCAGCGATCGGATGAACGAGGGGAGGTCGCTGCCGTGGTGGGCATCGATTGCCCCGACACAGCCATCTCGATAGATATTATCGCCACTGAGCAGGATATCGCCGAGCCGAAAGGCGAGTTGGCTGTCGGTGTGTCCCGGGGTGAGCCAGACTTCGAGTTGTTGTTTGCCAACTTGCAGGAGGTCACCGTCATTAATCAGGTGCTCGACCTCGACGGGAGGCATCGGCATGTCGATTTTCTGCGGCTCGATCAAGGCAAACGTCTTGAGGCGGTCACCTGATTTCAGCGGGCTGGCCGCGAGTGGATGGGCGGTGACCGTCGTCTTGAGAAGTTGTTTGGCCTTGGCAAGCCCTTGAATGTGGTCGACATCGGCATGTGTGGCGACAATCGTTTTGCACTGGGCGAAGGGGAAATCGAGCATCCGAATGGTCTGCACGATTTCGTCAACGACTTCTTCGTAGCCAATGTCGATCAGAATCCACTCATTCTGGTCAAAGACCAGATAGACGTTGCAACCGAGGACGCGGCCCAGTTGATGATTGATTTCGATGATGTGGGGGAAAATCGGTTTGCGTTTGAGCATGGCCGGCCGGGCGCAGTGGGTCAGGCGGAGGGAACGCCGGGGTTCCCCATTCATCGGGAAGGATCTCATTTCGCGGACGGTGCGTCAACCCAGCAGTCAGCCTCGCTGCCGGGAAAGGCTGGGAACTCAGGTTCTTTCCACAGACCTGTTGGCGGCCGGAGAGCGGGTGGTTTGAGGAGGCCAGCTCGTTTGGCGATTGTGGCTTGAGCAGTTTTTCGGCCTCCGCTCAGTGAGCGAACGGGGGGGAAGCGGAGCGCCCGCCGGCAAACTCCGGCCTGAGTCGATGCATTCGGTTTGGGCCGGGGAGGTTTCGAAGCGGGCGGGACAGAAATTCGCGGCGCGGGGGTGTTGGGGTTTGAACGGTTGTGGCGGTTGTTAACTGGACAGGCGGTGGGAACTGGCGGATTCGAAGCCGAGGGGGCTGAACTGTGCTGAATTGGCCCAAAACGCCGCGTATTTTTAAGTGCCGAGCGGTGAGCGGGGATTTGAGAGGTCTCTTTTGTTGTCCGGCTGGTTAAAATTTGAATAAAATTCCGTAAGGTTTCCCCGTCAGGTTTCCCTGTCTAACCATCAATGGAGTTGGCATGTCGACTGGAACGAACAACTGGAGTGGACGACGTCAACCCCGATGGGTTTTGGGGCTGGTCGCGCTGGTGGCCATCGCCCGCTCTTTTGGCGGGGTGGATTCGCAACCCGTTTTCGCCCAGTCGGTCCCCGCCGGGCAGGAGCAGGTCAATTCCGGAGCTTCCGCGGATGATTCAGCCTTTCTTTTTTCGGGCCGGGCTCCCGCCGATGTCGAGCAGCTGAAGGTTTTGGAGCAGCGGTCCGGCGAGTTGATGACCGAACTGCTGCCGGCGATCGTCAACGTTCAGGTTGGCGCCGCTCAGGGAAGTGGCGTGGTCGTGTCGCGGGATGGCTATGTGTTGACTGCGGCTCACGTGATTGGTCGGCAAAACCTGAATGCCAAGATCAAGTTTCCCGACGGGCGCGAGGTCAACGCCAAGACGCTGGGAATGAATCGCGGAGTCGATTCGGGAATGCTCAAGATTACGGACCCGGGGAATTACCCTTACGTTGAGGTCGGTGAGTCGGGCGACTTGAAGAACGGCCAGTGGCTGTTGGCAATCGGGCATCCCGGCGGATGGGATGAAAAACGGGGCTTGGTCCTGCGCGTCGGTCGTTTGCTGTACAAGAATCCAACCGTTTTGCGAACGGACTGCGTACTGGTAGGTGGAGATTCCGGTGGCCCGCTGTTTGACTTTGAAGGTCGCGTGGTGGGGATTCACAGCCGGATCGGTAACGCCCTTTGGGATAACTTCCATGTCCCTGTCGATAGCTTCTCAGAGGAGTGGGACCAGTTGGTCGCCGGCAAAATCGTGGGGGCGTCTACCAAGGCTTACATTGGGCTCTCGCTCAGTGGCGATACCAATCAGGTTTCCGAAGTCGCTCCCGGCAGTCCTGCGGACCAGGCAGGCGTGAAAAAAGACGATCGGATTATCAAGATGGATGGCAAACCTGTGAAAGACAAAGCCTCAATGGGTGAAATATTCCGCGAACTGAAAATTGGGCAAAAGGTCGAACTGGTGGTGCAGCGGGGAGAGCTGGAAATCACGATGCAACTCGAAGTTGGCGAAAATTAAACTGCTCCCGGTCAGGACCTGTTTGCGGTCGAAATGCTCTGAAGTTGAAGGGACGAGTCTGATGAAACGCGTGCAACACCTGAAATGGTTGGCCCTCTGCTGCTGTGGCGCCTGGATCAGTAGCGGGGCGGTCCTCGCCCAGGACGATCAAGCCGAGAAGTCGAGCCCGCTGAAGGTCACCTTTGACGAGATTGCTAAAAAGCTGGGGCGATTCAAGGACAGCTCGCGGCACGCACCAGAGTTTGAGAAAGTCTTCGTCCCGCTCAGCACATCGGTCGCTCCCTCGACCGTTCAGCTTTGGGCCAATGATCGGCAAATCATGCTCGGGACGATCATCGACAGCTCGGGGCTGATTTTGACGAAAGCCAGCGAGCTGAAATCGCCGCTGGAGTGCCGCCTCGAAAACGGCAGCAAGTTAAACACGCGAGTCATCGGGATCGATACCCAAACCGATTTGGCGTTGCTCAAGGTCGATGCGGAGTCACTGACCCCGGTCAAGTTACTCCCGGTTCCGCCACCGGGTGTTGGGAGCTGGCTGGCGACAGTGGGACCGGAGCCGAAGCCGATCACGGTTGGGATGGTTGGAGTCAAGGAGCGGGAGATCGCTCATGCCCGGGCCTATATCGGGATCATGCCCGTGGACATTACTGACCGGGACGGAGTCCGGATTAACCAGATCACGGCGGGCGCTCCGGCTGATTCCGCCGACTTGCGGGTCAACGATGTGATTTTGAAGATCAACGAGCAGGAGACGAAGAAGGTTTCCGACTTGAGGGCGATTCTGGCGACACACGCGCCGGGTGACCGTATCGAGTTGACTGTCCAGCGGGGCGAGTCAACGTTTACCGTGAACATTGAACTGGCCAACATGGAGAACATCGACCCCGATTTTGAGCGCAGCAACCAGCAGAATCGGATGGGGAGCACACTGAGCAAAAGGCGTCAGGACTTTCCGCTCGCTTTTCAGCATGATGCCGGTGTGCAAGCCAATCAGTGTGGCAGTCCGCTGGTCGATTCCAACGGACAGATTGTCGGGATCAACATCTCGCGAAGTGGTCGGGTCAGCACCTTGGCGTTGCCGATGGAGGTTGTCTTGCCGGCGATTGAGCGGTTGCGCAGTGGCGAATTGGCGCCGGCCGTGATTTATAAAAGCCGGCTGGAGCAAATCGAGAAAGAATTGGCTGGGCTGACCACGCGACTTGCGGAATTGCCGCAGCAATTGGCGGCAGCCGAGTCCAAAGCCAGTGGAGATGAAGTGCGGAAAGCCGAGGTCCAGCGGATGGCTGACGAACTGAAGACTCGGCTTGAAGAGCTGGAGCGGACCGCTATCGAGAATTCGGCGGAGGTCAAGCGTTACCGCGAGGAGCTGAAAACGCTTGAGCGCAAGCAGAAAAAGCTTCGTGAAGAGCAGCAGGATTTGACGCTTGAGGCCGATCGGAAATAGCCCCCTGCGGCGCGAATCGCCACGGGATGGCTCGACTGGCCCCTGCTTATTTCCGCTTCGTCTTTTTCCCTTGGCCCTTGGAGGGGGATTCGGAAGCACGGAGCAGGCCGCTCGCCGTAACACTCCCCCCTGCTCCCTCGATTACCGCCTCCAACGACTCCTCGCCCGAAGCAGAACCCTCGCTGGCGGTGCCGGTCGAACCGGTGTCCATGTTCCGCAACTCTCGCTGCAGAATATCCAGCAGCGTTTGCAGGAAGACGACAATCATTGGGCCGATGAGGATGCCAATCGGCCCCAGTGCGACAACGCCACCCAAGACGCTGAGCAAGGCGAACAGCGGATGAAGATTGGAGTGGCCGTGGAGAATGTACGGCTTGATCAGGTTGTCGATTTGCGAAACGATGATCGCCCCATACAGGGCTAACCCGATCGCCTTGCCCGTCTCATGCTCAAACAGCAGCAGCCAGAGGCTGGCCGGGAGCCAGACCAGCCAGGCACCGAAAATCGGAATCAGGCCGAAACAAATCGTCAGCAGCGTCAGCAGAAATGAATTACCAAGGCCTGCGAAGAAGAACCCGAGCCCGGCGAGCACACCCTGCGCAATCGCCGAGAGCAGGGTCGCGAGCACGACAGCTCGGCTGACACGCATGAACTCCTGAACCAGTTCCTCTTCATGTGAATCGCTGATGGGCGACATGCTCTTGAGCGCTTCGATCATCCGCGGACCGTCGAGGAGGAAGAAGTAGACCGCGACGACCATGATCACGAGCCCGATCAGCAGCTTGATCAACAGCGAGGTCAGGGAACCACCGAGCGAGAGGATCTGGTCCTTGATGAAATTGGTCGCGGTGGAATTGTACTCCGACAATTCCTGTTCCGTGGGATTGGCGATCTGCTTGATCCAGTACCATGTCTTTCCACCGCAATAAGCAGCCTTGAACTCGTCGAGGGCGCCGAGTGTTTTGCGGATTTGTTGCGGGATGGTGGGCTCGCCTGTTGAGCCTGTCTCCTGTGCCGTATTTGTCTCAAGCGGCTGGTTGCCAAACGTCTGCTCCGCGGGCTGGGCCGCGGCGGGCTCATCGGCCGGCTTGGGTTGGGGGGGGTCGTTTAGAATTCGCTTGCCGAGTTGGTCAAACTCGTCGAGAAAGCGGTGCCATGCTTCGCGCGGGGAGGGCGTGCGAAAGAACTCGATCGCCTCGGGAGGCGAATCGAATGATTCCGGAAGTTCCGCTTTGCGGGCAAAGGTAAGCAATGTGCCACGGGTGCCGTCGATCAGCTTGCGGCGTTTCCCCAAATCGGCGTTGTCCACGGCCAGAGGTGTAATCGATTCGACCGCTGCTTCAGCAGATCGCAACTCATCAACGGCGGGGATCTCCAGCCCCAGAGACTGGCGCAGCACGACCAGTTCGTTGGTGATGTTCTCCAGTTGAAATCGCCTTCCCGCTGTCCGCCCCTCCATGACTGCGAAGGTGATCAGCAATCCGACCGGAATCAACACCGCCAGAAAAATGCTGACCGTGGTCAGGATTGCCGCCAGATTGCGGCGCTGCTCGACTTTCTCCAGAATCCAGCGGTGCCATGGCCGGAAGATCACGACCACCAGCACCGCGAGGAAAAGCGGCACAAAAAAGGTGACCATGACCCGGTAAAACAGCACCGCCAGCAGAGAGATCACAGCGACCAGCACGACAAAAGAGAAGTATCGTGAGAGTTTCATGGGATTCGCGAGGGCTGGAAGTCAGGAAATGATCACAACAGGCGAGGATGGCAGGTCGGTGGTGGTCCACTGCAGTCAGCCGGGCGGAGGCCAATGGCGACTGAGCAATTGCACCAATTGAGGGTGGAGCCGGCCGTTGCTGGCCAGCAGGCTGGAACTCGCCAGCGGGAGCGGGCGGCCGTCACTGGCGGTTACTTGTCCGCCAGCTTCCTCGACGAACAGCCGCCCGGCAGCGAAGTCCCAGGGAGACAGCTTGAACTCGAAGAAACAGCCAAAGCGGCCGCAGCCGACCCAGGCAAGGTCGAGCGCCGCAGCGCCAAAGCGACGGACGCCGTTGATTTGATTTGAAAACAGGTCGTGCAGCGCGGCAAGCGTCTGGGCCATCATCTTTCCACGGTCATAGTGAAAACCAAAGGCGGCGATGGTGTCGAGTAGCACGGCGTGTTGGTTGACCTGCACCCGTCGCCCGTTGTGCCATGCTCCAGCCGATTTCAGGCTGATAAAAAAATCGCCGTTGAGCGGCTGATGGATGACGCCGCACACGGGCTCGCCAGCGGAGTAATAGGCAATTGAAACGGCGAAATGGGGAATCCCGGCGGCGAAGTTGTTGGTCCCATCCAGTGGATCGAGAACCCAGAGGTGCGGCGCATCGCCAGCCCCATCCGGATGCGATTCCTCCGACAAGATTTCGTGCTCCGGATACTGCTCCCGAATCGTCGCCATGATCGCCTGCTCGGCCTCGAGGTCGGCTTGGGTGACCAGGCCCTGCGCCTGCCCTGCCACTTCCTTCCGGGTCATGCTGAACGCCTGACCGTAAAGTTGAGCGATTCGCTGGCCCGCCAGTTCCGCCGCGCGGACGGCCAGCACAAGCGGGGGGCTGGCGTTAAGCGGGTGGGGAAGATTCATGCGAAGGGTCCGGAGAGTGTTCGGAGAAGACACCAATTGTATCGGCCAAAGTCAAAACGCGGCATCGCGGATGAGCGGCATGCGAATCTCCCGGCCAGTTCGGAGTCAAACCAACGGGCTCCCATCCAGGTGCAAAGCAGCCGTCCTCATGCGGTGAATGGCGAATTGGGGGAGAATGATGCCGCTGCCGCAGTTTCGGTTTAGAATGGAGCGAGCCGTTTTGCAGCTGGCGAGACCGAAATCGAACTTTGGCAGACGGGCTTTCGAGACCGTGGAAACTGGGCGACAGCATGAATCCTGAAATTTGGGCACAGAAGGCAGGTTTCCGGCGAAAAGCGGAGATCATGCCAGCCAACTTGGCTTGGCTGCTGATGGCAGCACTGTCTGTCGTTTGGGGACCGTTGGCGGCAACGAGCTCGTGGGGGGCTCAGGATGTACGCTATTCGCGAGACATTCAGCCAATCTTGGCGAAAAATTGCTTTGCCTGCCACGGACCGGACGAATCGACCCGCGAGGGTGGCGTCGCATTCCATACCGCTGAGCTGGCTCGCAGCCGGGGTGACAGCGGCGAAGCGGCCATTGTGCCGGGCAAACCGGAGGAAAGCCTGCTCTGGACCCGGATCAACTCGCCTGACGAGTCGGAACGGATGCCCCCGGCCGAGCATGGTCCTGCCCTAACCGCTTCCGAACGGGACTTGATTCGGCGCTGGTTGGCCAGCGGGGCAGAATACGACCAGCATTGGGCTTATCTTGCAGTCAGCCGACCGGCGGAACCCGAGGTCCAGTGGAAGGATTGGGCCCGGAATCCGATCGACCGATTTATTTTGGCCAAGTTGGAAGCAGAGGGATTGGAGCCCGAGCCGCCAGCCGAGCGGGCGAGATTGCTGCGGCGGCTGGCTCTCGACTTGACCGGATTGTCCCCGCCCCCGGAGTTGCTGCGGGAATTTGTCGAGGACAATCGCCCCGATGCCTATGAACGGGTCGTGGACCGCCTCCTCGCCGAGCCGACCTTTGGTGAGCATTGGGCGCGGATGTGGTTGGATGCAGCCCGTTACGCCGACTCGCAAGGGTACGCCCAGGATGAAGTCCGTTCGATCTGGAAGTTTCGCGACTGGGTGATCAACGCTTTCAATCGCGATTTGCCTTTCGACCAGTTCACTCGAGAGCAGTTGGCGGGTGATTTGCTGCCTGAGCCAACCGCAGAGCAACGGATCGCGACGGCATTCCACCGCAACACCATGACCAACACGGAGGGTGGTACCGATGACGAGGAATTCCGGCATGCCGCCGTGGTTGACCGCACCAATACGACCGGCACGGTTTGGTTGGCAATGACGGTAGGGTGCGCCCAGTGCCATACGCACAAGTTCGATCCGATCACTCAGCAAGAGTACTACCGCCTGTTTGCGATTTTCAATCAAACGGCTGACCGCGACCAACCTGACAATTCGCCATTGCATGAAAGCTGGACAGCTGAGCAGCTGATGCGGAAGGCAACGTTGGACGAGCGACTGAAGCGGTTGGTGACCCAGGCCGCGGAGCGGAAGCTGGCCGAACGCATCGCCGCCCGCGAGGCGGAAAACACACCCGAGCGTCCGCTGGCGGAGGCCGAGCAGCGTGAATTGGCGGAGTGGAAAAAGGAGTTGGAGAGCGAGAATCGGGAATTGGCCGAGGTGCGCGGAGAGTTGGGCGGTATTCAGCCGGTGACCACGCCCGTGATGCAGGAATTGCCAACGGAGTCCCGACGCCAGACTCGAATTGCCATTCGGGGTTCGTTCCTGACCCCGGGCGATGAAGTCACGCCGGGAGTTCCGGCGATTCTGCAGCAGGGCCAGCCCATAGAAAATCGCCTGCAGTTAGCCGAGTGGCTGGTCGATCGTCGCCATCCTCTCACGGCGCGAGTGGCGGTAAACCGAATCTGGGCCCAGGTCTTTGGCGAGGGTCTGGTGGAGACACTGGACGACTTCGGCAGTCAGGGGGCCCTCCCTTCGCACCCGGAACTGCTCGATTGGCTGGCGGATGAGTTCGTCGCGAGCGGTTGGTCGCAGAAGCGCATGATTAAGTTGATGGTGATGTCGGCGACCTATCAGCAGGGCTCTCGGGTCACCCCGAAGAAATTGGAACTCGACCCGCAAAATCGACTGCTCTCGCGAAGTCCGAGATATCGGCTGAGCGCAGAGCAGATTCGCGATACGGCCTTGCAGGCTGCTGGATTGCTCTCCCTCAAGATGTATGGTCCGCCAGTCTACCCGCCGCAACCGAAAACAGGATTGTCATCGGCTTTCGGCGGATCGCTCGATTGGGATCCCAGTCCGGGAGAGGATCGCTATCGACGGGCAATCTACACGTTGCTGCGGCGAACCAATCCTTATCCGTCATTCCTCGCGCTGGATGCAACCAATCGCACGGTTTGTACTGTTCGGCGAATCCGGACGAATACTCCCGTCTCCGCATTCGTGACTTTGAATGACCCGGTTTACATTGAGTGCGCTCAGAAATTGGCCGAGCGGATTCGGAACGCTTCGGCGACTTGCGATGCCGAGCGAATGGACCTTGCTTTCACGTGGGTGGTTTCGCGGGCTGCGACTGAAAAAGAGCAGGCTGAAGTGCTGCGTCTGCTTGAGCAGGAGCGGACCCGTTATCGCGCCGCGCCGGAGTTGGCTCGGGCGATGAGTGGAGCGGCCGGGGATGTCTCCGAGACTGATGTGATTGAGCGGGCAGCTTGGACCGTGGTGGCCAATGTGCTCCTGAACCTGGATGAAGCGTTAACGCGGAATTAGGACCAAGATGAGACGAGTCATGAGGCGGAAAGAGATGGCAGGTGGACCGGCGACTCCGCGCGAGGCGCTTCTCCAGCAGCAGACGCGGCGGCATTTTCTGCAGCGGAGCCCGATTGGACTGGGCGCTGTGGCTGCAGCGCTGTTGGCTGGACCGCAGGCAGGTCGCCTGCAGGCTGCCGATTTGCCTGCCCGGCCTTCCAACGCCCGACCGATGGCCAAGAATGTGATCTACCTGCATCTGGCGGGGTCGCCTTCCCAATTGGAGCTTTTCGACGACAAGCCCGAATTGGCCAAGCGGCACATGCAGCCTTGCCCGGATTCGCTCCTCAAGGACCAGAAGTTTGCCTTTATTCAAGGTCATCCAAAGTTACTTGGACCGTTGTACAAATTCGGTCGGTACGGCCAATCGGGGCAGGTCTTTTCTGAATTGGTCCCGCACTTGGCCGGGCTGGCAGATGATCTGACCTTTGTCCACTCCTTGTATACAGAGCAGTTCAATCACGCACCGGCCGAGTTGTTCCTGCACACGGGAAATGCCCGGTCTGGCTATCCCAGCTTCGGCAGTTGGGTAACTTATGGCTTGGGGAGCGAGAATCAGAATTTGCCGGGATTCGTCGTCTTGGTTTCCGGCGGTTCTAATCCCTCGGCTGGCAAGCAGGTCTGGGGCAGCGGCTTCCTGCCGGGAGTCCACCAGGGAGTGCAGTGTCGATCGGGAGGAGAGCCGATATTGTTCCTTTCCAATCCGCCCGGCATGACTCGCGAGATTCGCCGCGACAGCCTCGACACGCTGAGCCGGCTGAATCAACTTCAGTCAGAGCAGTTTGGGGACCCGGAGACCGTGACCCGGATCGAGCAGTACGAGTTGGCTTACCGGATGCAAGTCGCGGCCCCGGAGTTAATGGATATTTCCCGGGAGACTGCGGCGACGCTGGAGATGTACGGTGCGACCCCGGGCCAAGGAACCTTTGCGAATAACTGTTTGCTCGCTCGGCGTCTGGTGGAGCAAGGGGTCAGGTTTGTGCAGCTCTTTGATTGGGGGTGGGACGTGCACGGAACTGGTCCCCATGATGACCTTGTGACGCACTTGCCGAAAAAGTGCAAGGAGATGGATCGGCCAGTTGCCGCATTGATCAGCGACCTCAAGCAGCGAGGCCTGCTGGATGAAACCCTTGTGATTTGGGGTGGTGAGTTTGGGCGGACCTCGATGAATGAAGCCCGAGGCGGATCGACTCACCTTGGTCGCGATCACCACCCCCACGCCTTTACGATGTTCTTCGCCGGAGGGGGCATGAAGCCGGGGCTCTCCTACGGTGAGACTGATGACTTCGGCTACTTCATTACCGATGGCAAGCTCTCTGTGAGGGACCTGCAGGCAACCTTGCTGCACTGCCTCGGGCTCGACCCCTATCGGCTTTCTTACCCCTTTCAAGGACTGCAGTCGCGCTGGATTGGTCCAACGGATGAAGGCCGAATCATTCGCGAGTTGCTCGATGGCTGAGCCCGGAGACGCTTGGGCATGATTCCGCGGGATGAGGACGTCAATCCACAGTCGCGCCGAAATCAGTCGCCATTCGTGCGCTCGCAGCATTCAAACGGCCGTGAAGGGCTTGCCAACGCGCTGTGTCTGATCGGCTGGACCGTCATTGTGGTCGCTCTTTTTTGGCCTTTCCTCCGCGGCATGGCGCTGGTCGGCTATCGCGACTCGGTGCAGTTCTACTGGCCGATGTTTCGCTGGGCTGACGCAATTTGGGCGGCAGGTGAGGTGCCGCTCTGGAATCCTCACGATGGACTGGGCCGCTCTCATTTGGCGGAGGGAACCAGTTCCCTGTTTTATCCGGGCAAATTTCTGTTCTGGATGCGCTGGACCTCATTTGAGGCTCGCTACGGATGGTATCTCGCAGCGCATGTTTGGTTGGCGGGGTGGGGAGCGGGAACGCTGGCCGGGCGGTTTGGAGCAGCTTGGCCTGGACGCGGCCTGGCGACATTGAGTTATGGCTTGGCGGGGCCAGTCCTGTTTGCGGCGACGAATGCCGTTTATCTGGTCAGCGCAGCTTGGCTGCCTTGGGGGCTTGCCGCTCTGAGATATTGGCGCGAACCGTCTGGCAAGACGCGGGCAGTGCTTGGCACGGCGGCTGTCGCGGCGCTGATGATCCTGGGAGGGGATCCGCAGATGGCTGGAAATCTGCTGCTGCTGGCTGCCGGAAGCTGGTGCTGGTGGGGCTGGAACGAGTCA
>Ga0315904_10007574_pt1 | contig 14569 bp, 14 predicted proteins | sample LakEriMetagenome_6_FD_203529 | JGI IMG/M metagenome (GOLD analysis project Ga0315904, IMG submission 203529) | Freshwater fungal communities from buoy surface, Lake Erie, Ohio, United States - Buoy 12 MA120 | ecosystem: Environmental > Aquatic > Freshwater > Lake | place: USA: Lake Erie, Ohio... | reverse complement strand
GATAGAAAAGTCGATGTGAGTTATAATCAATATGTAATATCAGCAAATGATGCATATAATACAAGTGATATATTCAATTTACTATCAGTATGGGATAATAGAGATATTAATTGTATACCGGTAATAACATCAAATAATTGGAATTATTATAAGCCTGAAATTATATCGAATATGCAAATATTAATGAATGGTAATGCATATATTGATCCAAAAAGGGGATCTTTTTTCACAAAAAATCAGCCATTTACGGTACATACAAATAATAGACATCAGGGTGTACATATATATTCTTTTGCAGTAGAACCTGAAAAATATCAACCAAGTGGTTCGTGTAATTTTTCACAAATAAAGAAGATAGAGTTTGTAATGGATTTGAAAGATCCATCATTATATGAGAATCCTAATTGTACGGAGTTATTTAATACGGAATATGACATATTTTTCTATGTAGTAACGCATAATGTATTTGAAATAATAGGGGGTATGGGTAGTGTAATATTTGCTAACTAAAATTTGATATTTAAATTATAAATAAATATTTATAATGTAAATAAATTTATAAATATGAGAAGGGATAAATTTCCAGAATTAAATGAATTAGTTTTATTTAAAGTAACATCGATTGATGAAATAGCAGTTTATGGTAAACTAATAGAATATAATAATATTTCAGCGATGATGATATTTGCTGAAGTATCTGCAAGAAGAATTAAAAGTATTTATCAACATGTAAAAGAAGGTCAAGAAATAGTTGCATTAGTAACACAATTGGATATAGAGAGAGGATATATAAATTTATCAAGAAAGCAAGTAACACAAGATGATAAAGATACATTTATGGTTCAGTATAGCAATCGTAAGAAGGTGAACACAATATTATATAAATTATCTTTGCAATTTAATTGTGATATAAGTAATTTATATAATAAGTTGTGGATATTATTGGATGAATACGATTGTTTATATATAGCATTCAAATGTATAAATAAGGATAATAGATTATTAGACCGAGTTGAGTTAAGTGATGATATTAAAAAAGAATTATTACTAAATATAGAAAAATTATGTATGATTCCATTACAGAATTTTAGTGGTGAAATGAAATTACATTGTTTCCATGCAGAAGGAGTCGATTTAATAAGAGACGTATTAAAAAAGGGTATAGATGAGGTTGATAAAAAGTTAACGGTTCATTATTTAGCAGCACCATTATATGAATTAAGAACGATGTCATATGATAGTAAAAGCGCAGAGGAATTATTCGCTAATTATGTAAGTATAGTGAATAATTATATGAAAGATAAAAGTGGTTATTGTCAGTTTAATAGAATAATAACGGATAAAATAAAGTTAGAATTAGTAAATGAAGTAGATAATGAAGCTGAAAATGAAGAAGAAAATGAAGAAGAAAATTAAGCAATCATTTTAGCTTTTATTGTAGGATGACAATTATAATTTGTTATGATAAAATCAGTATTTGTAAAGTCTTCAATTTTTTTTATATCACTTCTATTGGTTATTTCTAATTTAGGCATATCATATGGATTCCTTGTTAATTGTTCCTTTACGGCATCTATATGATCATAATATATATGTGCATCTCCTATATTAATATGTACTTTATATGGTTCCAAATTAGTAATATATGCTATCATATATGTTAATAATGCTGTTGATGCTATATTGAATGGTACACCTAAAAACATATCACCTGATCGTTGTGTCATAGAACAAGATAAATATTTATTTTGAGATACGTAAAATTGGTACGATACGTGACATGGTGGTAAACACATTTCATCTAATTGAGTTGGATTCCAAGCTGACATAAATAGTCGACGTGATGTTGGATCAGTTTTAATTGTATCAATGATATATTGTAATTGATCAATACCTTTATTTTCTAAAGACCAATTATTATCTCTATCTTTCTGTTTAGTATAAGGTGCATTAAAATGTCGCCATTGATAACCGTATATAGGACCGCATTCACCTTCTTCATATTCATTGAGGTTACGTGTATCTAAATAGGTCCGTGTTGAATTAGCATCCCAAATATGTACACTTTTATCAGCGAGATTATGTGCATTTGTATCTGCTTTAATAAACCACAATAGTTCTTCTAAAACACCTTTCCAATATACTCTTTTGGTAGTTAATAAAGGAAATTGGTTATGGATATTAAAAGTTAAATTTTGGTTAAATACAGATAATGTTTTAGAATTTCTTGTTTCTCGTATTTCACCATTATTTAGTATATATTTGAGTGATAATAAATAATTATCTTCATCAATATTTCGATTAATTGTAGAGATCATTTTTTTATATAAATAAATAAAAAACTCTTTATTTATATTTTATTTAAGATATAATGATTTTTTGTACCAATTTCTATAAATTTATTGGAATTATATTTGATATTATCTACTGTTATTGTTATATCTAAAATAGATTTACTAAAATCATTTTCAAAAAATAATAAATTATTTATATATGTTTCATCTTTTATAATTGCAGATGAATAATTCATCGCCTCTTTTTTTTCAAAGATTGGATTATATTCAAAATATATATTACTTAATGATACTATCCCATTACAAGTTTCAATATCATCTATAGTTAATAATTCTAATTCTCTTGAAACTTTAAATGAATTAGTAGAATCTTGTAAAGATGTTAAATATGTTACAAAAGTATTAACTAAATTAATATCATCATTATTATTAGTTAATAATATAGTTTGATTCATTATATTATTAAATAATATATTTATTGTGTCATTGGAGCAGTACCTAAAATATAATATTTTTTACCGGATAATGAAATATATGAATTACATACATAATTAGTACCTTCAATATTAACATTAGTTAATTGAATATATACGGAAAACATATTAATAAAATATGTTAAATTATTTATGAATGTTTGGTCAGTTACTATAGCAGATTTGTAGTCGCGCGTTTCTTCTTTAGTATATGTAGTATTGTCTCTTACAACAATACCTTTACATTTATCTAAACTATTATCACTATATAATTCTAATGTTCGTGAGATTTGTTGATCAGGAAAAGTAGGCATTGGCATAGTAACATTATTTACAAAATAGTCAATAAGGTCAATATTATTAATATTATTTGTTAATAATAGTGAAATAGAACTCATTATATAATATAATATAATAAAATAAAATAAAATAAAATAAATTAATTGCCATAACCTAGTCCTGCCATACCATTCATAACTCTCAATACATTATAATTAGTTGCATAAACACCCATATTACAACTTTCGGTAACATTACTATATAATATAGCATTATTAATTCTACTAAAATTACAAGTACCGGTTGGTTGATATTGTTCAGGATGTAGTCCAAATGAGTAAACATAAAATCCGCCAACTTCAGTAGATGAATCTTGTAAATATGCGCCGGTATGATGATAATATGGTTGTAATAATCTAAAATATTGGTTATTTTTAGTTTTGAATCTTTCTATACCATTATATTCAATTTTGCAAGATTTCATTATATCATTACCTGAATTATCAAAATAATTAAATGTGCCATCATTTGATGGTAATTGATAAAACCATACAAGTTCTTTTACAGGATGATTAAAATGAAGTTCATTAATATTAATACCTTGATTTAATAATAGTTTATTCGAATATTGTGTTTGTTCAATAAGATACTCTTGTTTTAAACCGGCGAATAAACGTCGTTCATCCGTATCTAAGAATATATAGTCTCCAAATAAACGACTATCACTCATTACTATATTTAAAGGGACTTCAATTATAATATTACTTACAAAACCGTCAATTGGGCGTAATGCACCACCACTAGAAGCAGTAGTAAAAGCATTGTTAGTTGGATCGTACCCGTATAAATTAGTAATACTCGCAAATTCATTTTTAAATTGAATATTGCATTTAACTTCGTGATATTGTAATGATATCATAGGTAATGATAAACCATAATTTTTAGAAAACCAAAATGGTAATGGTAGATAGGTAACGGATACATTATTACTAAGTGGATTATTACCATTTAACATATTTTCTAAGAAATTCCATTTTTCATATGATGATGATAATTGTAACCATATATCGATCCATTCACCATAAAGACGATCGATTAGTTGACCGGCTATAGTTAATTCTACATATTCAATAATACGTGTTGCAATACGTGGTTTATCATATATATCGTTTAATGTAAATGTATTAGAAGAAGATCCGGTTATAGATGTAATTAAATCAGGTGTCGTTTGTGTAATTGTTACATCAGGATTATTATTAGTACCAATATATATTATTGAACCTAATGATGGACTACTAAATCCTAAATAATTAGTACCTCCATCATTATATGCACTAAATGTACCATAATAAGTACCGGTGTATAGACCATCTAGAGTTAAATATCCATTAATGCTAGTAATAAGTGGTAAAGGAGTTATAGGATTTACGTAAAATTTCATTTCAAGTAATAATTTAGATAGAAGATCAGCATCTCTTGATAATAGAGCAGATATATATGAACCAAAATTAGCAGGTCCATTAAATTCTTGTTCTATAGATTCAATTGCAAAGTGAGTATGTTTTTTATAAACTTTTTTAAAAAATGTAATTTGTGGACATCCTGATAAATATACATCATGATTACCGGTTGAAATAAGTTGTATAACACCTCCGGGCATACTTGTTTGGTTTTTATATATACAGAATTTAAGTTATTATAATAACCTTATTTACGATAAGAATTTAATTTATCTTTCAATATTTTAAAATGATAGTGATTACGTATAGCTATTGTATAATCGATATATTCAGTAAGATTATCGTCATTATTTAATATTTCATTATATTCTGCAAGTAAATTATTAAATATATGTTTTGCTTTTATATTATCATTATATAGTTGTTGAATATATGAAAATAATTCTAATTGTATACGAAATATATTAACTTGACGAGGATAATCATATATATCATTTAATTCTAAATTAATAAAGTCATCTAATGATAATTCAACCCAGTTTTCAAATCCATCAATAATAATTCGATATAGAATATAATGTAAAAGACGCATAGTCGATTCAATATGATATTGTAATGGTTCTAGTTCATTATTAATAGTATCTTGTTCACATTGTATATTCTCGATAGAAAATAGATCTTGAGAATTAATAGAATTAATAAGAGAATTTTGTAAAGTATTTGAATTATAAATAACTTTAGTAAGTTTTATAAATAAATTTTTTAAAAATGTTGCAATAATATGCAAAGAATGTATATCATTATATATATCATTTTTTTTGGTATGTAATTTTTGATTTATACTAATGCCCCCTATAGTTTTATGTAAAATACTAGTTTTAATAAAAGGAATATCCATATCAGTAAGTTGTGATATATTTAAACAACTATTGAATAAAAATATAGTACGTTCCATCATAAATATACTAACTCTAATATGTTGAGTATAATTATATATAATATTAAATATATTATTAGTTAATTCTGCACATTCGCACGAATGTTTTATATTTTTAGTTATGGAATATGTTTTACACAATGCATGAATATAATATTTAAGATAAAGATAGATAAGTTTGTTTTTACTATCAAAATCGGGTTCTTGGCATTTTTTTAAAACAAATTTAAGAATATCATCATCTTTATTAGAGTTTATATTATTATTATTCATTATGTTGATATTATATTATAATAATGCGTTTAAAACGAGAGAAAATACTATTTATTAATAGTAGATGCTAGTATATCATATATATGAAAATATATAGGGCATCTCATCCGGGTTGATATACAAAAGAGGTATTGTGTCAATTGATGACACAGGCTATTGTCAAGACTTTAACTAAGAGGCTTCTAATTGCGGGAGTGAGGTGTTTCTTGTAGCACGGAGAAGATACCTTATTATAATATTATAGTAAGATATCTATATAAAAAATACAAATCATATATTAAAAATTTATAGGGAATGAAATTATTATCAGGTAAACTATTATCTATAATAAGATCACATAATGAAAGTATAGGTTTATTTAATAGTATTAATGTTGATAAACGAATAAAATGTTGGAATGAATATATGAAAGTTATTGAACCATATTATGCAATTAAATCATTAAATCATCCATATATGTTGAAGCATATAATGAATAATGGATATAATTTTGATATAGCTAGTATGGGTGAATTATATCAATTAAAATCATTAGGATGTAGTAGTCAACGAATGATATTAGCGAATCCATCTAGATCACTAGAAGATATTAATATAGCTAATAAATTAAATGTTAAATATATAGTATGTGATGATTATGAATCATTAAAATATATATTAAGTTTAAAAAGTGATATGAAAATAATTTGGAGAATCCAATCTTGTGAGGAAAAGTCTTTAATTAAATTTAATAATAAATTTGGTGCTTCTATAGAAGATACCATGAAAGTAATAACAAAGAATAATAATATGATATATGGATTATCATTCCATGTAGGTTCGGGATGTAATGATATGCAATCATTTAGTAATACATTAGATATAATAAAAAAAGAGATATTTCCTTATTGGAATGGAAATTGTAAATTAATAGATATCGGTGGTGGAATGAAAGATATTAATGATATAATAAATTTATCAAATGTATTAAAACCATATTTTATTGATGATAGTATGAAATATATAAAATGGATTGCTGAACCGGGTAGATATTTTAGTAGTGATAGTATTGATTTATATACTAAAATAATTAGAGTTAAATGTATAGATAGGCATTATCATGTATATATAAATGATTCTATATATAATTCTTTTAGTGGAAAGATATTTGATCATCAACTACATTATCCGGTTAATGTATATCCGTTATATAAAAATACTGAATTAGTTAAAGCAACAATATGGGGATGTACGTGTGATAGTTTGGATATGATAATAGATAATATATTTATAGATAGACCAGCAGTTGGAAATATATTAAAGTGGAGTAATATGGGATCGTATAGTATGGTAAGTGCAAGTGATTCATTCAATGGGTTTAAAAAAAGTAAAATAATAATAATTTGAAATCAATTTAATATTAAAATAATTGTATAATTATTTTGATATATAATGAATGCCTATTTTTTGTCGCATAATGGACTTGGAGATAATCTATTTTCAATTGGTGCGGTTAGACTATTATTAGAATATTATGAAAAAATATATTTTTTATGCAAAGATAAATATTATGATAATGTTAAATTATTTTTTCTAGATGAATCACGTGTAGTATGTATTCCGTTTAATCATAAAAATGAAGCATATGAATGTTATAATATAATTAGTAATAATTATATAGATAATGATATATTTATATGTGGAACACATAAGAGATATTTAAAAAGTAAGATAACGAACGAAAAATATTTAGAATATTGTACAAATAATTTTAATAAAAAAAGTGAATATACATTAAATTGCGATAATATAAATAATGAAAATTATGGTTTTATTAAGCAATTTTATAATGATATTTTTTTGAATATGGATATATTTTTTAAATATTGGTATTTACCTTATACGGAAATGTCAAAAAAAATATATAATTCTATAAAAGATTATAATATAATATTTATACAAAGTAAATCAAGTGATAATAAAAAATTAAATATATCAAATATAGTTAATAAATATCTTAATGATAGTAATACATTATTAGTATGCAATGATGAAAATTTATATATAAATAATAATACATTTAAATATGATTTACTTAATAATATTATGGGACAACCTATAATATATTACTTAGATACTATAATAAATAGTAAGGAAATATATATAATTGATTCTAGTTTTATAGGAATTATATTACCATTAAAAAAATTGAATAAACTTAAGGCAAATACGGTAAGAATTATAAGAAGGGATGATGTAGATAAATATGTATTATAATATTATATTAAAGATATAATAAATTATGATTAATTTAATAGACTATGAATTGTATATTTATATGTGTTTTTAATAATGAAAATTATTTAAAATTATTATATTTACTTTTAGAAAGTATATATATATATGGAAATTTAGATAAATATACAAATATATTGATATATACATCATTGTATTTTAAAAATAAAATTGTAGAAACTGAGTTTTATTCTAATAAAATCAATTTTATTATAAATAATGATTATAACTGCGTCGAAAACGCGTGTAAATCACGTTTAGATATATTTGAGTTTGATATAATAAAAACTTATGATAAAATATTATACTTGGATACGGATATAATAATCCAAAAAGATATTAATGACATATTTGACTTAATTGAGGAAGATAAAATATATGTTATGAAGGAGGGTAGTATTACGGAAGATAATGATTATTGGGGTAAAACTTTATTTGGTGATGAAATTAATAATTATAATGATAAATCTGCTTTTTCATCAGGTATATTATTATTTAACAATTGTGAATCTATACGCACATTATTTAAAAATATAAAAGATGATATGATACAACGAAAGCAATACTTTGCTACTCACGATCAACCATATATTGTATATAATTCATTTAAATATAATAAATATAATAACGATAAGTTAAATAATTATGCTATTTATTTAAACAGTTCTAATTTGAATATTGATAAAACTATATGTCATTTTTGTGGTGGACCGGGTAACTATTATCATAAGTTTATTAAAATGACCGAATATTTAAATAGTTTGAATGATAATAAAATAATAAGATGTATAAATGAAACTTTATATTTTATAAATGATAAATTAATACCTATTATAAATGGTATTAATGAAGATGTAGAAGGAAATATTTTTATGTTGCATAATTCTAATACATTTACTAATAGATTTATTAATAAAGTAAAAAATTTAGTATTATTGTCTATAAATAATAATATCAATAATGTGATGGAAATTGGTTTTAATTCCGGATTTTCAACACTATTAATGTTAATATCAAATCCAAATATTAATATTGATTGTTTTGATATAGGTGAACATAAGTATACAATTCCTTGTTATAATAAAATAAAAGAAATATTCAAAGATAGAATAAATCTAACGATAGGTGATAGTAGAGAGAGTCTAAAAAACATAAATAAAACGTATGACTTAATACATATTGATGGTGGTCATACTGATGATGTAGCTACAAGTGATATAAATAATTCATACAGACTAGCTAAAGAAGGTACAATAATAATAATGGATGATTATGATTTTAGCAACTTATCAAAAATATGGGACTATCATATAAATTTATATAATTTACAAAAAATGAATAAATTTATATATGAATGTAAGTTTCATGATATTCGCTATGTACCTTATAAAAAATAATTTATAAGTTTATTTATAATTTACATAACTTTTAACTTCTATTATATTCGAATTGTATAATATTGATATCTCTTTTTTAATCAATGCTCTATTATCATTATTGAAATAAACTGAACGAGCTAATTGTATAAACTCATCATCAAATTCTTTATTAAATTCTTTTATCCTTATTCTATCTTCTATATCCCATAATTTCTTATTACACATTAATAATTCATTGATTATAGTATCATTTATATTATACTCTAAAATCAGTGGTTTTAATAGTGATATTTCATTATTAATATGTGTTAATTTATCATTATCATATATATTATCTTTTTTTATTAATAAGATAGTATATTTATCACATAATTCACCGATGGATACGGGTATATTACATATTGAACTCATTTTATTTTATTTAAATAATTTAAATTTTAATATAAAAAAAGTATTTATATAATTATTTTTTATTAAATATAGCCCATCCATTACGTTCTTGTTTATTTTCATCTAGAATATACCAATTATCATCATTGATTAGTTCATTATATATTTTTGAACACTTAATGGTATTAATATCATCTAAACATAATATTTTTGTATTATCTTTGATTGCTAAGTATTCAAAATATGTATAATATTCTCCTCCATCTAATAAAACAACATCGAATTGATCAACATTATAATTATTAAAAAAGTATTCAGCATTTTTAATATTATGATAATCATTATCATACCATTCTTTTACAATATTTTTATCTAAAATAGATATAATTTCATCATATGATGGTATTTTAGATAAAATAGTATTATTTGAAAAAATGATTTTATTATTTTTATGAAAATTCTTTGCAAAAGATAATTTATCTATATTAGTTTCAAGACTGAAAAATGTCCAATTATCGCTTCTATTTTTAAGTCCCTCATATATACATACTGTAGAACCTAGACCATTCCATGTACCTATTTCTAAAAAAGTATTATAATCTGTATTTTTAGCAATATGGGATAATTTTTTACCAAATTCATTAGTTAAATTAATTTGACCAATATTTTGTATACTACTATTTATAAATCCATTTAAATCAGCTTGATTCCACATATATTATAAATTATAAAATGATCCCTATAAATTGAAATTTATATAGTATTTAACCCATTTCTTATCATATTTTTAATATATTTTATATCTAATTTATAATAGCTTGACCAATCCGCATTATTATATATATCATCTAATTTTGATATATCTAAGTCATCCCAATCATTTAAGATAACAATAGGAAAATATTTTGCATAATAGTTTACTGTTATATTTGGTTTACATATAGGTATTGTTTTTAAATATAATGCTTCCCAAAATCTATGACAATCTATTCCATTACCTTCAGGTGATATTGCAAATTTATGTTGAGATAATGAAGTAATGTATGAATCATAATCAGTATTATTAAGAAATTGGATACCTTTTTTAACGATTTTATCATAACAGTCGGTTCTTATAGATCTCGCAGTATCAATAGAAAAAAAGAAATAAACTAATTTATCTTTAGTTATTTCATTGTTATTCAATTTATTAATATATTTATTAATAATTGATAAATCTCCGTGTTTCCAATAACTATTAGCTATACCTATAGGTATAGGTGTAATCTTATTATGAATTATATTACAATTTTGTGTATAGATATGTAGTAAATTAGGAACTTTATCAAATATTGAAATATATCGTTCATCTATTTTATAATCCGATTGATTAACTACTAAAATAAATTTATTTTTGAAAAATTGTAAACGTATAGTTAATTCAATAAAAGACTTTTCAAATGTATCAGTAAATGTAAAAATAATAGGAGGATTATCTATTTTATAATTTAAATTATTCAATAAAAAAACACGATTTATATCACGAGTCACTATTTTATAATTAGGTAATAAGAACATATCACATAATTCCTGAATCTTTTCTCCGGAGATTATATCCATTTTAAAATTAATAAATAGTAATATTTAAGTATCTAAAAATAGATATTGTAAAATATTTATAGTAATGAATAGTTGGTTAAATAATATAGAACAAATTGTCTATATTAATTTAGATAATCGTATTGATCGAAATGTTCAAATGTTGAATGAATTTAAACGACTTAATATTCCTATTTCTAAATTTGTTAGATTATCCGCAGTTAGAAATCAAAATGGTGCAATCGGTTGTACATTAAGTCATATAAAAGTAATACAAATGGCTATTGAAAATAAATGGAAAAATGTTATGGTATTAGAAGATGATTTTAATTTTATAGATAATGAAAAATATATTAATGATTCAATTAATTATTTATATGGAGATTTCACAAAAATTAAAAATGATTGGGAAATAGTAAGTTTATCTAGAGGTGCTCGTCAAGATATGAATAATATAGATGATCCATATTTGTATAAAGCTATAGCAGTATCTACAACGGCAGGATATATAGTTAATGAAAATTTTTATGATACATTATTAAAAAATTATAGAGAAGGTTTAATGAAATTGATGAAGGAAACTAATAAGGAACATTATACATTAGATGCATATTGGATTAATTTACAACCAATGAGTAAATGGTATGTATTTAATCCATCATTAGGTTATCAGCGAGAATCATATAGTGATATTGAAGGTAAGACTGTTGAATATTTGAGATATGATAAAACTATACAATTTAAAGAAAAATATTATTTATCATGTAATTTGAAGGGTGGATTAGGAAATCAAATGTTTCAAATTGCGGCTACATGTGCAATCGCGTGGATGAATAATTTAAATCCAATATTTGAGAAGATATCAGCATCTCCACCTCTAACAAGTCCTAGACCGGTTTATTGGAATACCGTATTTAATAGTATAGACACAATAAGTACATATAATTATAATAAAATCCAATTCTTACAATTTGGTTTACCGGATAGTTATTTTAGACCGATTAATTTATCACATAATAAATCATATAAAATGGATGGATATTTTCAAAATCCTAAATTTTTTAATATTTATAAAGATAGAATATTAGATTTATTTAAATTAAGTGATAATCAAAATAGTATTATAGATGATTTATATAATAAATTAGTACCAATAAATAAAACATCTGTATCAATACATGTTAGACGTGGTGATTATTTAAAACTACAACATTTTCATCCGGTTCAAGATATGTCATATTTTATCAAAAGTATTGAAACTATTCATAATAAGATAGGTAAGGATTTAATATTTTTAATATTTTCAGATGATTTAGGATGGTGTTATAATAATTTTGAAAAATTATATATGAATTGTATATATGTAGACCACAATAGTAATCAATTACCTAAAGATGTAATAGATATGTATTTAATGTCACGATGTAATCATAATATAATATCTAATTCGTCATTCAGCTGGTGGAGTGCTTATATGAATAAAAATCCTGATAAAATAGTATGTATACCCGGTAATTGGTTTGTAGATAAAGAACAAAATAAAGATGGAATGAATATAGTTGATGATGGTATGTTAGTCTTGTAATTTATTAGATATAAATAATTTGAATTCTCGTATATTATCATCTAAATCATCATATTCTTTGCCGTATAAAGAATATTCATATATATTTAATGATTTAATACCTGCTTGATGATATGATGATATATTTGAATTATTGAGTAAATTATTTTTTCGATAATTTAATCCACTACCAACTGCTGAAAAATGAATTATTTTATCACCTACATCAAATAATGAATTGAATGAGCTATATTTATTATTTCTACTTCCATATTCATTCAATCCACCTATAATATCAAAGTTTATATATTTTATTTTTGCATTATTCTTATACATATTAAATGTAATTGGATCAAAAAAATCAAGAATAGGATGTCTATCCGGCGTATATATACCTTGTATCATATAAATAAAATATTCATCATAATTATCAATATTAATTTTATTAGGATTATATCCAAAGCAATAAGTGGCTACGGTATCTTTCATATTACGTATATCATCACGATTATTTAGATTATATTTATAGCATCTAATAGGACCTACAATATCATAATCATTAATCATTTCTACGATAATATTATCAATCATATTATTAAGGAATAAAACATCCGAATCAAAATGTATAATATATTGATTATTATTTTTACAATTTTGTATAATTTGAGACCATAATATAGCTGTAGCTCGATGTCCGCCATTATTATAAATTAATTTAAATTGATCATCTACAATACAATAATTGATATTTTTATTATTATATTGTTTATTAATATAATTCATATCATCATTTGTTAAATAAACATTTATTATATAGTCAGGATGATATTTAAAAAATGATTTTATAGCATTAATTCCTATCTCCGGACAATTTACACATTCAGTATAAATATGAAATTTTGTATTAACATACTTAGGAATATCTAAAAAATAATTATTTGAATTAAAATTTAGTATTTTCAAATTTGGATATTCCATAAGTTTAATACCTATAGCATGATCTTCAATAATAGAATTTTTAAAATGGTCTATATAATTCAATAAAAATGAACAAACATTTTTATTTAAAAAATAGAACCTTCCATTACAATAAGTTGCTTTTTTCAATAAAATATTTTTGGGTAACTCGTTATGTATTAAATAATATTGTGAATAATGGTCATCAACAGATACATTATATCCACCATAATCATATTTAGATATAATATTAGGTAAAATATTAAATAATTTATTATTATTCAAAAATTGATCATCATCCGTCTTAAAAACATATTTATAATCAAATCTACTATGTATGGCATTTATTGCCATTATTATTTTATGTGGTAATGTTAGGTAGTCATCTTTACTATTTACATATAATATATTATTATTATCATCAAACTCATAATCATTAAGTATATTAATATTACCGATAATATGGTAATATTTATAATTATTAGGTATAAACTTTAACCAAGTATTTTTTTGTAAAGCAGCTTTATAATGATATCTTTTACAATTTAATATTAAAAGTAAATAGTCTACCTTTTCTTTATTTGTTGAACTCATATAAAGACAATACTACAATATATATTTATATATAAAATGTCTATATATGTTACATACATAAATTTAGATAAAGATATTGATCGAAAAATGCATATTGAAAATCAACTATCGTCCGTA
>Ga0315904_10007573_pt1 | contig 14570 bp, 12 predicted proteins | sample LakEriMetagenome_6_FD_203529 | JGI IMG/M metagenome (GOLD analysis project Ga0315904, IMG submission 203529) | Freshwater fungal communities from buoy surface, Lake Erie, Ohio, United States - Buoy 12 MA120 | ecosystem: Environmental > Aquatic > Freshwater > Lake | place: USA: Lake Erie, Ohio... | reverse complement strand
GTCATGGTATCCCACGATTCAACTTTCGGAGGCTGCGGTTCGGTAATGTTCGCCTCTTCACTGTCGCCAAAGAGTGATACCTGCGATGTGTTTTTGCTTTCGCGGACAGCATTGGCATATTTCACAAGTGTTTCGCCGAACGTCTCATTTTTGCCATCCGGGGCAAAATAGGCTGCACGATCAATCCCAAAAGCATCGAGCGCGCCTGCCAGCGCTAAGTGTTCAATAGTTCTCTTATTCGAAGCTCGCGCATCCACACGTCCCAGAAAATCATAGATGGTGCTGATGCGGCCTTTTTTCTGCTCTGCAATAATGCTCTCCACAGCGTTCTCTCCAACACCTTTCACGGCAGCTAGTCCAAAACGAATCTCACCCTTGTCGTTCACACTGAAGAGTGATTTCGATTCATTCACATCAGGACCCAACACGGGTATCGATTGCTTCTTGCATTCTTGCATGAAGAAGCTTACCTGTTTGATGTCGCTCATGTTGTTGCTCAATACCGCTGCCATGTATTCGGCGGGATAGTGCGCTTTCAAGTAGGCTGTTTGGTAGGCTATCCAAGCATAGCAAGTCGAGTGCGACTTGTTGAAGGCGTAGCTCGCGAAGGCTTCCCAGTCGGTCCAGATCTTCTCGAGCTTATCGGCAGGGTGTCCATTGGTGTTTGCGCCCTCAATGAATTTCCCTTTCATTTTGTCGAGGACGTCCTTCTGCTTTTTACCCATAGCCTTACGCAAAACGTCGGCTTCGCCTTTGGTAAAACCGGCGAGCTTTTGTGAAAGAAGCATCACCTGCTCCTGATAAACCGTAATGCCATAAGTGTCTTTCAAGTATTCTTCCATTTCCGGTAAGTCATACGTGATGGGTTCCTGACCATTCTTGCGGCGTACGAAAGAGGGAATGTATTCCAGCGGACCCGGACGATACAAGGCGTTCATGGCGATGAGGTCATCGAACACGGTTGGCTTGAGGTCCTTCATGTATTTCTGCATACCGTCACTTTCGTACTGGAAGATACCTACGGTGTGGCCTTTCTGAAAGAGTTGATATGTAAGCTCATCGTCGATGGGTATTGCTTCAATATCGATGTCGATATCGTGCCGTTGTTTGATGATGCGCAATGCGTCTTTAATTAACGTCAGAGTCTTCAATCCCAAGAAGTCCATCTTCAGCAATCCCGCACTTTCTACAACCGAGTTGTCGAACTGCGTACAAAACATATCGCTGTCTTTGGCAGTGGATACGGGTACGTAATTTGTGATTACATCGGGGGTGATGATGACACCGCAGGCATGTATGCCTGTGCTGCGCACAGATCCTTCGAGTATACTGGCGAGTTTTACAACCCTTCCTTCGTGAGAATCCTGTGAAGCAATGGCGCGCAATTGTTTTGCGTTTTGCAAATCATCTCCGCTTAGTGCATCGCTGAGTTTTTTGTCATCCCATTTTAATAGGTCGCTCAGGTCCTGGTTGTCGGGCATAAACTTGGCGATTCGATCGGTGTCGGGCAAGGGGAGCTCAATTACACGGCCTGCATCGCGAATGGCCGATTTACCGCCCATGGTACCATAGGTGATAATCTGTGCTACCATGTTCGCGCCGTATTTATTGCGCACGTAGTCGATGACTTTATCTCGGCCTTCATCATCGAAGTCGATATCGATATCGGGCATGCTTACGCGTTCTGGGTTGAGAAAACGTTCAAACAGGAGTTGATACTTGATGGGGTCAACATTCGTGATTCCGATGCAATAGGCCACTGCACTGCCTGCTGCGCTTCCGCGGCCGGGACCAACACTCACACCCATTTCACGTGCTTTGTTGCAGAAGTCCTGCACGATGAGGAAGTAACCCGGATAGCCGGTATTGGCGATTGTGGCTAATTCGAAATCAAGGCGCTCACGAATTTCATCTGAAACGGCTCCATATCTTTTTTCTGCACCCACGTAAGTGAGATGTCTGAGGAAATTATTCTCGCCTCGCTTGCCGCCATCGGTTTCATCGAGTGTGTCTTGAAACTCGGAGGGAATATCGAACTTTGGAAGCAATACTTCGCGCGACAACTTGTACTGCTCGCAGCTGTCGGCTAGAAGGCGTGTGTTGGTTATAGCTTCCGGCAGATCAGAGAACAGCGCAGCCATTTCTTGCGGTGTTTTCAGGTAGTACTGGTTATTTGGTAACCCCAATCGAAACTCACGTCCGCGCTTTCCGATATATTTTTTCGGACGAGAAACAAACTCGCCTTCTCGCACGCACACCAATGCATCTTGCGCTTCGCTGTCTTTTTGCTCTGTGTAATAAGAAGAATTGGTGGCTATGTATTTAACGCTGTATTTCGCACAGAGGCCGAGCATAATGCGATTCACATGCTCCTCCTCTTCCAGACCATGGCGCATAATTTCGGCATAGAAATTTTCACCGAAGTTTTCTTTCCACCACTGGAATGCTTCCTCTGCCTTTTCCTCGCCTTCGTTGAGAATCTTATAGGCCACTTCCCCATACATGCCTCCTGTAAGTGCAATGATATCTTCGCTGAATTGCAGCAACGTATTGCGGTCTATGCGCGGAACGTAATAGGAGCCTTGCGTATGCGCAAGTGATGATAAGTGCGCCAGGTTATGGTAACCCTTCTTCGTTTTGGCCAGCAGCACGACTTGAAAACCATTATCCTGGTTTTTTTTATCGTGCATATCACGACATAAATTCACCTCACATCCAACGATTGGTTTTACTTCCGACTTTAAAGCTGTGCTCACAAATTGGAATGCAGCCATCATATTCGCGTGGTCGGTAAGCGCAAGGGTAGGCGCAATGCCTTCTATGGCCCAGCTTTTTGCTTTATTAACCAGACTTTTGATGTCTGACGTGCTTTGCATGCCGGTAACGCTGTATTGACTGTGCACATGCAGGTGAACGAATTGAGCCGCTAGCGATTCAATTTCACCGGAGACTGCAATTGAACCACCTTCTGAATTGTTCGAAGTGTTTTGCTCGGATTGAGTTGTCTTGAAATTAGAAGCTGCTAATTGTGGCGCTTCGTAAGAAACTGATCCGGCTGATGCGATTTCTTTCAACCGAATAACTCCAACATGTATGAGCCCGAAGAAACACTTAGCAGTAGCATCAACATCATAAGCCGCGTCGTGTGCTTCAGCAAACGGAGCATTGAAAAGCTTTTGGTGGAGTTCAGTAAGTGTTGGCCATTTGAACTTGCCATTTCTGCCGCCGGGCAAAGCACAATAATCGGTTGACAGGTCTTTTGTGTCTAAGGACCTCTTCACTGTAAATGTGTTTTCAAGTCCCTTGCGCAATAATTCGCATCCCATGATATTGAGGTCGAATTCAATGTTGTGACCTGCTATGTAGCTGCACTGACTTACATCGCTCAGAAATCGCTCTATGACTTCCGCAAGTGGCAATCCTTCGCGCATAGCACGATCGGTTGAGATGCCATGCACTTTTTCCGCATTGAACGGAATAGTGAATCCATCGGGTTGCACTATGAGGCTTTGTGCGGAGAGCAGTTTTCCGTCTACGTTATGCAGTTGCCATGCAATCTGAACAACACGTGGCCAGTTGGCAAAATCGGTAAGGGGGGCATTCCAATTGCCGGGTAATCCGGTCGTTTCGGTGTCAAAAATCAGGAACATCGTATAGGCAAATTAGGCTGTTCCGGTAGTCGGATAGACTACTCGAAACGGGGATTTCAAAAGTAGGAATCAGTACACCTGAAGTTGGGTGTTGTTGACAAATTTTGAAAGCTATGATTTATCGCCGCTGCGCGGAGCATCCCACCAGTTTTTACTTTTTTTGCGGTATGTCAGACGGAGATGTCCTTGTATCAGCATTGAGTTGTATGCTGTTTCGGAAAACGAGGGCTCGTTGTGCCCGAGAACGGCCGTTGCATAAGAGTCCAGTTCAAAACGCGGATACCAAGTCAGCGTTGTCTCTAATGTGATAATCAAGGATCCAATGGTGAGGGCGTGCCAACCTGTGCCACTTGTGAGATGCATTTGACCTGAAATACTTCTGTACTTCTCGTTGTTGTTGATATAAACTTGTTCGCCGTATTTGCTTGCAAAAGGCAAATTCCAGCTGTAGCCTCCTCCCAGTTGAATATACCAGCGGGTTCCAAGAGGTCCTGTTTGTTGCACGTCTTTAAGAAGGCAATGCGGATGGCTGCGAATTAAAAGTTCAGCGCATGTTTGATGGAATCCGGCGTGCAAAGGAGCCGATGAATTTTGCAGTGCGGTTGCTTGATAGCGATAGTGCGCCAGTCCGATAGCGTGCAGACCGCGCGGAGCGAAGATTTGCTGATTCCATCCTATAGCCAGCCCTGCGCCAATGCCCAGAGGCTCCACTTTCTTGTCTGTCCATGGATGAGCAAGTTTGTAGGCTTGAAAAATCTCGTCTATCACTGGAAAATGCCAATAGCCGCCTTCTACTTGTAAAACAGGTTGAGCAAGAAGCGAATGTTCAAGAAAAAACACAATGGATATGCACCACAAAATCCTCATGCAGTTCCTCCATGCGTGATTTCTGTAACCACGCGCAATGCGGTTTCCATTGCACCGTGCATGGTGCCGTGATGGCCGCCTGTATGGGTCGCCTCTCCTGCAAAAAAGACTTTGTTGCCTAAGCTGGAGGCGAGCACTTTGCGCGCATCTCCGACGCCTACCGGATCATAGGACCGATTGCCCGGCAATTGTTGGACGGCACCTTGAGTAATCTGATTAATCGATCCCGGGTAGAGTTGATCAAATTGACTTTGTATGATGCTCAGTGGGTCACCAAAGATTGATGCCAGTGTTTCTGCTTGCGTGCCTGAAACCTCGGCATACACCCAGCCGTCGTCCGACACTTCAAATGACTGTACGATGTCATCACCTATGATTCGTTGGGTATCGGTGGGCCAGAGAGCCGTCTGTAATTTGAACAGTGCACAGTAGCACATGTCGATGCCAACTCGTGAAAGCGCGTTTTGCTTTGCGCCTGTTAATGGCGGCGTAAATGAAATGGATCCGTTTTGTAAAATACTGAGTGGTACTGTGCATAGTAGTCGATCGCACATATAGCTTGCACCGGATGTGTCTTGCATCGTGATTTTGCTACTTGAATAATCAATCGATGAGATAGTCGTGTCGTATTGAATCGCGCTCAGCGCTCCGGGAAGTGCCTGCTCGATGGCTTGCAGTAACAGGTTGGATGGAATTGTGTATTCTGATTTTCCCGCGCTCCAATGCTGGTATTGGCGAGCGATTCCTTGTGCACTAATTCGATCAGCCGATGTGCCATAGACTTGACCTGCTAACACATTGTAGATAGACTCAACATTGGTACTTATATCAAGCGCCTCGAAATATGCCTGCGCGCTGATGTCAGTTCCATCGAATGCACGCAAGCTTTCCACTGCTTGAAGCATGTCCTGAAAAAAGGTGTTTTGGTTGGCTTCGGTTTCAGAGTTTAAGGACCCTGTAAAGTAGTAGAGCTCGCTGCCCGTTTTTTCCGTAAGCGCTATGTTTTGATGTCGAAGTAAATCCGAAAGGACGCTAAACTCACCTTTCACTATTCGTTGATGTGCGTTTTGAAATGAATCCGTAGCTTCCGGAAAGGTGCGGATTCTTCCACCCCAATAGGAAGTGGCTTCCAGAATCTTGACGGATACACCTTGTCTCATTAGCATCTCTGCGGCGTAAAGTCCTGAAATGCCAGCACCTATAATAATAACTTCACCTTGAAACGAAGCAGTATTGTCCCAATCCGATTTCTTACATGATTCTATCAAGGCGGGCAACAGATATGTGCCTGCAGTAAGCCATCCAGTTTGTTGTAGGAACTTCCTGCGATTCATGACAGATTCATCTTTTCTTGAAATGTCCAGGCAATCGTCTTCGCTCGTAAAACGGCTTGCTCCGTTTTTTCTCCGGAAAAGTGTTGCCGTGCAGTGAGTTCAAACAGTAAGACCCATTGCTGCAATGCATCTCTGGTGAGCGCCATGTTAGCGTGTTTATCGAAGATGTTGGTAGTGTAACCGGGTTCATCCAAAAGCACGAAAGACCAAAAATGTACCATGCGTGGCTTGTGATGGTCAAAGTCGATGCGCGAAAAAAATGGAGCAAGCAACGCATCAGATAACACCGCCGCGTAGAAAGTATCTACGAGCTTGGTGACATCTTCCTGTGTGTTGATGTCATGCAACATTAGAGTCCTGCAACAGCGGTTTTTTTAGGATAAGTCACCGTAAAGCGTAATTGCTTTTTTTGCGTTTCGCCCGGTTGTAATATCAACTTCCATGTGAGCTTGCCGGTGGCTGTATCGACCGTTGCTCCGCTTACCTCCTCTTGTTCAACGGTTATTTCTCCGTTTTGTGATACGGGAATTTGGTCTTCAATGATGAGTTCTATGCTCTGCTTCTTGTTGTTCTGAACGGTTATTTCATATGCCTTACTTGTGGTTTTTTTATTGCCGAGCAAATTGCTCTTGCAGAAATCACGAAGCATTTCGCGTTTTACACTGATGGCTCTGTCCCGTCCTAGAGAAAGGTCAAGGGTATCGTTGGCTTGAGCAGGGTCTACATAACCTTTACCTACAAAGGTACCCTTGAAGTAGATGTTGCTCTCTCCGGGTAGCAGCGAATACTGAGCCCAGTCGCTGATGCGCGCTTTAAGGAAGGCGTCGTTATCGATTTTTGGAACCGTAATATAAGAGTAAGTGGCTTTGAGCGACTCAGTCTTCATCGTAACATCGTACTGTACATTGTCGCTTGGAATAGTGTACGGTATGGATATTTTGAATTCAGTATTGACTGTGTTTTGTTGCACGGTTACATAGTCTGAACTCGATTTATATTGCACGCTCTTCATGTCTTCGTATGCAACCGCCGGAGTTTCATTAGCCATTGCCTGGCGACGTGCACCGGCTATGGCCACCTCCTGGTAGACTTGCGCTTGGTATAAAAACCATGGATATAACACGGGAATTTGTCCTCCTACCGTTGGATTTCCTGTTGAAATGGTCAGGTTGACACTTTTCCAGTCTGTTCCTGTGCTTTGAAAAACTTTAGCACGGTAAGAAAATGCGATGGGTGAGTTTACATCTTCAGCGCGCAGATCATATACCGGAACCCACCCAGCATTGCTCACAAAATAAGAAACACGAATAGTTGTATTGACCGAGCGAGAAGCGCTTAGAGCAATGATTATTTCACTGGGGTTTGTATTGGCTTTTGCATTCATGCTGTTAAGCGCATTTTGTAAGCGGGAAATCTCCAGGTTATTCAAGCGTTCTTTCTCGCCAATTTCGAGGTATTTGTAAGATATTTCGGTGAGGCGGTTTCTGAAAAAATCAGCCATTTCTTTGAGGTCATCGGCAATGAGTGTTGTGTTTTCTCCTTTGATGGTGCGGTTGTATTCAAGCATTTGTTTTTCGCCAACCAAAACATCTTTGATGGCGGCCATTTCTTTTTGCTTAAACATAGCTTCGTCCAGGCTGTCTTGAAGTGCACGCTGACGAGGTGATTGTTGCGCAGTTGTGAGGTAGTTAATTTGATGACGAACACCCAGAATCGTGTAAGCTTCATTTCCTTCGATTTGAATGGAGTTGGCATCTAGTTGCGCCGGAAGTCCTGCAATGCGCAACTGGTTTTCGCCTTCGCGTAATGAAACAGATCCTGTTTCGCTCAATTGCGCGCCCGACATGAAGACAGTGACATCCGTAATTTTAGTATCTATGGTCTTAATCTCTTGCTGAGCAAAGTTCATAAGCGCCGCCATGCAGAGTGCTAGAGTGGCAATATTCTTTATCATGTCTTTTGTTTTGCGGTAAAAATAAGGTCTTCGAAGCATCAATTTTCACTGATTTACCCAAGGTTTATGAGTAGGAGTCGTTGAAAATTCACCCTATTTCAAAGACATGATTTAACTCATACCATAACCTGACTCAGTACATGGTTTCGATTATGTCAATCGATAAACATTTGCCCATCGATAACAAGTCAAACCAAAAAAAATAAATAACATGTCGCTAATCAAATCAAAACCTGCTTTTACAGCTCCAACCATCTTCACTGATTTTTTCAATGATGGTTTCTTCGATAATGAACTAACGAATTTTCCCCTAACCCGCTGGGTGCCGAATGCCAATGTACGTGAGACGACAGATGAATATGTCATTGAGTTGGCTGCTCCGGGAATGGACAAAGATGAGTTTAAGGTAGAGATGCAGGAAGACGTCATTACTATCGAAGGACAACATGAAGAGCAAAGGGAAGAACGTGATGAAGAATATCACAGAAAGGAATTTAAAACGACTTCTTTTAAGCGCTCGTTTCGTTTACCACAATCGGTGATTACCGATAAGGTTGACGCAAAATATGCGCACGGCATTTTAAAGCTTACGCTCCCCAAACGTGAGGAGGCTAAGTCGATCGGCAAGAAGCTGATCAAGATTTCATAGATCGTGGTGATTAGGATTGGGCCGTCTTTCAATGTAGGCGGCCTTTTCTTTTACCATCTAAAAATGATTGGGCTTGGTTTTGAATTTGGAATGTTTTTCATAACTCGATTTGGCCTATTTTAGACCAACTTATGGAATCATTCAACGGTACTGACATCAGTTTTGAAACCATCTTTAATCACGTGAACGAGGGCGTTTTAATTGTCAATAGTTCCGGAAATATTCTTCTTGCTAATCCTAAGCTCGCCGAAATGTTTGGATACGCAGATCATGAATTAGATGGTGTTGTGGTTGAGCAATTAATCCCCTCTGTTTTGGCTCATCGACATGAACAATACAGAAATGATTACATGAAGAATCCCGTGCGGCGCCCTATGGGAAAGAATATGGCATTGCATGGAAAGCATAAAACAGGAAGAGAGTTTCCAATAGAAATCAGTTTAAGTTATTATAATTCAAATAACGCACTTTTTGTTATCGCCTTTATAATCGACATATCTAATCGCTTCGAGCAACAAGCTAAAATCCAGCGCATGAACAGTGAGTTGAAATCGCTAAATGAGTCGCTGGAAATGAAGGTCGCGGAGCGAACCTTAGTGCTAAAAGAGGCTCTTCATGAATTAGAAATATCTCGCGATGAACTGTCACAGGCTTTGGAAAATGAGAAGGGCTTGAATGAATTAAAATCGCGATTTATATCTACCGCATCACATGAGTTCAGAACTCCGCTTAGTACTATTTTAAGTAGTGTGTCTCTTATACAGAAGTACACGATAACCGAAGACCAGGACAAACGAGAAAAACATATTCTGAAAATTAAAAATGCTGTCAGTGGATTAACAGAGATTTTGAACGACTTTCTTTCTCTGGGCAAGCTCGAAGAGGGAAAAATGGCCGCGAAACCGGCACTTCATGATATCTATGTATTAATTCGCGAAGTAGTGTCAGATATAAACTCCATTGTAAGAAGTGGACAGACAATAACCTACAGCGAGGGCACTTATTCAATGATGATCGATAGACAGTTGCTGCGCAACGTCATGTTCAATTTATTGAGCAATGCCATTAAGTTCTCTCCGGAGGGAGCGGTAATTGACGTAAACATCGATTTAACAGATGACGAGGTTATTATCGCAGTCAAGGATCAGGGGATCGGAATTTCTGAAGCGGATCTGAAAAATTTATTTGGAAGGTTCTTCCGCGGGGCAAACGCAGTAGCCATTCCGGGAACGGGACTCGGTCTCAACATCGTAACGAAATACCTTGAATTGATGCAGGGTACAGTGTCATGCACAAGCGAGCTCAATGTGGGCTCTACTTTCTATATTTATTTACCCAAAACCAACTAAAACCAATGAAGAGAATATTATTAATTGAAGATAACACGGAGGTGCGTGAAAACACTTCTGAAATACTCGAATTGGCCGGGTATGAAGTTCTTAGTGCCGAGAATGGTAAGGCGGGTGTCGAGCTAGCTGTGAATGGTAAGCCTGATCTTGTAATATGTGATATCATGATGCCTGTTCTCGATGGATATGGCACTCTACATATGCTGAATAAGAATCCGGAGACAGCTGCGCTACCCTTCATTTTCCTTACGGCTAAAGCGGAAAGAACAGATGTTCGCAAGGGAATGGAAATGGGCGCTGATGATTACATAACAAAGCCGTTTGATGATATCGAGTTGCTCAATGCTGTAGAAAGTAGATTACGCAAAGTAGAGGCGATTCGAAAGGAGATTAAACCTACTCGTGATGGTGTTACGGAACTCATTGGTAATATTCAGGGAATTGAGGATATCGCCAAAATTTCCAGTCGTCAGCAAATTAAACATCTGAAAAAGCGCGACGTTATATTCACCGAGGGTGATACTCCGCAAGGCTTGTATTTGCTGAATTCAGGTAAGATAAAGCTATACAAGAGTCACGAGTTGGGAAAGGATTTCATTATAAAAATGCTTCAGCCCGGCGACTTTTTCGGGTACATGGCGTTACTGGAAGATGAGTTCCACGCCTTAAGCGCAGAGGCGATTGAGGAATCCGAAATCACAATTTTCCCTATTGAGGATTTCTATAAATTACTCACGCATCCAATGGTTACTCAGCAGTTTGTGCGAATGCTGACAGGTAATTTGCAAACCGAGCATGACAAATTGATCGCTCTCGCATACAGCAGTGTGCGCAAGCGTACAGCTGAAGCTCTCCTTGAGTTGCGCGCACGCTATCACAACCTCAAGAGCGACAAACCCTTTACGATGGCCATAGCACGAGAAGATTTGGCGAATATGGTAGGTACGGCAACAGAATCACTTATTCGCACGTTGAGTGATTTCAGAGCCGAAGGACATATTGAAATTGCAGGATCAAGTATTACTGTCGTCAATACAGCTGCGCTTGAGAAAATGCGAAACTAATCCGGTGTTTTTGTACTGATAAGAATCAATGATGAGATTGAGCGCGGTCAAATAGGCCGCGCTTTTTCATTATCACTTTGCGGCATATAACTATCCATCATGAAAACGATTATTGCTGCTACCGATTTCACCAAAGCCTCATGGAATGCTTTGCGCTTTGCCGCTGAAATGGCCATTGATTTTAAGACCGATTTATTGATTGTTCATGCCACCCATATCCCTGTGGTGAGCGACGTGTATTTCGATTTGCGCATGACAATGGAAGACTGGAAGGAAGAGGACCAGGTTGAAATGGACAAGCTTTTGGAGAAAATGAAAAAGAAGTATGGACAGTCTTTGCGCATTCAGTCCAAGTTAAAAATTGGGTTTGGTCCGGATGTGATTCGCGATACGGTAGCAGGTGGTAAGATTGGTGCGGTTGTAATGGGAATTGCTCACACAGAGCGCTTCAACCAGATTGTATTCGGATCAACGGGCACTGACATGGCAGGTACCGTGAATTGTCCGGTAATCATTGTTCCTGAGAAGGCTCGATATAAGCCTTGGAAAACAATTGCCTTTGCATTCGATCAAGAGCATATACCTGCGGGGAAAGCGCTAAAAACGGTCAAGGAAGTTGTAGAACAGCATGAATCAAAACTTCATTTTATCAATGTGATGGATACTCCTTTCATAGAAGGAGACGATTCTTCATTGAAGCCTTTATACCGACAATTTTCTGAGATGGAAAGGAAAACACATTTCCTCCCATACAGGCCTAATCTGGTGGAGGAAACTATTTTAGAATGGGTTCGCCGGCATAAAGCTTCCTTATTGATTATGGTGGCCAGGAAGCACAACGTATTATGGCGAATGTTCAATGAACGCATGACCAAGAAAATTGCTTTCGCCTCAAAGGTGCCCCTCATCGTTCTTTCCGGCAAATGATTAACGAACAAGAAATACTAGAGCAATGAAAATGCACATTTATTACAATGATACGCTTGAACAAGTTCAGCGATCTTTCAACGCAGAATTTCCTTTTTTGAAATTGGAATTCTTCACACGGCCTCATGAAAAGGGCAAGCCTACGGAAAAGCAATTTATGGTGAACACTAAACGAACTGTTGATTCGTGCAATCCGGAATTAAAGGAGGCTACCGTTTCAATTCCTACAGCCATGACTGTTCAGGCACTGGAAAAGGTATTTCAGGATGAGTTGGGTCTATATATACAAGTATTCCGAAAATCGGGAAAGGTTTGGTTAGAAACAACGGCCACTGATAATTGGTCTTTGCATAAGCAAAATGAAGAAGGCCAGGAGTTAAGCGTACATACGGATGGCTCCGCGCAAGATTTACCGGACTATCATGAACAGCCGTAGTCGGTTGCTCGAACGATTCCATACATTTGTGCTGTTGAGATTACAGCACAACGTATTAGTATGTTTCGAGTAAAATTCTTTCTTTTTTTAATTGGTTTTGCGGCTAATGGCATTCTTGCAGTTGGTCAACCCTCCAACGATATCTGTTCATCTGCGACTGATATACAAGGTTTAATAGAGCAAAATCAAGATGTCGCCGGTCCTTTCAATAATATTGGTGCAACAGGTAATGATTTGGATATTGCTGGTATTACCGGATGTTGGCTCGATGATTTGACAGGTAATGCTGATGGCAGTTCGCCTCAAATTGATGCGACGGTGTGGTTTCGTTTCGATGGTTTCGATGGCGTCTTGTCGCTCTTCGTGCAACCCTGCGATAGCAATCTGAATTTTTTGTCGCAAGACACTCAAATGGTTATTTATAAGGGTGAATGTGATACGCTGGAATTAGTGTCATGCAATGAGGATCTTAATCCTTCTTCCAATTATTACTGGTCTGGAATAACCTCCGAAATTCAGTCGGGAAGCACCTATTATCTGGCAGTAGATGGATTTAATTACAGCGGATTTGGAAGTCCTGAGCTTCCTTTAACAACAGGCGAGTTCTGCCTCAGTATGCAGGAGCCTCAAGTATCGGTGAATGAAAATCAATTGGATTTAGGTTTGGCTTATCCGAATCCATCGACTGGTCCAATAGTTCTTCAAGCTAATGCTCCCATACAAGAGGTCTTGATATGCGATGTTTCAGGCACTGTAAGAAGTGTTTTTGTGAATAGCGGTTCCGGCTCTGCAATTACGATGGAAATGCCGGAGGAGTCCGGTTTTTATATAGTTTGTGTCAAAACAAATCGCGGTACTTATACCGAACGAATCGTTCGAAATTAGCGCGCCCTGTTGTTGAGCCGTTGTGCAATCAAATAGAGATAATAAATAAGAAGAACACCCATTCCTGCGCTGAAAAGCCCGATGGCTGTGGGTTTAGTGCAGTCTTGGCAATACATTTCACCCAGCATCCAAAGAGAATTAGCTGATATCCAGAATAGCACTGCCAGATTGTGAACGAATGAAGTGAGGTGTTCCCGTGAACGATACAAGATAATAAGCGCAATGGTGATTGTGGGAGCAATCATCAATGTGCCGATTGTTTTCGACATCAAACACCAGCTCATATCCTTGATAAGCCAAAACAGGATGTGAAGATTGTCGAACCGACTGAGACGTTCATTACTCATGCGTCAAACTTACTCTTTTGAACGGAAGCGTGCAATGTTCTGTTCGAATTCCATGGTTACCAATTCCCATCGCATGAATCGAGCAATCAGCGTGGTAACTATAGGGCGGGGAATGCGGCTCATTTTAGCCAGTTGGCTGACGGTAAAACCTTCCTTATGCGAAAGTGCCTCGAACAGGCGCTTTTCCTTTTCTGTATGAAAGTATTTCTCAGCGATGGGTGTGTAATCACTTTTCCAGTATTGCATCAATACACCGGGTGCAGGAAAATTTTGATCATGATGACGCACATATGCCCTCCATTCACCCAATTCGTTGACGGCTTGATGGGGGCGGTGTCGCGAAGCGGGAATTACAACCTCAAGTACATATCGGTCACCGGCTTTCCAACCTTGTGTAGAGTAATCAATCGGTGGTTTCGAATACATGGTGGCAGCGGCTTGAATCATGTGTTCCTCTTCCTGCAATTTCGCACCGGCAATGGCCCCATTGTCCTTCACGCCAATGAGCAACGTGCCTCCGTCTGTATTGGCGAATGCGCAGAGCGTAATGGCAATTTTGCGCGCATCGTTCACAGCGTATTTGAAGTCGAGCATTTGGTGCTCGCCCTCTGCAATGCGCTGTGCCAGGTATTTCGGAACGACAATGGTTTCTTTCGCCATGGGGGTAAAACAAAAAAGCCGCCCGTAAAGTTGGGGCGGCTTTTGAATATTTGAAAACTAACTTATTGTTTTATCTGTATTCGCTGATAATAAGCGGTCGTGTTGCAATGCCGTTTGTTGTGTGCAGTCGCACGTAGTAACAGCCCGAACTCCATGCAGGTATGGCAAGCACGTAAGATGATTGTTGCAGGTTATCGGATACATACATGACTTTGCCAAGAACATCCAGAATCTCAAGTTTTTCGATAAGACTCGATGCAACGCTAATCGTTACCAAAGAACCTGCTTGTGTAGGGTTAGGGTACATCGTCCATGAATAGGTGTCGTTTTCATCAATACCAACCAGTTGTATGTCCAATTCGTCAACGAGAGTTGAATCGTTTGACAGGTTGCCTGCAACGTCTGTTGCATTGCCTTCTACCTGTACATCAATTCCGAATAGATTGAA
>Ga0315904_10007561_pt1 | contig 14586 bp, 12 predicted proteins | sample LakEriMetagenome_6_FD_203529 | JGI IMG/M metagenome (GOLD analysis project Ga0315904, IMG submission 203529) | Freshwater fungal communities from buoy surface, Lake Erie, Ohio, United States - Buoy 12 MA120 | ecosystem: Environmental > Aquatic > Freshwater > Lake | place: USA: Lake Erie, Ohio... | reverse complement strand
GTCAAACGGCACTTTCCCGCTCGCCCCTAACCGGCCACCGCCCGTGCGGAACGCCTCGGTCCACACATAGCCGGATGTCAACCCGCCCGTGGCCGCTGCCACCATCGAATCGAGCTGAAATTCGCGGAAAGCGACATCGCGGGCGCGCAGCTGGGCGGTCCACTCGAAGTCCTCCCCAAACCCGCAGGCCTCCCACCGGATGGAGGCGCCCGCCAATCGCCCTGCAGGCACGCCCCATGCTTCTAATTCAGGCCATTGGGTCAGATTGAGTTCTCCGACGAGCGCATCTTCTGGATCGGGCCCTACCGTGCCCTCGAGCAGCAACGAGAAGCCAGGCCCGGCCAACTGCCAACCTTTGAATGCGAAGGCGTCTTTCGCAAAGGCCACTTCGGCTCCGGTGCCTTCGAGCGCCACCGCCATCCCGAACACCGGGACTTCTGCTTCCGGGACCCGCACAATCCGGTTTCCCTCAGCATCCGTGGCCAGTTCAACCGCGATGTGTCCGGGTTCACCTGCGGCATCCCGGGCCGCTCCGCGCAGCCGCCATGTACTGTCTGCCTCGAGGTCGAGATCGAGTTCTCGGGCCCACGATGTGTTTCCATCGCTCACGGCAGCGGCCTTGCACGTCCCTTCCACCGCACGGGCGTCGCCCGCCACCCGCAGGTCCACGCCGGTAGCAGACCACCCATCCCATCCGATGCGGTCCGAGGTGAGGGCCACTTCGATTCCTGTTGCGTTTACGCGGGCCCGACCGACGGTGCCCGGGGCGATGACGGCAGGCACGTCGAACAACACCGCCAGCGGAGCTGCGTTGGCCACCGTGAATCGCGTCCCCAGCTCTGGGCTGGGAACCGGAAGCGGCGCCCGTGCGCTGAAGGCCTCCCACCACCGCTCCCACGCTGCAAGGTCCGCACTGGCCCGCACGTTCCCAGAAGTCAGGTCGGACATCCACTCGAGTTCGATCTCCGAAGGGGTCAACTTGCCGTGCACATCGAAGCGGTCGAACCGCACCGGAGCACCGCGTTCGAGCAAGGTGATGGTCCTCAGGGCAATCCCGCCGTTGTACACCTCGTCCCCGGCTGCCGCCACATCTGCCTGGAACGTGCCGAAGGCCTTCCATGCTTTGTTCGGGAGCTGCAGGCCTTCGACGGATCCTTCCACGCCGGCCGTCCAGGTGCCATCCGGCTGCACATGGAACCTCCAGTCCGCGTTTCCGGTGGCGCGCGCATCGGACGAGGTGAGTTCCCCCGCGGCGCGCACCCCATCGCGCAGGTCCAGTGCATAGGTGGTGGCAAACGGCCCGAGTGCAGCGCCACCACCCCAGCGGCCTTCGAGGGCGAGCGTTCCTTGCAGGGAATCGGCTTCGATCAAATCCAGCAGGTCGCCCGCCAGGGTTCCGGAAGCTGTGAGCAGCTCCACGGGGGCTCCAGCCAGTGCATCGGCGACCGGGAGGTGTTCGCACATCCACGTGCTCTCGGTCCCGTCGAAGTCCCATGAGATGTGCGGGGGCGTCCCGCCGTTCCAGGAGTCCGGTGCAAGCTCGATCGCATACCGCGTGGGCCTCCACGCGCCGCTCAAGGTCCAGCCGCTGCTTCGGCGGGCTGCGGTCCGGAGCCACGGTGCAGCTGCTTCGGGCAGGGGGACGCCTCGCTCCGCGAGCCAAACCGACAACGGGAATGGCTCCACGTGCAGCGCACCTTCGACGTCGGTCAAGTCCCCTTCCACGCCACGCACCCGCCCACCGATCAGTTCCACCAAGTTCCCTGCCACCCGGCAATCGATGTCCCGGACTTCCCATCCTTCTGCGGTGGAAGATGCCTTGGCATGAAGCGTGAAGGGCTCGTCGAGTGCGGCTCCGGCAGGTGCCCCTGGCAACCAAGGCCGGACCCACCGCGCCAGCCCCCCCGAGGAAGTGAGTGCCCAGGAGCCATCGGCGCGGCCATGCTCCAGCCGCAATGCCCCGGATAGCGCAACCGCATCGATGCGCAAGGTGTCTAGCGTGAGGCGGGTGGCCTCGGGTCCGGTTTGGATCGCCCCGCGCAACGTCCAATCTCCTGCCGCGGGGAAATGCACCGCGCCGATGCGCATCCGGCCGAGGGAACCGCTCGCCTCCTCCACGCGACCGTAAAGCGAATCACCGGCTCCTCCGAAATCCTGTATGCTAACTTGCTGGAATCGAGCATTCGCCGCCAGGGTGTCGGTGCGCCATGTGGCATCGATTTCTCGCAATTCAAGGTGTTCGATGTGCCAAACCGCACCACCGCCCCCCTCGGGCAGCGCCGCACTCCATCCAAGCCACCCCGCCGCATCGACCGTTCCACCCGTGAGCTGGACCCGCCCGAAGTAGAGCCGACTCCCCCAACTCACTCCGCGCACCTCGGCTTCATTCAACCGCAACAGCACTTCGCCCTCCTGATTCCGCACCTCTACGTCCTCCACTTCGAGCACCGCCTTCCACCAAGCAAGCTGCACCCGCCCCAGACGTACATCGAGTCCGAATTGTTCCCCCGCGGAGCGGCTGATGGCGGCGGCGACACGGGACTGAACGGCAGGAATGTGCAGCACCGCTCCGGCTGCAGCCAGCAGGAGAATCAGTCCGAGCGCGATGATGAGCGTCCACCGAACAGGCTGTTGCCACTTCACTCCGTGAAAATACGGCATGCTGCGGGGTAGATTTGCGCCATGGAGCGTCGTCCGGTGCGGATTTTGGCCGTGGAAAGTTCATGCGACGACACGGGCGTAGCCGTGCTCGAAGATTTTTCTGTGCGCTCGAACATCATCGCTTCCCAAGAAATCCACGCCCGGTACGGCGGCGTGGTGCCGGAGTTGGCGGGCCGGGCCCACGTGGTGCACCTCGTGCCCACGTGGGATGCGGCGCTGGAGGCTGCGGGACTTCGGGCGGAGGACATCGATGCCGTGGCCTGCACGAGAGGGCCGGGTTTGCAGGGTTCGTTGACCGTAGGCTTCGCCTTTGCGAAAGCCTGGGCTTGGAGCCGTTCCTTGCCCTTCGTCCCGGTGAACCACCTGCATGCCCACATTTGGTCACACTTCCTCGAACCGGGCCCGGCGCCCGCCTTTCCGTTCCTCTGCTTGCTGGTTTCTGGCGGGCACACCTTGCTGGTGGAAGTGCGCGGGCCGGGGCAGTTGAAAACCGTGGCCACCACCCTCGATGACGCGGTAGGCGAAGCCTTCGACAAGGTGGCGAAGCTGCTCGGCCTTCCCTATCCCGGCGGCCCTGAAGTGGAGCGCGCCGCCGCGGGTGGAGATCCCACTTTCCTTTCGTTGACCCGGACCCGGCTGCAGGATGGCAATTTCTCCTTCAGCGGCCTGAAGACACAGGTGTTGCATGCCTTGCAACGGGGAATGGCCGCGGATCCGCAGTTCATCGAGCGCCACCGCTCAGATGTATGCGCTTCCGTGCAAGCCGCGCTGGTAGATGTGCTGGTGGATAGGGTGGTACGAGAGGTCGAGACGTCAGGCATTCAGGTCATTGCACTGGCGGGAGGGGTTTCTGCGAATACTGCTCTGCGCGAACGGATGCTGCAGCTCGGTGCACTGCACGGCTGGCAGGTCCACATTCCGCCGATGAGCTATTGCACCGACAATGCGGCGATGGTGGGGGCTGCAGCACGGATGGTCTACCCTCCAGAGAACCCGTCTCCGTGGGGATTGGGGCCGGACCCTCGGATGCCGTTTTAAACTGCTGGCCGATGCTTCCAGTGGGGAAGGCGCACCACGGCGGTTGCGCCTTGCGAGAACGGGCTGTCTGCCGTGGGCGGGCCGAGGGTTAGACTGGCGGAGGATTCCAGCAGCGCGAGGCGTTCCCGGAGCATCGATGTTCCGCGGGATTTTCCGCGCTTCGCGGGCTGCAGCCCTTTGCCGTTGTCATGTACGCTCATGAGCAAGTCTTCACCTAACCAGCGCACGGCGATGGCCAACTCGCCGCGCCGATCGTCTAACCCGCTGATTCCGTGCCACAGTGCATTTTCTACCAGGGGCTGCAGGACGAAGAGCGGGCAAGGTGTGGTGGCGGCGTCTACGTCGGGCCCGAGGGTGACTGACCACGAAAACGGAGCATGCAGGCGCAGCTCTTCCAGCTCGAGGTAGGCGCGCACGTGGTCCAGTTCTTCGGCCAAGTTTCCGGACATCCGTTCGTGTTCGCGCAGGCCATGGACCAGATGTTCTCGGAACTTTCGGAACACGGTTCCGGCCTGTTCCACGCGGTTTTCCATGAGCAGGTGCTGGATGCCGGTCAAGACGTTGAACAGAAAGTGCGGATTCATTTGGGCGCGCAGGTTGCGGCTACGCAGGTCGCGTTGGCGTTCGAACAGGTCTTCGTTGCGCTGAAGCTGGGAGAGGCTCCGTTCGAGCAACTGTTCTTCGGCAAAATCCCGGGCATCGGAACGCAAGGGTCTTGCCCGATAGGCCCGCATCCCGTGCCACCACCCCACACCGGTAGATGCCGCCCATGGTAGGGTAAGCAAGGCCCACTGCGCCCCGATGGCATCGTTCGCCATGGCAAGCGCCCACACCACCGGTATGCCGCAGGTTCCTGAAAAACCCACGAGGAACGCCCACCGGGGAAAAGGTGATTTGGTCCTTCGTCCGATCGCCCACATGGCCACCGTTGCACCCCCACACACGGCCCAGGGAAGGGCAAAGAGGAGGTGCGGGGTGAACATGGCGGCAAACCTACCGGAGTGAGCCGCAAGTGCCCCCGGCTTTTTTGTAAACGTCGGTCTGGAGTTTGTAGTCGTTACTCGTCGGCCGCGTACAACCGGCGCAACTCGCCTTCGAGCAGCCGCGTGTACTCCTCCTGCAGCCAGTTCTTGTAGTTGTCCGTCGTCTTCGCAATGCACTTCGCGAATTGGCGAATCCGGTAGTGGATGTCCCCTTCGATTTCGCGGACAAGTTCCTGGGCCTCCAAGAAATCAGAAGCAAGAAAGCGAATGACCTCCACGTGGTGCGCCATGCTTTTTGTGATGGCTTCGCGGGGGCGTCCGCCCGCCCGGGTGACCTGGAGGTAGGCCGCGGAAATGTCAAACTCCGGGTCAGGTCCGCCGTTCATGAGCCGGTTCCACAACTCCTCGGGGTATTCGTAGACGAACTCGTCTTCGATTTCTTCGTCGGTGTACAGTCCGTCGATGTAGGAGTTGGGCGAACGGAAGATGTCATTCCAGTCGATGTGCGTGTCCCACAGGCCAAACCGACGGGCGTTGTTGCCCAAATCGATGACGTTGAAGGTTTTTTTCGTGGGGAGCACGCGCGACCCGCGGCCGATCATTTGGTGGTACAACGTCAAAGACTTGGTCGCCCGGTTCAGGATGATGGTCTCGACAGAGGGCGAGTCAAATCCGGTGGTCAGGATGCTGACCGAGGTCAAAATCGCATCCGGTTTGTGCTCGAACCAGTGCAGGATTTCTTCGCGCTCTTTCTCGCTGTGGGTGTTGTCGAGGTGCAGGCATTCGTACCCTTCTTCGATGAACATCGCTTGCACCTGCTTCGACGTGTTGATGCCGTTGTTGAAGATGAGCGTCTTTGTTCCCTTGGCCTTCTCCTCGTAGGCATACAGCAACTTCTCCTGCATCAAGTAGTTGCCATACAACCGTTCGCTCGAGCTCACCGTATAGTCCCCGTTGATGCCCACCTTCAAGGAGCGCAGGTTGACATCGTAGCTGTACGTAATCGCTTCAGCGAGATATCCTTGCGATACGAGGGCGCCGATGGATTCGCCGACCAAGAGCTCGGAGTAGTTGTCTTTCAGGGGCAACTTGATGTTCGAACTCAGCGGCGTAGCCGTCACGCCGAGGATCACTTGGTCGTCAAAAAAACCGAACAGCTTGCGGAAGCTGTTGTAGTGGGCTTCGTCGATGATGACCAGTCCGAGGTTTGCGAATTCGACCCGTTCGTCCACCAGGCGGTTGTTCAGGGTCTCGACCATGGCGACATAGCACCAGTGGTTTTCATCGCGCTCGAGTCCGCGGACCTTGCTGTTGATGATCTTGTTCGGGACACCCGTTTCCGTGAGCATGCGGCTGGTTTGGCCACAGAGCTCAATGCGGTGCGTCAAAATGAGCACCTTCTTGCCGGTCATCAGGATGTAACGCTTCGCCAGTTCGCTGAAGATGACGGTTTTGCCGCCTCCTGTCGGCAACTGGAACAGTACGTTATGACGCTCCGGAAAGAGCGCGATGCGCTGCATCAGCCGGTCGATGGCAGCTTCCTGATAACCATACAGTTGCTTGCCTTCGATGGTCTCAAGTCGCAGGCGAAGGTCACTGTCCATGGGTACGCAGGGTGTGAAAACGCAAAAGTAGGGTGAGATTCGGCCTAAATGGTGCGAATTTTCGAACGTGGAATCCACCGTTTCAGCACCGCCGTTGCCTGCGGATTGGGCCGCTGCGTTGTCACCCTACTTTGCTGAGAATGTGCAGGAAGTGGTGGACAGCTGCTGGTCCGCGCTCGGAGATGCGCCCCGCTATCCGTCCGATGAGGCGGTGTTCCATGCCTTTGCCTGCACGCCTGTAGAGGCGGTGCGGGTGGTCATTGTAGGGCAGGATCCGTACCACGGACTGGGCCAGGCGCACGGTTTGGCCTTTTCGGTACAAGCAGGCTGTCCGCATCCGCCTTCGTTGCGCAATGTCCTGAAGGAGGCGGCCGCGGACTGCGGGTGTGCGGTGCACGCGCTGCAGGCGTCGACCGGGGACCTGACGCTCTGGGCTGAGCAGGGCGTTCTGCTGCTGAACGATGTGCTCACGGTGGAGCCGGGTCGTCCGGGGTCGCATGCGGGCAGGGGGTGGGAAGCGTTGACGGATGCGGCGTTGCGCGCGGTGGCGGACCGGCCGGGGGCGCGGGTGTTCGTTTTTTGGGGCCGCCCGGCGGCGGCCAAATCCAAGCACGTCCACCGCCTGGAACATGCGGTCCTTCGCGGGCCCCATCCGAGTCCACTCTCCGCGTACCGCGGGTTTTTCGGAAGCCGTCCGTTCACAACGGCAAATGCCTGGTTGACGGCGCACGGCGAGGCACCGATCCGCTGGTGACGGTCAGAGCGGCCAAGGCAACAACCGCCCGATGCGGTCGTCTCCTCCGCACACCACGCCGTGGGGAGATGCTGCGAGGGCATTCACCGACCGGGTCGGGCCTCCGGTAGCCGGCGCGGTGCGGGCGAGCGGTGCAAGGGTCTGTGCGTCCCATGCCTTGACCGCCTTGTCCCGCCCGGCAGACACCAGCACTCCCTGCTCCAGCACCAAACGATAGACCGTGCCGGCATGCGCCGCGAAGGCCAGCACTTCCGTGCCATCGGGCGAAGTCACCCGGAGCTGGCCATCCTTACCTCCGGTGATCCAAACCCGCTTCCCCGGATGCCACACCGCCGCATGGCATCCCCCGGGATGCTCCGTCAGACGCCGCGGACTGCGGAAATCCGGGGCCGAGCCGGTCCACGGAAACTCCCACACCGCCCCGCCGCTGGTTGCGGCAAGGAGCGCCCCCGGCCTCCGTGCCAGGGTGCGCACCTTGGCGGCGTGGGGGAGGACCACCTCGCCGGCGGGGGACCAGGTGCCGTCCTGCGCAACGGTCCAGTGCCGCACGGCCCCATCTCCGCCCCCCGTGTAGAGGTCGGCGCCCGAGGGCACCGCCGTGAACACGCCGCCCCCGTGCGCCGTGATCCGACGGGCCGACCCGGCGCCCAGGTCGGCGCGGTGGAACAGCTCGCCATCTTCCGTGCCAGCAATCAAGCCGTCGCCCCACGGCGTTACGCAGAAAAAGGCGCGGCTGTGGTGCAGGACCGCAAGGCCGTCCGGGCTGTCGAGGAGCCAGCGGGCCACGGTGCCGTCGCCGCCTGCGGTGAGGAATGCCGCCGCGCCGGGGTGCCAAACGGCGTCGTAGACCGCGCCGGCATGGCCTTCGAAGCGGCGGATCGGAATCCAGGGGCGTTCCATGTGCCGAAGGTAGCGGCGCGGTACCTTTGGGGCCATGACGAAACCCGGCATTCCGAAAGGTACCCGCGATTTTGGGCCGCGCGAGATGGCGCGCCGGAATTGGATGTTTGCGCATTTGCGCGCGGCCTTCGAACGCCGCGGATTCTTGCCCATCGAAACGCCCGCGATGGAGCAGTTGAGCACCCTCACGGGCAAGTACGGCGAAGAGGGTGACCAGTTGATTTTCAAGATTCTGAACAACGGGGATTTCCTGGAAAAAGCGGATGCGACTGCGCTGCAAGCGCGCGACAGCCGCGCGGTCCTTCCGGCCATCGCAAAGAAGGCGTTGCGGTATGATTTGACCGTGCCGTTCGCGCGCTTCGTGACCATGGCGCGCAACGAGCTGACGTTTCCGTTCCGCAGGTACCAAATGCAGCAGGTCTGGCGCGGGGACCGTCCGGGACGGGGCCGCTACCAAGAGTTCACCCAGTGCGATGCCGACCTGATCGGCAGTACTTCGGTGCTATGCGAATGGGAGGTGCTCGACCTGTTCGACGAGGTGCTGACGGCCTTGGGGGTTCCCGGCTTTCAGATCGTGGTCAACGACCGCAGGGTTTTGAATGCCTGTGCTGCGCAATGGGGTGTAGAAGACCGCCTGACTGACTTCACGGTGGCCCTGGACAAGTGGGACAAGGTGGGCACCGAAGGGGTGCTGGCCGAGCTGGAGAACCGCGGACTTCCGCCATCGGCTTCCGTCGGGGCGCAGGCGCTGCTGGGGCTGGCGGCGGTGGAGGGCAACGAAGCCCGGCTGGGGGCGCTGCGCGCATTGCTGGGCAGTTCGCCGGAGCTCGATGCGGCGCTGGAGGATTTGGCATTCCTGACGCGGGAGGTGAACCACACCGTAGTGGAGCCGTGGCTCGCCCGTGGACTGAACTACTACACCGGGATGATCGTGGAAGTCCGTGTTCCAGATGCGCCCGTCGGCAGCATTTGCGGGGGCGGCCGGTACGCGGATTTGACCGGGGTCTTCGGGTGGCCCGGGATGAGCGGGGTCGGGGTGAGCTTCGGGGCAGATCGGATCTACGATGTGCTCGAGCACTTCGAGGCTTTTCCCGAAGGCCTTGGCCAAATGACCACCTTGCTGGTGGCTCGAATGGATGCCGAAGGCCTCGAAGATGCGCTCTCTCTCGTGCGGGCGAGCCGTGCCGCCGGGGTGTCCTCGGAGGTGTATCCGGACGCGGTAAAGCTGGGCAAGCAGCTCAGCTACGCTGCGGATCTGGGCATTCCGTTCGTGGCCCTGGCAGGTTCGAACGAGCGCGCACTCGGCGTGTGGACACTGCGCGACATGGCGACCGGGACCCAAACTCAAGCCACGGCCGCCGAGGTCGTGCGGGCGGTGACCGAAGCCCGCGGCCGGGCCATTTCCTGAACGGCGGACGACCACGTGCCGGAGGCATGTCCGTCTCCGAGGAGCCGGACTTCGACCGGTTCTCCCTGCGGTACGCCGTCGACGAGGCAGGTGCCGCGCAACGTTCGTCCTGAGAGCGTCCAGATCAACTTCGCAGCCGGCAAGCTTGCCGTCGTGCGCTCGGCCTGCTCGAACAGGGGCCACGTGGATGCTTCGGCCCACGGAGTGAGTTGCAAGGACTCGGTGTAGCGCTCCCGGTCGCTGGGCGATGCGAGCAGTTCTTCGGTGTCTACCGTCACCCGGTGGTCGGTCAATTCGCCCATGAGCCGCAGGTGCACGCGGATGTGCTCGATGGACGTTTTCAAGGCCAAAAAGGGGACCGACCCTTCGAACAGCAGGTTGCGCAGATGCCGCGCAAACAGGGTGATGATGCGCTCTGCCCGTTCTGGGTCCCCCAGCAGCAGGTGGTGCTCGATGGCCACCAGGATGGACTCGAAGCGGTGGCCGTAGCGGTCGAGGATGCCGTGGACTTCGGCTTGGCGGTGCAAGCGGGCTTCGATGTGGTCCTTGTTCTGCAGGCGGTGGATCTGACCGCGCACGTCCCACATGCGCACGTGCAAGCGGCCGTTGTGCGCTCGGTTCGCGGCATCTCCTGCACGGACCAGCCGCCAGGTGAGCAGGAGGGAGGTGGCACCGAGCCCCGCAGCAGCCGCAGTGGCCAGCAGCCCCGCCGTGGTGCCGTTCAAGCAGGCCGCTGCAGCCGCAATCAGCAGAGCAGCAAGGGAAACAGGACGCAGCGCGCGGTGCCGGCGCACGAGGCGCATCCCGTAGGTGGGCGCTGCCGCCGCATGGGCAAACAGCCCGACGGAAGCCCCCGCTAACCCGATGCACACTGCTGTTCCGTGGACCATACCGGGAATTTACGCCCCGTGCACGTATTCCCAGGCTGCGGAGTACGCGGAAATTTGTCCGCGGGCTACTTCAGTTTGTAGTCGTTCAAATCTGCGGTCACCGTCCAGGCGCATGCGGGCTTCGTCGAACACGAGGGTCCGGACGTGGTCTTCGAAGGCTTCTGAGGTTTGGAGCGCGCGCTGGCGCGCGAAAAAGCCGGAAGCGCGCCAGTGCTCTGCTAACTCGACGACGGCTGCGCGCAAGCGGTCGAGGCCGTGCCCTTCGAGCCCGCTGCCCGCCAGCACGGGGACGGCGCTTCCGGAGGGCGGCGTGGGGAGCAGGTGCAAGGCGGCGGACAGCATTGACGCGGCCCGTTCGGCCGCCGCCTCGCCGCCTCGGTCGCTTTTGTTGACGAAAACGAGGTCGGCGAGTTCCATGATCCCGCGCTTGATGCCCTGCAGGTCATCGCCCGTGCCGGAGAGTGCGAGCAAGAGGAAAACATCGGTGAGGGCGCGGACCGCGGTCTCGTTTTGGCCCACCCCCACGGTTTCCACTAAGATGAGATCAAATCCCGCGGCTTCGCAGAGGAAAATGGCCTCGCGCGTGGCCCGGGCGACGCCGCCCAACGTATCGGCCGCAGGGCTGGGCCGCACAAAGATGTCGCCCCGCTGAACCAGCCCTTCCATCCGCGTTTTGTCGCCCAGCAAGCTGCCCCGACTGCGCACACTCGACGGGTCCACCGCCAGAACGGCCACCCGGTACCCCGCTTCCGCCCATTCTGCGCCCCACCGCTCGATGAGGGTGCTTTTGCCCGCCCCGGGCACGCCCGTGATGCCGATGCGGAGTGCGCGCGCGGCAGCATCTGGGGCGGCAGCAAGGACCGCCTGCAGAAGGGCATGGGTCGCCGGCCGATCCGATGCAAGACGGCTCTCGACCAGCGTGATGGCCCGTGCCAGCGCATCCCGGTCGCCCGCCACAAGGGAAGCGGCCCAAACGTCCGGCGTAGGGCCTGCGTTCCGGGCGTGCCGGATTTGCTCGAGGGCGCGGGCGCGCGCGCGTTCCCGTTCGGACATGCCCGCAAGGTAGCAGGACCGCCGTACCTTCCCGGCATGCGACGCGCACTTCAGGTGATTTGTGTGGGAGGACTGTTGCTCAGCTTCTTGCCGCCTGCGGCGGCCCAAACCCCGAGGTGCTCCGACCCCTTCGTCCTCGCAGGTCAAGTCACGGACGTCTCTGGCAACCTCTTGCCCGCCGCCATGGTCGTCAACCTCGGGGCGGACGGCCTCGGCACCTTCGTCGAGCGGGACGGTTCCTTCGTACTTCGGGTCTGCCCGGGCGACACGGTGGCCATCGGGGCGTTGGGGTACCGCACCGAGCGTCGCGCGGTGGCGGCCGGGACCGCAGAGTGGACGGTCGCGCTGGGACGGCTCCAGGTGGCCCTGCCCGAGGCCGAAGTCGTTGCTCCGAGGGAACTATATGAAATCGTCGAGGAGATCCGAACCCTGGGCTACCGCGAGGAGGACTTTCGGCTGACCGGCATCGACGCGGTCCGCAGCCCCATCACGTTTTTGTACGAGGAATACAGCCGCACGGCCCGCTCAGCGCGGGAAGTCCGTCAACTGGAAAATGCCGACCGCCGCCGCGCATTGCTGCGCGAACTCTTCGTGAAATACGTCAGCTACGACATCATCGCGCTCGACGAAGCCCAATTCGACGCCTTCATCCGGTTTTGCGATCCAGGCGATGAGCTGCTGAAGTCGTGGACGCAGTACGAGTTCATCCTGTATGTGAAGGACAGCTATGCCCGGTTCAGCGCGCGCAACCGCGGCCTGCAACCTTCGGACTACCTCTACTCGTGGTAGGGCCTCACTGCATGGCGTCGAGGTAAGCGGCCAGCAGGTGGAAGAGGAAGCCGCAGCACACCAGGCCTACGAGGAAGGTCTTGAGGACGCGCAAGCGCGGGGCGACGTGGTCGAAGCGCACGACGAACTCGACAAACACGGCGAGGGCAGTGAAGCCTTCGGCCAGCAACCAAACCGCGGTGAAGCGGTCGTACGCTTCGGCGAGGGGAGACCAGAGGATGCGGCTCCAGTACCCTGTTTGGAGCAGCAAAGCCACGAGCAGGAGGAGCGAGAACGGGTGCGACTTCTCGGGCGTGCGCATGTTCATATTCCGATGTGGATAAGACAACAATTCAGGGCGCAAGTACGTTTGCAATCGAGTTACATTTGATGGAAACCACGTTTGCTATGAAATCCTTCTTTCAACTCGCTGTTGCAGTGGCTGTTCTCTCCGTACTCGCCACCGGATGCATGACGAATCAGGGCTCTTGCAGTGCCTACCAAGAAACCGAGCAGCCCGCGGAGCTCGCGGACTGAGCCGCGAAACACTTCCGGTCAGAACTGGAAGTAGATAAAGGGCTGCAGACCATGCGCCATCGCGTTCCATGCGAGCCCGATGGACACCAGTACCGCCACCACATGTACCGGCCACGGCGCACGGGCAAAGTGGTGGCGGTACGTTGTTTTCCAGGCTTCCGGCAAGAAATGGATGACGAAGCCGACGCTGAGCACCAGCAGCACGTCCCGGTAGCCGTGCAGCAGGGCCGCATACGGTGCGGGATGCCCGAGCGTGCTCAGCCGTTCCAGAACGGTGGCGGCGGTGGACCATTCGCTGCTCAGGTCGTGCGTCGTGCCGATGTCCTCCCACGTAGTCTTGCTGCCTGAGCGGAACCAAATCCGGGTAAAGGTGATGAAATGGAAGGTGGCAGCGATGCCTGCCACGCGCCAAGCCCAGGAGTGGATGGGAAGTCGGAGGCGCGTGTAGAGGCTGCTCAGTCCTTTCCAGAGAGCGAGTCCTAGACCGTTCATCCCGCCCCACAGCACGAAGTTCCAGCTCGCGCCGTGCCAAAGTCCACCGACGAGCATGGTCAGCATCATGTGGGCATTCGTCGAGGCGGCGCGCCGAAGCGACGGGAACGCGGCCACCGCCCCGGCCCCGGCCGCGCACACGCCCAGCGCCACCCAGCGGGCGGTGCCGGCAGGTAGCATGAAGACCACGAACGACGCCGTGAGTCCGGCGGCCACCCACGTTCCGCGGGACAGGCCGCGGTTGCCGCCCATGGGGATGTAGACGTAATCGCGCAGCCACGTGGAGAGGCTCATGTGCCAGCGTCGCCAAAACTCTGCCGGGTTCGCCGCCTTGTAGGGGCTGTTGAAGTTTTGGGGCAGGCGGAAGCCGATGAGCAAGGCCACCCCGATGGCCATGTCCGTGTACCCGCTGAAGTCAGCGTACACCTGCAAGCTGTAGGCGTACAAGGCAAAGAGGACCTCAACGCCCGTAAACGATTCTGGGGCGAGGAAGACGCCGTCGACGAACCGGGTGGCGAGAAAATCGGCCACCCACACCTTTTTCAGCAAGCCGTTGAGGATCCAAAAGATGCCCAGCCCATACCCCAGTCGGGTCACCTGTGCCGGCGCCAGGACCTGCGGCATAAACTCCTTCGCCCGCACGATGGGACCAGCAACCAGCTGGGGGAAGAAGCTCACGTAAAACGCGAAATCGAGCGGATTTCGAACGGCGGGCAATTCGCGCCGGTAGACGTCGATGGAGTAGGAGAGCGTTTGGAACGTATAGAAGCTGATGCCCACGGGCAGGGCGATGCGGTCGGCAATCGAATCGCGGAACGCGTGCGCCGAGGATGCGAAGCCGCCGCCTACGAGGTCCGCCCAAGCGCTCAGGTTGTCGGCGAAGAAGTAGGCATACTTGAACGTACCCAGGATGCCGAGGTTGAGGACCAAACTCACCGCAAGCCAGGCCTTTCGCTTGCGTCCTTCCAGCGGTTCAATGCGCCGTGCGATGGCCCAGTCGGACAGGGTGGTCGCCAGCAGCAGTCCCACGAACCACCCGCTGGTCATGTAGTAGAAGTACAGGCTGACCACGGCGAGGAAGGCGTTCCGGGCGAGGATGCCCGAGCGCCGCTCTCCGTACGCGCGTTCAATGGCCCAAATGCCCAGGAGCACCCCGGTCAAGAACATCCAAAACTCACCCTGGAGAAAGGTCATCGTGCGGGAACTGTGGGAGAAACGAAATCGCCCCATCCGGCGAGCAGGGCATCGAACAGCAACCGGGCGAGAACGCCATAGCCGTCCCGGGTGAAGTGGATCTTGTCTGTTTGGCCCAATCCAGCCGCCACCCAACGGGACATGCTGCCCCCACCCCCCATGGCACGGTACTGGTCGAACACGGCAACCTGGTGGCGCTTGCCCAGTGCGAACATGGCCTCGCGAACCGCCTCCGCATTCGGGTTCGCCTTGCCGCGGTAGGCGCTGTCGGTGTTCGTGAGCAGCAGGATGGCGGCGTCCGGGG
>Ga0315904_10007556_pt1 | contig 14590 bp, 9 predicted proteins | sample LakEriMetagenome_6_FD_203529 | JGI IMG/M metagenome (GOLD analysis project Ga0315904, IMG submission 203529) | Freshwater fungal communities from buoy surface, Lake Erie, Ohio, United States - Buoy 12 MA120 | ecosystem: Environmental > Aquatic > Freshwater > Lake | place: USA: Lake Erie, Ohio... | reverse complement strand
GGAAAAGCTTCTGCCAACATTTCAGTTTGAACCGAACCCAAAGCTAAAACATTGAAAGAAATTCCTTGTTCTTTATATTCTTCTGCTAATAATTCTGATAAGGTTATTACTGCTCCTTTACTGGAACTATAAGCTGAAAGTCCTGCGAATTTCATGCTGCCTTGTATGCCGCCCATTGAACTTATAGTAACCACATGACTTCCTTTTTGGAGATACGGTAAACAAACACGAGTAAGATTAGCAACACCAAAAACATTTACTTTATATATGCTTTCAAATTCTTGAGATGTGGTTTCTAAAAAAGGTTTTAATACTAAACTACCTGCATTATGTACAATGGCATCTACATTTTTCCAAGTAGACGATAAAAAATTTTCTACTTGAATTAAATCATCTTCATTTGATAAATCAACCGATAGACAAGTTATGTTTTGCTTACCCAATAAATTTGGAGCAATCGTTCTTGATAATGCTAAAACTTGATGACCTGCTTGAGCAAACTGTAGCGCTAATTCATGACCAATTCCTCGAGATGTTCCAGTGATAATAATTTTTTTCATTATTTTATTTCTGAAACGTAAAGATAAATCAATTTTTAGAAATGAACTGTTTTTTATAAAAGTTAGATGTTGAAAATGATTTTGAGATGTCTTTATAATGTTGTTGAAGGTATAGAAATTTATTAGCAAATAAATATAATTAAAGACCTCATATTATGATTCAATAGAAAAAAATATTTTAGAGTGAACCTATAATATCTTTAATAACTTCCAGGGTTAAAGGTTTTCCATAAAACCCTGTCAGCATGGGATAGGAAAATGCTTTTTTCATGTCTCTATCATTCAATGAAGACGTAACTATATAAAGTTTTGTGTGAGCAAAAATCTCTATAGAGTAATCAGAAAGGCCATCTAATAATTCGAAACCATTCATTTCAGGCATACTGATATCTAAGAAAACATAATCAGGTAAAGTATCGCCACTGTCGAGTAGGGCTTTAATATATTCTAAAGCTTTTACACTATCTTTAAATTCTATTACCTCGCCATCTTTATCAATTATCTGTATAATTCGTTTATGAACAAGGTTGAAAATATAATCGTCATCTATTAATAAATACTTTTTCATTAGTTAATTATTTATTAGGAATATTAATTGTTATCGTAGTCCCAAGCCCTAATTCAGAGCTTACGAATATTGTTCCATTTAATTTATTAAGTATTTCTTTAGTTATGTATAGTCCTAAACCGGTTCCTACACTAGTACTTGTTCCTCTATAAAACATTTCAAATATCTTAGGCAAACTTTTAGATGAAATTCCTTCCCCATTATCACTCACTTTAATTTCAATGGATTTTTCTAATTGCTTTAAGGAAAAAGTAACAAAACAATCATCACTATTTGATTTTTTATATTTTACTGAATTTCCAATAATATTTTTAAGTACAGTATTTAGTCTAGATTTATCAGATTTTAATATTGGAGAGCCTTGAATATTCATAGAAAAATCAATATTATCAGGATTTGTATATTTAAGATCTGCAAAGATTTCATTAACCATTTCTTCGATATTAAAGGACTCCAATTTTACTTCAAGCCTAGCATTCCTTGAATATTCTAATATTTCTTGAATTGTTTCATCCAATCGCAAAACACTATTTTGAATAAGATTGAGATACTCAGTTACATTTTCGTTGAACTGTTCAGCGTGGAAAAGTAAAGTTAATATACCTTTTATAGACAAAAGAGGCGCTCGTAGATCATGTGAAACCCTATAAACAAAAGTGTCTAATTCTCCATTAATTTTGTTTAGCTCCAAGTTTTTATTTAATACATCGTTCTGAATTGTTTTCAAATCGGTAATATTTACTCCAGAAACTATAATATGTTTTAACTCGTTTTTCTCATCAAAATATGGCAATACATTGTTTAATACATATTTCGAATTCCCTTTCTCGTCTTTTTTTATTTCCTCAAACTGTATTAATCGGTTTTCTGAAACGGATGTTTTAATATTATAAAAAATATTAAGTAACCTTTCTCTTTCTGACAAATTCTCTTCTGCCATTTGTTCCAATGTTTTTCCTTGGCTTTTTATCCAGATTGTATCTTTTAATAAAAGTTGTTCATTAGCATAAGATAAAGTATAGTCAGGATTAAAAACAGCAATCTTAGCTGGGGAATGATTTAAAATAGATTCGTAAAAAAATTTCAAACTATTTAATTTTGTTATGAAATCATTTCTCTCTTGCAAAAACATCGTTTCGGTAGTAATATCTTTCTGTAAAGAAATGAAATTGATATGATTCCCTTCATCATCAAATACAGGTATTATCTCTATCAAATTGTGATATGGCAATCCTTCTTTTGTGTAATTAACAATTTTTACTTCTATAGTTTCCTTTTTAGAAAGAGCATCACTTAATTTCCTAATTACATCTGAATCTGTATCTTTCCTTTGAAGAAAATCTTTTGGCTTTTTACCAAATATCTCTTCAAGAGTATACCCTGTTGATTTAATAAACGAATCGTTAACCCATTCAATTTTACCCTCTTTATCTGAAATAATTACTCCATTTTTGGTTTTAGTAGCAATCAAGGAAAGTTTCTTTAGTTCAATCTCAGAAGCGCTTATTGTCTGAATCTGTTGCTCAATTTTTTCACTTCTTTTTCGATTTGATATTAGATTTTGAACTTGTTGCCCAAAAATACCAAAAATTGTTTCGTGCCTTCGATCTAAGCATTCATACAAAGGGGATTTTTTGGATGTTACCAAACCTAATAGTGATATAGAATAACCTAAATCCTTTTCAAAAAAATGAAAACTTATACCATCTGAATATAGCTTCATTGATTCATAATTATCGAAAATTCGTTTTGTAAATATTTCAGGTATAGAATCTCCTGATTTAACTGCTAACCTTTTAATGTCTTTAGATATGATTTCAAGATATGAATTGTCAAAATTCTTACCTTCAATATGTATAAATGAATTTTTAGTTTCTCCTAAATATTCAATGTAGAATACTGAGATTTCAATTTCGAGAATATCAATAATAGACTCTGCTACTAGTTCTATAAATTGGATTTCTGACAAATTTTTCAGAGCGTCTTTGTTGAATTTATTCAGTCTCTTATACAAAACCAATTCATGATCTAATTGATCACGAGTGTTTACAAGCTGCTGTTCTATATAAGAAAATCGCGATACCCTAAGCTGTAAATCACGATATTCATTCAATAATTTGTCATAATCATTTTGAGTAGTCATAAAAAAGATTGGGGGCTATAATCATTTGTTAACTAAATCCAATTATTCTCTATAAATAACATATAAAGCGGTGGTGTAATTATGAAAAGTGTTTTTATTACCCAATCGGGCAAACTCACCAAAACCATACATACCTAACCATGGCGGGCATTGATCATCACTATAAAATGGATATTGCATTCTACTCACTAATTCTTCTTTAATAATTCTATCAAATAAAAACCGACCTCTAGCAAGACAGTCTGCATGAAAAACAGCGACAGTTTGCCTACCATCTATTCGCTTTTTTATGCATTCAACCATTCGGTCCATTTCACTAAATATCAATTCTTCGTCTCTTGTTGTAAGCCATAACTCTGTACCTACTGGACATGTTGTGGCATAATAAATTGAATCGCCTTCATGCTTGGTTACTACTCTAAGAATGTGATTGTTGCCATATTCAGCTGCCAATTCAGGAGAAAGTTTTTCACCCAAAGCACCAATTGGAATAGAATCCCCACAGGAAGCATTATTAGGCAAGCCTAACCTGTTTATATATTCTTGCCAAGCAGGCTTTCCATTGAACTCCTCTATTACATGACCTTTGGACTTGGTAACTACTAATGGTTCTCCTAGAGCTACAAAACCATGAGTTGCTTGTGTTTCTATCTTCAAAGTAGGATCCGAAAAACCAATAGCATAGGCTCCATGCTCCATTACTAAATCATCTACTGCTTGAAAATTGATAAAGCCTTTCATATTATCGGAGGAAGTTGCACCAAATATTGTAATTTCAGCACCAAATACTTCTTCAAAAGCTGCTATACAGCGATCATTATCAATATCAATTCCTGAGGCTAATAAATATATCATGTTAATTCCTTTTTGTTGTTCTTGGAGGGACTTTGCCATCTCCAAACACTTTTCATAGGAATTGTGTCCGTAAATTTCATTTGTACTTGCTAAGGCAAATTCTTTTCCTTTAATACCCATTAAGGCAATGTCTTTCATTGACTCACTTACACCTTCTCTGCCCACAACACCACAGCAAGAAGCAGCAACAATTCTTGCATTGGGAGCCATCAGTTTGGCTTGTTGAATTAATTCTGAAAAATCATGTCCTATTGAGGCATGAAATATTAAAAGATCTGAATCCGTATAGGTATTACCCATGGCAATTTCCATGCATTCCATTACTCCGCGTTTTGTATTGATTGACCTTGTTGTTGATGAATAGAATTCTAACATATTTTTAAATATTTAATTAATTTAATTATTTGGGGCAAAAGGGTTTAATTCAATTCGTTTGTAATTAACAAGACTTTGAATATTTATCTAATTTATTAAATGAAATTAATGAAAAATAAAAAATACGCTGAAACGGTTATAAGTGTAGACCAAAAACAATAATGTGTAGTTAATTAACTTAGATTAAGTTGTAATTATTTATAAAATTACTGTTGTATAACAACTGCTTCAAACAACTAAAAAAATAATGGATTTTGATTAATAATTTTAAATAGACCTAAAGGATACCAATTCAATAGTTTTGGTCTAAAAATAAAAAGTCTGCAATGTTGGAAAATAAAATTGCATCGCAAATTTAAAAAATCTTGATGTTGAATTTGGAGCGAGAACAATATTTTTAAAAACTTAAAGCAAAATACACACAATTGTATATTTTAAATTTTTCTAAAAATTTTATTGTAATTTAATAAGAATTCTTCTAAGAACGTAAAGTCCTCGAAATAACTATTCTCTGAATTTCGGAAGTACCTTCATAAATCTGAGTGATTTTGGCATCGCGCATCATTCGTTCCACATGATATTCAGAAACATAACCATTTCCACCGTGAATTTGAACTGCCTCAATAGTGGTATCCATAGCTACTTGTGAAGCATATAATTTAGCCATTGCTCCAGATTGTGAAATATCTTTTCCTTCGTCTTTTTCGGAGGCTGCTTTCATAACCAACATTTTTGCGGCCATAATTTGTGTTGCCATATCCGCTAATTTGAAGGCAATGACTTGATGATTGAAAATTTCTTTTCCAAAAGCTTTTCGTTGATGCGCATATTTCAGTGCTAATTCATAAGCTCCTGTTGCGATACCTAATGCTTGAGAAGCAATACCTATTCTACCTCCATTTAATACGTTCATAGCAAAATTAAAACCGAATCCATCGGCACCAATTCTGTTCTCCTTTGGAACTTTGACATCGGTAAACATCAAAGAATGTGTATCGCTTCCACGAATTCCCATTTTCTTTTCTTTTGGACCTATTTCAAAACCTTCCCAACCTTTTTCAACAATAAAAGCATTGATTCCTTTGTGTCCTTTTTGAACATCTGTTTGAGCCATTACTAAATATGTCGAGGCTGAAGATCCATTAGTAATCCAATTCTTTGTTCCATTTAACAAATAAAAGTCTCCTTTGTCAATAGCTGTAGTTTTTTGAGAACTTGCATCAGAACCTGCTTCGGGCTCAGACAAACAAAATGCACCAATAACTTCGCCTTTTGCTAATGGTACTAAATACTTGAGTTTTTGTTCTTCATTACAATATTTTTCTATCCCGGCACAAACTAAAGAATTGTTTACCGACATGATTACAGCTGCAGAAGCGTCAACCTTAGCGAATTCTGTGACTGCAAGAGAATAAGAAATATTATCTAAACCTGAACCTCCATATTTTGGATCAACCATCATTCCTAAAAAGCCTAGTTGAGCCATTTTTTGGACTTGCTCTGAAGGGAACTTGGAATATTCATCTCTCTCAATTACTCCTGGCAACAACTCATTTTGAGCAAAATCTCTGGCTGCCTGTTGAATCATTAATTGCTCTTCGGTAAGATTAAAATCCATAGATGGTATATAAAATTGGCGATTGATTGAAATTTTATCAAAGGTAATTTTTTATTATGAAATTTTCAATTTTGATTCGTAATTTTGACCAATGCCAAAAGTAAACTACAACGTAATTGGAGTGATGTCAGGAACATCATTAGATGGTGTTGACCTAGCACATATCCACTTTGAAATTTTGGATAATAAATGGTCTTTTGAAATTTTAGAATGCGAAACCATTCGATATGAAAGCAAATGGATAGATAGATTGAAAAATGCCATCGATTCGACTAGCGAAGAGTTAACTTCATTGAATCAAGAATACACCGTTCTTCTTGGAACTATTATTTCAAATTTCATCCAAAAGTATAGTATTTCAAAATTAGACGCCGTTTGTTCTCATGGTCATACCGTTTTACATCAACCGCAAAATAAACTAACGCTGCAAATTGGAAATCTTCCAGTGATTGCCTCTATTTGCAAGAAAACCGTTGTTTGCGATTTTCGCATTCAAGATGTTTTACTAGGTGGCCAAGGTGCACCTTTGGTACCCATAGGAGATCAAATTTTATTTTCAGAGTTTAATTATTGTCTGAATCTAGGTGGATTTTCAAATATATCATTTGATTTTAACAACAAGCGAATCGCTTTTGATATTTCACCGGTAAATACCGTCTTAAATTTTTATGCCAATCAATTACATTTAGAATATGATGACAAAGGCGCTATTTCTCGTTCAGGGAACATCAATGGAAGTTTACTAGAACGACTAAATGATATCGATTTTTATAAAAAAGATTTTCCAAAATCTTTAGGTTTTGAATTTGTAAAAGAAACTATTTTACCACTAATTGAATCGTACTCTATTTCTATTGAAGACAAACTTCGAACATTTACGGAACATATTGCCATTCAAATTTCATTAGTTTTAGCCAATAAAAAGGGAAAATTATTAATTACTGGTGGTGGCGCTTATAATGATTTTTTAATTGAGCGAATTCAAAATTATCTGCCAAGTATAGAAATCATTATCCCGACTTCAAAGGTTTTAGAATTTAAAGAAGCTTTGATTTTTGCATTACTTGGAGTTTTAAAATTACGAAATGAAATAAATGTTTTGAGTAGTGTTACTGGGTCTAAAAGAGACCACTGCTCTGGTTTCGTTTATAAACCAATTCAAAAAAACCTTTAGAATCAGTTTGTTTTGAAAACAATTTATTTTTGTTATATTCGTTATAAATAAAATTAAACGCATGGAGTTCACTGAAATCGAAAATAAAAAGAAATCATTAGTACTTACTACAGCCTTATTTGTGCTGTTATTTTTACTTTTCTTCTATTTAAAATTTTCCAACCAAATTGAGCTTCCTCTACTTGAAGGTGGCGGCGGCGGTGGTGCAGTTGCCGTAAATTTTGGTGATAGCGAAGTAGGTTCAGGTGACAATTTTCAATCTGTTGAAAAAGTAGTTTCAGCACCAAAACAAACACAACCTACTCCATCCGCAGAGAAAGAAATTATCGTTAGCGAAAATGATGATGCTCCCGCTATTGCTGAAGTTAAGAAACCTTCTGAAAAACCCAAAAAAGTCGAAATTGAGAAACCTATTGTCAAAGTGGTTCCAAAACCATCAAAATCAACTTCTGATGCACTGTCAAATTTATTAAACGGATCTAGCTCTTCTGGCGATGGAGATGACAAAGCAGCGGGTAACAAAGGAAAAAGCAATGGCGATAAAAATGCTAGTGGCTATAATGGAGGCGGTGGTAGTGGAACTGGTAGTGGTGGTGGCAACGGCTCTGGACAGGGTATAGGGACTGGAAGCGGTTATGGTTCAGGATCAGGAAGCGGTGTAGGTAATGGAAATGGAAACTATCAATTAGGAAATCGAAAAGCACTAAGTAAACCACAACCAAACTACGTTTGCGATGAGCAAGGAATTGTTGTTGTTCAGATATCTGTTGATCAATCCGGAAAAGTAATTAGTGCTAATCCTGGAATTAGAGGCACAACTAATGCTGCAAAATGTTTATTAGACCAGGCTAAAATTGCCGCCTTAAATACCAGATGGCAATCAGACAATACAGCACCTGAAAAGCAGGTTGGAAAAATTATTTACAATTTCAAGTTAACCGACTAAGTTTTTACTTTAGATTGATTTTACATACAAACGAAATGACTTATCAGGAAACGGTTCACTGGATGTTCAACCAATTACCAGTCTACCAGCTACAAGGCGCAATTGCTTACAAAAAAGATCTAACCAATACTATTTTACTAGCAAACTATCTTAAAAATCCAGAAAAAGGCATACACTGCATTCATGTTGCTGGAACGAATGGAAAGGGTTCCACTTCGCACATGCTGGCTTCCATCCTACAAGAAGCGGGTTACAAAGTGGGTTTATATACTTCGCCACATTTAAAAGATTTTAGGGAACGAATAAAAATTAATGGTCAAGAAATCTCTGAAAGCTTTGTGTGTGATTTCATCAACAAGCATAATAAATTTTTCGAAAACAATGAACTAAGTTTTTTTGAAATGACCGTTGGATTGGCTTTCGATTATTTTAAAACAGAACAAGTAGATATTGCAATTATAGAAGTAGGCATGGGAGGTAGATTGGATTCTACCAACATCATCACTCCCTTAATTTCTGTTATTACCAATATTGGAATGGATCATACTCAATTTTTGGGTAATACTTTAACGGCGATTGCAGGAGAAAAAGCGGGAATAATTAAATCGAATATTCCCGTTGTTATTGGAGAATATACCGCCGAAACTAAATTAGTATTTTTAGAAATTGCTCAAAAAAACAATTCAGAAATTTATTTTGCCAGTGATAGCATCAATAGTACACTCCCATCGGACCTACAAGGAGACTATCAAGAGCAAAATAAAAAAACGGTTTTACAAACAATACAGATTTTAAACTCGCAAAAAATATTCAACGTTACTGAAGAAAACATAAAAACAGGCTTGCTTCATGTGGTAAAAAATACGGGGCTCTATGGCAGATGGCAACAAATAAATGATTTTCCCAAAGCAGTTTGTGATACTGCTCACAATAAACATGGGCTTCAAATAACTTTGAAACAAGTTCAAAACGAAAAATATGATTCATTACATATCGTTTTAGGTGTCGTAAATGACAAAGATTTAGACGATATTTTACCTCTATTCCCAAAAAAAGCAAGCTATTACTTCTGTAAACCAAATATTCCTCGAGGGCTAGATACTGCTCTATTACAACAAAAAGCATTAACCTATCAATTAGTAGGACAAGTATTCAATTCTGTTTCAGAAGCTTATGCCAAGGCTTTACAATCTGCCCAACCATCAGATTTTATCTATGTTGGTGGCAGTACTTTTGTTGTCGCAGAAATTTTTTAATTTTTATTGGTTTTTGTTTGCATATCAAAAAAACTGGCTTATATTTGCACACGCAATCAGAGAAACTTCTTTTTGTTTTCGGGCGATTAGCTCAGTTGGTTCAGAGCATCTGGTTTACACCCAGAGGGTCGGGGGTTCGAATCCCTCATCGCCCACAAAAAACTCCTTAATTTCTTAAGGAGTTTTTTTTATCAAATTAATTCTAAGGTTCTTTCCAATGCCATACCTCTTGACCCTTTAATCAGTATTATTTTATTATGAAAATGATGTTGTTTAAAATCATTCGAAAAGCTATCGAAAGTCTCATAGAAGTGGAAATGCTCACGCTCAATTTTAGTATGGTAAAAATCTTTTCCAACAAAAAAACATTGGATATCTTTAAAATTTATGAGTGATTCAATGACAATTTTATGTTCGTTGCTACTATCCTCACCTAATTCAAACATATCACCGAGAATAACTATCTTATTTCCTTTTTCTAACTGAATAAAGTTAGAAATCGCTACGGCCATACTACTTGGATTAGCATTATAAGCATCCAGAATAATTTCATTAGAATTGCGATGTATTAGTTGAGATCTATTGTTCTCTGGCACATAACTCTCTAAAGCCTGCTTGATATCTTCGTTAGCAACACCAAAATATTTACCAATCGCTATCGCTGCATTAATGTTATTCGCATTATACAAACCGATTAAATTGGAGTGAACCTCTGTATTTAAAAAAGTAACTCCTACAAAGGGATTCGCATTTACGGCGGTAATCATAACATCTGTATTTGCTTTATCAATACCAAAAGTAAATACATTCAAACTTCCCGTTTTTTCTACCTGAATAGGGTCGTCAAGATTGACAAAAACTGTTTTATTGTTTCTTGAAAGATACGTATACATCTCACTTTTTCCTTTAATCACACCCTCTACTCCGCCAAACCCCTCTAAATGTGCTTTCCCAAAATTAGTGATATAGCCATAATCAGGCTGAGCTATTTCACATAAAAATTCGATTTCTTTCTGATGATTTGCACCCATTTCTACAATCCCTATTTGAGTAAGTGAGTTAAAAGACAGTAAGGTTAATGGAACTCCTATATGATTATTAAGATTTCCAACCGTCGCTTTTGTTTTATATTTTTTTGAAAGCACAGCATTAATTAACTCTTTTGTCGTTGTCTTTCCATTACTCCCTGTCAAAGCTATTATTGGTAACTTTAGATAATTACGGTGAATTTTTGCTAGTTCTTGCAAAGCCTTTAAACTATCTTCTACTACTATCGTTCTCTCGTCAATATAATAATTAGCATTATCAATTATTACATAGGACGCCCCTTTTTCTATGGCTTCTTTAGCAAATGCATTGGCGTCAAATCGATCTCCTTTGATTGCAACGAAAAATGAATTAGACTCTATTTTTCTGGTATCTATAGATACGGAGCTACATTTCAAAAATAAACTGTGAATGGATTCAATATTCATTTAAAAATAATTAAAAAAATAAAAGCCCTAATGAAAGGGCTCTTATTGTATTATACTTTTTGAAACTAGTTTCTAGCTCTTTTCTTTTTATCAGCTTTCGGTCCAACTCTAGACATTGCACATCTAAAACCAATATAGTCTGTTGCCATATCTTGAGGAAAATATCTTCTTTGTGCAGGATCTAGCCAATACGCTCTATCTCTCCAAGAACCTCCTTTATAAACTCTAACATCATCGTTAACTAATGTAGTTCTTTTGTTAGATTTATCATAAAGTTTTTTCATATTACCTAAACTGTCTGTTGTAATATTGTGTTGAGGAGAATCATACATTCTTGTTTTTTCTTGTTTCTTTGGATCATCCTCGTCTTCAGAAGAACCAAACTTATAGTATCTTGTAGATTGTTTATCTCCATCTCTATAATTTCTCTCATCGCTCTTGTCAAAGTTTTGTCTCAAGTAGGTCTCATTTTCATCTACAGGAACTTGAGTGATTTGACCTGGGAAATTTCTAGAAATTATTCTACCATTAGAGAGCGTATCGAATTTTTGAGTCTCTTGCGTTACCAAATCAACTTTACCATCGTCTCCAATTTTATTTTTCGTGTATACGTTACCTCTAAAGTAGTTGAAATCACTTGCTTCATCATCAACGATAGGTCTGTAAACATCAGCAACCCATTCTGCAACGTTTCCTGCCATGTCATACAATCCAAAATCGTTAGGTGGATATGATTTTACAATATTGGTAATATCAGCTCCATCATCTGACCAACCCGCAATTCCTCCGTAGTCCCCTTTACCTTGCTTGAAGTTAGCCAATTGATCACCTCTAACCTGTCTTTTACCTGAACGAGTATAACTACCTGACCATGGATATTTTTTCTGACCTTTGTAAATGTTATATTCTCTTTGTCCTACATCAGCTGCAGCAGCATATTCCCACTCTGCTTCTGTTGGAAGTCTATATTCTGGCAAAATAAGTCCTGAAGACCTTTGTGCATAAACATTTTTTGCAGCAGTTTCGGTTGATGGATTATCTTTAGTACCCTTAGTTTTAACTGGTTTCGATTTTGAATTTTTTGGCCCTTTTAAAACTATTTTTTCATCACCTCCAAACGCTTTAGATGGTGCATTCAAATAAGTTTCAGTACTAAAAATTGCATCTGCTTTTACATCTAAAACTTTAGCATCTTTCTTTAAATATCCTTGCGTTTCAAGAGTACTTTCATTTACACGATCTGTTCTCCATTTGCTAAACTCAACCGCTTGAATCCAATTTACTCCAACAACAGGATAGCTAGCATAAGCTGGGTGTCTTAAGTAGTTATTAGTCATGGTTTCATTGTATCCTAATCTGTTTCTCCACACTAGGGTGTCAGGCAAAGCTCCCTCGTATATGTTTTTGTAATTCTCTTGGTCTGGAGGAAAAACTCTTTTTAGCCAATCGATATACTCCATGTACATCAAATTAGTAACTTCCGTTTCATCCATATAAAATGACTGAACATGTTGTTGGTTTGGCGTGTTATTCCAATCATGCATTACATCATCTTGAACCTTTCCCATAGTAAAAGTTCCTCCTTCAACCATAACTAGTCCAGGTCCTGTTGCTTGCTTCTTGAAATTTGAAGCATATTGAAAACCTCCTTTTTTATCGTTGATTTTCCAACCTGTTGCAGTTGATGAGTTTTTTGAACTGGATTTTTTACTACAACTTGTAGCAAAACCTAACACTATTGCTAGTGATAGCAACAATCTTACAGTCATAATTTTATTTACTTTCATACTTCTTGTAGGTAATTAATTTCGAGGCGCAATATAATAATTAACCTTTATATTGCAACATCTTTTTTTTAAAAAAATAAAATTGCGTGTTTTTAATTAACAACACAATGTATAACGCAAAAATAATTTAAATATTTTAATCTTCTTGACGAAATAAATTATTTTTACTCCCCGTAATAATTTATGCTTAAATACGTTATTCATAAACTATGAAAAAAACACTATCTGTCCTATTTTTATTGTTTTCTGCAATTTGTTTTAGTCAACAAAAAGGAGAAATCATGGTTACTTGGAACTCAAAATCGCCTATTTCGTTCGGTTCCTACAAATTGATTGTTCCAAAGTTTAATGATGCTAATTTTCAATTTGATAGCTATAAAAAACAATTATTCTTCAATTTAAAAATTGCAGTTTCTTCTAAAATTGACGAAAACTCATTGCGAATCACCAATATCGTTTATGAAAACATTAACGAATCTGAACTTGGTGATTTGTCTATCAAAGCAATTCCATCTCAAATAAATGCTAAAGCAAAGAATATGCAGGCAAGAAATGCAAACTTTGCTTTTATTTCATTATCTCCTATAATTAAAGACGCAAACGGCTTCAAAAAAATTAAATCTTTCTCCTATTATATATCATTTAATACTACATTAAAAAACTCCTCAACAGCAGCTTCCCGGTCTAATACAGTCACCAACTCTGTATTAGCAACAGGAGAATGGCGTCGCTTTTATGTCGTGAAATCGGGCGTATATAAATTGAGTAAAAGTTTTCTGAAACAAATGGGATTTGATGTCGATGCTGTAAATCCAAAAAAAATAAAAATTTACGGAAATGGCGGAAGGATGATTCCTCTTAAAAACAGCGAATATTATCCAACAGATTTGGCCGAAAACAGCATACAAGTCATTGGCGAAAGCGATGGTATTTTTAACGACAGTGACTACGTACTTTTTTATGCAGAAGGTGTCGATCAATGGAGTGAAGACAGCCAAACTACAAACAATTTATACGATTCGAAATCTTACTACTATGTTAATATGCAAGGTGAAGACGGAAAAAGAATTTCAGACTTGCAGCAACCGTCAGGTAATAGTGACCAGACTATTACCGAATTTGACGGATATAATTACTATGAAGCTGACAAAGTAAATATCGTCAAATTAGGCAGACGTTGGTTTGGAGAGCAATTTAACATTGAAAACGAACAAGATTTCAACTTTAACATTCCAAATATTGTTACTTCTAAACCAGTAAATTTGACTGTTTTTACCGCAGCAAGTTCTTTTGCCAGAACGTCATTTGAAGTAAAGGCAAACAATCAATCTGTTGGTACCATATTGTTTTCTGCTACAGGTGGAGCTACTCAGGCTGACCCAGAAGAATTAAACACCTCAATTCCTGCATCAGAAAACATTAAAATAACTTTAAAATATGATAATAATGGAGTTCCTGACTCCAAAGGCTATTTAGATTACATTTTACTAAAATCGAAAAGAAATCTAAAAGGTTATGGAAAACAATTCCAATTTCAATATGATTTAGCCAATACATCAATAGGAATTGGAGAATATCAAATAACTAACGCTAGTTCATTGAGCCAAATTTGGGATGTAACAGACATTTATAATGTCACTAAAGTTGAAAACAACTCTCAAAATACTATATCATTCAAAGTTAGTTTAGGAGAAATCCGAAAATATATTGCTGTTGACGTTAATGATTATTACAGTCCACTTAAAGATTCACAAACTAGAGTATCTAATCAAAATTTAAAAGGAACTATTTTCACCAATGCCCAAGGCGTAAAACAAGATGTAGATTATATAA
>Ga0315904_10007552_pt1 | contig 14592 bp, 2 predicted proteins | sample LakEriMetagenome_6_FD_203529 | JGI IMG/M metagenome (GOLD analysis project Ga0315904, IMG submission 203529) | Freshwater fungal communities from buoy surface, Lake Erie, Ohio, United States - Buoy 12 MA120 | ecosystem: Environmental > Aquatic > Freshwater > Lake | place: USA: Lake Erie, Ohio... | reverse complement strand
CCCAGACCTTGGCCCGGGTCGGGTCCTGCTGGATGCCCTCGTTCAGCACCGTGAGCGCCGGCACGATCTGGCCCTCCTCGCCGAGGAACAGGGCGAACTCCACGCGGGCCGCCTCGTTCATCGGGTCGTCGTGGAGGGCCTGCTCGTAGCCGGCCGCGGCTTCGGACTTGCGGCCGAGCTTCCGCAGGGCGTGTGCCATGCAATGGCCCGGGGTTCCCCGGCGGATGTCCGGATGGATGGGGGTCAACGCCGGTCGGTCCCGGAGTTCGAGGCACTGCCGCATGTGAGTCGCGCAGGGCTCCCATTGCTTCAGCGCCGAATGCGCCAGCCCCAGCATGAAGTGGTGCGAGGCCGTGCGATCCTTCGGCAGGATGGCGCGATCATGGAACAGCTGGACAACCTCCTCATGCCGCTGGAGCGTCATCAGGTGCGAGGCGAGCTGCGTGAGGAGCACCTCGCGCAGCTCGGGCGGGGTCTGCGCATAGGGGTGCTGCAGCAGCGCCTCGTATGCCTTGAGGTAGTATCCGAGGCCCGGACCCTGCTGGCCTGAACGCCAGAGCTCGAGGCCCAGGTTCATGAGCAGGTTGACGTCGTTCGGATGCTCCTCGTTGGCCAGTTCCAGCAGCCGGAGGTTGCGGAGCACCTTGTTCCGTTCGCGGACGACCTGAGCCTGGTAACCGTGATGGATCAGGCGGGCGTCGCCGAAACGATTTTCCATCGACCACTGTTCGCGGTTGATCTCGAGGCTGGCGTACACCTGTTCGTGGACCCGGCTCACGTAGAACTGCCGTGGGGCGTTCCGGAACAATCGAGGTACCTGGCTCACGCCTTCGCCCTCGCGACCGACGTCGACCAGAGGCAACCGGTACGCGATGGCGTTGGCCTGGAGCAGCAGGGCCCTCAGCGCGTCGTGATGCTCCCGGGACACCTCCTCGTCGGCGTCGAGGATGAGGATCCAGTCGCCTCGGGCATGCATCAGGCCGGCGTTGCGGGCGGCACTGAAATGGTCGTCCCAGGCTCGGAAGTGGACCTCGGCCCCATGGGCCTTGGCGATCTCGACGGTCCGGTCGGTCGAGCCGGTGTCGACCAGCACGATCTGGTCGGCCAGGCCTCGGATCGACGATAGGCAACCATCGAGGAAGCGCTCTTCGTTCTTGGCGATGAGGCAGACCGAGAGGCGGGGCGGCATCCCGTCGCGGAGCGGCGGATCGGCCAGGGCCACGGTGGGCTTGTCGGCACCGCCAGGAATGCCCGAGAGCTGGCGTCGGGCCGGCTTCCAATGCGGGGTCAGGCTCACGGCCTTCTGGGCGCAGCGTCGGGCGAGGGAGCGTTGGCCCACGCCGGCGGCGACTTCGCTCAAGAACACCCATGCCTCGGGATGGAAGGGGCGCTCTTCGATGGCGATGCATCCGAGCCGCCATGCCTCGGCGGGTTCCCCGGCCTGCAGGGCCTTGCGAGCCGCCAACAGGTCGCCCAGCAGGGCCACCTCGGGCAGCGCGAGGGCCCGTGAGCCCTGCTTCCGCGATTGTTCGGCCTCGAGGGCCTTGGCCTCGATTCGCGCCGTGAGACCCCGGGCCAGCCGAGCGGCGGTCTGTGCGGCATGCTTCCAGGTCCAATGGGCGGCGACGTGCTCGGCCCCAAGCATCGCCCGTTCCCGCCACTGCGGGGCTTGGCGCACGGCCTCGACTAGTGCCCGCTTCAGCGCCTCGGGATCCGGGCTCAACCACCAGCCGCGGTGGTCGAGCGTCATGCCGCTCACCTCGTTGCCGACGAATTCCCGGGATGCGGGAATGCGGTGGACGTACTCGTCGGTGGCGAAGTCGTCGGTCGAGCCGCCGCCGGTGCAGATCACCGGCAACGCGCAGGCCATCGCCTCCAGGACCGGAAGTCCGAAGCCCTCTCCCCGGTAGGGATGCACGAGGCAGTCGCAGGCCGTGTACAGTCCGGCCACCTCGCGCTCGGTGAGATCCTGGTCGAGGTACACGATCTCCGGTGCCTGCGGATCGGCCTGGGCCGCCCGGATGCGCTGGTGGAGGGTCTGTCCCTGGTAGGCCGACTTGCCTCCGAAGTCCTTGAAGACCAGGCACACGTCATCGGTCCTGCGGAAGGTGGCGAGGAAGGTCTCGAGCAGCAGGTCGGCCCCCTTGCGCCCGATGGTTCCCCCCACGAAGAGGAACTTGAAGCGCTTGGCCGTGTCGATGCGGGTCGGCGGGGCCTTCGGATGGTGGACCGCGGCGTTGTACCCGTTGGGCAATACCCGGACTTTCTCGGAGGGGATACCGGCCTGCACGTAGAGGCTCCGCACATAACGGCTGGGGCACCAGATCTCGTCGACCACCTGTGCCTTCTCGGCCCATTCGGCGGGGATGGATCCGAATTCCCACGGCTGGATCAGCACCCAGGCGCCTCGTTCAGGTCGCTTCCAGTCGGGGGGCCAATGGTGGCGGACGGTGACCCGCGTGTCGGCCGGCGAGCGTCGCTGGATCTTCTGAGCCCAGCCCTTCAGTTCCGGGGGGACGGCACCGGTTGCGGCTTCTCCGTGCAAGACCGCGACGGCCCGGACCTTGGGCTCCTGGTTGAGGTGCTGCACCAGCGAGCGGTTCACGTGCGAGAGCGAACCCAGGTCGAGGAAGGAGCCCTCAAACGACAAGGTGATCGCCGTCGGCGTTGTCTCCGGCCCCGGGGGTTCTGCAGGGGCGGCAGTGCCGAGCCCGTGGATGTCGATGGCGGCGGCCGGCGGCAGTTGGGGAGAGATCAGCGACCGCTCGATCGCCTGCAATCGATGGATGACCTGCTCGGCCACCGCCTCGTGGCTGTAATGACGGGCCATGTGGGCGCGCGCGGCCTTGCCTTTGGCCGTGGCCTCCTCCGGGTGGCTGAACACCCGTCGCATCAGCGTCCGGAGGTGCGATTCCGAGGGGTTGGCCCAACGGTGACCCTTGTAATGCCAGAGTTCGGGCTCCAGCCCCCGGGCCTCGACGAGTTCATAGTCGAGCAGGTAGCTGTTGTCGGCGGTCATGAACTCCGTGTTCGCGCTCCAGTTCGTCGCGATGACCGGGCGCTCCATGAGCATCGCCTCGTGCTGGGGTCGTCCCCAGCCCTCGCCCCGGCTGGGAGCCACGTAGCAGTCGCAGGCCAGGTAGAGTCCCGGCAACTGGTCGCTGGGTACCTGATCGGCGATCAGCTCGATGCGAGGCAGCGCCTTGCCTTCGAGCCCGAGCGTCGCGGTGAAGTCGCGGATCCTGCGACGGATTTCCTCTGCGGGATCCCCGTCGGGCTTGGAGAAGAGATAAGTCCGCAGCCACAGGCAAACATCGTCGTCGGCCGAGAACTCGCGCAGGTAGGCGGCGATCAGTACGTCCCAGCCCTTGCGGGAGGACCACTCGAAGATCGACAGGAAGTTGAAACGGGCCCGCCCGGGTAGCGGATATGCGGAGTGCCGGGCGGGATCGAAGAACAGCGCATCCACGGCCCCGGGCATGACGACCAGCTTGGAACGCTCCACCCCGCTGGCCGCGAAGGTCTCGACGTTGAAGCGCGAGGGTACCCACACCTCGTCCATCCGATTGCATGCCGCGACCCAGTCGGGCGCGATGCGATCGGTCTCAAACATCGTGCGGCCGATGCTGAAGTCCGCGTCGGGAAGCCGGATAAATCCACCCGCCGGATTGTGCGAGATCACGATGCCCCCCGTCAGTTCCTTGAAACGGTCCCGCATGCGGAACAGGGCCTCGCGATCGCGGGCGGGCAACCCCTGGGTGAAGCTCTCGGAATAGATCGTGGTCTGATGGAAGATGCCCAGATTGCATCGGTTCTCCAGCGGCAGCACGAAGTTGATCGCCTCGCTCGCATAACCGCTCGGATTGAAGATGGGTGCAGCCCAACGGACAGGGAGGCCGAGCTCGATGGTCCGCCGATGCATCTGTCTGCCTGTCGGCGTGACCACCATGGTGTATCGGCCGTCGTCGTGTGTGGTGGTGCTATGGCGGTTGAACAGGGGGCGTATCCCCGCCCTGCGAAGGCGTCCGGAGAAATCCAAGTCTTCGCCCTGATAGAATCCGCGCCCGTCATCCCATCTCACGCGGTCGGCCACCTCGGCCTTGAGAAGGATGAGACCGCCGGTGATGTAGACGTGCTCGTCGTTGTCGTCGTAGTCTAGAAGGACATGTCCCCTGGGTCCCCCATGGGTGGCCCAATCCCAGAATCGCGATCCATCCGGATTGAGGATGCGAACGGACAGTGCTTCCCAATCGTCGCCAAATCGTTGGAGACCCGTGTAGAAATCCTCATGGAAGATGAAGTCGTCATCAACCACAACCAGATGGTCGTAGCGGGCGGCCGCCGTGAGCGCATTGCGCATCTCGCCGAGGCGGCCATTGCGGGCCGCATCGACGGCCAGGACGGTGCCCACGCCCTCGGGCAGATCCGACGGAGGTTCTCCACCCACGAGGATCTCATGGTGGGGAATGCCCAGCGCCCGGATGGATTCGATTTCCCGGCGCAGTTTGTCCGGGCGCTTCCCGTGGGTGATGATCAGGAACGACCAGCCGGATTCCCTCCGCCGGGTCTCTTCCCGGGGTGGCGGTGAAATCGGGGCGGTTGGGGCGTTGGGGGCGCCGTGCGCCATAGGTTGTGCACCGTCCGCAGCAGGCGTCGAAGCAAGCCGGGTCTCTAGTTCTTGGACGATCACGTCGAGATCCGGATGCGCCGGTCCAAGGCCCTGGGCGCACCGGTAATGTTCCAGGGCTTTTGGGATCTCGTCGCGCTCGAGGGCCTGCAATCCTTGCTCGATCTCCCTTTCTTGTTCGGCCGTCAGTGTCACGGTCTGGGCGCCGCGTTTCTCGAGTTGGCCGATGCGCTCCGCCAATTCCTGGTCTGCCGGGGTGATCGTGAGTGCGCTCCGGAGCACTTCAATGGCCGTCGGTAGATCCCCGAGGTTCACGAGGCACTCGCCGAGGATCACCATCGCGTCAGTGTTCCTGGGATGGACCGAAAGCAGTTCTTGGCAAGTTCTGGCGCAATCCAACCAGTGTTTCTGCTTGAAGAGCACATGTGCCAGCAGCGCCATCGCGTCCGGGCCCCTCGGATCCAGGGCCAACGCCTGTCGGGCCATCGACTCGGCCTGGGCGAGCGGGTCCGTTGGGTTGGAGTTACTTGATGCCTGCGGGCGATCCTGGATCTTTTGGGGGGTGGATGGGATTGGCGCTGCAGGATGGTCTGGATGTCGATGGCTGGTAGGGGAAAGGGGCTGCGATTCCACCGCGTTCCTCGTGGCATCGAGCCGGGGTTGCCATGTGCCGACGGATCCCAATGCCTTGCGGAAGAACTCCGCATGTCGGGACGCCATCCGGTCCCAGGTGAATCTCGAAACCACCGCATGCCGTGCCTGTACGCCCAGCGATCGCCGCAAGGCCGGGTTGTCCCTGAGTTCACAGACGGCCTGGATCAGCAGGGGCAGTTCGCGTTCGACGATAAGCGCGCTCCTACGGTGTTCGAGGTATTCAGGGACCGTCCCATTGTCGGTGGTCACGATGGCCCGCTCCATGGATGCCGCCTCAAGCAGCGAATTGTTGTTCCCTTCCTGCGCCGAGGAACAAATGTAGACATCGATGCTGTCGTAGAAGCGGCGCATCCCCTCGATATCGAGGTTCTTGTCCAAGTAGCCGCAGAAGACGAGTTCCACTCCGGGCAGTTTGGCCAATGGAGCGATCAACTCCTCGAACCCCTTGGTCTTGTTCACCCGGTTGCCGGCCCAGCCAACACGGATCCTGCCCGCCGGGGACTGGTCCACGGGGCGTGTCGGAGTGAAGAATGAGGCGTCGGTGCCATGGGTGACATAGTCGGTGTTCAGAACGAATGGAGCGAAGATCCGGGTCAGTCGTTCGGAAACCGTGTGGATTCTCTGGAATCGCGTGTTGAGGAAATGGGTGAAACCCAAGAAATCCTGTCCGGCCCACGCCGTGTGGGAACGGATACTTGTGACGTACTTCGCCGGCGTCCGGATCTGGTTCGGTGGGATGAGATTCCACTCCAGCGGGTAGAGCAGGTCGTAATCGTCCTCGTTGTAGGGTTGGCCCTGCAGCTTGAGTTCGAAGTCGAATTCGGATCCCAACCTCTCCATGAGCACCCGGCAGTGTCGGGCGAAGATCCAGTTCGGCACATCGGCCATCAGCATCACGCGGGGGCGCCGTGGGGAAGGGCGGATCGTCGTGGATCCGGGTGAGGCGGTTTTGCCGAAACGACCGACGTAGACCTTTTTCGGAATCGTCTGATCACGTGTGAAGACCTCCTCGATCTCAATTCCATGGCAACAGAAACTGTTCCTCACAGCAGTTTCGGAAAGCCGGGTTTTGTATTCGCTGGGTCGCCGCTCCTTTTCTGGCTTACCACGGTCGGCTGTGTGGAACTGGTTGCCCAGAACCGCGTCGTAGGCGACATCGATGGTATCCAGGATGAAGACCCCCCCCGCCTTGAGTCGCGGCACGTAGAGGTCCAAGAGCAAATCGAGGCTGAATCCTTCTACCAGGTGGCACCAGTTGAGCGCCTCTATGACGGCGTAGCGCCCGTCCCTAGGCTGCGTGGGATTAAAGGCATCGTCGACCTCGAGCCTAACGGGCAAACCAGTCCGGGCCGCGATCTGCCTTCCCGCGGCTATGGCTTTCGGATCGATGTCAGTGCCAAGCAGGTTCTTGAAGCCCCGCTCCGCAAGCCAGAAGAGGTTCATGCCGACACCCGTGCCGATGGAAAGGATTGGTTGATCCGGTTCGATGTTGCGGGCAATCCACTGGCAAGGTTCCACGACGTCCCAGCGGGAGGCGCGTTGATGGAATATGTAGCTGAACCATGGCTGAGCCCCGTGTTCAGCGACCGCATTCTCGATGATCGTATGTGGAATCCGGATCGAAGGCTCGAGGTCCATCGGCACCGAGTCCAAAGGGAGTCGGCGCGTCACGTAGACGGTGAGCGGCACGGTCTGTTTCCGGGTATGTGTTTCCACCAACGCAAGACCTTTCCTCAGACAAGCGGTGCGCACGTCCACATCCGACATCCGGAAAGGGTACTCTGAGGGGCGGCGCTCACCGATCGGCTTGCCTAGATCAGCGGTGTTGTATGCGCTGTCTGGGTTCTCGGAATAGCTGGCATCCACCATGTCGAAGATCAGGCTGCCTCCTGGTTTGAGCCGGCGGACAAACCTTTCGAGGAAATCATCGAAAACTAGGCCTTGGACTAGGCGGAGGACATTGATGCAAATCACCACGTCATAGGTTTTGGAGCCGAGGTGTTCCGGATTCCGCAGATCGTCCTTCCATACCCTCACTGGGAGTGCGCAACCTTCGATGATTTCGGTCGCTGCCAAGACCGTTGCCTGGTCCGCATCGAACCCGCTGAGATCTTGGAACCCCTCCTGAGCAAGCCAGAAGAGGTTCATTCCCAATCCACAGCCTGGGGACAGCACTGACGCAGTTTTGGGGTAATTCGCTGCGATCCACCGGATGGTCTCCACGGCTTCCCAGCGTTCTCCTCGTTTCCGGAACCCACCCTCCTTGTGCCATTCGTGAAGCCCGTTCCGATCCACGGCGGCATCCACGACATCGGTTGGTAGGCGGATCGGCGACAAGTCCTTGGAAACGTTGGCTCCTGCGGTGGCAGGGTTGGTTGATCCGAGCGAGGGCACCGAGGAAAGGGTCTCGGTCTGGCACCTGGTACCCATGAAAAGTTCGGCATACTCGGCCATGGTGCAGGCTTTCACGCCTTTGCGTTCAGCCCGTTCAAAGACTCTGGCCATCATATCCAGGTACCTTTGCACCTCGGCATCGCTCTGCGGGTATGGAGATGCCCCAGCAAGAAGTTCCACGTTGTGGAGCATCATCATCAGTGGCCGATGCACGCCATCCACCGGTGGTTGATCCAGAACGTAATCCAGCACCCGGCACAGTGTGTCGGCATCGGAGTACCAAGGCCGGAACCAGATGGGTTCAGCCGGATGATTGGAAAGAACGGTGCCTCTGGGGAGAATGGTCACGGGAATTTCTAGAATTCCTCCCGTTCCCGGTCGGGAAAGATCTCCAGCCTGCCCCAGCGTGTATGGTGTTTCGGGATAGCCGCGGTAGTCGGGGCGCTTCTCTCCGGTGCGGGTCGTCCAACACACATGCGGTGTGACCGAGGAATCCACCAGATATCCAAGGTCCTGGAGAATCCTGCCCGTATGCGGTGAGGCCCCGAAACGGCCAGCCCGAAAGCTCAGCGGTTGGAAGCCGAATTGCTGTCGGAACAATTCGGTGAGCGTCTCCATCTTGGAACGTTCCAAAGACTCCCCGTACTCGAGTTGCATCTCATCAGTCAGGGTTCCCGCGAAATCCCAGGACTTGATGGCCGGAGTGATGTAGTCCCCATGAAGATGGGTGGTGAGTTCAATACCGCGCAGTGAACGCAATGTGTCCCGGCAGGCAACGTCAGCGATCACCTCCGGACTCAACAGATAGGTGGGTCTGATCCCGTGGCGCTCGAAAAGCGGTTGGAGGCGCTGCGGGATGGACTCCGTGACGGCCCTGAAAGATAGGGGGGTGGCGGTGCGCCAAGACTGGGATTTGTCGCACTCGGTATCGATCGTGACGATCAGTCGTGCGGGGATGGGTTTCATCGGGGCGTCGGGGAGGGGAGGGGGGCAAGCGCGTGGTTGATCCCGTTGGCTTCGAGGACCGAGGCCATCGCACTGCGAAGGGATCTCCAATTGATCAGGAACCGATCCTGGCCTGGTTGAGGTCCGGATATTTCCGCAAGAAGGTCCTCGTCCCGGTAGGTCTGCACTGCATGCCAAGGAACCCCTACCATGTCACAAAATCCGCTGGTCCGGGTATCGGTCGCTAGGAATGTCGCAGGTTTACCATGGGCGAGAGAGAGCATCCCGAAATGGAGTCGGAATCCGGCGGTGCGCGTCGCTCGGGTGACCCCTTCGATCATGGGAGTCGCCCCCCATTCGCTGTCTTGGAGGCATTCGAGCCCGAACTCCTTCGCCAGCCGGGTCGCCAGTGGCACATCGTAGGGACTCTGCAGGAGGAGCGTGGGACGGAATTCGCGGCAAAGTCGGCGAAGGGTCGCAGTCTGTTTTTCAGACCATTGGTCCTCGACATGCAGCAGACGAGCCCGCACCGAGAGCACAAGGCGCTCGGATGACGGAACTGAAAATCGAGGTTCCTGCAAGCCGTGGAACAGTACGGGGCAGCCCGTCAATTCGACGTTCCTGATACCCAGTCCGCGCACGAATTCCAGCGAGACCCCATCCCGGACCGATCCGATGGCACAGCGCTCATGGATCATGCGTACCGAACGCTGCCCCAACGGGTCCATTGCCGGCATCCGCCCGATGGGAGCACTGGCTCCGACGCCGAGTGGTATGATGGGCACCTTGAATCGACCGATGATCTCCGGGTTCAGCGGGCAGGCGAAGACATGCTGGTACAGGTTGGTCCCACAGATCACCGCTGCATCGCATGCATTGACCCGCTCAAGGGAAGCCGCGTCCAGAGGTTGAAGAAGTGGGAATTCAACGAGCTCGTGACCGACCAGGATCCTGCGGGTCGCATCGACGATCAGGGCATCGCCCGAGTTGTCGCCGTTCACCGCAGCGCTCAGGAGTGCGATACGTTTCGCGGGCTTTTGGCTCCGTGTGAGGCCCGGCGCGCCTTTGAATTCCACGATGTAGAGGTGTTCGGCTCGCCCCAGGTCGATACGATCCACCAATTCACCGCCGACTGCCGAAAATTCCCGGAGCAGGGGTTCGAGACCGAGTTGGCAGCGCCAATTCTGCGCGGATCTCCGGGCGGGGTTGGAGCAGTCGTTGAAGGAGACCACGAGCCAGCCGACATGCTCCGAGCACCAGCGGAGAAGTCGGCGGGTATCCTCGAAGTATTCGAACACTCCGAGGAAGGTTGCGACTGTGTACCGTTCGGTAGGCAATTCCCGAGCGAGGTCGAGGATTCGCACTCCGGGGCCCCGTGCGATACGATCCACTGGGAAATAGTCGAGGCCCGGCGGTAGCAGTGGCTTCAGGGTCTGGTGGCCGCAGCCCATGTCGACCACCGATGCGCCACTCGGCAGTCGAAGGGCCGTGATGGCATCCGCAGCGGCCTTGGCCCGCTCCGGCCATTGTCCGAGGTCGATCCCCAAGTTTCTCTCATGCAGTGCAGCGATATGCACCGGCTTCGGCAATGCTTTCTCTGGAAGGCGGTGCCAGGCGGTTCGAAGCGCCCTGCGCCAGTGGATCGAAACGTCGTCCCAGCGCCGGTCTTGGGCCATGCGCCGAGCGTTCGACAGCCCGGCAGCCCGGACATGGTCAGGATTCAGCCGGCACCACTGGAATGCTGCGCGGAAGGCCGCCGGTCTGCGTTCGACGATCAGCCCGTTTTCCTCATGTCGGACGAGTTCCGGGACGATGCCCACATCGACCGTGACCGGGAACACGCCAGAGGCCATTCCCTCGACGAGAGTCAGCGGTTCGCCTTCGGCGGTGGAGGCGATGCATAGGACATCGATCGATTGGTAGAACCGCCCCATGGCTGTCGCATCGAGGTCTCCGCCGGCGATCAACAATTCGAAATCGCCACCTGCGGCCGGCTCCAGGATGTCCCGGAGACCCTTGCAGGGGTCGTTCCGGTTGCCTGCCCATCCGATCCTCAGGGGGCCGCTGCGGGCGCCTCGAGGGCTGAAGAGTTCTGGCTCATAACCGTTCGGGCACCAATGGGTCGTTCGTACCGGATCGAACAGTGCCTGAAGTCGCTTCGATGTGGCCGTGAGCGTAGTTGCATCGGAGAGGTATCGGCCTGCCATCTGGTCCGGAGTGAGCCGGCCATACGCCTCTTCGTTGGCCCATCGGTGGGAACTGATTTCCTTGAGGACCCGCTCGGCAGGAATCCCGAACCGGTGGTGGTATGTCTCTCCCCAGAAGAAGACGTAGATTAGGTCGAAAGCCCAGTCGGTCAGGTCGGGGTTTTCCCGGACGTAAGCGATCCGGAACTCGAACTCGTCCGCCAGCCGTTTGGAGATGGCTCGGGCTGCGGTGTCGTAGGCCCAACCTCGCCGATCCACCAGCATCAGTACCCGGGGTTTCTCGCCATCCGGTCGCAATGCCATGAGCTCGTGCCCGGTATTTCGAGCCTTGGTGGTAGTGCCGGGCGCGACGATATCGATTCTGCGGGTCTCCGATCCGGAGGAGCGTACCACGATCGGATCGGTTGAACCGTTCCTTCGAAGTTTCTCGGCGACCCGCGGCTCGATGCTGGAGGTGATCTTCTCCCACCATCGCTCAAGGGTGTAATCGCGCATCGCCCGTCGCCATCCAGCCGCGGCGATCTGTCGGCGCTCCTGATCATGGTTCAGGTAATATCGAGTCTTCTCGATGCACTCCTCGAGCGACTCGAACCCGACACCCTCGCGGTCCAGTTCGAACATTTTCCCGAAGTGGGAGGCGTTGTCGCAGATCTGCATCACTCCGAACGCCGGCAGCATCGTGCTGCGGGAGTTGCAGGGCCCGATGCTGTTGTGAAGGTTCCAGCCGATCTTCGTGTTTCGGTAGACATCGGGTGCGGGGACGGGTCCGTGCGGCCATCCGGGGCCTCGAATGAAGGCCTGAGGAAACGATTTCACCAAATGTTCGATCCTCTGGGCGCGGTCGCTCAGGTTGAAAACCCGCTCGCAGAGAAGGCTGATGTCGTGTTCCCGGTGACCCTCGAGGATCGACGCCTCGGTCAGCTCCGAAGCCGACAACTCGGGGCGGATCGGATGAAAGAGCCAGTCCACATGGCGACAGCCCCAGCGTCGGTAGTCATCCACACATGCGATGTTGAGTGGGAAGGAGAAATCGAAGGAGGGCGCGACTGGTCGAGACAGGGTCTCCGAACTCTCAGGATCATCTGCGCAAATCAGGACGTTGAAGGTGGACAGTCGGCGGATGAACTCGGGGTGCAGCATCGAAGCTCCGCTTGCGATGAGGACATCCTTCTGTCGGAGTCGCTCCTCAACCTGGTCATACGCTCGCAAAAGCTCCCTAGATTGACGCCGCCACTGCTCGTCGAGCTGTGGAAAATGCCACCAGCCCCCAGGACAAGGAATGCCAATGGCCTCCACAGAGAATCCGAGTCGACTCAGGGAATCGGCCATATGGGCTTCTTCCTTGTCGCGGTCCGCCGAGTAAGATGGGTACACGATCGCAAAACGAAGCGAGTGCAGGGTCGCACCGGCAATGGCGTCTTTGGCGAGATCGGCTGCTTCCCGGATCTTGATATTCGATTCCGGGATGATCGCTGGCTCTGCAAACAGGGGCTTTCTCAGCACCCCGCACCAAGAGTTCCGCAGGTTGACGACCTCAAGAGATTCGAGGCCGAGATCGTGGACGAACCGTTCCGCTCCCCGCATTGAGGCCGAAATCCAATCGAAATGACGACACGAAGGGGAAAAGTCGTGCCAGACGAGGAACCCACCTGGAGCGATCCGATCCCAGACAAGCCTGGAGTCGAGATAGACGTTTTCCTCATCATGGGCGGCATCGACGAAGACGAGGTCCAGGTTCTGGAGTTCGGCAGGCAGGGTCCATCGAGCGGTGTTGGCGAAATATTGAACGACGTTTCGGACGCCCCTGTCCCGGTAGAAGGACCCGATGTCCTCCTTGGAGATGAGGTGCGTGATCATCTGTCCTCCGGACCGATCATATTGCTCCGGGAGGATGTTCACCGTATGGCATCGCAGACCGGGTGCGAGATTGCTGGCCATCTTGAACGCTCCCCGTCCGTGGGAGGTGCCCAACTCCAGGACATCCCGGGTGGCATTGGCTGACAATGAGCAAAGAACCTCGGCATCACGACGTTTGCGTCCATGGGCTTCGGTGTCGTTTTCAACGACGTCCAAATCCGTTTCCAGAAGACTGCCTGGGCGCGCCAAACCCAATAGTCTTTGGAACTGTTCAAGATTCTCGACGATCCGAATCTTCATCGGTGGTCAGGATTGTCTGGAGAAGCTGGAAAGAACTTTGGGAACCACCGGTTTCGGGAACCTGGTCGGGAGGTTTTGCGCTGCATTCATGACGGGCCGGACTGCGGCCGAGAAACGTCCCGGTCGGCAGTTCTTTTCTGGAAGCCAGCCGTGTGCCAATCGAAGATCCGGGCAAGTTTGGGAATTTTCTGCCTGGTTTCAGGATCCGAGAGATGCCGTTCCCGGGTTTGGCTCGGCGTGGCGGAAATGTTTGCCGGTGAGACGGCGTCTTGGTGGCGTCCTCAAGAGGACCACCCTGAGAGGTTATCCCTGGTTCGAGGGGGCACCATCGATTGTCGATGGTGTGCAGGGCGTCGATTCAGGAGGAGACCCTGTCAATCCAGGCCCTGTGGATCTCTTGGAACGTGGTGCGAAGCGATTTGGTGATATCCCAACCTGGGTAATGGGCCTGAATCTTCTCCAGATTGGAGATGTAGCAGCGATGATCCCCGGACCGGTGTTGTTCGACGTACTCGTGTTTCATGGCCCTTCCCGAGATCTCTGAAATCAGCCCGAATGCCTCTAGAATTGATATCGAATTGGCCCGGCCTCCACCGAGGTTGTAGACCTCACCGGTACGCGGTGCCGCGATGAATCTCTTCATGAACGCCACTACGTCGTGGCTGTGGATGTTGTCGCGGACCTGTTTGCCCTTGTAACCGAATACCCTATAGGTGCGGCCCTCAAGGTTGCATTTGATGAGGTAGCTGAGGAACCCGTGGAGCTCTACGCCGCTGTGGTTGGGGCCTGTCAGGCATCCACCTCTCAGGCAGCAGGTTCCCATACCAAAGTATCGTCCGTACTCCTGCACCATGACGTCGGCCGCAACTTTGGAGGCCCCGAAGACCGAGTGCTTGCTTTGGTCAATCCGGAATGATTCGGGAATGCCATTCGAGAAAGTCGGATCGGCGTACTCCCACCGGGTCTCGTACTCGATCAGCGGAATCTCATTCGGCGCATCGCCATAGACCTTGTTGGTGCTCATGTGCACAAACGGTGATTCCGGACAGGCCTGACGGGTGGCCTCTAGGAGGTTCAGGGTCCCGACTGCATTCACATCGAAGTCGTCTAGGGGGCGGTTTGCCGCCAAATCATGGCTCGGCTGCGCCGCTGCATGGACCACGGCATCCGGCCGGATGGTTCGTAAGAGATCGAACACCGCAGTCCTGTCGCGGATATCTGTTTCATGGTGGCGGAATCTGGGATGATCCTCCCGCAATCGTTGCAGGTTCCATCGGGTATCACCCTGTGGGCCGAAGAAATCAGCCCGCATGTTGTTGTCGATGCCATGGACCTCCCAACCGTCTTCGGAAAACCCGGCGACCACCTCAGATCCAATCAGGCCCGACGACCCGGTCACCAAGAGTTTCTTCATGCGAATGAAACGGAGGGGTGGTTAGAGGGTAACGGGCATCGAGGTGCCGGGCGGAAGGAACGGTCCATCGACCGGGATCATTGGGATTGGTGGATCACTGCGCCGGGAAGCGCTGCTGCAGGAACTTGAGCTGCTGGTTGATGGTCTGCTGGGCGGTCTCCATCTGGACGAAGCTGTCGATGAGGCGCTGGCGG
>Ga0315904_10007550_pt1 | contig 14594 bp, 16 predicted proteins | sample LakEriMetagenome_6_FD_203529 | JGI IMG/M metagenome (GOLD analysis project Ga0315904, IMG submission 203529) | Freshwater fungal communities from buoy surface, Lake Erie, Ohio, United States - Buoy 12 MA120 | ecosystem: Environmental > Aquatic > Freshwater > Lake | place: USA: Lake Erie, Ohio... | reverse complement strand
CGCCCTGGAGGCCAGGGGGACGGGGCTGATCCCGGCGCTCGGCGCGCCGGCCTGGTTCGCGGTCCCGTTCGCGATCGTCGCGCTCGATCTCGCGATCTGGGCGCAGCACGTCGTCTTCCACCGCGTGCCGTTCCTGTGGCGTCTCCACCGCATGCATCACGCCGACACGGATCTGGACGCCACGTCCGGCGCCCGGTTCCATCCCATCGAGATCGGCCTGTCCATGGCGATCAAGTTCGCCGTGATCGCGGCGCTCGGGGCGCCCGCGGCGGCGGTGCTGGTATTCGAGGTTCTGCTCAACGCCTGCGCCACGTTCAACCACGCCAACGCGTTCCTGCCGCCTCGCGCCGACTCGCGTCTGCGCGCGTTCGTCGTCACGCCGGACATGCATCGCATTCATCACAGCTGGCGGCGCGACGAGACGGACTCGAATTTCGGCTTCTGCCTGCCCTGGTGGGACCGGCTGTTCGGCACCTATCGCGCTGCGCCTGCGGACGGCCAGGTCGGGATGACCATCGGTCTGGCGGAATTCCGCGATCCCGCAGAGGCTCGGCTCGACCGGATGCTCACCCAGCCCTTCAGGGATACAGCGGGTCAGGCGGCGTCGGCGCCGTAGTACAAAGTCACCGTGTGCTTCGCCTCGGCGAAGAACAGCCAGCGTTCCGCCAGCACGCCGACGATGGCGCTGAGGGCGGCGAGGATCGCCGCCGCGGTTGCGGCCGGGCCCGGCAGGACCAGGGCCGCGAGCAGCAGCGCGAGCGGCGCCGCGAACCCCGCGCCCAGCGCGAGGCGGCGCAGCTTGGCCGCGTGTTTGCGCGCGACCTTGAAGCCCATCTCGCGCATCAGATAGTTGCTGCCGGTATGCGGCGGTTCGAGCAGCCGCACTGGTCCGGCCCCGACGAGGCCGGTCGCCGTGCCTGGGGTCGAGGCTGCCGGCGACGAGTCGACGAAGCGCCAGTAGCGCCGCTTGAGCACCGCGCCCGATCCGGCCGCCGCGATGGCCAGGACGCCGACCAGGCGCGAGGGGTCCCCCCAGGCATGGAGCAGGGCGTTCAGCAGCGTGGCTCCGGTCATGAGCGCGAGCACGTGATAGACCGGCACGACATGCGGGTTGCACCATTGATGCACCGGTTTCAGCGAGCGATAGATCATGCCGGTACAATGGACGCAGGCGAGCGCGGCCAAGGCCAGAGCCAGCGCCGCGAGCACGACAGGGCCGTCGCCGCGCGCCAGGACGATCCAGCCCAGGCCGAGCGCCGCGAGCGGCAGGTAGGCGACCAGCGCCGCCGCGCCTTCGCGGCTCAGCCACGAGGTGCGGACCTGGGTGATCGCCCGCCAAGCGCGCTCGGGCCGCCCGAGATGCGCGGTCGAGGACAGCAGGCCGCCGGTGACCAGCAGGGCGCCCAGAGCCAGGGCGCAGAAGCCGAAGCCGCGATGGCTCGGCAATTGGCCGAGGGCGAAGAGCAGCCCGATCAGGGCGAGCAGGCCATAGCCCGCGCCGGAGGCGACGGTGAATACGATGACGGAAAACGCGGGATGCACGGTGCCGCCCCTCAGCGCGACAGGACGCGGTCGAGCCAGCGCAGCGCCGGATGCATCGCCGCCGGGTCGAAAGCGGGTTCGAGCGCATCGCGCGCGCCGCCGCCGCATCCGCCTGTCTTCTTGGGACGCGGGGGCAGGTAGCGGTTGACCGGCTTGTAGCCGAGTTCCGGCATCAATTCGACGCCGCCGCGTTCGGCGACCAGGCGCGAGACCGCGGAGCCGGGATCGCCGAGATCGCCGAAATGCCGGGCATTGGCGGGGCAGGTCGACACACAGGCCGGGACCCGATCCTCCTCGGCGAGCGTCTCGTTGTAGATCTTGTCTATGCACAGCGTGCATTTCTTCATCACGCCGTCTTCCTCGTCGAATTCCCGCGCGCCGTAGGGGCAGGCCCAGGAGCAGAGCTTGCAGCCGATGCAGGTGTCGGGGTTGACCAGAACGATCCCGTCCTCGGCGCGCTTGTAGGATGCGCCGGTCGGGCAGACCGTGACGCAGGCCGGCTCCTCGCAATGCAGGCACGAGCGCGGGAAATGCACCGTGCGGCTGTCTTGGCCGGTCCCCGCCTCGAAGGCGTGCACGCGGTTGAACCAGACCCCGGTGGCGTCGCGCGAATAGGGGGCAAGGTCGGTCAGCGGGGCCGAATGGCCCGACGTGTTCCATTCCTTGCAGTTCACCGCGCAGGCATGACAACCGACGCAGGTGTCGAGGTCGATGACGAGGCCGAGCTTGCGGGCCCCATCGGCAGGCGGGATGTAGCTGGTCATCGGGGCTTGCTCGCGTCGTAGCGCAGGATGCGGGGCGCGCGGTCGATGCCGGGCGGCAACGGGACGGCGGGTGGGCGCGGGCTCGTCTCGCCGGCCTCGGCCGGCGCGCATTTCTCGAGCCGGATGCGCAGGTCGTACCAGGCCGCCTGGCCGGTGACCGGATCGGCGTTGGGCGCGCGCGCCGGGCCGGGCAGGAATTCCGAGATCGCGTGGTTGAGCAGGAAGCCGTGCGACGCCTCGCGTGCGTCCGGGTCGAGATTCCAGGCGCCGGCACGTTTGCCGATCGCGTTCCATGTCCAGGCCGTGTCGGGATTGCAGCCCTCCATCAGCCGCACCTGGGCCTTGACCCGGCCGTGATGCGACACGATCCAGACCCAGTCGTCGTCGGCGATCGAGAGCGTGGCCGCGGTCGCGCGATTCACGAACAGCCGGTTCTCGCCGTGGATCTGGCGCAGCCACGCGTTCTGGCTGTGCCAGGCGTGATACATCGCCATCGGACGCTGCGTCACCGCATGCATCGGGTAGAGCGCGGGATCGACCGCCTCCTCCTCGAAAGGCACGTACCAGAAGGGCAGGGGATCGCAGTACCGCTCGACCCGTTGGCGCTGCGCCTCGGGAGGCTGGATCAGCCCATGGCCGCGCGCGGCGAGACGGAAGCGCTGCAGCGGTTCCACATAGAGCTGCAGCACGATCGGGTCCGGTTTGTCGATCAGACCCAGCTTCACCGCTTCCGCCAGATAGGCGCGGTTGGCGTATTTGAAGTAGAGCGCCTCGGCGGGCAGGTGGTGCCGCCAGAAGCAGCCATTTTCGACATAGCGGCGCAGCTGATCGGGATTGGCGGCCCCCTTGCCGGGCGAACCGCCGTCGGTCCCGCGCCAGCCCGCAAGCGGTCCGATGCCGGGCCGCCGCTCGTGGTTGACGATGTAGTCGGAATAGCCGCCGGGATATTTCGGCAACCCGTCGCCGTCGACGAAGCCGGGCATGCGCAGCCGCGCGCCGAGGTCGAGCAGGACGTCCTGGAACGGCCGCACGTCGCGATCCGGTGCGACGACCGGCTGGCGGATCGCGTCGCCCGGACCTTCGGCCGAACCGATCGGGCGGTCGAGCAGCGAGATGCAGTCCCAGCGCTCGAGATAGGTCGTGTCCGGCAGGATCAGGTCGGCATAGGCGACCATCTCCGAGAAATACGCGTCCGAGTAGATGATGCGCGGGATGCGGTAGCCGCCACCTTCGTCGCGATCGGTCAGCATCCGCATCGTTCCGGCGCTGTTCATCGCCGAGTTCCACGACATGTTGGCCATGAACATGAACAGCGTGTCGATCGGATAGGGATCGCCGGCGTGGGCGTTGGCGATCACCATCTGCAGCATGCCGTGGGCCGAGAGCGGCGCTTCCCAGCTATAGGCCTTGTCGATGCGCGTCGCCTTGCCGTCGGCGTCCACAAGCAGATCCTCGGGCGCCAGCGGGAAACCCAGCGGCATGCCGCCCAGCGGCGTGTTCGGCGCCACCGTCTTGCCCGCGGGCTTCGGCCCGCCGGGCATCGGCTTGGGATAGGGCGCCTTGTAGCGCCAGCTGCCGGGCCGGTCGATTGCGCCCAGCAGCATCTGCAGGACATGGAGCGCGCGGCACGTCTGGAAGCCGTTTGAATGCGCCGAGATGCCGCGCATGGCGTGGAACGACACCGGTCTGCCGACCATCGTCTCGTGGCGGCGACCGGTCCAGTCGGTCCAGGGCTGGTTGATCTCGACCTTCTGCTCGAAGGCCGCGTCGACGAGTTCGGCGGCGATCCGGCGGATCGTCGCGGCGGGAACGCCGCAGCGCGCCGCCACCGCGTCGGGCGCGTAGGCGGCATCGAGATAGCGATCCGCGATGAGGTGGAAGACCGGGACGCAGCGCCCCCACTCGGGCAGGTGAACCTCCCCGGCGATGCGCGGGCTGATCCCCGTGTCGAGCGCCGAGACCGCCGCGTTGCGCTTGGCGTCCCAGGCGAGCGGCCGGCCGGCGGCGTCGCGCGCGAACAGGCCGTCATTGGCGCTGCCCGGTTCCTGCACCACCAGCCAGGTGGCGTTGGTGTAGCGCGCGAGAAAGTCGAGATCGATGCGATCGGCCTTGAGAATTTCGTGGATCAGCGCCATCACCATCAGCCCGTCGGTGCCGGGGCGGATGCCGATCCACTCGTCCGCGACCGCCGAATAGCCGGTGCGGACCGGATTCACCGAGACGAACTTGGCGCCGCGCGCCTTGAGTTTCGACAGCCCGATCTTGATCGGGTTGGAATCGTGGTCTTCCGCGACGCCGAACATCAGCAGGTAGCGCGCGTGTTCCCAGTCGGGCTCGCCGAACTCCCAGAAGCTGCCGCCGATCGAATAGAGACCGGCCGCGGCCATGTTGACGGAACAGAACCCGCCATGCGCCGCGAAGTTCGGCGTGCCGAACTGCGCCGCCCACCAGCCGGTGAACGACTGGCTCTGGTCGCGCCCGGTGAAGAAGGCGAGCTTGCGCGGATCGCTGGCGCGGATGTCGCCGAGCCAGCGCGTCGCGAGGTCGAGCGCCTCGTCCCAGGAGATCTCCTTGAACTCGCCGGCGCCGCGTTCGCCGACGCGCAGCAGCGGCGCCGTCAGCCGGGCGGGCGAGTTCTGCTGCATGATCCCGGCCGAGCCCTTGGCGCACAGCACGCCGCGATTCACCGGATGGCGCTTGTTGCCCTCGATGTAGCGGATGCGTCCGTCGCGCAGGTGAACCTTGATGCCGCAGCGGCAGGCGCACATGTAGCAGGTCGTGGTCTTGACCTCGTCGGCGATGGCCGGGGAGAGATCGATCGCAGGTTCGCCGTCCGGCGGTGTCATCGTGTCGTTGCTCCTGGTTGGCGGCGACTTTGGCCGCTCGCCGCGGCAGCGTCAAAGCCTAAGCGCGGCGATCAGATGACGTTCAGTTCGAGGACGGGACGCCGGTCGCGGATGCGCGCGTATCCGAACCTCTCGGCGTCGATGTTCAGATAGCGGCCATGCACGATCCGTTCGGCGACGGCGCGGCCGGCGGCCGCGGCCTGCTGCATTCCATGACCCGAGAAGCCGGTGACGAAGTGCAGATTGGCGATCTCCGGATGCGGGCCGATCACCGCGTTGTGGTCCAGCGTGTTGTATTCGTAATGCCCGGCCCAGCCGCCGGTGACCTTCAGTTCCTCGAAGGCCGGGATGCGCGCGGCGATGGTCGGCCAGATCGGATCGTCGAAGAAGCGATGGTCGATCTCGAAATCGGTCGGATCAGCATCCGGGTCCTCGTGCGCCGGCGGCGAGACGCCGGCCAGGAAGCCGTCGCCCTCGGGCCGCACCCAGACGCCGTTGGTGTCGATCACCAGCGGGCAGTCCGGCAGGACAGCCGGCGAGCGGAACACGAAAACGGAGCGCTTGCGCGGACGCACAGGCAGGTCGACCCCGGCCAGCGCCGCGAGCGCGCCCGAGCCCGGTCCCGCCGCCAGGACCATCTCTCCGCACGCGACGCGCGCGCCATCGGCCAGACGCAGCGCCGCGATGCGGCCGGGGGCGGTGTCGATGCCGCAGACCTCGGCGGCGACGTAGCGCGCGCCGAGCGAGATCGCCTTGCGCCGGAACGCCTGCATCAGGGCAGGACCGTCGAAGGAGCCCTCGCCGGTCAGACCGAACCCTGCCGCCGCCACGCCGGTCGTCTCGATCCAGGGAAAGCGCCGCTTCATGTCGGTCGGCGACAGCACGGTCGTGTCGGCGCCATTGGCGCGCTGCAGCGCCACGTTGCGCCGCAGCAGATCGGCGTTGGCGTCGGTCGCCATCACGAGATAGCCGGGTTCGCGCAGTCCGATCGACAGGCGCTCGCCGGGCAGCGCCAGATGGCGTTCGACGTCGCGCAGGAACGCGATGCCGTAAAGCGACAGCGCAATGTTGAGCGGTGTCGAGAATTGCTGGCGGATCGAGCTTGCGGAGAGCGCGGAACTGGCGAAGCGGTAGCTGGGATCCTTCTCGAACACGGTCACCCGACCGGCGAAGGTCGGGTCGGAGAGCAGGAAGAAGGCGGTGGCGCTGCCCATCACGCCGCCGCCGACGATCGCGATGTCGGAACTGGCACCCATGTCCGCCATCTTCGCGCCTGTCCGGCGGCGGTCAAGCGCAACCGGCGCTCGCGCCGCCGTCGCGTCTCTGCTACCCCTCGCGCATGGCCCGCCTCGTCCTCGCCCGCGACCTGGCCGCGCTCGCCGCGCGCGACCGCGACGTCGCGCGCGAGCTGCGGCGGATCGGTTTGCCCGAGCGGCGGCATCGTCCGCCCGGCTTCGCCACGCTGCTGCGGATCATCCTCGGGCAGCAGGTCTCGGTCCAGGCGGCCGCGGCGATGTGGCGTCGGCTGGAGGACCTGCTCGGCGGCGAGGTCGCGCCGGCGACGCTCGCCGCGCGCAGCGACGCCGATCTGCGGGCCTGCGGCTTCTCGCGGCAGAAGACGACCTATGCTCGCGCGCTCGCCGCCGCCCTCGACGGCGGCGCGCTCGATCTCGCGCGGATCCATCGTCTGCGCGATGCCGACGCCATCGACGCGCTGACCACGGTGAAGGGGATCGGGGTCTGGAGCGCCGAGATCTATCTGCTGTTCGCGCTCGGGCGAGGCGACGCCTTCCCCGCCGGCGATCTGGCGCTGCGGGTGGGGTTCCAGCGCCTGAAGCGGCTCGACGAGGCGCCGACCCCGGCCGCGTTGCGCACGCTGACCGAGGGCTGGCGACCCTATCGCGGCGCCGCCGCGCATTTCCTCTGGCATTCCTACGCCAATCCGCCGCTGGGATGACGGTCATGGACAAGGGCGCGAAGCAGATCCTGGGGCCGCACGCCGCCGCCGCCGCCGCCGAACGCGCCGCCCGCGCGGCGCAGGCGCTGCGGGACAATCTGCGCCGTCGCAAGGCCCAGGCCCGGGCACGGGCCGAGGACGGTCACTTGGATGGCCAGAACCCGGCGCCGACATCTGCCGCCGACGAGACACGCTGAGGCGTTGAGCCGCATCTGCGGACGGCAGTAAAAGGCACGACCCGTCGCGCCCGCGAGTCGGCCTTATCTATGCCGTGTTTCGCGCTTTTCCTGGCGTCGCCGAGGGCATCAATTCCAGGACGGGACCGAGCATGGACAGGATAAGGATACGCGGCGGCCGGCGCCTGAACGGCCGGATCGCCGTGGGTGGCGCCAAGAACGCGGCGCTTCCCCTGATGGCGGCGGCGATGCTCACCGACGGCACGCTCACGCTGTCGAACATGCCCGCGCTCGCCGACATCTCGACCCTGGCGACGCTGCTCGGTCAGCTCGGCGTCGAGGTGACGCGCACCGGCGACGTGATGCGTCTGGCCTGCCCGCGGATCGCCGGCACGACTGCCCCCTATGACTTGGTGCGCAAGATGCGCGCCTCGGTCCTGGTGCTGGGGCCGCTGGTCGCGCGCGAGGGCAGGGCCCGCGTGTCGCTGCCGGGCGGTTGCGCCATCGGCGCGCGCCCCGTCGATCTCCACCTCAAGGGGCTCGAGGCGATGGGGGCGCGCATCGAACTGAGCGAAGGCTATGTCGACGCGCTGGCGCCGCAGGGCCTGCGCGGTGCAGAGATCGTCTTCCCCTTCGTGTCGGTGGGCGCGACCGAGAATCTGCTTATGGCGGCGACGCTGGCGCGTGGCACCACGGTCCTCAGGAATGCTGCGCGCGAGCCGGAGGTGGGCGACCTCGCGCGTTGCCTCGTGGCGATGGGGGCGCGCATCGAAGGCATCGACAGCGACCGGCTCTCGATCCACGGCGTCGATCGGCTCTCCTCCGCCACGCACCCCATCCTCCCGGACCGTATCGAGACCGGCACCTATGCGATGGCAGCCGCGATCACCGGCGGCGACGTCGAGCTGACAGGCGCGCGCATCGATCTGCTGGAGGCCGTCGTCGCCGCGATGCGGGCAAGCGGCATCGCGGTCGAGCCCACGGCCGACGGCATGCGGGTGAGGCGCGACGGGCCGATCGCCGGCGTTGATGTGATGACCGAGCCTTATCCCGGGTTCGCCACCGACCTGCAGGCGCAGATGATGGCGCTGCTTTCGGTCGCGCAGGGCGCCTCGATGATCACCGAGACGATCTTCGAGAACCGGTTCATGCATGTCCCCGAGCTTCGCCGGATGGGCGCGAACATCAACCTGCACGGATCGTCGGCGATGGTGCGCGGGGTGCGCCGGCTGACCGGCGCGCCGGTCATGGCGACCGATTTGCGGGCGTCGGTCAGCCTGGTCATCGCGGGACTTGCCGCCGAAGGCGAGACCGTGGTGAATCGCGTCTACCATCTGGACCGGGGTTACGAGCGGCTCGAGGCCAAGCTCGCCGCCTGCGGCGCCGATATCGAGAGATTGAAGGATCCGGGATGAGCGGACCCCTGAAGCTGCGGGCCGAGGACGCCGAGGACCTCGACATCGTGTCTGCGTGCCTGCAGGACGCGATCGTGCCGCTGTCGGACATGGAGTACCTGCCGGGCGAGCGCAGGTTCGTCCTGGTCGTGAACCGTTTCCGCTGGGAGAACTGCCCGGAGACCGCGGACATGCCTGCCGGCCTCCCGCCGCGCGGAACGGGCGATGCCGTCTTCGCCGATGGCGGGGGCGGCTACGAGCGGGTGAATTGCGGCATCGCCTTCGACGGAGTGGAGGCCGTGCGTCGGCGTGGCCTCGATCCGCGCGATCGGGCGCGCATGCTCGAACTGCTCAGCATGCGGGTCGAAGCCGGCGCAGTGACATTGGAATTCGCCGGCGACGCCGCCCTGCGGCTCGAAGGCGCCAGGATCACCTGCCGCCTCAGCGACGTCGGCGATCCGTGGCCGACCCAGTGGCGGCCGCGACATCCCGGGGACGGCGCGCTATAAGCCCGGCCGGCGCGCGGCCAGCCCGACGCGCCCGACCCCGCCTTCCCGACGCACGGTTTCCCCCTTTGCCAGCCAACGACAAGCTCGTCCTCGCCCTGCCGAACGGGCGGATCCTGACCGAGGTGCTGCCGCTCCTGGCGCGCGCCGGGATCACCCCCGAGCCGGCCTTCGCCGATCCGGGCGCGCGCCAGCTGCGCTTCGCGACCAGCGAGCCGGACATCGACATCGTCCGCACGCGCGCCTTCGACGTGGCGACCTATGTCGCCTTCGGCGCGGCGCATGTCGGCATCGCCGGCAACGACGTGCTGATGGAATTCGATTACGACGAGATCTACGCGCCGCTCGATCTTGGGATCGGCCGCTGCCGCGTCGCCGTCGCGGCTCCGGCGGCGGAGCTTGGCCGCGACGACGCGCGTCGCTGGAGCCATGTCGTGGTGGCGACCAAGTACCCGAACATCGCCCGGCGCCATTTCGCGCTGCACGGGATCCAGGCGGAATGCATCCGGCTTTCGGGCGCGATCGAACTCGCGCCCGCGCTCGGGCTGTGTACGCGCATCGTCGACCTGGTGTCGACCGGCGCCACGCTGAAGGCCAACGGCCTGGTCGAGATCGAGCGCATCGCCGACATCACCTCGCGGCTGATCGTCAATCGCGCTGCGCTCAAGACGCGCCATCCGCAGGTGGCGCCCTGGATCGACCGCATCGCGGAGGTCGCCCGTGCCGCTTAGGCTGATCGCTGGCGCGCGCGGTTTCGCTGCCGCCTTCGAGGCCCTGGTCGCCTCCGCGCGCGAGACCATGGACCGCGTCGACTCCGTCGCTGCCGCCATCGTCGAAGACGTGCGCAGGCGCGGCGACACCGCGCTCTTCGCCTATACGCGTCGCTTCGACGGCGTGGCGCCGGGCCGGCGCGGCCTGCGCGTGCCGGCGCGCGACATCGCGGCGGCGTGGCGCGCGGTGCCTGCCGCCGCGCGCAAGGCGCTCGAGCTCGCCGCGGCGCGCATCGAGGATTTCCACCGCCGGCAGCTTCCCGGCGACGCGGCTTGGACCGACGGTGCGGGCATCCGTCTGGGCTGGCGCTGGACGGCGATCGACTCGGTCGGCATCTACGTGCCCGGCGGGCGCAACGCCTATCCGTCGTCGGTGCTCATGAACGCGGTTCCTGCGAAGGTCGCGGGCGTCGAACGCATTGCGATGACCGTGCCGACGCCGCGCGGCGCCATCGATCCGATGGTTCTCGCCGCGGCGCGTCTCGTCGGCATCGACGAGATCCACCGCGTCGGCGGCGCCCAGGCGGTCGCGGCGCTCGCCTATGGGACGCGCTCGATCGCTCCGGTCGACAAGGTCGTCGGGCCGGGCAACGCCTATGTCGCGGCGGCCAAGCGTCTGGTCTTCGGGCGGGTAGGGATCGACGCGATCGCCGGACCGTCCGAGGTAGTGGTGGTCGCCGACGGCGCCAACGATCCGGCCTGGATCGCCGCCGATCTCATGGCGCAGGCCGAGCACGATCCGATGGCGCAGGCCATCCTCGTCACCGACGATCCGGTCTTCGCCGCGCGCGTGGAGGCCGCGATCGACGCGCTGCTGGCCACCCTGCCGCGGCGCGAGGTGGCCGCCGCGTCATGGCGCGATCACGGCGCGATCGTCGTGGTGCGCCGCCTGCGCGATGCGGCGCCGCTGATCGACATGCTCGCGCCCGAGCATCTGCAGCTGGCGGTGGCCGATCCGGACGCGCTGGCGTCGCGCATCCGCCACGCCGGCGCGATCTTCCTCGGCCGCCACGCCCCGGAGGCTCTGGGCGACTACGTGGCCGGTCCGAGCCATGTCCTGCCGACGTCGCGCACGTCGCGCTTCGCCTCGGGTCTCGGGGTCCTCGACTTCATGAAGCGCACGACGCTGATCGGCGCCGATTCCGGCGCGCTGGCCGGCATCGCGGGGCCGGCGATCGAGCTCGCCGAGGCGGAGGGCCTGAGCGCCCACGCGCGCTCGCTGTCGGTGCGGCTCGGGCGGCGGCGCTGACGCGGCCAGCCGCATGTCGGGCGACCGCGACCGCATCCTGCGCATCGAGCTCGACGAGCGCACGGTCCTGCGCCGCAGCCCCGAGGTCGAGCACGAGCGCGCGGTAGCGATCGCCGACCTGCTCGACGCCAACCGCTTCGCCCCGGTCGGCCATAGCGGTGGGCCCTATGCGCTGACGCTGTCGGTCGAGGAGGGGCGGCTGGCATTCGACATCGCGCCGCGGGAGGGACCGCCGCCGCCGCGGCTGCTGCTGCCGCTGCTGCCCTTCCGGCGCGTGGTACGGGATTACTTCGTCGTCTGCGAGAGCTACTACGATGCGATAAAGCATGCAGGTCCCGGCCGCATCGAGGCGATCGACATGGCGCGGCGGGCGCTGCACGACGAGGGGGCGGAGATGCTGCGCGCACGCCTGGCGGATCGCGTCGAGGTCGATGGCGGGACGGCGCGGCGGCTGTTCACGCTCGTCTGTGTGCTGCACATGCGCCCGACGCGCGGCGAGGAGCGCTAGGGGCGTGCCGCACTCGCATCTGCCCGGCAGCGTCCTGTTCGCCTGCAGCTGGAACGCGATCCGCTCGCCGATGGCGGAGGGCCTGATGAAGCAGCTCCATGGCCGGCGCATCTACGTCGACTCCGTCGGCGTGCGGGGCCTTCCCGTCGACCCCTTCGCGGTCGCGGTCATGCGCGAGCTGGGGATCGACATCGCCGGCCACACTGCGAAGACCTTCGCGGAGCTGGCCGACACGTCGTTCGACGTCGTGGTGACGCTGTCGCCGGAGGCCCAGCACAAGGCCGTCGAGATGACGCGCATCATGGCCTGCGAGGTCGAATACTGGCCCAGCTTCGACCCGTCGCTGACCGAAGGCAGCCGCGAGGCGATCCTGGAGTCGTATCGCGCGGTGCGCGACCAGCTCGCGCGCCGGCTGCGGTCGCGTTTCCCGCCCGCGCCGGTGCCTGATCTGTAACGGAGGCCGAATTTCCGGGCGAAACCGACGTCCGGATGCGACTCGCCTCTTGACCGGCGCGCGGGGCTTGGTCGAAATCCTCGTCCGACGATGCCATGCCGCGGGCGGATTGCCGCGGTCCGACGGAGACGCAATGCCGAAAGAAGACCTGATCGAGTTCGCCGGCGTGGTCAACGAACTGCTGCCCAACGCCATGTTCCGCGTGAAACTCGACAACGGCCACGAGGTGCTCGCCCACACCTCGGGCAAGATGCGGAAGAACCGGATACGCGTCCTTGCGGGCGACCGTGTCAATGTCGAGATGACGCCCTACGACCTGTCGAAGGGCCGTATCACCTTCCGGTTCAAGTAAGTGCCGGCACCTGCCGCCGGCCCGTCGCGAATCGTGCCCGAACTGGTGCTCGCCTCGGCCTCGCCGCGGCGTCTCGACCTGCTGCGCCAGATCGGCATCGAGCCGACGCGGATCGCTCCCGCGGACATCGACGAGACGCCGCTGGCGCGCGAGATCCCGCGCGCCCACGCGCTGCGCCTCGCCGGCGCCAAGGCGCGCGCGGTCGCCGCGCTCTTCCCCGATGCCGTGGTGCTGGCTGCCGACACCGTGGTGGGCTGCGGCCGCCGCATCCTGCCGAAGGCGGAGGACCGCGCGAGCGCGCAATCCTGCCTCGCGCTGCTCTCCGGGCGTCGCCACCGCGTCTTCGGCGCGATCTGCGTCGTCGTGCCGGGCCGACGCCCGATCCTGCGCCTGTCGACAACCGTCGTGCGGATGAAGCGGCTGAGCGACTCCGAACGCTCGGCCTATCTCGACGGCGGCGAGTGGCGCGGCAAGGCGGGCGGGTATGCCATCCAGGGTGCGGCCGCCGCCTTCGTTCCCTTCCTGTCGGGCTCCTATGCGAACGTCGTCGGGCTCGACCTCCACCTGGCGGCGCAGATGCTGCGCGGCGCGGGGATCGGGGCTTGAGCCGCGAACTGATCGTCGCCGCCTGGGATGGCGGAACCGCCGGCGCGCTGCTCGACGACGCCGTACTGCTCGACTGGACATGGGCGCCGGCCGACGGTGCGCATGAGCCGGGTGCGATCCATCTGGCGCGGATCGCGCGGTTGCGCGCCGATCTCGGCCTTGCCTTCGTGACGCTCGGCGGCGGCGCCGAGGCGGCGTTCGATCTCCGGTCCGCGACGTATCGCGAAGGCGACGGGGTGCTTGTCCAGGTCGCGGCGGCGGCCCGGGACGGCAAACCGGCCCGGGTGCGCGCGCGTCCCGCGCTGGTCGGTCATTTCGTCGTGCTGCGCCGGTCGGTCGGTCCTCCGCCGCCGGCGGGCGCGACTGCGGCATCTGCCGCGATCGCCGCCTGCGCGCTTCCCGAATCGGTCGTGGCCGTGCCGCGCAGCGCCGCGACCGACGCCGATCCGGCGCGCGTGGGCGCCGAATGCGCGCGTCTGGCGGCGCTGTGGAACAGGATCGCGGCGGATGCGGCGCGCCTGCGCGCGCCGGTGCTGCTCCATGCCCAGAGCGCCGCCTGCCGCGCGGCGTTGCCGCTGTTGCGCGCCCGCCCGGGGCGAGTCCTGGTCGCGGACAGACGCGTGGCGCTCGACCTTGCGTCCCTGGGCGTTGACGCAGGGATCGAAGACGTGGCGCAGCCTTTCGACATCTGCGACGTCGCGACCCAGCTTGGCGCCGCCCAAGCGCCGGTGGTCGACTTGCCGGGCGGCGGCAGCCTCGCGATCGAGCGGACGCGCGCGCTGGCCGCGATCGATGTCGACGGGGCGGGATCGGGCGATCCCGCGGACGTCAATCTGCGGGCGGCCCGCGAGATCGCGCGTCAACTGCGTCTGCGCGACCTGCGTGGGACGATCATCGTGGATTTCCTGCGCACCGGCGAGGCCTCGCGCCGCCGCGTCGCGGAAACGCTCGCGTCCGCCACGGCGATCGATCGACGCCGCATCGGATTGCTCGGATGGACGCGCGGCGGATTGTACGAGATGCGGCGCAGCGAGGACCTCGACGAGCGATGAACACCCGCGCGCCCTGCCCGATCTGCGCCCGGCCCGCGACCGCGGCCACAGCGCCGTTCTGCTCTGTGCGGTGCAAGGACGACGATCTGCGGCGCTGGCTCGTAGGGGCGTACAGGATCGCCGGCGAGCCGACGGAGGCGGAAGAGGACGGGGACAGGGCGGAGAACGAAGGGGAAGGAACATGAAGAGCGTCGAATTCCCTTCCGCAAAGCGCGTGCCGGCGCTGGGGCAGGGCACGTGGCAGATGGCGGAGGCCGGGGCGGGGCGTCGCGAGGCGATCGAGGCGCTTCGGCTCGGCGTCGACCTGGGCATGACCGTCGTCGACACCGCCGAGATGTATGGCGAGGGGGCGGTGGAGGAAATCGTCGGCGAGGCGATACAGGGGCGGCGCGACCAGGTCTTCCTGGTCACCAAATGC
>Ga0315904_10007545_pt1 | contig 14597 bp, 19 predicted proteins | sample LakEriMetagenome_6_FD_203529 | JGI IMG/M metagenome (GOLD analysis project Ga0315904, IMG submission 203529) | Freshwater fungal communities from buoy surface, Lake Erie, Ohio, United States - Buoy 12 MA120 | ecosystem: Environmental > Aquatic > Freshwater > Lake | place: USA: Lake Erie, Ohio... | reverse complement strand
ATTCTGGTCCGTGCTGCCCATCTCCGGAACCATCCCACGAATAGGCTGATCGCGCCACCGGCCGTCACCACAAACGAGATGACGGCGGTGATGAACTTAACCCACGGGTCAATGTGTTCGATGAAGGTGATGGCGATCATTTCTTAGGCTCGCGGTTTGTTGGGCGGGATCATGGTTCAGAGTCAGGCTTTGGAATGCGATTCCAGAGAGCAAGCACGATCAGCGCGGAGTAGATCACGCACTGGAAGGCGATGGACTGGAGGCGGGCGGTCATGGTCAGTTTTCCGAGTTTCCTTTAAGCGTCCAGATTTTCACCGAATGGATTTGAACGTCTGACGCCGCAACGCCCGTTGTGTAGAGTCTGAAAAAGTAAGCCGCGTCGTAGCTGCGCGTGGAGGAAAGCGTTGCCGTCATTGCTGGCGGAGGCGCGGAATCGTTCGATTTACAGGTAATCATAATGGATGATTGAGCGGGCGCTCGTGCAACCCATGTAAAATCAATTTCAAACTGGCTGTTCTGAAATGCCGCTGATCCCGTATCATAGAAAATATGAAATGAGGGGTTATCACCAAGCAAAAGGCGCAACCGTTTTGCGTTCGAGTTGTTGGCGAAAGACCCCAGTATCTTGGCGTGCATTGTCCACCCAGGCCCCGGAAGGGTGTAAGCAGGTAGCGATGTTTCGTGCAGCACCGTTTCGGCACCGGCGGAACTACTGAGAATCGATGTCGTGGATTGCAGAACGACCGATAATGAGTCGTTAATAAACGACCGTCGTTTGTAATTACCGAGAGCGTCTTTTGACACGATGAGACCTTTGTCCTCTGCGTTTGCACCGCCGGGGACAAAGGCCCAATTGGCCCTCTCGGTGCTGGCCGTGGCCATGTTGGTTTGTGTCTCAAATGTTCTCAGTGATGTCGTTCTAGTGGTTGCGGTCGCTGTGCCACCGGCCGTCGCGGCATAGGTAACGTCAAGAGATACATTTGCTGATGACGTCACATTAGATTTTCCTCTCAACCCTCCGAATGACTCGATGGTTCGGATGTTTCCCCCATCGAGCTTGGGGGACGAGATGATATTTAGTGACGGAACATCGCCTCCAGCGTCACAATACAACCTGAAAATCGCCGTCGTGCTGTCGCCTGATCCATTGGAGACGCGCCCGCCGGTCCAATCCATCCGGGCCGTTCCAGCGAGGTAGATTGCGCACTGCCCCGAGTTCAATCCGCAGCGTTCGACGTTTGGCTGTATCACGCTGACGATTGATCCACCTGTGACATCCATGAATCTATCCAAATCCCCAAACTCCCCCAGCATTACAACTCCGCCGAAGTTTGAACCAGAAACAATCGGGGCGGAGGACTTTTCGAGGATAATTCCTGTGGTGTCTGCGGTGACGCCTGAAGCTCCCATCCCGCAGTTTTCGATCAGGAACGTATCAGCTTTCGTGAATCGAATCCCAACAACATTGTTTTGAATGAGACAATCCCTCACCACCACCTTCGGCGAGTTTTGAGCCCAAATCCCGTTTGCAAAACCAACAACACGGACGTTCTCAAAAAGGAATTGCGAGGCAAAGAAATTTCCCGGACCAGTATCGCTGCGGGCATAAATCCCGGTTCCGGATGATGTGTCGCCGCCTACACCCGTGACTCCAATGTGGCGGACTGCCGTGTATTGAACGTTGTTCGGCGCATCGTATTTGATGGCGTGAGCCGATGGCGTCACTTGGTTGATGATGCTGGAAAACATGCCATCACCGATAAGCGATGTGCCTTGGAGCTTGATGACGACCGGAGCGGTGATCCGATAAGTTCCAGCAGGGAAATAAACCGTCCGGCTTGTAGATGTGTTCCCTGCCGCGTCAATAGCAGCCTGAATAGCCGTAGTGTCATCGGTAGTGCCGTCCCCGGTCGCGCCGTAGTCTTTGACGGATAGGCCGATGAGGTTGAGAGCGGCTTTCGTTTCAGCCGGATCTTCCGCGATGGCGGCGTTGACGTTGGCGTTCGTCACGTTGGCATCACTGCCAGCCGGTCCTTGCGGTCCTGTTGCTCCAGTGGCACCAGTCGCCCCTGTTGCCCCTGTTGACCCGGTTGCTCCTTGTGGACCGGTTGCGCCGGTCGCGCCAGTAGGTCCACGCGCACCAGTGGAAAGCGTGTAGTTAGACGATCCCGAGTTAGTCGTGATGGTGACGGTCGTTGCCATTATGCGTGCGGGTCTGAAAGAATTTGCTGGATGCCTGCCAAGCGGTCCTTATCGACAACTCCATCGGCGTCGGTCGTTTCGATTGCCCATGAATAGGTTCCGGCTGTTAGTGATAGTGTGCGTGGTTCCACCGTAAATGCCCACGCGTATGCGGTTGCGGTCGTGATGGTGATTTGACCCGCCGTATTGCTGTCGAGCGTCAGCGCAACCGTGCCGCTGGCGTTTTTCCATGTCATGCGGACACGGGACAACGCGGCGGCGTATTCGGTGTCATCCGACGATGTGATAGCAAACGTGAAGCCGCCCCACGTTTCGCCGGATGCGACGTTATCGAATACGATGTTTTTGAGGGAACAGGGCATTTTTGGCTTATCCTCCAATCACTGTTATTGCAATATCGCCCGTTCCGCTTGATGTGAAATTGTATGGAGAATCCATGATGCCGTCCGATGCGCTTAACGGAAGCGCAAAAAGAATTACCGACTTGCTGGTTAGCGTGAAATAATCGTTTGTAGATCCTTCAACGGTAACATCGATGTCTTCCTGTGATCCCTCTAAAAGTAACCCTCGGATGACGCTGATTGTCGGAATCGTAACACCCTCGAAGTCCTTTTGGTCCCCGTCATATATCAGGACCCCATCGGTTGCGACTCCTGGGGTCGTGTTTGCGGATGTCGCTGCGGTGGTAATTCCGGTGCATGTGCCGTTTTGTGTCGCAATGTTCAGAGTCGCATCGTTTGCTGGGTAGATATTCGCTGTTTCGCTTCCAACCGTGTATACAGTGTTCGGCTTGCGGGTGGCGGTAATGTCGGCTCCGGTTCCTCCGATTGTGAGAATGGCGCTAACGTCTGCATCTGCGGCAGCAGCGGTTCGCAATGCGCCAGCAACAAGGGTTGCCGTGTTTAGAGCGGTAGTGACGGCAACATTTATCGTTTTTGGCGATCCGGTCATGCCAGCCGCAGTAATGACGATTTGAGCGTTTCCAGCGCCAGTGATGCCAGCCGCAGCGTTTACGGTCGCCGTCTCGACTTGTGCCGTGCCTGCAACCCATGCGGTCGAGCCGCTGGTGCTTCCGTTGGTTAGGTCAAGCGCGAGAACGTCTCCGCTTCCCGCAAAAATCGCGCGAACCGAATACGCAACATCCGCGCTTGCCAGCGAAACGCTGGTATTCCCTACCCCGATTTGAACGTCATTCGTGATGTTCGTCCCGGTCGGCGTGGCGGTAGCCCTTAAACCATAGTATGCGAGGCATTGCGAAAGGTTCACGCCTTGGGTGGGGTGTCAAAAGGCACCGCTTTATTCAGCGCCTCACGCCTTTTTGCGCACGCTGAACAATTCCGAATGTTGGTTCCGGCTACCCTGTCAATGGCGCGGGCAATCGGTTTTGCGACAACCTCCACGGCATCGCCGAGTCCTTTCATTCTCGGGCGTTTCCATTTCATGCTTCCGGTGGGGTGTAAACTTCTCCGAATGCGCTTGGCTTGTTGCCGATGCGGGTTGATTTCCAGCAGCGCACCATGAGGTTGACAACGCGGGTTTCGCCGGGTTCATCCGGAACACTCATCACGAACCATTCCGACCAAGGATCTTCGGTGTCGCCGTTCCAAAGCCAAGTGCGGGACGCGACAAGAACCGGGTCGGTTTCGGTGTCTTCCGGAAAAAAGTATTCATCCCATTGCGCTTCGTAATAGGTGCGCGGCGGGGTTTCTGAGCCAAATCCTTCCGGCGGGGCGAAGCGGTAGCGGGACTTGACAACCGTTGTTGTTGCTGACGCCGCTGGCGGTCCATCATCACAATCCGGCCATGCGCCAATGTCCCCAATCGTCGGCCAGGTCGTTTCGTATTTAGCCTCGCATCCTTCCCCCTGCGGTGTTTCCGGCCATTCCTCGGGGATGTCTTCCAGCGCATCAGCTTTAAGCTCCGCCTTGGTTTTGGGGTCTTTGAGCCGGTCCGCCTCAATCGCCTTGCGGGTAAAGTTCCAAGTCGCTTGCTCGTCTTCCTCAAATGGACCGGGGCATCCTTGGAGACTCGGCGCGGTTCCGTTCTCTGCGGTTCCGACGGTCTCCGTGCCGCGTTCCGTGGGGTTGCAATAGTCCTGCGGGGCTTCGTCCGTGTAGGTTACGCCAAACGGGTCTTGGATTGCGCCGATGTATCCGGGCTCGGGATCGTAAACGCCGCACTCCTCGCTTGTCTCGTCGTGAAAATTGCCCTCAAACGAAAAGTTTTCAACCTGCGGCTCATCTGGGATTTCCGACCAGTTGTAAGTGGAAGTGGCAATGATTTCACCCGATAAAGGAAAGGTTCCCGGTCCCGAGGTGTAAACCCATCCGGTCCCGGTGTATCGGTTGCCGGAAATCGGCTCAAGGGTTTCGTAAATGTTCGGCAGGTCGTCTGTCGGGTCTCCGCCGGGTTCCGTAAATTGCCCGTGTCCATCTACCGACGCCTCGCCCGTCAGGCTTTCGCATTCCTTCCTTGGCGCTCCACAACCCGGAAGATTGCACGGGCAGCAAGCCCATACTTGATTGACTTCCTCCAGTGTGGTGATGTTCATCCTCTGGTCACGCTAAGGATTCCCGCGCATTGGCTGATAGTGACGTTTCCGCACGCGACAGCCGAAAGCGTCGCAACGCCATCCTCGACAACCAACCTGCCAATCGGGACAATCGCCGTTCCTGTTCCAGTTGGTGATGCCGGGTTAGTGTTGTCGTCGTAATCGGTGGAACCTTCCGTGTTGGCTTTCGCTTCCCATGATGGAGTGCCGCTGGCTGTTATTACACCGGGCAGGAAAATCTCATCATCGTCGTCTGTCACCGGGTCGATTCCGTCCAGTTCAATTTGAATCAGCCAGTCGCCGGAAGTGGTAAGGTTGATGGTGTTTCCAGCAACCCGAAAATTCTTATCCCCGCACGCAATCCATCCTCCACGAATTTTTGTGTCTCCGTCATCAACGTAAAGCTCGCCAAAGCTGCAAACGCCAGCCGCTTGACCGGCTGCTCCACCGTTGCCCGAATAGCCGATTGCAACCGGGACGCGATCCCTTAGTGCGGCAATCGCCTTGCGAACGTCACGCGACAACCTGCCAATCCATCGCGGGTCATCCACGATAGCAGGCATCGGAATTGGTGTGGTGCCATTTCGGATCTTCATCTGAATCAATCGTAAAGGAACGAATTGTGTCCGTCTCTTTCGGAAAGCTCCCACTCAAGGGATGTTTGGTAAAGCTCGCCGCGTTGCTCCTGGCTTGCCCCGGTTAGCATCCAATCGCGTGTTCCGCCCGCTTCTGGCGGGTTGCCGCGTGGTGATGCAATCTTGCCCAAAAGGTTCAATTGCCCCGATGTCAGCGGCGAGGTTCCCTGTGTCACCTCGTTCCAAGTGTAGGTTGGAAACTTGAACGTCGTTTCACCTTGGACTATGAGCTTTGCAAACTCCAGTTCGTCGCCGGATGCGGTTTCCCACGAAAGAGCGTCAACAATCGCGCCAGTGAGCGGCACGCCAACCAGTTCCTCGTCAAAGCGGAAATACTCGCCGGTTGAAATGTCGATTGTCGCCGTGCCATCCAAAAGCCATCCAAGGCGGTTCTTTGCTGAATCTGATAGTGCTTTCCACTTGTGATGCTGTGAGAACGGAGCTTCTCCAAGTCTGCCCTCCAGCCTGTAAATGGTTTCAGCGCCTGCCGCCAGTTCGCCTTCGTTGTATTGCGCAACCTGCCCGCCGACAAACTCGACGCGCACCTCTACCAGTCCGCCCTCGGTGTATGTCGGATTTGCAGATTCAATCGTCAGGAATGAGTGATACGGTTCAACCTCCGTATCAAAATCGGTGATTGCGTTACCACGCGCAAACCTTGCCCGATAGGTCACCAGATTCCACGTTGTCCGCGTCAGTATGTATGTCCGCGATGCCGTCCACCCGCCACGGTCATTCTGCGTAGCCGTGAAGTCCGGCTGCGGGTAAATCGTGTTATTTTGGATTCCGTGGAGCGTTGGCATTAGTTCGGGAAAGGTTTGGTTGCCGTGTTGCGGCGGATTTCCTCAAGAATTTGCGTTTGCCGCTCCATGGACGCGCCGAAAACGTTGAATCGGGCGTCGTTGAACGCGCTTTCCTCCATGGCAGGCGCGGCGTTAAGGTATTGCGTGCGTCCGTACGCCGCTTGCGCTCTTGCCGTAGATTCGGAAACTTGAGATGCCGTCACCGAGTCCTTATTTCTCGATATGTATTCCGATCCCTTTTCCATGTCGCGGAATACTGGCAGATTTCGCAAAGGGTTGATGCCCTCCATCAGTTTGGCGGAAAGCTCTCCTATTTCCAGAAATCCACGAGTAAGACCGATCTTCACGGAGTCGGAAATAACTGTGGCAATGAATGTCCCGATTTTTTCAAGCCGTTCCGTGTCACCAGCCACCGCCTCGCCAATCGCCTGACCAAAAGTAGATCCCGCATTGCTGAATGCTTCGGTAAACTTCGGAAGTTCGCTATTGATGGAATCGATCCCAACCTTTAGCCCTTCGTTCAGTCCGGTGCCGAATGCGATGTAAAGCGAATCAACCGAGTCTTTGGCGGCGGCAATCTTGCCTTGCATGGTCTCCGCGCCTTTGTCGATTGCCTTAAAAAACATGCCGCCCGCACCGGTTGCATCACGGAATGCCTGTGCGACTTCGCCGGCGGAAATGCCGCCATCCTCCATGCGCTTCTTGAGTTGAAGCATGGTCTCTCCCGTGCGCTTGCTGATTTGTTGCAACGGGTTGAAACCGGAGTTTACAAATTGCAGCACTTCCTGCCCCATTAGGCGGCCCGCTGCGGTCGTCTGTGCGAATGCTAGCGCAAGACTTCCGAATCGTTCGGAGTTGCCCATGGATACATCGCCAAGCATGCGAAGCGTTTCCATGGTATCATCAGACGCCATGCCAAATGCCATCAACGTTTTCCCGGCGGCGGCGTAGTCCTGAGTCGATAGTGGCGACTTCTGCGCCTCTTGGCGGAACTCCGCGATCATTGACTTCGCCTTGTCCGCGCTGCCTGTGAGCGTGGCAAAGGACATTTGCAGCATTTCCATGTCTGCGGCTTTGTCCGATGCGATGGAAAGTTGATTGCCAAGGCCCTGAAACGCCTTAGTCAGTCCATAAACCGAAGCACCAGCGGCGACCAAGCCGCCAATCATGCTCTTGATTCCGCCAATATCACTGCGAACACCCTTCATCACCCGCGAGAACTCGCTGGCGTCGGCTCCGATTTTGACCTTTACGTCGGACATGCTATTCTTGCGGTGGTGTCAATGACTCGAAAACGTGTTTTACCCTGTCCGCGAGGCGTGGCGCGGATTGGTCAACCTGCGGTGTCTTGCGGAACACGCGCACGCCGCGACGGTGGAGAATCGCGTGGATCAACTGCGGGATTTGGTCTAGTGGTTTGTTCATCGTTTCATCCGCGCTCCATCCGTATTCGCTGGCGAAAAGGTCAACCAATGCGGCAGTTTCCTCCGCCGGATCCGAACTCGTCAGGTGTCCGACTTTCCCGGCGTGTCCGCGACTTCTACCGCTGCCTCCGTTTGGCGTTGGCGAACTCGGACGATGTATGACATGATTTCGTGTAGGTCGCTGTCCGGTGTATCACTGAATGCGTGGATGACTTCGGATTCGGTCGGTCGCGTTTTGCCGTTGCTAACGCAGATGTAGGCACCGATGAAGTCGGCATCTTCCGCTTTTAGTCCAGCGTAAGACAATGCGCGTTGCACCAGCATCAGTGTCTTGGTTGAAAATTCCCGCAATCCAAACGGCGGCGAGTCAACGAATGCGTCTTCTAGTTGTGTGTTCATCTGCGATACAGTATCTTTTCGAGAGCATTGATTTTGTCTGGCGTCATATCCTTCCCGACAAGCGCCACGCGACCGCGATGCTCGACGCGGGCGAATTGAATTTGCTTGATGCAGTCCACCATTTTCTCATGCCCAAGGATTGCGCCTTTCGCGTAGGAAATCGCGGCGTCTGGCAGTTTGGCGTAGAGCGCCGGATCGTCGTAAAGCGTGGCGTCTGCCGCTGCCGCTTGGTGGAAGCACCAGGTGGTCACCCGATCATTCCTGCGCCAGCCAATGAGAGGATGACCTAGCGCACACATAACCGATGCTTTGCGCGTGTTGGTGACGGCCGCGCATGGCCCGGCGTGATGGCTCAAACCTCTGCCGAGTTGCAACATCCGCCGCAAGTGTTCGTAGTTTTCAAACGCCTGTTTGCAAACGGTTAACGGGTCATGCGGGTTCCTCTCCTGCCATGGCGAATCCGTCCACAGTCGAACGATTTCCTTCGGGGAATTTCCCGCTGGGTCCGGTTGGTGGAAATGCCAGACAACGCGAACGCCTTTGACGCCGTCACCCGCGCTCGTGGTGTAGGGCTGCTCCTTGTGAAGTGGAACGTCGAAAGCGTAAATTGTCGCGGCAAGTCGAGTGTCCGCAACCTCGCTGTATGCGCTATCAATCGTCGTCACCGCAAATTGCGGCAGAATGCTCGGCTTGTTCATCTCGTCATCTGGTGGTTTTGTCCGTTAGCTGATGCCCGGATGATTCATCGCGGTCACCTCGATCCGCTGATAATCCTCGTTGGTGTGCGTGCGCGTGATCGACTCAACGATGGTTGAGCTTCCGACGCTGCCCTTGAGGTAGTCGGTCGGTGACGTCACAAGCGTGATGGCTGCGGCAAGCGTGGTGGCGTATGGCGAAGACGTCGGAATGTATCCGGCAATAGACACCTCGATCCGCTCGTCGTAATAGGACTTACCGGATGTGTCCCCGGTCCCGTTCCTCAAAACCTTGTTTTCCTGCGAGTAGGAATAACCGATGGAATCGGTAATGATTCCAGTTTCAAAAGTTAATCCAAAGGTTGAACCTGTTCCGAACGATGTAGCCATGGCTAACCCATGCGCCTTGTCAAATTCGGGTAACGAGGCACTGTGCCGAAAAGGTGACTTCCAACATGGATTCGTCCCATTCCTGAGTGCTGCCTTGATACAGCCAATGGTCCATGCGAATGCCTTCGTCGAGGATGGATTTAATGCTGGTCGGGTCGTTCAACGCGGATTCCAACTGGTCAATCCAAGCGTCAATGTCCGCGTCTGATTCATCTCCAGCGTGGCACCGCAGGACGATCTCGACGTCACAACGTTGGACATGCGCTAGGGACACGGAATGCGGCTCTGCGCTCGGAACGTCGATTGCCAGCGTTGGCAGGGTGATTTCCGCGCGTTGTTTCGCGTCAACGACGGTGATGTCATCGGGCGCGGGGTTTACGGTCGCCAGATACGTTCTGAGAGATTCCTTGAGTCGTTGTGTGGTGGTCATTTGATTTTCTTGAGTTCTGCGGCAATGATGATTTTCATCCGCTTTAACCCGTTTTTCCGGCCGGTCGCCAACGCTGATTTGATTTCAGATGACTTCTGAAGGTTGCTGATGTATGGCGTTTTGTTGGCAAGCTCAACCTTTGCGCGGAGCATTTTACCCATCCTCGTTGTGCCGGAATACGATCCAACGTGCCGACGAATCCATTGCGCAACTCCTGAAATCTTGCCGACACCAAGCGATTCTCCAGCGGTAATCCATGAAGCTTTGGCCCGGCCAGCCTTCCTGATTTGCTGCTGAATGTAAGCGTCACGATCCGGCTCACTGATAAGGTCTCGCCACGTTTTCCACATGCTGCGCTTAAATCCGCCCTTCGGTATCCTAACTCGCCCTTGCCGCCTTGCACTTTTGTGTGCCTGTTCCATGCTATTCGTGGCCGGAATTATTCCGGTGTTAACCATGAACCATGCAGCCGTGACTTGCGCCTCGATGTTCTTTTGAAACTTCGCCCCTTTTGCGGATGTCAACCCATAGGGCTGAACCTTCATTGCAAGCGCCCGCGCTGAAGAAAGCGCCATTTCGTCGATGCCGCGCTCGACGCCTTTCCCGGTGAGCTGCGAAAACTTGTCCAGAGTCCGTTTTAACTCCGATGCTCCAATCAATTTGGCGGACATTTTCATCGGCTTTCATTCGGGTCTGCAAGCGTGAAAACGACAGACACCGCGCCCGTGGAAACTTCCGCGATGCGGTAGGAAACCCCGCCAACAGTGCAACGCTTTTGAAGCAGGGATTTCGGGTTGCTGACATCGGATGCTTGCGCGACCACCTGCGCCTGGATGTCGGACTCAAGCCCGCCCATTGCGCCCTCGTAGCTCTTGCGGAAATCGTTCGTCACCACGCTAAACGTCTGCCCCGCGCAAACCATGGTTTCCGTGCCTAGCAAGGCGTCCACCTCGTCGGCTGCGGAGTTTAGGAAGTCGTCGACTAGGCTCACGCACTAGTCGCCGTGTCAAGACTCAGGTGCCGCCGTGGTCGCCGCGTCGTGGCGGTAGGTGTGCAGAATCTTTGGGATGTGGTATCCGGTCCTGATTCGCCGGCGCGCTTGTTTGCACCACGCCAAGTCTTCGCCGTAGTTGGACTCGCTAAAAAGGCATCCTGCCACAACCTCCCTTTTCCACGCGCAGACATGCCACGGTGCGCGGAGCGTGATGCCGTCATGCACGAACGGTCCATCTTGGTTCTTCACGCCAAAATGCACTTCGGATTCCAATCCGTTGTAAATTGCCCGCTGGTGGAACGTGATAACGTCCGCGCCGGCCTCGATGGCTTTCAGTAATTCGGAAACGTAGTCGTCGGAAACGTCGTCGTCGTCGTCCACAAAAGCGATGTATTCGCCGCGGGCGACGTCAACGAGTGCCTGCCGTTTCGCGCCGATGCTGCGGGTGCGGTTATCGCAGAGGACAAGGTGTTCAACTCTTTCGTTTCCGATTTGGCTTCCAATCTTGTTCACTAGCGATTCCAGTTCGATGTCGAATGCACGACTTGGAATCGTCGGTGTAAGTATGCTGAGTTTCGGTTTCATTTTGTTTTTTCCTAAATATCGCATCGTAATTTGAACGGAATTTGTCGCCGTTCACTGGTCGTGGTGAGTCTCCTTTTCCTGCACTCATTGCTTTTCTTCGTTGATTCTCACCCAGCATCTGCCGACTTGCCGCCAAGCAAAGCCCGCTTCCTCGACCGCTTTCCGCACTCCCGGCGCGTCGATGTCATGCCCGCCGAAGAATCCGCCGTCTTTGACCTTTGGAAGCCACGCGGCGATGTCGGCTTTCACGCTCTCGTAATCGTGCGCGGCATCGATGAATACGCTGTCAACCTCGCCAGGTTTGTAGTCTTTCGCGGCTTTCTCTGACTCGGTTTCGTGAACCTCAATGACACCGTATGCCTGATTCTCTTTGACAAATGCTTTTGCCGCCAAAAGGTTGTTTTCAAAATCCGCGCAAACGGAAACGCGCCCCGTGTCGCCATCGCCAAGGAATGTATCCACGCAGTGAATGAAAGCCGGTTTGCCAATGTCCTGAATGCGCTGCGCCAAGTAAACCGCACTCTTCCCTTTCCAGCTTCCAACCTCTACAAATATTCCACCATCTGGAATCGTCTTGGCAACATGGTCGTAAACATCGCGGAAATCAAACCATCCTTCCATTTCGGCGGAAACCTTAATGCCTTTTTTAAGTCGTTCAAAAATTCCCTTGCCGGTCTTGTAGTGATATTCCGAATTGCTGCGGGCGTAGGTCTCATCCATTTCGCCTTTGCCGAATGCCGGGTGGTGATGCTCAAACGTGATCCGGTCGCGGGCGTCGATGACCACGCTGTCACGGTGTGCGCAATAGGTGAACCAATCGTCCGAATACATGCCGAAAAACTCCGGGTGAAACAGGTGGCCTTGCTGGATGTAGCGGGCGCGATTCAGGATTGCCATGCAAAGCAAGCCATCCTTGCGGTGTCCGTCGCTGATGGCAAGGACGGCAGGCTTGCTGGTGTCACCAATCGCGTCGAGGATTGCCGTGTCCCAACCCTGGAACGGTTCAAAGTCGTCGGAAAGCTGGACGAGGACTTCACCTTTCGCGTGCTTTGCCGCTTCGTTCCATGCGTCCACAGGTCCACCGTGACCGCCGACAACGATACACCGCGCAACGTAAAGCATCAGGCTTTCATCGTCGTCCGCATCGATGGCAAAAATGTGTTCGATGGCATCTGGATTTGCGGCGAGGCGCAACCATTCCATGCGGCATTTCCACGCCTTGCCCGCGCGTCCACGTGTGGCGTGTAGCAGGCTGATTTTCGCTCCGTGGCGGATAAAATGGTTTGTCTCCATCACATCCGCCTCCTCTGGTCTGCCATTGGCGCGTAGAGCCATCGCACGCAGGCTTACGCCTAGCTTGCCGTAATAAGCGCGTCTGAGGTTCCACGGCGCATCCTGCGGCATCCTGATGGCTTCCATGGCGGCGGTCCAGCCAAGTGCGGCTGGCGCTTCGTTTGGAAGGCAAGCCAAGCCAAGCTCTCCGTATGCCTCGCGTCTCGTCGGGTCAGTCACCAACGCCTGCGTGAGCATCTGCTTCTTGGTTTCGTTGTCGTCTGCGAGTCGCGCCAACTGGAAAAAAGCCTCGTAGCGTTCGTTCGGTCCTGCGTCTGGAAGCTGCGCGAATTCGATTGCCTTCGGGATGGCATCGGCGTTGCGGTCCAGCGCAATCAGTGATTGGAAAACGTGGAACTTTTGCGAAACCGTCCGTTCGTCCTCTGGAATGCTTTCAAGGATGCGGAGGTTGCGTTCGTCGCGTGCTGCGCTGCGTTTCTCGCTGGCATGGACGATTTCCGCGCCGTCAAACCGCATTTGCTTGCTGCCTTCAGCAAACTCCAAGCATTCATGGATTGGATGCACCCAACGCGCCGTGCCTTTGCGCCAAAGACGTTCTCGCCAATTCACCACGCCATCCTCTGGCACAACGTAGCGCATGAGGACTCCGTCAACGTCCTTGTCGTGGATGTCCTGCACAAGTTGTCGGATTTGGGATACGGAATCCGGCGTGATTACGTCGTCGGTATCTGCCCACATTAGCCAATCTCCGGTTGCCATGTCGCAAGCGGTGTTTCGGGCTGCTGCGAAGTCGTCAACGTGCGGCCAGTTGTGAAAATTCAGATATTCGCCAATGATACAACCCTGCATCCTTGCGATTTCAAGCGTATCGTCGTCGCCAAGGTTCCCGCTCGCCCGCACCACAATCACCTCGTCCGCGACAGGCGCGAAGGCATCCAGAAAGCGCCCGATTTGCTTCTCCACATTGCCAGCAATCACGCACAGGGAAATCTTTGGTTTCATCTCGGGGGATTTTCGGCAATCGGGATTTTTGGTCAAGAAAAACCCGCAGACACAGGCGACGGAATACCGCGCCTGATCTAGGTGTTGCGCCGAGAATGAGAGGCAAGCCACTCGGCGGCGTTGAGTCTGGCAGTCTGCCCGTTCATCGTGGGGAACTTTGGCGCGGCGCGGTCAGCATAGGCCAGCAGCCTGCGGATGACGTTTTCGGCTTTCTCCATGTCCTTGCCATGGTTGTATTGCATTTTCCCGATCATCACGACGTAGTGATCCAGAGCCTCTTCCATTGCTTCCATCGCGTCATAAATGGGCTTCACGTTGGCGATGCATCCGTTTTCCATTGATGCTTCGATAGCGGCGTAGCTTTTTGGGTGGTCGTGTCTGTTCATTTTGAGTTTCCGCGTGTAGGATGCGCGGCCCCCGTTTGATTCAAGCTCTCTCCCATTTCAGACCTTGCGGAAGTCCCATGTGGCGATGCCATTCCTTGATTGCTGCTCCGCGTGTCCAGAGTTTCGCGTATTATTCCTTGCGGCTGCAAAGTCTTCAACGTGCGGCCAATCATGCCGCTTGTTGTAATAACTGCTAACCCTGCATCCTCTTGATTGTGCAATTTCTAGCGTCCTGTCTGGTTCCTGACTTCCAATCGCCCGCACCACAATCACCTCGTCCGCAACAGGCGCGAAGGCATCCAGAAAGCGCCCGATTTGCTTCTCTACATTGCCCGCAATTACGCACAGGGAAATCTTTGGTTTCATCTCGGGCAATTTTCGGCAATCGGGATTTTTGGGCAAGAAAAAACCCTCCACCGTTTCCGATGGAGGGTTTCCGACATGAACACCAGCAGCAGAGATAGTTACGGCTTGGTTCCGAATGCGAGGCCGAGGGTGAGTCCGGTAGCGGTTCCGTAGAGGCACTCAAACGCGCCATACATGACGCCGGTCGCCTCATTGAAGCTGCGGCGGTAGCCCATCACGATGCCGGAAGGATCGGCAACGCGTTCCACGGCTTGATAGGCTTGCGGAACCTGTGGCTCAAGGTAGCGCATGGCAACCATGATTGCGTCGGGGTGTGCGGCAAATGCCACAAGCGAAGTCGAAGCGGTCGGCAGGATGTTGGTTTCGTAGGTCGGGAAACCGACAAGCTGACCAAGCGTGCCTTGGCGGGCGGCTTGGTTGTCGCCAATCGCATAGGCTTGCA
>Ga0315904_10007544_pt1 | contig 14598 bp, 15 predicted proteins | sample LakEriMetagenome_6_FD_203529 | JGI IMG/M metagenome (GOLD analysis project Ga0315904, IMG submission 203529) | Freshwater fungal communities from buoy surface, Lake Erie, Ohio, United States - Buoy 12 MA120 | ecosystem: Environmental > Aquatic > Freshwater > Lake | place: USA: Lake Erie, Ohio... | reverse complement strand
TCCATAGGTTCTAATTCCAATTCATCTTCATCTTCGTCGTCATAGTCTTCTTCAGATTCTCCAGAACCATTAAGTTTAACAACGTACTCTCCAGGCTCGCTGATGTTTAAGTGTAATTCATCGCCAACAATTTCGATTTCATCATCACCACTCATTTTTTTGTAGATAGCAATAACTTCATCATCTGATGCATCAGTCATATCAAGTTCCTCTGATGGTTCCATACCATCCATTCCTTCTTCGTACATACCTTCTTTGTACATACCTTCTTGTTTCACATAACCTTCTTCATACGTGGATTCGGCCACGTCCATTTCTTCATAAACCCCTTCTTCTAGGGATTCTTTCACAACACCGTTAATTTCTTCTTTCGCAATTGAACGAAGTATTTCTTTGGTATTGGCATTAAGAGCGTTTTGAATATGGTTAATATCCAAAAGTGCTTCTTCAAGTATAGGTTTTTTATCTGCCATTTCTTTTTATTTAAGATTTTTTTTTATTAGATAAATAAAACGAGAGTTAACTCATTTGTTAATAAATATGCGTGTTTTTAGCAAAAATCACTTTTTAACTAAAAAAATATAATTTTTATATTAGTCTGCTAAAAATTTGTCTAAGCTATCTTTTAAATTTTCATTTATAATAGGTTTCTTAATTTCAGTGTTTTCAACATAAGGTCTCATTTCTTCAGCACTACGACCAATCCAAGCATCTGGTGTTGAAGGTGCTGTAACAACATCCCAACAAATTATCTCAAAATCATCCTGTACTATTTGTTCTCCGTTTTTACCTTCTTTTAAAGAACCAACACCTCTAGATGATACACCAATTTTAATTCTATTTCTTAGTAAATTTGCAACTTCATCCCCTTTTGTAGATACGATACCATAGTTTATGAAACCTGGTGTCATTAGGATTTCCATTTTACCCATAAGAGTTTTTCCTTCCCACCATGTTTCAGTAATATTGTGAGAAATTCTATCACCAGCAATAATTGAAGATTCTGGATGGTCTAATTCACCAACAGCTCTTCTTTCTCTAATTGCTTCTTGATAAAGCTCAACTTGTTTTTTCAAAACAGATTCAGGATATACTCTACCATTACGATTAAGTACACCATATTTTTGAAGAACTACGTATACAATTAAGGGTTCAACAATAGCTAATTTGCTACCACCGTCTAATTTTTTTATTTCGTTGATGAAAGGTTGATTTCTAGGTTCATCTGGGCTAATATATCCAGCGTCATGTTCAATAAGACCACCCCAACCAGATTCACCTCTTTTAAGTATTTTGAAATCTTTATAATTTATATCCATAATATTATACTCTTATAGATATAAATATATTAAATAAATAAAAAAACCCAGCTTTTAAGACTGGGTTTAATTTTATTGTTTCTTTTTATTAAATTTAAAATCTAAATTTTTATCTAAAATTTCTTCAATAATCATTGTTGATACTAAATTTAATGCTCTTTTTGTCGATTCAGAATTTATTGATGTTTCTTCTTTTTGAAATAAAGTAATCTCACAACACATAAAACTTCTTTTACCAAATTTTATTCCAGATTCTCTTAAATCTAAATCAACAATTGTTTTATCTTTTAAGAAAGATGTTGAATTATTATTTTGAGATAAAAAATTATAAATTGTTTGTCTAATTTTTTTATCTAAATTTTTTACTATTTTATTATAATCATCTTCAAAATCTGATAAAGGTTCAGCCCATGAAGATATGTTTATATAAATAGATTTTGGATTTTTATTGTCAACACAACCATATATTACATTGTAATTTTTGTGGTCATTAATTTTAAATTGTTTACCTGTTTTCATATTCGATATTTTATATCAAATATAATAAATTACCAGGTAAAAGTCAACTAAATTTTACCCCAAAGAGTTAAAATAACACCAACTACTATTTGAATAAAGCTCATTATAGCAATTACAGCAACCCAACGGTTTTTTTGTCGATATATTTCATCCTTAGCTTCCTTCATTTGAATAGGAGACCAAATATCATTTACTCTTTGAATCCAGTCACTATTTTGGTTAACTGTTTTCTCAACACCCTTTATGTCGTTTAGTTTAAGACTCATTTCGTTTAATCTAGTGTCAAAATCAGTGCGCATTTTTTCATGGTTTTCATTTAAACGCTCTAATTCTTTTAACACCAATTTACTATAATCAGCCCATGTATCTTTGTTCTCTGCCATTTTAAATTTCGTTTATAATCATTTTAATTTCTGAAAACATTTTTTCGTAGTGTTTTAATTTTGTTCTTTCTGTTTTTGAAGATAAAATATCCTCAGTTCCTCTATTTATTGCGATTTTCAATTTTTCAATAATACAATCACCGTTAGATTCTAAATTACAAATTTGTTCGGTTAATTTTCTTAATTTTAAAATATTTTCACTAGGTGATATTTGAAATTCGCCCATTTTTTTGATTTTTTATTTGTCGTTATTTAAAGTTTCTTTCAAATCAACTAATTTAGAAATATTCTTAGAAAAGTCTTCATTAATCTCAATCGTATTTCTTAATAGTTTATCTTTAACTTTTAATAATCTGTCTTTTGTGTCTAAATCTGATTCTGTTAATTTAGAATCAATTAAATCAATACATTCTCTAGTTATTTTAGAATATAGTTCTATTTTTTGATTATCGTCAGATTCCACTAAAACCTTTATCACTTCTTTTTCTGTTTCTGTTAGTTCAGAATATCTCTCGTTGTATTTTTCAACTAAAATTGAACTTAACATGCTAGATGGTACATCGTAAGATTCATTAACAACCTTACCCTTATTTGTAACTATATATTCTAAAACGTTTTTTCTATTTTTAGCAACTTCGTTTACATTCTTTGGTGATATTTCAAAAAACACTAAATCACCAATTGATTCATGCAATTTAGATATTCTTACATCGTATTCGTCATCTAATTTGCTCGCAACTTCCTTAGATAACGCAATCAATTTTTTGTTTTCAGATAATATATCTTTTTTATTAAATTTAGTTAATAATGATAAATTTTCACTTACGATTAAATTAGCCAAAAACTGGTCACTCTCAACCACATTTTCAATATTTTCATAAACCAAAAATTGTGTTCTTAATATTTCGCTTTCTTTAAGTGTTTTTATATATTTTTTGAACAAGTTTTTTTTAGCAACATCGTTTGAAGCTATCCCCTCAGCCAAAATTTCACTAAAAGCGTTTTTTATTTTTCCAAAATTTTGCATAATTAATTTTTTATTAATAAATATTGTAGAATTAAGCAAAAATGCTTATTCATCCAACATTTTATTTATATCATCTATCATATTGTTAACATCTTCATTAATCTTAACGTTTTTATCGTAAATCTTAACACTAACATCACTCTCATCACCCTTTGGTTTTACCGATTCAACCAAGACATCAACAAAACGATTTTGATATTTTTTTGTTCTTTCGGCCAACTCTTTATTTAATTTTTCTTTTCTTTCAATTAAAAGATTCTCAGTTCTTTTTAAAGATTCTGCTAATGGTTCTGCTCCAGCCTCAGGTGCTGCTCCAGCCTCAGGCGCTGCTCCAGCCTCAGGTGCTGCCCCAGCTTCTGCTCCAGCTTCAGGTGCCGCTCCAGCTTCTGCTCCAGCTTCTGCCCCTGCTTCTGCTCCAGCCTCTGCTCCAGCTTCACCACCGAAATCTAAATCTTCACCACCTAGGCCGCCTCCACCAAAACCGCCTCCACCGAAGCTTCCACCTCCACCGCCACCAGCGGCAGGCGCAGCTTCAGCACCAGTTTCACCACCACCTTGAGCACCTTTTAATGCGGCTTCATAATCACCGTATATCTTATCAACAGCATCAAACATACCAGTATGTTTAATAATTGTTGCAGTATTTTGTAATTCAGCAGAAGCTGCTTTCTCCATACGTTGCTCAAGTAAGTCTTGTTTAATTTCATCATCAGACCAACCCAATATATCTCTATGAGCTCTAGTCCATGACATAACTCCAAATCCAGTACCAATATCAGATGTTGCATCTTTAACAAGAGTAACCTTAGAAGTTAAATGTTCAATCTTAAGCATTTCAGCTTGTGTAGATGGATTATTAAGTGTAAGTGTAAAATTATCTAAATCTTCTTCAAAACCTAAAATAAACAAATGTATAATTGCTATCTTATTTAATTCTTGAAGCATTGATTGTTGAATACGATTTATAGTTCTAGAAAAACGTATATCCTGTAATGCTAAATTTTTACCTTCTCCTGTTGTTTCATCAAAACCTAAAAATGGTTTAGGTACACGCAAAGCTGTGAATAAATTTCTTTGCAAGTATTCAATATCAGCGATTTGGTCTAAGTTTGAGGCACCTGGTAGTGTATCTATTGGATTTGGTGCTGACTCATCTCTTACTGGGATAAAATAATCTTGGTCGTTTGATAATTGGTTATATCTTAAATCAATTTGACCAGTTTGTGGGTCAACAATTGGCATACGTTTAAATCTATCAGCGATTGCATTTACATATTGTTCAACATCAGCATCATCAATGTTACCAACATATATTTTATATACACGTCTTTCTGGTGCTCTAGTTACACGATATACAAGCATTGAATCTTCAGATAAAATAAGTTGCTTCCAAATACGTCTAGCTTTTTCTAAAACTGAAGTACCATAAGGTAGTCTTCTATCATCACCTAGTAAACGAAAATGGGCTATTTGCCATGAATTAAATTCAACATCACGACCTCTCCAATAGAATTTAACTCTATCTCTATTTTCTGATTGGTCATCAGAATATTCTCTACCACTAACCAAATCATATAAACCAGCTTCTCTACGTTCTATTTCATAGTTAGGCATTTGTTTAGTTGAAACAATACCTTGTCTATCATTAATGTTTAAATAAACAAAGTTATCACCATACTTACATGTATTTCTAGTCCACATTGGCAATGTGGTGTGTAAATCAAGTCTATTGAAGAATAAATCTTCTAAAATACCCTTAACACGTTTACTATCAGAATATATATTTAAAACTCTACCTCTATCATTTACAGTCGTTGATTCTTCCATCATAACATCTAACGCTGCTGCAATTGTTGGATAAAATTCCATAGCCTCAAAATCAGCATAAGAACCAACACGAGTTGTTTCATAATTTATAGACTGTTGAAATAATCCATTCTCAACACGTTTCCAAGTACTTTGCAAATACTTGTTTTGTTGTGCTTGTAATTTTGCGGCATCGTATTCTTGTTTGTTAGTTGTTTTTAACAATTCACCACCACCCAAATTAAAACGTTGTGTTGTTTGTTTTTGTGGTGGATTATAATTTGGATTAACAACCCTGTTTAATCTCTGAAATATAGTTAAATTTTCTTTTGCCATAATATCTTTTTTCTATTATTATACTAAAATTTCTTAAAAATTAAATAGTTAAGAAACATAATCACACTCAATATAAGCTAGTCTGCTAGCTTCATTATTTATAAGTATGTTATTGTAAATGTAAGTATTAGTAAAATCAATACCTTGAGAGCCAGACGATGCTGTGCAAAAATAAGGGCTTGCTTGATTTTTATTATTTAGTCTACCAGTGTTTTGTGATTTATCATAATTGTTAGGTAATGGATACCATTTATACACATCAAACCCACCAGTTTTTCTAAAATAAGGACCGCGTTGATTTTTATTAGCCATGTTTTTTTATTTTAAAATTTTAAACCATATAATTACATTCAACATAAGCTATTCTACTAGGTTCTCCATTTATTGTTACTACATTATAAACGTAAGTACTAATAAAATCAATACCCTGAGAACCAGCCGTTGCTGTACAAAAATTATTTGATATTGTTTTTGTTTTATTATTTGGTCTACCACCATTTAATGATTTGTTAAAATCTTTTGGGCCTGGGCACCAATTGTAAAGGTCAAAATTAACACTTTTTTTAAATTGACCACATGAGTCTTTTCTTGCCATGATTATTTAGGTTTAGCGAATAACCACGAATACTGACCTCTAGGGTCTTGAATATTTCTATAAGCAGTATGCGTGGGGTTTATTTTTTGTACAACATTACCAGTAACTTGGTCCTTCTCTTTAACTGTTGGTGAACTTGAGACATTAGCCCCAGTTAACCAACTACTTAATATTGCTTTATTTTGCTTTTCAAGCCTTTCAAGTTTTTTAAATGAATGTTCCATTACCCACAAACACATGGCTAATGACATAAGCAAATCATCATGATAACCATCCATATGGTCTGGTCTACCATTTTTATATATAAATGTTTTCATTTCAGAAGTTAAACGACTAGAACGAATCTTAATAGCATTACTTCTAATCTTATATTCTAAATTTGAAATCATTGGTACACGTACATTTGTAGCGTGAAAACCTGGTATTTTATCTTTTTTTAAATGAGTGTTTAACTCTCTTTGTCTAACAGATAATATTTTACCAGTTGCATCATCATAATGCAAACGTTTATAATTAAATTCTAATAACTTAAGAACTGTTGATACACCCATACCACCAGTAACATCGACTACAGTATAAGCCTCATACAACTCACCATATTCCTCAACAATTTGAGCTAATAAGTCTGGTTGTATTTTACCTTGATATTCCATAACCTGTTCCATAGTGGTAAAATCAACCACAACAATTGTAGAACTATCTTCTCCGTCACCTCTAGATACATCGACACCCATAATATATTGGTGACCTTCTTGAGGTTCTTCCCATATCCAAATTTCATTTTCTAACCCCATGGTAATCTTTGGTTCCATTACATTGTTTTTTTCGTGAAATTCAATGTATTCTTCAGTAATAACATTACCACCAGAACCAATGAAAGAAACGTCAAGTTCTTGAGCAATCATACGAGAATCATTGTTCATACCCATACACATTTCTTCATACCAACTTGATGTTGGTTTCCATCCATCGGCTATTTTATTTTGATAAGATTCAAAAGTAAAATAAATTTCTTTCTCAACATCATCACCCTTTGACCATCTTAAATCTTTATTATAACGTAAATCTTCATACCATTTCATTTCAATAATATTGAAATTGTTTTTCTTGGTTCTTGCTTGGTCATAAGTTTTGTAATATAATGGGTCCATACCATTAGGTGTAGAAATAAGAGTTGCTCTACCACCCGTACCCAATGCAGTAAGTGCCGCACCAAATACCTCAGCACCGTTATCAATATAAGCTGCCTCATCCATAATAAGAAAAGTAGGTGTAAAACCACGCAATGCATCCTTAGATGTCGCAACAGCCTTTACACGACTACCATTTGGTAATTTAATTTCTTTTTTAGAATCAGTTAAGAATATTGTTTTACCTTCATTCTTAGGATTACCATAATACTCATGACCCCAAACCCATCTAGGTAACTGAGATAAAAAATCCTTAATTTTAGCCAAAAATTCAAAAGCCAATTCTTGTTTGTTTGCAATAATTAGAACAGCTTCTGGGTTATCTTCATCAGCCCAACCAACTTTTATTGCCATGTATGCTGCGGTAGTGGTAGAAACCCCAGCCTGTCTAGGTTTAGTAACTAAGTTAAACCTATTTTTTTCATATGCGTTAATAATTTCTTTTTGTCTTGGGAATAATTTAAAAGGAACAAACCCTTCTTGCGTTTTGTCGAATGTTTCCAAATAAGTCTCAATCGCATAAATTGGATTCATGAGACATTTAGAATATTCTTTAAATATTTCTTGTGCTGTTAGCATATATATTTCTTTTTATTATAAATATACTAATTTCAGATAAAATAAATTTTTTAAAATAAATAAGGGGCTTAACAGCCCCTTTAATTAAAATAAATCATCACTTTCAAATACATCATCATCTTCATCAAGTTCAATATCATTACCGAACATAATTTCATCTAATGTATAATATTCTTTTTCTTCGTATGTGTTTAATTCATTCATAGCATTATTAAATTCTTCTTCCTGAAGTTCTCTTTTAATAGTACCCATGATTTCTTTTACTATTTTTTTACCCTTGTTGGTACCAGCCATGATTTCTCTCATACAACCATTAAATTCATTTACAGGCTTTGAAGCTAATTCCATATATAACTGATGTTTTAAATGAAAATCATCAGCATCAATACAATCTGTAAATCTATCCCATAATGCTGGTCCCATTCTCATATCCCATGGTTCTGCTGCTAAAAAGTCTGCTTTATCTATAACATAATCACCTAATTTTTTATCCTTAGGTAAACCATGTGCTGATAATAACTCCATAACACCCTTAACCAATTCATGAATAAGAACTGGGAATATCATAGCTTCAGCTTCAATAACAGCCTTAGGATTTTCAGCTGTTGGAAATGTAACTTTAACCACACCACCACTAGTACCGTTATCCATTTTAGGTATTACATAATACATGTAATCAGCCGCTGACATAACCTTAGAATATCTATTTAATAAACGAGGGTCCATATCAGTCAATTCATCATCAACCATATGAAACATATGATTTGTTTTCTTTGCAGCACCTTGAATCATAGCATTTAAAAAACGTCTTTTATAAACTTCTTCTTTTGCATTAACCATATCATCATGATTTTCAAATTGATAATCACTAGACTTAGGTGTTGGGTTCTTTTTAGTTCCTTCTAAAACAATATTAGGTGATAAAGAAGCTTTTATTTCAACAACATCTTCTGGCATATCATATTCTTCACGAATCATTTTTTCAGCCAATTCTTCTAAGGATTTTTTATGTTTAGATTCTAGAGCCATAGTTTCATGAACCATTGGCATCATTTCCATCATTAAGGTTGAAGTGTCTATCTCATCAACATCAAAAGCCCTCTTATAACGGTTAACAACTTCACTAAAGCGTTTACCCATTATCTTTTGCTCAAAGTTGTTTTCATCACCCTCAGGTATTGCTGGGTGAATACCCAATGAATGTTTTCTTTCAGCCAATTCTTTTTCTAACTGCGGATGCATTCTTTCTGATATATTTTCACCATAAACAACACCTTCATTTAATTTGGTTTTGTTTAAAGATTTTAACAATGCTTTTTCAGCTATTTTTCTATAATTGCTCATGTTATTTTATGTCTTTTTTCTTAATTGTTTTTACTACTCTATTTTCTATTACTGTTTGTTGTTGAACCTCAGTCTTGGTTGTTTTTTTCTTAGGAACACCAAATACTCTGTACTCAAAGAATTTTTTAAATTCATATAACCCCATGTATTTTTCATCTTCAAGCATAATAGTAGCAGCCAATTCTGGTATTGTTTTAAATTTTTTAAATTTACCAGTTTTTTCATTTACAATAAAATGCTTATATTCACCCAAATTAAGACTCTCAGATTCTGAAGCTTGTGATGTTTTATCTTCGCTTTCAGTGGTTAATTTTTCCATTTCAAGCATAGGCTTCGCAACTTTGGTTTCAAATTCATCAACATGATAAATAATATTATTACCATTATCATCCATATCGTCAAAACAATAAACACCCAAAACAATATTTTTTTCTGGTGTAATACCTCTTACCATTTGATATTTTTTATCAGCAATATTAAATGGTTGTGCTATTTGACCAGTTTCATGATGTTTAACATTTGAAAGATATTTAATTGTAGCTCTATCTTGCGGTTCAATAACACCATCCATTTCATTAACTGGTAATATATTAACTTTTTGCCCCTTAAGTTTCTGTATCATTTGAGGTAACTCATTTTTTGGTACAAGAACAGTAGGCATTTCTTCTTTCTCGTTAATTTTTTGTTTATTTTTTGTGTTCATGTTTACTCATATTATAATTCAATATTAGGTCTTTTTCATAAAGCTTATCTTCAACATCAGTCAAAGCCTCACCAAATTTAAAACAAATTCTTTTTTCAGGATATGTTTCATAATCATTGATGTTTTCCCATGCCATGGCTATAACACCATCAATCGCATCCCAAACAGCAAATGTATCGCTATTCTGTATTACATCCAATTTTAGTTCAGATTCAAGTCTACCAACTTTTTTTATAAAAGATTCATGTGGCGGCTCTGGTCTACCAGAAGCTGGGTATGTATCCCATTCTTCACCATCAATATCTTCTGTTGTATCAGAAAAAATAAACTCATAAAGGTAATCACCCTTATAATCCTTACCAACATAGTTAATATATATTAAATATAAATCTTCCATATTATATTTCGTTTATTTCTATACCTAAAAGCGGATACATTCTCATAATGTCACTAAATTGTTTGTGGTTAACCATTTCAACGTTAATACCAACTTTTAATGGCGTTCTAACCAGTCTATTTAAAGTCGGTGTTGATAAAACCCTTTTCAATATTTGTTCGTTAGGTATATCAATAGTTATTTTTTTTACGTTTTTATTTTCATTAACAGCTTTTGGGTCTGGTTGTGATTCTCTTTCTGGTAAGAAAGGCTTATTACGTCTAGACGGTTGAACCATTGGAGATTCTTTTGGTTTTGTTACAGGTTCTGCTGGTAATACCATAGGTTCCTCATAATTAAATGTTTCGTTTAATTTCATTTTTAGATAATTTTTGTCAAAGATACTAAAATTTTCTGACATGTTCAAATTTTCATTTGAAGTTTTTTTACCCCACTTCTTACCCTTACCTCTTGTACCACATGCTGAAGGTGTAGGTCTACAAGCTGGATATTTAGCTCTTTCCTCACCATCTTTTCTTCCACATGTTTTACATTTTTTTCTACCAGTCTTAGGGTCTTTTCTACATGTGTTGCAATCAACCCATCCTTTTGATTTACCCTTACCACCTTGTCTCTCAAACCATCCATGAAGACCCTTACTTTTTTCTTTTGAGAAATCAGTTTTTTTAGCTTCATAAATAGATAATTCACCTAAATCTTCTTTTTTCTTATTAGGTTCAACAACATCAAAAGAATTTACATCTTTTGGGTTTCCATATTCTGTATTAATTTCTGGTTTTGTATACCCAAATTTTCCATATATACCATTTGGTTTAAATAAATTATCACTATATTTAAACACTCTTGGTGGTATTGTATTTTTAGTTCTAACATTCTTAGAAACACCTTGTGGTGTGTAAGCAAAATCAATAATAACACCATTAATCATTGGTACTATATGGTCTTCCCATTCACTATCAGAAATATTGTTTTCTTTTCTGTATTCCTCACTCATTGGCATATAAACATAATCTGCTTTTATACCATTATTCTTTGCCCAATTAATCATATCTCTAGTAAAGAATGAACAGTTACCTAAACTATTTTGAATATCGTATTCAGTATCTTTCATATATTGATTTACAATACGACTAATTTCTGATACGTTTTCATTTATTGGTTTAGATTTAGTTTCTTCACCTCTTTGTCTTTTCTTTCTAGCATCACAATGAGCTTTTTGACTGAACCCTTTAGGGTTGCTACAATCGATACTTTTTTTATAATCTTCAGACCATTTTTCTTCTATTGGTTCCTCACTTTCATTTGAACTATTTCCCCAATTAGCTGCACCAACCTTACGACACTTAACAAGAGCACCAGAAGCATAGGCACTAGGCCATACATCATATCTAGACCTTACTTTGTGGTAACATGCGTCTTTTTTCTTTTTCTTTTTTTTCTTTTTACCCTCTTCAATAATTTCATATATTTCATATGCGTCATCATCAAAATTGGTTTCAATAATTTCAACCATTAAATCACCATTACCCTTAATAACTCTATGATAAACATTCTTAGAGATAAAGTATTCCTCACCAACCATAAGTTTAGTTGGTAACTCGTTATCAAATTGAACCATCCAATCGTTTTCATTTAAAGGCAAAACAATTCTGTCTTCACGGTCTCTGTGCCAAACCAATTCGCTTTCTGACACATCGTGTGAAAATGTTCTCCTAATGATATTTCCGTTTTTTGATTCTTTATATGGTTTCATATTATTTTTCGTTTTTTTCTTGCCATTTATATGACACTGAGTCTTCTTCTATTGGTCCACCCTTAGCCCATGTTCTACATGTTCTAGCTGAGTGACACTTAAAGTGATGCATCCAACAATACCCTAATCTACCATCATCATCAGATACTGGACCTGGCATACAATCATCCATTCTAGATGAAATATCAAATGCAACACAATTACCGCATTTTGAGGCCTTAGCAGCTTCAACGCTAGTCTTCCAATGGTCAGCTATATCTTCCCAGAAATCTGCTGGCTTATCAACATTTAATGGACCATATTGAATATGGTTTTCTTTTATTGCAGCATCTCTATTTTTAGTGTTTAACTTTAAATCTTGAGTTGCTTCTGGACAATCCATTTCTGGTTTGCCAAGAACTTGTTTATTCTTTCTTTCGATTAATAATCTTTTGTTTTTTTCTATTCTTCCCATAGTTTATATTTTTATTACCACCAAGTACCACCACCAGATAATCCTAATAGTTTAGCGTATCTTGGTAAACGACAAGCCCAGTATCCTGGTTTTGTTTTATCATTTTTAGATTTACAGTTATGTCTGTCAGAAAATGCTTTTCTAGCCTTAGGGTCTTTTAACTTAACAGCCAAATTACCACCACCAGCTTTAGCACCAAAAGAAACTTTTTTAACTTTACCAGTCTTAGGGTTTCTTACGTAAACATAGAATTTTTTAGAACCACCACGTTTAGGTTTTCCTAACTCAACTTTCTTACCTTGAAATTCTGCTTCATTTATTGTTTCAGTTTCAACTTCTTCAAATATAGTATTTAATTTAACTCTATTTTCATTAACAACAACAAAACCATTATCATAATCTTCAACAATAAATTGGTCGTTTTCATTAAGTTTAATTAATCCTTTTTGTTGTAATTGTTTAACTTCTTTTAATAAAGTTTTGAATTTTTCTGAACCATATCTAAATATTGATTCACCTAAAGCAATATTGTTATTTAAATGATAACCTAAATCTTTAGATACAGTTACTGGTTGAACCAACTTCATTGGTTCTGACCATTTAGAATAATCCATTTCTTCCTCAGAATCAAAATGCCAATCACTTAATCTACCTTCAACAAAATGGTACACTTCTTCAACATCATCAGCTGACGTTGCAATATGGTCTAAGGCCCATCCGTGACCATCAGATAATAAATCATCAACCTTATCACAATCCATTTTTAATAATTCAGTTGCAGCATGTGCAATTGTTTTTAAATTTTGCCAAAACATATAATTGTTTGAACCTTCTTTCATTTCACTTAAATGTTTAAACTTTGCTTCTTCACTACCCTCAGGTGCAAATATGCTTAATTTTTTTGTTTTGTCAAGCATAAAACCACCTTCTTGTACTGGTTCTTCATCAGATGGCACCCCAAGTTCATCAGGATTATCAGCCCCGACATCGGGTCCACCGAGAGAGTCATCTCCAAAGTCGGCACCACCTTCAGCATCATCCATAGAATCTTCTGCTTCATCTTTTCCAGCTGTGTTTATTTTTTTAATAATATCATCTTTATCTTCTTCATCCATTTGAGAACTGTTTGTTGCTGAAATAACAGAGTTAATAGCAAATTTCTCCAATTCAAAATCTGGTTGACCTTGGTCTTTAGTATATTGTCTTAATGATTGACCTAGTTTACCACTTAATTGTTCGATAAATTTCTTAGGGTCTGTATCTTCATCAGCTTCAACACCAGCATCAAAAGGTTCTTTATCAAATGGCATATCACCAGTTGGCTCTTCAGCTGGCATATCAGCAGCCATTTCATCTCCAGCTGGCATTTCACCCCCAGCTCCCATTTCTTCGGCTGGTATTTCTTCACCACCTAAATCGCCAAAACCAGCTTCATCAGCTGGTTCTGCAATAGGTTCAGCTGGAGCAGGCGCAGGTGCAGCAGGTGCTGCTGGCGCTGGACTGTTCAGCTTTAATGTATATTTTTTAGCTTCGGCTAAAGTTTTTTTTTTAAATCAGCAATGGCCTCTTGAATTTCTTCAAGTGTCATAGACTCATCAACATCTGGATATTTTTTTTCAAGATAATCTTTAGCCATACCAGCACCTTTTTTTATTTTTTCAGTAGCATATCTAGCTATGTCTTTTCCAGCGTCACCTAATAATTCTAAAAAATCTTTTGCTGACATGTTACTAAGAATTTCACTAGTAGGCATTTTTTCTAATTCTTCTTGACTAAATTTGCTTAAATCTTCATTAGTTTTCTTTTTTCTAAGCATTTTAAAATCTTCAGCATCAATCTTGCCATTTTTGTTAGCGTCAATCTTTGATTGGTTACCTTTTAATTCTTCTTCTAATTCTTCATCATCAGCCTCATTAAGCATAGCATCAATGGCTAGTTCATCTTCAGTAAGAGTAACTTCTTCCATTTCATCCATAATTTTTTTCTCAGCTACATTATCACCACCTTCTTCTTTTACTTTAGAACCTAATTCAGTACCCTTAGTATCAGTAATGTGTTTAGAAGCTTCTTTAGCAGCACCTTCTGACAATAATTTATCATCAACAAATACGTTGAATGTATTTACGATATCAAAAGATTCGCAAATTGAATTAAACTTCAAGTTTAAGTGTTTAGTTGCTTTAGCATATGATG